>Ga0163159_1000078_pt1 | contig 156373 bp, 150 predicted proteins | sample BioMet9_FD_108702 | JGI IMG/M metagenome (GOLD analysis project Ga0163159, IMG submission 108702) | Microbial communities from bioreactor (seeded with sewage sludge) at Lawrence Berkeley National Lab, California, USA - Biofuel... | ecosystem: Engineered > Bioreactor > Anaerobic > Unclassified ... | reverse complement strand
GGTGGCGGCGGATACTTTAAGGAGCTGTTGGAAAGAATCCGAGACATCCGGGCTTCTGAAAAGGTATTTTATCGTCAGGTATTGGAAATCTATGCGACCAGTGTTGACTACAATCCTAACGCGGAAGTCTCCATACAATTTTTCAAACGGGTACAGAACAAGATCCATTATGCCGTTTCCGGTGAGACCGCTGCGGAGGTGATCTATCACCGGGCTGACGCAGAAAAGGATTTTATGGGCTTGATGACTTTTTCAGGAGATCAGCCTACGCTTCATGAAGCGAAAATTGCAAAGAACTATCTGAATGAAAAAGAGCTTCGCGCGATGGGCCAGCTTGTTTCCGGATATCTTGATTTTGCCGAGCGACAGGCAGAGCGTGAGATTCCGATGACGATGGAGGACTGGGCCAGACATCTCGACGGCATTTTGACCTCCACAGGGGAAAAGCTGTTGATTGGAAATGGGACTGTCAGCCATGATCAGGCAATGGACAAGGCGCAGACGGAGTATAAAAAATACAAAGCGAAAACATTGAGTAACGTGGAACAGGATTACCTGAACAGCATAAAGCAGCTGGAAAAGAAGAGCAAAAAATAACCTATCACTGCCAATGGAAAATCCAAGAATAAGGGTTGAGACGATGGCAATCGTGGAGCAATTCCCTTGCACCAATCCGGCGCTAAGGTTGAGACAGTGGGCACAAGGCCCGGAAGCCATATATAAGGTATACTCAAGCCGTGGAGCAATTCCCGCGAACGTACAAAAGCGTGTAGATAAGTTTTCGCGAACCGAAAAAAGCGATTGAACAATTCCCGTGAACGAACGGGAAGAAAATCGGAGGTTTGCGAGAACTGGTCAATAAGGAGACATCAAGATGAAGCAATCGAGCCAGAGTGTTCAGAATGGATGTCAACAGCCTCAACCTATGAAATTGAGAAATGCTGATAAAATGGGCGTTTGCAGGTCTTCATGTGAACTGGATATGTTTTGATAAACAGAAGAAAGGCATCAGTGCGCGGGAACAGATCCAGCGAAAATCCACTAAAATAAGGCAGAATACCGGTTTGGATATATTCCCGCGTACGAACGGAGCTGACTTTTGCCTGTTCACGGTAACAGGTCAATAATCGGACATCAAGATGGAGCGATCGTGCCATGTGGAGACGGTAGTATTGATGTCGCGCGTTAGCAATGAGCCACGCTGAGACGAGGACGAATCTGACGATGCAAGCTTGCTTGCAGTCGGAAGAATTCGGACTTGGCTCAATACGGCGAATGCCGCGGATGAGCGTAGTTGCGAAGCAACGTAGCGAATCAAGAGTGGCGGAGCAATGAGCCACAAAGCCCTTGATTTCAGGCACTTCGCAGCTTCTTATCGTTTTTGGTATGTCGAGTGGGTAATTACTTCATGATAACTTATCCAAACAATATGATTGATAGTATACAAAGGAGCCAACCGATAAGACGGTAGTATTGATGGAGAAATATCATTCGGAACAATTTATTTTCAGCTATAACTTTAAAAAATATGTCAGGAGGTGTTCACGTGCTGCTGCGCCAGATGAAATATTTTGTGTCCGTCGTGAAAAATAACAGCTTTTCTGAGGCGGCGGAGGAGTGTTACATCTCTCAGTCAGCTGTCTCTCAGCAGATTCAGGCGCTGGAGGCAGATCTTGGTGTCCAACTGCTCATCAGGGAGAACCGTCGCTTTTCCCTGACACCGGCCGGAGAATACTTCTACCGCCAGAGTGTTCAGTTACTGGATGAGACGGATCGTATGCGCAGGGAAACCATCCGTATCGCGGGCAGGAATCAGCATATTCTGCGCATCGGATACCCAAGGACCTACGGGGCCTATGAACTTCAGCAGGCAGCGGCTTCTTTTGCAAAGCTGTATCCGGAACTGGAACTGACCATTGTAAACGGCAACCATGAGGAATTATATGACCTTATACGCCGCGACGAAGCCGATTTGGTGTTCAACGATCAGCGCCGTGCGTTTTCAGAGTTGTATGTCAATTTCCCGGTGTTCACCGCCTTCACCTATGCAGAACTCTCAGCGGAAAGTCCGCTCGCCGCACTCCCCAGTGTAACATTGGAGGAACTGCGCCGCGTGCCCTGCGTGCTGGTTTCTTCTCACGACCAGCGGGAGACGGAGCAGGACTATTACCAGAACATTCTGGGTTTTACCGGCAGCTTTTTATTTGCGGATAATCTGGAGGATGCACGCGTTATGGTAGCGGCAAATCAAGGTTTTTTACCCGTTGAAAGCGTACCGGGACTGTCCCGGGCAGGTACGACAATCCGCCGTATACCAATTCTGCAGGACGGTAAGCAGATCGAACGACGTTACTGCGCATTCTGGAAAAAAGAACGGGATTCCGGACAGATACAGGCATTTGCCGAACTTTTGAAAAAATCCTTTGCTGACTGACGATTTGAATACCCCTTTGCATAAGGCAGCGTGCCCAGCCGCTGTTTTCCTGTGAAGGGGTATTTTTTTGTCTTCATATTAGTTTTACTTATCAAAAGCGGTCTGAACTGAAATTGCTCCTGTCGGGTCTGTACCATATAATCAAATTTACATTATTCTGACTGCCGCAGACCCGGGTCGCGGAGCAATGGACGGCGCGCTCGCCGGACCTCGAGGTTTCCTTTCCTGCTTGGGTTTCGGTGTCTGTCAGGTATCTACGAAAACTGCCGCCGGTCTTTCGGTACGGGGGTGCGAGGTAAACGAGTCTTATCAAAAAATCACTGATTGGGCAGGGAGGACTGTAAAATGCGTAAAACATGGTTGATCACGGGGGTATCCAGCGGCTTCGGCAAGGAAATGGCGCGCCAGCTGCTGGAGGCCGGCAATACGGTTGTCGGAACCGTGCGGAACACGAAAAAAGTGGAAGACATGATCGAAAAATTCCCGGATACCTTCGACTGCCGCATCCTGGACGTGACCGACGTGCCCGCGCTCCACGAGACCGTGAAGGATGCGTTTGAAAAGCACGGGAAGATCGACGTCGTCGTGAGTAATGCAGGTTATGGCTTATTCGGATGCGCCGAGGAACTGTCTGATGCGGAGATCGACAAAATCATTGCAACGGACCTGACCGGCTCCATTCAGCTGATTCGTTCTGCACTCCCGTTTATGAGAAGGCAGGGCGGCGGGCGCATTATCCAGATATCCAGTTACGGCGGTCAGGTCGCGTACGCGGCGAACTCTCTCTATCACGCGGCAAAGTTCGGCATTGAAGGATTCTGTGAATCGGTCGCTCAGGAGGTTTCGCAGTTCGGCATCGGCGTCACCATCGTGGAGCCGGGTGGTGCGCGTACGGAATTCCGCTATGGCAGCGCCCATGTGGCAAATCTCATGCCGGAATACGAGTCCTGCCACGGCTTTCTCAACATGCTGGACGCCTCCAAGGGCCTTGCACCCGGCGACCCCGCGAGAATGGCCGCACGGATCATCGAGAGCGTCGACAGGAATCCCGCGCCGCTTCGCATGGTGCTTGGCTCCCAGGCACTGAAAGCAACCATTGACCGTCTGGAGCAGCGCGTCGTGGATTATAAAACGCAGACCGAACTGGCAGCGTCTACAGATTTCCCGGCAGGAGAATAAACATATGAGAAGGATCACGCTGTCCAAGTTTCAGGACTGGCTCAGCAGACTCGGTTATTAAACAGAAAAAGCAGCAAATATTATTTTGAAAGGCGGATAAATGAACGTTTTTGAAGAAATTCAAAATGGCAAGCCGTATGATATCCGCGACCCGGAATACCAGCGGGACGTACACGGCGAAATTAACCGTTGCGATCATCTCTGCTGGCAGATCCGGCAGACAGATCCGGCTGATCGTGATTGCCTCAGCAAATTGGAATCGCAACTGTTTCAAAATACGCAAGGCAGCGGAACCTACCTCACGCCGCCGTTCTTTATCGACTGCGCAAGTCAGGTAAAGCTTGGAAGCAATGTTTACATCAATCACAATGCGACGATGATGTCTCTCGGCGGCATTGAGATCGAAAGCGGCGTAATGATCGGACCGGAATGCGGGCTGTTCACCGTCAATCATGAGCCGAAGAATATCCGAACCGTTATGACAAAACCAATTCTCATAAAAAAGAACGCGTGGCTCGGTGCGCGAGTCAGCATTTTGCCTGGTGTGACAATCGGAGAAAACGCGATCATCGGCACCGGCAGCGTCGTGACGAAAGATATTCCGGATAACTCGATTGCAGTGGGGAATCCTGCACGGGTGGTCAAGGTCATTGATTAGGAGGATCGCGCATGGCGATTACGGAGAAAGCAAAACAGTATCATGAAAAAATGTTTCCCGGCTATGTCTCGAAGTTTTTGGAGACTGACCCGGAATTTATTGAACGCTTCGACAATTTTGCCTTTGACGAGGTTGTGAACAGCGATGATCTGGATGATCAGACACGTATGACGGCAATTCTTGCCGCGCTGATCGGCTGTCAGGGCATCGATGAATTCAGGGCGATGGTTCCGGCCGCGCTGAATTTCGGTGTGTCGCCCGTTGAAGTCAAGGAAATCACCTATCAGGCGGTAGCCTATCTTGGAATCGGGCGGGTATTCCCATTCCTGAAAGCGGTCAACGAAGTGCTCGCAGATCGCGGCGTTGCGCTTCCTCTGGCGCCGCAGACAGGTACCACGGCAAAAAACCGGCTGGAGAAAGGCGAACAGGCGCAGGTGGATATTTTCGGTGAGAAAATGCGCGGTTTTGCGAACTCCGGCGATGTGGAGACACGGCATATTAATCGTTGGCTCACAGAAAACTGCTTTGGAGATTATTACACGAGAAGCGGATTGGACTACCGCCGGCGGGAGATGATCACCTTTTGTTTCCTTTTTGCGCAGGGCGGCTGCGAGCCGCAGCTTACCAGCCACGCGGCGGCAAACATGCGCATTGGGAACGATAAGTTATTTTTGATCAAGGTAGTATCGCAATGCCTGCCGTATATCGGGTATCCGAGAAGTCTGAACGCAGTCAACTGCATTAAGAACGCAGGCAGTTGAACAATGACTGCGAACGATTAATATGATATAATATATTATGCTTATATAAATACATTAAAGGAGAATGCTGTTTGAAAAAGAATAACACCTTGGAGATTGCTGCGTAGCCGGGAGGTTTGCGTAATTCAATCCCGCACAAGCCTCCCGATATTGCTGTCAACAATCATCAGGAGGAAAATCAATGAACAGAAATGACTATATCATTCGTCAGGAAAAGGAAGAAGATTACAGAGAAACAGAAAACCTTGTCAGAGAATCGTTCTGGAATGTTTACCGTCCGGGTTGCAGTGAGCATTATGTGATCCATGTTCTCAGAGAGGACTCAGCTTTTGTGAAGGAACTGGACTTTGTCATGGAAAAGGATGGTCGTCTGATTGGGCAGAATATGTTCATGAAGACAATCATCAAAGCTGACAACGGCAGAGTAACAGATGTCCTTACAATGGGGCCGATAGGCATCACGCCTGAACTGAAGCGCAGGGGCTACGGAAAAGCACTGCTGGATTATTCTCTGGAGAAGGCTGCGGAGTTTGGCTTTGGAGCGGTTCTGTTTGAAGGTAATATCGGTTTCTACGGAAAGAGCGGATTCGATTATGCCGGTAAATTCGGCATCAGATATCATGATCTTCCGGAAGATGCGGATGCGTCATTTTTTCTCTGTAAGGAACTGATCCCGGGATATCTCGATGGCATTACAGGCGTATACCAGACGCCGCAGGGATATTATGTGGATGATGTCGATGTCGAGAAATTCGACAGCGAATTCCCGCCCAGGGAAAAGCTGAAGCTGCCGGGGCAGTTGTTCTAAACGGCAGTATCAAAACAAAGGAAGGCGCCTCATCACCGGTAAAATCCGGTGGTGAGGCTTTTTGATGAATGAGGCAGTTGTCTGCTGAAAAAACAATGCCGAAGATGGCAGGGGACCGGAATTATGCCGGGTATATCTTTTCAAACAGCCAGTGTGAAAACGGCGCGGCTGCAAACATGTTCCAGAAAAAGGCCATCGGGAAATTTTTCAGCACGGTGCCTGTCCAGATGGCGGGAAGCTGTGCAACGGAATTGCCTGCCAGGATGATATTGAAAAGGACGGATGCACACAGACTCATGGTGGGGCACATGACGGCAACGGTACCTGCCTGCCGCATGACACGGCAGAAATAGGGATTGTCCTTCTGCGGACTGGTATGGCGTTTCGCAAAGGCAGCACCCAGACGGTTTCCCCACAGACTGGAAAAAACAAATACAAACACGCCCATGTAGGAAGCTTCCAGCAGAGCCTCCGGAAATACGGAATTCGTCATATTGCTTAAGCCGCCCGGTTTCAGGGAAAAACCTTCTTTGATGGCGATATTGTAAACTTCCATTCCATAAGCCATGACATAGGACATGATCAGTCCGAAGATAATTCCCTGTGTTTTTGTTTTTGGCATTTTTTCCGCTCCTTTGTTTCGTGTCAGCGCCGGGTTCATATAAAAAAAGCGCCTGATGCGGGAATCCGCATCACACGCTTGGCTACAATCATCATTTTGAAATCTTTGCTACACGCTGCTTCGGTATTATAGCACCCCGTTTTTGAAAATGCATATTCGAAATCGGAAAATTCCGGATGAAATTCCCGGGACGCCGGAAAAAAACATATTGACAGATTTTGATTTGAGATATACTGTATATACATCAGTCAGATTTGATCTGAGGTGTAAACATGAAATCTTCCTATGAAAACGATGCAAAGGTGTTCAAGGCTCTCTGTGATCCGCGAAGACTCATTATTCTGGAAAAACTCCGCAGCGGTGAAAAGTGCGCCTGCGTTTTACAGGAAGATATGGACATAGGCCAGTCCGGTCTTTCCTATCACATGAAGGTTCTCTGTGAGTCCGGCATAGTCGAAAGCAGGCAGGAAGGCAAGTGGACGCATTACCGCCTTTCGGAAACCGGCCGCAAGGCTGCGGTTTCGCTTCTCCGGAAGCTGACCACGCCGGATATCGAACAGAAGGATACTGACCGGAAAAAAGATTGCTGCGGATAAACGCCATCCTGAAGAGATGGCATTTATTTCGGAGAATATATCAAAAATTATTGATCTGACAGGATGAAAGGGAGGTTTTTCCGTGAGCGTCTGGGAGTTTATTCAGAACGAGATTCTGGGTATGAAATGGCTGAACCGGGTAATCGGCTCATTTCTTTCCGCACTGAACGTGGACATGGCATCCCGCTGGGGAGGCAGTATCCAGTTCTTCTTATATGATGTGATCAAGATCACGATCCTGCTTTGCCTGCTGATCTTCATTATCAGCTACATTCAGAGTTATTTTCCGCCAGAACGCAGTAAAAAAATACTCGGCCGTTTTCACGGTCTGGGTGCCAATTCCATTGCGGCTCTGCTCGGAACGGTTACGCCTTTCTGCTCCTGTTCTTCCATCCCGCTGTTTATCGGGTTTACGGGCGCAGGTCTGCCGGTCGGCGTGACATTTTCCTTTCTGATCTCCTCGCCGATGGTCGATCTCGGAAGCCTTGTGCTTCTGATGAGCATATTCGGTGTCAAGGTTGCGGTTGTTTACGTGATCTTCGGCCTGATCGTTGCGGTCACGGGCGGCACCATCATCGAGAAGATGCATATGGAACGCTATGTGGAGGACTTCATCCGCAATGCCGGCAGTGTGAATATCGATTCCCCGGAACTTACGCAGCAGGACAGGCTGGTTTACGCAAAAGACCAGGTTGTCAGCACGTTCAGAAAGGTTTTCCCCTATATCCTTGTCGGAGTCGGCATTGGTGCTGTCATTCATAACTGGATCCCGGAGAATGTCGTGGAAACCGTACTCGGCGGCAACAATCCCTTCGGCGTCGTACTTGCCACACTGATCGGCGTTCCGATGTATGCGGATATTTTCGGAACAATCCCGATTGCGGAAGCGCTGCTTTACAAGGGCGCGCAGCTTGGAACCGTACTTTCCTTCATGATGGCTGTCACTACATTGTCCCTGCCGTCGCTGATCATGCTCCGAAAAGCGGTAAAGCCGAAACTGCTCGGACTTTTCATTGTCATCTGCACGGCAGGCATTATAATTGTGGGTTATCTTTTCAATGTGCTTCAGCCGTTTCTGGCATAAACCGGGGAACGGTAAAAATAAAATATACAGAAGGCTGTGACTGTATCATACGAGAGAGGAAGATGAATATGGCGGAAAAATGGTATCCTGTGATTGACTACATGACCTGTCTTGAGTGCGGCACCTGCGTTTCGTTCTGCCCGCATGGTGTCTACGACCTGGCAAAAGCTCCTACGCCGGTCGTTGTGAATCCCGTGAACTGCATCGATCATTGCCACGGGTGCCAGCAGAAATGTCCGGCGGGCGCAATCACCTATGTCGGAGATGATGACGGGGCTTCGGCTCCCGGGAAATGCAAGTGCTGTTAAATCATATCAGGAGGAAAAAATCATGTCACTGTTTGGATTCGGAAAGAAAAAAGAAGAAAAGCCTGCCTGCTGCTGCAACGGTCCGGTGGAAACGTCTGAAGCGGATCAGAAGAGCGGGAATGCCGGGAGTACCGGGAATGTACTGAAAAGCGTAAAGGTGCTCGGCAGCGGCTGCAAGAGCTGTCATGCACTGCTTGTCAGCACGAACGAGGCGCTGAAGGAAATGGGAGTTCCCTTTGAAGCGGAATACGTAACGGATATGGCTGCCGTTGCGTCATACGGCGTCATGTCCACGCCGGCGCTTGTCGTGAATGAAAAAGTTGTTTCCATGGGAAAGGTATACAGCAAGGCGGAAGTTCAGAAACTGCTGGGCAAACTGGGTTACTGAGTCCGGAGAATATCCGCGATGGTTTTTCCGATATCCTCGTTGATGCAGACCGAGCGGTCCGAAATTTCCTTCGGCGCGTATGCTTCCCCGAAATTCAGGCAGGCATATACGGCATCCGGATTGGCACAGGTCATGCGCCAGAAAGGATATTTGATAATGCCCGGCGTGTTTTCTCCGACGCCGAGCTCCAGATAAAGAATGCGGCTGTTCTGATGCTGCAGCACAAAGGCATCGTAACGGCCTGCAGCCGCATGCCAGCCTTCGTCTTCCACAAAGGTTGCATCCGAGCGGAGGTTCATGGCCATCGGTTTCCCGCAGACAGGACAGCGGGGAATAAGCTCTGACGGAACACGCATGTCGCGCTGTGTTTCCGTCATTTTTTTTACGGCTGCCTCGTTATCGTAGGTCTTATTATGGCAGGGTACGGAGCACTGCCACAGGCCGTAATCGCCCTGCGTATAGAAAAGCCGCTGTTTGTCGAAGCCGGATTTCTGGAAACAGTGATCCACATTGGTCGTGAGGACAAAATAGTCTTTGTCCTTAACCAGCGAGAGAAGATCGGCGTAAACCGGTTTCGGTATGTCGGAATAGCGGTTTAAAAAGATATAGCGGCTCCAGTATGCCCAGTGTTCCTCGGGTGTCGCAAAGGGGAAAAAACCGCCCGCGTACATGTCATGAAAGCCGTATTTTGTCCCGAAATCGGCGAAGTGTTCTCTGAATCGTTTCCCGTCATATTCAAATCCGGCAGAGGCGGAAAGACCTGCACCCGCGCCGATCAGAATGGCATCGGCTTTTTCCGTTTCCGCTTTCAGCCGTGCGGCATCAGCGGAGAAGCTGTTCGTAAATGTCATAATCCCCCGTCCTTGAAAATATTGAATATCACTTTTTTTGAATGGTTTTCCGCGGTGTACTGTTTTGCCGTCCCGACCGCGATTTCCGCCGCCTGAATGAGGCGGCTTTTGCGGGATTGCCTTACCGGAATTTCAGATATTCCAGAAACCGTTTTACGGCCACGGAAGCATTTTTTCTGTCCCGCAGTGCAAGACCGATATTCCGGTATGCGGGCACATCCAGTTCTTTTGCCGTGATGCGGTACGGCACGCGCCTTAAAATAAGTTCCGGCAGGATGCTTACGCCGAGTCCGCTTTCCACCATGGACATGACCGCGTAATCATCCCATGTGGTGAAACGTACATCCGGCGTCAGTCCGCATCGTTCAAAGATTTCCGAGATTTCGGCCTTGGCTCCTTTTTCCAGGAGCAGAAACGGCTCCGTGCAGAGAGAAGCAACCGGTATTTTCTTCATCCTGGTCAGCGGATGGTTTTTGGGAAGAATCGCCAGCAGCCTGTCCTGCTCCAGAAAGACCGTATCAAATTCCGGACGTGTCGGCATGCGGAGGAAACCGCAGTCCACTCTTCCTTCCGCAATCCATTCTTCGATTTCCGTATAGTCGCCCAGGAGCAGTTCGTATTCAATGTTCGGATAGCTTTTCTGAAATTCACGGATGATCTTCGGCAGCCAGTGCGTCGCCACGCTGGAAAACGTGCCGATGCGGATAATGCCCGACTGAAGGCCGTTCAGTTCGTCCACCTGCATCTGCAGTTTCTGATACTCGTCACACAGGCTTCTGGCCCGGGGAAGAAGTTTCATTCCATCGGAGGTAAGTTTAACGCCAAAGCGGCTGCGTTCCAGGAGAGAGACCTGCCATTCTTTTTCCAGATCGCCGATCATGCGGCTTATGCCCGACTGGGAATAGTTCAGTATTTCCGCGGCCTTGGTAAAGCTGCCGTATTCCACCGTTTTTACAAACGCCAAGTATTTGAGGATGTTTGCGTCCATGGAAGTCCCTTCTTTTATACATTTGAAATTGTAATATAAAACATGAGAAACATTCGCTTTTTAAATCCATAATCCGATGATATATTTTTTTCAGAAAGTTTTCAAGCGGAAAGGAAGGAAAAAGCAGATGTTCTATGTGAGTGAGATCAAAACGGAGGCACCGGCGCATTTCAAGACGCCCCTGCAGGAAAAAACGTATCAGGTACTGCATGAACTGAATATCCCCTTTGAACGGGTGGATACCGACGAAGCCATTACCATGGAGGACTGTGTTCAGATCGACGCAAAGCTTGAGATGAAAATGGTCAAGACGCTGTTTCTCTGCAACCGGCAGCAGACGGCGTTTTACCTCTTTGTCACGGCCGGGGACAAGCCGTTTTGTTCCAGGAACTTCAGTACGGCGCTGGGGATTTCCCGGGTGTCCTTTGCACCGGCCGAAAAAATGGAATCCATGCTCGGCACAAAGATCGGGGCTGCCACGGTATTCAGCGCGCTTTCCGACACAGAAAACAGGGTGCAGATCATATTTGACAAAGACGTCCTGAAGGAAGAATGGTACGGCTGTAGCGACGGAACCACGACCGGCTATATGAAGGTCCGCACGGCGGACATCCTTCACGTATTTCTGCCTGCCGCGCGGCATGCGGCAATTATTGCGGAGGTTTAAATGGGACTTTATCAGAACCGGATTGTCGTAAAGGTAGGAACTTCGACGCTTACCAACGAAACAGGGCAGACCGATCTCCGTTCCTTTGACCGGCTTTCGTGTGTCCTTTCCGATATTCAGAACATGGGATATGAGGTTATCCTGGTGTCTTCCGGTGCCATTGCCGTAGGAACGGGAAAACTCAAAATGAAAAGCCGTCCGTCCGCCATGCGGATAAAACAGGCAGCGGCCGCCGTAGGGCAGTGCAGTATCATGTTTCTCTACGATAAATTTTTCGGCGATTATGACAAGACCATAGCGCAGATTCTGTTAAACGCGGAGGACATACAGCAGGAGGAAAAGAAGGAGAACCTGACCAATACTTTCAACACGCTTCTGGAAATGGGGATCATTCCCGTCGTGAATGAGAACGATTCTGTAAGCTATACGGAAATAGAATCGGAGGAGAGGCTGTTCGGGGACAACGACATGCTCTCTGCGGTGGTGGCAGTTCTCTGCAGGGCAAAGCGGCTGGTGATCCTGTCCGATATTGACGGCCTTTACGATGCGGACCCGAGGCTGCATCCCGGAGCGCATCTGATCGGTCGTATCGAAAAAATGGATGACAGCGTCTATACGCTGGCAGGCGGCGCAGGATCCCGCAGAGGAACGGGCGGCATGAAGACAAAGCTGAAGGCTGCCGGGCTTGCCACAGCGCAGGGAATTGACACGACCATAATCAACGGGAGAAATCCGGAAGCGCTGTACAGGATCATAGAAGGAAAAAGTGCGGGGACTTTGTTTGCCGGAATGCGGTAACCGGGTGAAAGAAGTCACCGCAGAGTCACGGATTTTCAAAAATGTATTCCGGAAAAAGACAACCGTGTTAAAATACAGGTAACGGGAATAAAAACAGAGGTAACGGAAAGGAAAAACGGAATGCCTGCCGGGACCGCGGGATGTATGCCGGCGGGGAAGGGAGGAAATGATGAATACACTGCATGTTCTGGAACTGCTTCACAGTGCAAATGCACAGATCATTCTTACTCTTTCAATAATGCTTGCTGCCGGTTTTCTTGTGACCCGGCTGACAAAAAGACTTAAGTTTCCGGACGTAACCGGATATATTCTTGCGGGGATTCTGATCGGCCCGTGGATCCTCCATATCATTCCGGACAGCATCATATCCGGCATGGACTTTGTCACGGATATCGCGCTTGCCTTTATAGCTTTCGGCGTGGGCCGGTATTTTGAATTTTCGGAACTGAAGAAGAACGGCCTCCGCATCATCGTGATCACGCTGACGGAAGCGCTGATGGCCGGAGCGTTCATCACACTGTCCATGTACTTTTTCTTTCGCTATTCCCTGGCTTTTTCTCTGCTGCTTGGATCGATTGGCTGTGCCACGGCGCCGGCCTCCACGATCATGACCATTCGTCAGTATCATGCGAAAGGCGAATTTGTAAACACGGTTCTTGAGATCGTTGCCCTGGACGATGCCGTGGCGCTGATCGCCTTCAGCGTTTCCGCAGCTTTTGTGGCGGCAGGTTCCGCTAAACAAGCCGGTGCGGCTGCCTTTTCTGTGATCGTATTGCCGCTGGTCTTCAATCTGTGCGGCCTTCTTTCGGGTGCAGCTCTCGGATTTGTCCTGCATTGGGTCGTGGACCCGGAAAGCCGTTCCAAAGATCATCGCCTGGTTCTCGTCATTGCAATGATCTTTTTCCTGACCGGCCTGTGCACAAGCTGGAATATTTCCCCGCTGCTTTCGTGCATGGTCCTGGGGACCGTCTATATCAATGTCGGCGGCAGCAGGAAAACCTTCAAGAGCATTTCCCGTTTTACGCCGCCTGTCCTGCTTCTCTTTTTTGCGCTTTCCGGCATGCGGCTGAACCTGCCCAGTCTAAAGGCCGCCGGTATTGTGGGCGTTGTCTACCTTTTTGTCCGGATCGCAGGTAAATATTTCGGAGCCTGGTACGGATGCATCCTGACGAAGGAATCACGTGCTGTCCGGAACTACCTGGGCCTTGCGCTGATCCCGCAGGCAGGCGTTTCCATCGGCCTTGCCGTGCTGGGACAGCGGATGCTGCCGGCAGAAACGGGGATTCTTTTAAACACCATCATTCTTTCCTCCGGCGTTCTGTACGAGATGATCGGACCGGCCAGTGCAAAGGCCGCGCTGTTTCTTTCCGGATCCGTCCCGTCCGCGGAAAAACCGCCGGTATGAATTGCCACAGCCGCCTTTTGGTAGTATCCTTATCGGGAAAGGAGAGTTAGCATGGTTGATTATACGGAAGGTTCGGGGAAACAGTATCATACGCAAGTCGGACCTGGAGATGTGGGAAAATACGTGATCCTTCCCGGCGATCCGAAACGATGCAAAAAGATTGCCGCGCATTTTGAAAATGCGGAACAGATTGCGGACAGCCGTGAATTCGTTACCTTTACGGGAACGCTCGACGGCGTGAAGGTGAGCGTCACATCCACCGGCATAGGCGGCCCTTCGGCTTCCATTGCCCTGGATGAACTTTCAAAATGCGGCGCAGATACGTTTATCCGTGTCGGTACGTGCGGCGGAATGCAGGAGGAAGTTCTGGGCGGAGACATTGTGATTGCAAACGGCGCCATCCGCATGGAAGGAACCAGCCGCGAGTTTGCACCGATCGAATATCCTGCGGTTCCCGATGTAACGGTAATGAATGCGCTGATCGATGCGTCCGAAAAACTGCACACAAGATATCACGTCGGCGTAGTGCAGTGCAAGGATTCTTTTTTCGGTCAGCATGAACCGGAGATCATGCCGGTCGGCTACGAGCTGCAGAACAAATGGAGCGCATGGCTTAGGATGGGATGCCTTGCTTCTGAAATGGAGTCTGCCGCGCTTTTCATTGCAGGCAGCTTTTTAAGAGTGAGAGTCGGTTCCTGTTTCCTTGTGGTCGCAAACCAGGAGAGGGCAAAGAAGGGACTTTCCAATCAGCAGGTCCATGATACGGAGCTGGCAATCGAAACTGCCGTGGAAGCGATCAGGAAACTGATCCGGAAAGATGCTGGAGGAAAAACGAATGGATAAGGGGCAGCTGTACGAAATGGCTGCGGAAGCCCGGAAGAAGGCCTATGCACCGTATTCGCATTTCAAGGTGGGGGCGGCGCTTCTTACCGCAGGCGGGAAAGTGTATACGGGGTGCAACATCGAGAATGCCGCTTTTACACCCGGCAACTGCGCCGAGAGAACCGCGTTCTTCAAGGCAGTCAGTGAAGGGGAACGGAAGTTTTCCGCCATTGCAGTATGCGGCGGTGCGGAAAATGCGGAAAGCCTTGATTACTGCACGCCTTGCGGCGTATGCAGGCAGGTTATGCGTGAATTCTGTGATCCCGAAAATTTCGAGATCATTGTCGGAAGAACTCCCCGGGATACGAAGGCCTTCAAACTGAAGGAACTTCTTCCCATGGGATTCGGTCCGGAAAATCTTGCAAAATAAATTAAAATAAGGGGAGGCTGTTATGACAAAAGAGGAAAAAGAAATACTGAGCATGGTGGATCATACGCTGCTTGCGCAGACGGCAACATGGGAGGAGATCCGTGCACTTTGCGATGATGCCGTGAAATACAAGACAGCATCGGTCTGTATTCCTCCGTGCTATGTGGGGAAGGCAAAGGAATACCTGAAGGACAGAATGAAAGTCTGTACCGTAATCGGATTCCCCAACGGAAATCATACAACAAGAACAAAAGTTTTTGAAACGGAAGACGCCGTGAAGAACGGTGCCGACGAGATCGATATGGTCATCAATATCGGCATGCTGAAGGCCGGAGACTATGACTATGTGAAGAAGGAGATCGAAGAGATCAGAAAGGCCTGCGGCGGCAGAACGCTGAAGGTCATTATCGAGACCTGTCTGCTGACGGACCCGGAAAAGGTGAAGATGTGCGAAATCGTAACGGAAGCGGGAGCGGACTTTATTAAGACTTCGACCGGTTTTTCCAAAGCGGGCGCCACGTTTGAGGATGTGAAACTGTTTAAGGAGCATGTGGGACCGAAGGTCCGGATAAAGGCTGCCGGCGGAATTAAGAGCCTGGACGATGCGGAAAAATTCATCGAACTCGGTGCGACGAGGCTTGGCACAAGCCGTATTGTGAAGATCGTAAAAGAGGAAGAGAAAGGCTGAAATCCGGAGCAAAAGAAAAATGGAGAATCAATTCAGAAGAATATTTGTGATCGTGCTGGATTCCATGGGGATAGGTCCCATGCCGGATGCAGCGGCATTCGGTGATGCGGGTGCCGATACGCTCGGACATATTTCCGAAAGAATGGGGACATTTACCATTCCGAACTTAAGGAAACTGGGACTGGCTAACTTAAAAAAATTAAAGCAGGTGGAGCCGGCGGAAAAGCCGGAAGGATATTTCTGTTCCGTGCGTGAAAAAAGCAACGGCAAGGATACCATGACAGGGCACTGGGAGATGATGGGGATCAATACCACAAAACCGTTTATCACCTTTACCGATCACGGATTTCCGCCGGAACTGATCGAGGAACTGGAAAAACGGACGGGAAGGAAGATCATAGGAAACAAAGCGGCAAGCGGCACCGAAATCCTGGACGAGCTCGGAGAGCAGGAAATAAAGGACGGCTCCCTGATCGTCTACACGTCTGCGGATTCCGTTCTGCAGATCTGCGGCAATGAGGAGACCATGGGCCTGGATACGCTTTATCATTACTGCGAGATTGCCAGGGAACTTACCATGAAACCGGAGTGGAGAGTCGGCCGCGTGATCGCAAGACCGTACCGCGGAAAGAAAAAGGGAGAATTCGTAAGGACAAGCAACCGGCGCGACTATGCCCTGAAACCGACGGGGCCGACAGCCCTGAACGCACTGAAGGATGCGGGCCTGGATGTTCTTGCCGTTGGAAAAATCCATGATATTTTCCAGGGGGAAGGAATTACGAAAAGCTGGCATTCCACGAGCAGCGTAAACGGAATGGAGCAGACGATCGGCATTGCGGAAGAGGATTTCCGCGGTCTCTGCTTCGTGAATCTCGTGGATTTTGATGCACTGTGGGGACACCGCAGGAATCCGATCGGATACGGAGAAGAAATAGAGCGGTTTGACGTAAAGCTCGGGGAACTGCTTCCGCTCCTGAAACCGGATGACCTGCTTATGCTGACGGCGGATCACGGCAACGATCCCACCTATACGGGTACGGACCATACCAGGGAAAAAGTACCGTTGATCATCTACTCTCCGTCTTTCAAAAAGACGGGACTTCTCGGAGAACCGGATACTTTCGCAGTGATCGGCGCAAGCATCTGTGACAATTTCCGGGTCAAGATGCCGGATGGCACCATAGGGTATTCCATCCTGTCTTCTTTTATCTGACCTGCTGCAGTGAACTTATGAGACGGTCAAAAAACGGGATGGCTGCACGGTAGATCAGAAAGACGATGATCAGGGTAAGCGTTCCGAAAAGGATACGGTAAAGAAGCCTTGCGCGAGCAAAGCTTCTTTTTACTTCATCCGTGTTTTTGCTGAAAGACCATACAATCAGCGTGATCAGGCCGGCAACCGGAATATCGATTATGAAGAAAGTGATAAACCAGTTCCAGAAAGAAGGGACGACCGGGGTCGGAGTGCCGGTATCATCTTTTTCCGGTACAATGACATCTTCTTCCGGAGTGCCGGCTGCATTTCCTTCCGCCGTTTTTTTCTGTGCTTCTTCTGTCTTCCGTGTTTCCTCTGTCATTTTTTCACCCCCGGTCCGTTTTCTTCATCGCCAGGTGCAACCGTGATCGGTACCTTTGTAGCCGCCGGACCTCCTGGCCCTGCCGGATTTGACTGGTTTTCGGCGGAGGATTCCGCAGCGCTCTTCGAGGCGTCGTAGGCGGCCTTGGAAGGAAGCGTGTAGTATCTGCTGACGGCAGCGTTCATCTGTTCCACAATATTGTTGTATTCGTCGTAATCGGTCATCCCGGAAAGAGCGGTAACGACATTCTGGTAACAGGTTCCCATGACGTCGTCCTGCCTGTATTCCATTTCGCTGATCTTCCGGATATTTTCCCTGCAGTAATCGATCTTCACCTGTGCGGATTCATCATTCCGCCTGCTTTCCGCATCGGCCGCTGCTTCGGATTCCGCCCGGCTTACATCTGCTGCATGGACATCTTTGTATTCCCGGATTTCTTCCGACATTCCGCCGATCACGGACTGCAGTGCGCTGTTCTTTATCACGGCGCGTCTGGAATATTCCGCACGGACAGTGTCGTCCTCAATCCCGGAAATTTCCGTCATCAGGTTATTGTATGCATCGTCGACGCCGTAGGTATCCGCGACGCCGCTTATCTCACGGGCTTCAAATGCTTCCAGATCCTTTTGCGACCGGTCGGTCAGAAGTTTCTGGTCCTTTTCATGCTGTGCGGCCGCTTTCTGAACATCCGCATTGGTGCTGAACAGGTCGGTTACTCCCGTATCCGCATCGGATTTGGTTCCGGTTTCCGGATCATAGGAGGCTGTTATGACGGTCGGCGGGCATTCCCAGTCTTTTTCCGGGAGGCCGTTGTGAAGGTCCGTCATCACATCGTGCCAAATTTTTCCGGCGTAGGTGGAACCGAAGACGCCGGGCATGGCACGCGGCGTATCGTAACCTACCCATACGGCGGATGTGTAATATTTCGTATAGCCGCAGAACCAGGTATCTTTGTTGCTGTTCGTGGTTCCGGTTTTTCCGGCTGCCTGCTGTCCCTTGATATCCAGGCCGTATCCCGTTCCGTATTCCTTGTCCATGGTACCTTTCAGGACATCGGTGATCATGTAGGCGGTGTCGCCGGAATAGACCTGTTCTTTCTTGCCGTCATCTACAAAGAGCTCGTCATCGGATTTGTCCGTTTTGATGCTGCGGATGCAGGTTTCGTTGTCGTGCACGCCTCCGTTGGCCAGCGTTTCGTATCCTTTTGCCATGTCGACCACACGGGTCCCGTTGGTAAAGCCGCCGATGGCTATCGCATCCGCCTCCGAATCCGTATAGGTCAGGGTCTGGAAACGCAGCTTGCCGAGACACGAAATCCCCGTGTCCCTTCCTATTCCCTGAAGGACCTGCCATGCCACGGTGTTCAGCGACCGGTTCAGGCCTTCCCTTATGGTAATGGGCCCGTAGTAGTTTCCGCCGGAGTTCTGCGGCCCGTCTTCCCATTCATGGTCGTCTATGATCCTGGAGGGATAATATTCCCCCGTATCGAATGCCGGCGCATAGTCGAGGAGCGGTTTGATCGTGGAACCGGGCTGACGGACGGCAAGGTAAGCGCGGTTGTATTCGTCGTCCGTTCCGCGGCCCCCCGCCACGGCAACCACGTTTCCGGTGTCGTTATTGACTACGACCACGGCACCCTGCATGGCATATTTTCCGTTATCCTGTTTTTCCGTGAAGCTTTTCAGGTCGCTGTCCAGATACTGCTGGGCAACATTCTGCACGGCAGGGTCAAGGGTCGTGTAAATGCGGTATCCGCCGTCGCGGATCGCCTCGCTTTTTTTGGAGTAGGCATCATTATAGGAAGCCTGATAGGTTTCATACTCATCTTCGGAAGAGAATGTATATTTGAACACAAACCCGTCATCCTTCATCAGTTCCTGCGCCGCACAGTGGATAGCGTAGCTTGTCATGTAATTTTCCGAGCCGCCCTCCGCATATTCCTGAACAATGTCCAGCGGTTTTGCCTGATATTCTTTTTTCTGCGCTTCTGTAATGGTTCCGCATTCCGCCATGCTGTTCAAAACTTCGTTCCGTTTTGCCTTTGCGGCAGACGGATATTTTACCGGATCATAGGTGGAAGGGCTGTTGCTGATGCCGACAAGAAGAGCGGCTTCCCACGGCTCCGCGTCTTTGGCATCTTTTCCGAAGTAATACCGGCATGCCGCCTGTACGCCGTAGCAGTGATGCCCGTAGAAATTTCCGTTGCAGTAGAATTCCATGATCTTGTCCTTGCCGTACTTTTTTTCAAGTTCGGGGGCAAGCATGATCTCCGTGATCTTTCGTGTCAGGGTTTTTTCCTGCGTGAGATAGGTGTTTTTGATGACCTGCTGCGTGATCGTGGAAGCGCCCTGCGTCACCTTCCCGTTTTTCAGATAGGAAAGCGCGGCGCGTGCGATCGCCATCCAGTCGTAGCCCGGGTGCGTCTTGAACCTCCGGTCCTCCTGGTCAATATAGGCATTCTGGATATTCATGCTGATGCCGGTGATATCCACATATTCGTAATGTCCGGCATTGATAGTGCCGATCAGATTTCCGTCCTTGTCAAAAATTTCCGTATCCGAGAGCTTGCGGAAATCCAGATCTTTCATTTTGGCAACGGTATCGTAAGCCACTTCGCGGCAGTGGACAAGATCGGGATAGACCCGGACATAAAGAAAACCGGCCACGGAGAGCACAATAACCGACAGCCATGCCAGGAAGCCGCTTAAAAATCCGAACCAGGCAAGCGGGATACTGATGATGGTGCCGAGAGTCGCAAGTATAAGTCTGATGACATACCAGACATAAGAGAAGAAGCCTACCCCTTCCTTCGGGGGCCTTACGAAAGGAACCTTCGATCGCTTCGGAACCATATCGCCCTCCGGTAAAAACGTATTTCAAGTATAACACCGAACGTGTTCGAAAATGAACAGATATTTCAGACTTTTTTCAGCATCTTCATGTAATATCGCAGATACAATGAGCGGTGGAAATCCACGTAAGTCCGATTGATGCCGCTTATTTTTTTTGCGGAAAACCGGATATAATGAAAATTACCGAAAGAAAACACCGCATGAGGAAAGGAAAAAAGGTATGAAAAATTCAACAAAACTGAAACTGATTCTGGATTCGGCAATGGTGGTGCTTCTGATGCTGATGTACAAAAAGCAGGTAATCAGCATGATCTTTCACGAAATCGGCGGACTTATCTTCTTGGGCTTCGTTCTGATCCATGTCTTCATCATCAACCGCAAATGGGTCATTTCCGTAACAAAAAAGGTCTTTTCAAAGAGCACCGGGACCAGACTTCGCGTCATGGCTCTGGATGATTTCCTGCTTCTTGTCGATTTCATATTCTTCGGTGTGGCCGCAGTCCTGATCTCCCATGTCGTGTTCAGTTTCAATGTGCAGGGGATGACGTTCAAGGCCATGCATTATTTCTGCGCTTCCTGCGCCCTTATCCTGATCGGAATCCATCTGGGGCTTCACAGGAAGATGTATGCGAAAGTCAGCATTCCGAAAGCGGCCGGCATCATCATCAGTCTTGCCCTGGTCGCATTCGGAATTTACGCCATGTGCACCACAAGCTTTTTCCGCTGGCTCGCAATGCCGTTTTCTTCCTCCGCTTCGGGAACGGGAGAGGGCATGCAGATGATGCAGAATGCGGGAGCGGCGGCACAGGGTGCCGGAAGCATGATGCACGGCGCGGAAGCGGGCTTCAGTTTCCCGGGACTTCTGCTGGTGCTTCTGGAATTTTTCTCGATCGCTTATGTCTTTACGGCTGCAACCGCACTGGTCGACAGGCTGTGCAGCCGCAAAAAAATCTGAACTTGTTTTTTGAAGTTTGTTCCCGGCTTTTAACCCTGCAGTTACATTCCGGGGAGCGTAGCAATACGCTTCCCGGATTTTTTTGTATACAGAACATCCGGTGAAAAAACATAAAACCGGTATCATTTCAAATACAGATTTTTGCAACTGTTAATTTGGTATCATGTACAAAACTTAATCTTTTCAACTGGCAAAATCCATATTAATATACAAATATAAAGGTATATCTGATTCTCCGAATTTCTAAAAAAAACAGTAAATTTCACTGACATTTTTTCACAGGGCCGAAACAACGGCAAAAAGGTGGAGTTATGTACGAAAAAGAGCTTGTGATTGCAAACAAAACCGGTCTGCACGCCCGTCCTGCCGCTGATCTGACAAATCTTTGTCAGAAATTCGGCAGTTCGATAAAGATCCTGGCAGGAAAGTCGGAAGTAAATCCGAAAAGTATTATCAGCATTCTGGCGGCCGGCATCAAGCAGGGTTCCAGTATCCGGCTGCAGGTCACGGGAGCGGATGAACAGGATGCAGGCAAAGCCATATCGGAATTCATCATGGGCCTGAAGGAATAGGATATTTTTTCGGCAGGGAATCTGCTGTGCCTGCCATATTTATGAGTTTAAGTTTTGCTCCTGGCTTTCTGGTCCGGAGACCGGAGGTGGAACGATGGATATGAACAGCAGGATGGCGTACATACTGTCTGCCGCTGTGAACGACAAGGAAAACATACCGATCGCGTCTGTCCTGAAAGATCTCGGCATATCCAAAAGGGCATTTTATTTTGAATTGAGCAAAACAAACGGATGGCTGGGCTATTACAAACTGGGTAAAATCCAGACAGTCGGTCAGCAGATCGTCATGACCGGCGGCGACAGGGAAGAGGTAAAGGTCAAACTCCGCGAGTACGGGAGTTATTACTTTTCCGTGCGGGAACGCCAGGCAATCGAAATGCTGAGCATAGCGGTTTCCCTTTCCCCGGTCACCCTGGAGCAGATGCAGAATTTCTTTGATGTCAGCAAAAGCACGATCTTGAGCGACGTCATGGAAAACAGAAAGCAGCTTCTGCAGTATTCGATCAATTTAAAGAATTCCTCGTTAAAAGGTTATTTCCTTGACGGAGATGAAGCTTCCATCCGGAAAGCCGTTACCCGCATGATGCAGGAACTGGCAAATTATGTTCCCCGCACAAGCTTTCAGAAAATGCTGGGTGCGTCTATGGAAAGGCTTTATCCGGGGATTGGAGATTACCGGGAGACTTTTTCCGTCGCGATATCGGATTATGAAATGCTTCTGCAGACACATCTGGTGGAAGGCGATATCGACAATACGATCGACATGATCGCCGTTTCCTATATCAGAAACGGTAAAGGCAGAGGGTACTTCATGGATGAGCAGGAGAAGCTGGCGCTGTCTTCCTCCCAGGAGTACAAGGTGGTTCAGCTGATCTTCAACAGGCTGAGCCAGCAGAACCTGCAGATCTCCGAGGATGAGATTTGCTATATAACCACGCTGTTTCTCGGCGTAAAGAATTTTGACTTCAAATCCGCTGTTTCCGAGCAGAATTTCATTGCCCGTACGACATCGTCCATTATCAAAAATTTCACGGATGTCTCTCACCGTTCTTTCCGTGACAGCAAGATGCTGTATTCAAGACTGTATCTTCACGTTAAACCAATGTATTACCGTATAAAATACGGAATAGCCATTACGAACCCCCTGGTCGGAAAAGTCAGGGAAATGTATCCGGATATTTTCGAATACACACAGAAAGCCGTCCAGATGACCGGCGGCGAGATAGCGTCGCTGATGACGGAAAACGAACTTGCCTACCTTTGCATTTACATGGCAAGTTATCTCAAGGACGAGGAGCAGGAAGAAACGGACAGAAAGAAAATCCTGATCGTATGCGGTGCAGGTGTGTCGACTTCTGTCCTGATCCGGGAACAGCTCAGGGGATTCCTGGGCGATATGTTTCAGTACCATCTCATGCCGGCCGGCAGAATGGGAGAAGTGGACCGGAAGGAATATATATTTGTAGTTTCGACTGTCGATCTCAGAATGGAGGAAGAAGGTGTTTTCTATACGGGAGCTATTCTCGAAGAGAAGACAAGAGAAAAAATTATCCGGTACCTGTTAGACAGCAGGACACTGCATGAATGCGAGGTGAAGCTTAAGGACATCCTGGATATTGTGGAAAAGAAGATTCCGATGGACAACACACGATTCATTTCGGACCTGCTGATGACGCATTACAGAAATCTGTCACATGAGGACAAAGGGAAGAGGTGATTTGCTTGAGTTATCTTGACAGCAGGATTATAGCGACGGATGTTGCAGCTGATACTTCAGATGAGATCATAACGTACGGAGCGGATATTCTCTACCGGAACGGATATGTGCAGGAAGGATATAAGGAAGCCATTCGGAAACGGGAAATGGCGTATCCCACCGGCATCGAAGGAGAAAAAATATCGGTTGCAATACCGCATGCCACCTGCGAACTTGTTAAGAAACCCGCGATTGCGGTACTGATTCCCGAAAAGCCGGTGGAATTCAGGAAGATGGGCTCTTCGGATGAGAAAGTGAAATGCGGTATTGTTTTCATGCTCGTGATCAAGAACCCGGATGAACAGCTGGATCTTCTGAAAAAGGTAATGCTGGTGATCCAGAACGGGGAACTGCTCGAACAGATCAGAAATTCAAAAGACAGTCAGGAGATTATTCAGTATCTGCAGGAACTGGACGAACCTTAAGGGCGTCTAAAAGGAGGAACAGATGAAATACAGGATTTTGACGGTGTGCGGAACGGGAATAGCAACGTCCACGGTTGCTGCCTCGAACTGCAAGGAAATGCTGGAAAAAAGAGGTCTCGAAGTCGAAGTAAAGGAATGCAAAGCCATAGAAGTCAAAACAAATATTGGCCTGTTCCGACCGGACGCAATCGTCAATACGACGCCTGTGAGCGATGAGGCGGCCATGGGAGTTAAAAAATTCAACGGCCTTCCGTTCCTGACCGGAATGGGCAGAGATAAACTTGTGGATTCGATCGCGGAATATCTGAAGGGACTGAACAAGTAAACACCATCCAGGCATAAAAGGACAACCACAAAAGACTGAAACGGAAAAGAAGGAGGGAACAGTATGGGATTTGCAGGAATTATCAGCAGCGCAGTCAACTGGATACTGAATCTTGGGGCAGCAACCATGCTGCCGATTATCATCATCATTTTCGGACTGATACTCGGTCAGGGATTCAAGAAATCATTTAAATCAGGTATTACCATCGGCATAGGCTTTACGGGACTGAATCTGGTCATCGGTCTGATGAGCGATTCGGTAGGCAAGGCGGCACAACAGATGATCGCCAATCTCGGGATCAACTTAAAGATCATAGACGTCGGCTGGCCGGTCGGTGCGGCGATCACGTGGGCAACGCCCATAGCGGTCATTCTGGTTCCGATTATCTTTCTGTTTAATATGCTGCTTCTCTATCTTAAACAGACAAAGACAATGGACGTCGATATCTGGAACTACTGGCACTTTATTTTCTGCGGCGCCCTGATTTATTATGCAAGCAACAAGAATCTTGCCTTCTGTATCATAGGCACGATCATTACCGCTTACATTATTTTCAAGCTTGCAGACTGGACGCAGCCGGTTGTGGAGCATTATTTCGGACTTCCCGGCGTGTCGCTTCCGCATTGCGAGACGGTAAACTTTGCACCGCTCATGTATGCGCTGAATAAAATCGAAGATAAGATCCCCGGCTTCAACAAGATCGATATCGACGAAAAGAAGATCAACGAGAAATTCGGTGTCTTCGGCGAACCTATGACGGTCGGACTTATCATCGGTGTTGTCATGGGTATTCTTGCCCGCTACAGCGTGGCCAAGACACTGACAATGGGCATACAGCTTGCCGCGGTCATGGTACTGATGCCGAGAATGGTCAGTCTTCTTATGGAAGGACTTCTTCCGATCTCGGAAGGAGCAAGAGATTTCATTTCCAGGAAATTCCCCGACAGGGATGATATCTACATCGGGCTGGATGCAGCTATCGTAATCGGCAATCCGAGCAACATGGCAGTGGCACTGATCATGGTTCCCATCACCATCTTCCTTTCCATCATCCTGCCGTACAATCAGATGCTTCCGCTCGTTGACCTTGCGGTGCTTCCGTTCACGGTAATCTGGGCCGTCGCAGCATCCAAGGGAAATATCTTCAGAGGTATTATCAACTCCATCATTACCATGCTGGGTGTTTTCTTTATTGCAACGGACCTGGGTGCCCTTACGACCACGATTGCAAAATCCGTGAACTTTGCGTTCCCGGAAGGAGCAACCATGATTTCCGGAATTGACATGAGCTGCCATGTATTCCTGTACTTCGGCGTTAAGCTCCTCACCAGTTCCACATTCCTGTTCGGCGTGATCGGCATTCTCGTCTATTTTGCAATCTGGTACTGGGTCAGAAACGATATCCGGAAGATCTATCATCTGGACAAGAACTACAAACCTCTGCCGGATTCCGGAGATGTGAAGAATGAAAAATAAAGTTATTGTCGCAACAGGAACCTCCCAGCACAAGATGGAATTTGCGGTAGACTATATACGGCAGTATCTGGAAAAGAACGGATATCCTGCCGATGTGGAGGGAGTCAATGTCTACGAGGCGGATTTCAGGGCACTGAATCCGGACGTTATCGTTCTGATAGGGCCGAACAAAGTCGACATAGACAGACCGGTTGTAATGGGAACGCCATTTATAACAAGAATGAAGATGGATGCTGCATGTGAGGAAATAGCATCCCATCTGAAAAAGGAATAAGAAAGCAACGGAGGCAAAAGAAATGCTGGAAGCATTGAAGGAAAAAGTTGTACAGGTAGCAAAGGAAGCCGACAGGATAGGGATGTGCAAGCACAAATCCGGTAATTTCAGTATTCTGGATCCGGAAACCGGCTATGTTGTCATTACGCCGAGCGGAGTGGCAAGAGATGTGCTGACAACGGAACATGTCTGCGTGCTGGATCTGGACGCAAATGTGATCGAACGCAAAACGGAAGCCAAACCGTCAAGCGAGGCACTGATGCATCTTTATGCCTACAAGGCAAGACCGGATATCCGGGCAGTCGTACACACGCACGCCCGCTATTCCACGGCATTCGCCATTATGAACAGGGAAATTCCCGCTATCGTCTACGAGTGCAGTTATCTCGGAAAAAGCGGAAGCATTCCGGTGGCTCCGTACGGCCGGCCGGGAACGCCTGTTCTGGCGGAGAATGTCGCAAAGACTCTTCTTGATTCGGACTGCTGCATGATGGAGAGCCACGGCGCGATATCGATCGGCAAGGACATGGACGATGCTTTTCTGAAAGCCCAGTATGTCGAGGAAATTGCCGAGCTCTATTATCTGGCTCTTACGGCGGGAAATTTCGCAGAGCCGAAGAACCTGCCGCAGGAAGAACTTCTGAAATGGGCATATCCTAAAGAAATAAAACTCTAAACGGTTTTTCAGACAGAATTTACGAATACATTTCGCCGGATAGCGGAAACGCTGTCCGGCGGGAGTGTTAAAGTCATGCTTTTCGGAGGAAAAAACAATGGCGGATAAAATGTGGGCACAGATGTTCTATGCACCCGGAGATGTCAGATTTGAACAGGTGGATATTCCGAAACCCGGCGACAATGAGATGCTTGTAAAGGTAAAGGCGGCCCTTACGTGCGGCACGGATCTGAAGACATACCGGCGCGGCCATCCCACGATCATACAGCATGTACCTTCGACATTCGGGCATGAATTTGCCGGTGATGTCGTGGAGGTCGGTAAAAATGTAAAGAATTTCAAGGTCGGGGACAGGGCGGTCGGAGCCAATTCCGTTCCGTGCTTCCACTGCTTCTTCTGCAGAAAGGGACTGTACAGTCTCTGCGAGAACCTGGAATACTTAAACGGTGCCTATTCGGAATATGTGGTTATCCCGGAACAGATTCTGAAATACAACTATCTTCATATCCCTGAGGGACTTGACTACAGGGAAGCGGCACTCGTGGAACCGCTCGCATGCGCTCTTCACGGCATTGACAATGTCGACATTAAGGTCGGCGATACGCTTGCGGTCATCGGTGCCGGACCGATCGGGCTCATGTTCGTGAAACTTGCTTCTCTGAAAGGAGCGAGGGTCATTTCGGTGGATCTGTCCGATTACAGGCTGGAACAGGCAAAGAAATTCGGCGCATTCGAAACGGTCAACGCAAAGGATGCGGATCATATCGATAAGGTCAGGAAACTTTCGGAAGAAGAAAAGGGAGTCGATGCTGCGATAGAGGCAACGGGGTTCCCGGAGGCGTGGAAGAATGCCGTGGGCATGGTCCGCAATCACGGACAGGTTCTGGCGTTCGGCGGAACCAAGAAGGGTGCGGAGGTAACGCTTGACTGTCAGCGCATCCATTACGGGGAGATCAACATCAAGGCTATTTATCATCATACCCCGTATCATATTAAAAGAGCTCTTGATCTGCTTGCCACAAGGCAGATTGACGGATCCATGTTTATTACTGGAGAGTATCCGCTCTCCGGCGCCATTGATGCGCTGGAAAGCATAGGAAGACAGGAAGGTATCAAATACGCGATCGTTCCCTGAGCAAGGAAAGAACAACATGAAAGCACTTTCAAAGATCAGAAGAGGATACGGCGGACTTGTTCTGACGGATACGGAATGTCCGGAAATCAGGGATGACCAGGTGCTGATCAAGGTCAGATATTCGGGGATCTGCGGCAGCGACATCCATACGTACAAAGGCGAGTACAACAGGAATCACAAAACGCCGCTGGTTCTCGGACATGAATTTTCCGGTATTGCTGTCAAAGTCGGCAGCAGGGTAAAAGGTGTGAAAGAGGGAGACCCGGTAACGAGCGAGACCACGTTTTCCATCTGCGGAAAATGTCCTTACTGCCTGGCGGGGGAATACAACCTGTGTTCCTCCAGGAAAGGGCTCGGAACGCAGGTCGACGGCAGCTTTGCAGAATATGTGGCGGCAAGAGGGGAAAGCGTGCATGTGCTTCCGAAGGAAGTGGATCTTCTGTCCGCCGCGCTAACGGAACCGCTGGCGTGCAGCGTGCACGGCGTAATGGAGAAAGGCAGCGTATCCGCAGGGGATACCGTTCTGATCAGCGGACCCGGTGCCATGGGACTGTTTTCCGTCATGGTTGCCAAAGCGTGCGGGGCGCGCGTCATCATATCCGGGACGGGAAGAAGCAAGGACAGACTTGCGCTTGCGGAAAAGCTTGGTGCGGACAAGGTCGTCAACATCAAGAGCAGCAGTCTTTCCGAAGAAGTGATGGATTTTACAGACGGACTCGGCGCCGATAAGGTCATAGAATGTTCCGGATCCCTGTCGGGGCTGAATTCCGCTGTGGAACTGGTAAGAAAAAAAGGAACAATTGTCCAGATCGGGCTTTTCCCGGGGATATTCATGCCGATCGATACAGACAGGATATTTAATAACGAAATATGTTATGTGGGTTCCAGAACCTCGAAACCCAGTTCATGGATCACAGCCCTTGATCTCATGAAGGAGGGGAAAGTAAACGCCAGGGCTCTGGTGACGGGCATATACAAGCTGGACGACTGGCAGACGGCATTCGAAAGAATGTCCATGTCGGAAGGCATAAAAACGGTGCTGGAACCATAGAAAAAAACAGGGCCGGGACCGTGAAAGAAACGGAACGGCAGCCGGTTCAGCACGGGCAGGAAGGACAAGGAAAAATGAAAGCAGCATTGATGTACGGACCCGGAGATATCAGGATAGAGGAAGTGGAAAGACCCGAATGTCCTGAGGGCGGGCTTATTCTGAAAGTCATGGCGATCGGATTATGCGGATCGGATATCCGGAACATGTCGACGGATTCCCGAAAAGGAAAATATCCGCATATCTTCGGACATGAGATCACCGGAATCGTGGACGAGGTATCCCCGACGGAACATGAGTACGCATGCGGAGACCGTCTGTATGTCTATCCGGTGGACCATTGTCTCAAATGTGAAATGTGCCGGAGCGGACACAGCGAAAGCTGCGAGAACGCAGGCAACTATGTGGAGAGGCAGGGAGGCTTTGCGCAGTATTATGCGGTCACGGCGGAACAGATTTCCCGCGACTCGATTTTCCGGATTCCGGACAATGTTTCGTATGAATGCGCATCCATGGGAGAGCCGCTCTCATCCGTATATGCGTGCCAGGACAACGTAAAGATAGGACTGGGCGATGTCGTCGTGATCCTGGGTGCGGGTCCTATCGGGTGTCTGCATGCGCAGCTGGCCAAAGTCCGCGGCGCGGCAACCGTCATCATGATCGAGATCAACGACAACCGCCTGAAAAAGGCGCTGGACTACGGAACGGACTATATTATCAACAGTGAGAAGGAAGACCCGATAAAGGCAGTCATGAAGATCACGGGCGGGAAGGGAGCCGACAAGGTCATATCGGCGAATCCCTCCACGGCTTCCCAGGCACAGAGTCTGTTCATGGCAAAAAAAGGAGGGACGATCGTATTTTTCGGCGGGGTGGCAAAAGGTTCTCTGACCCAGCTGGATACGAATGTCATTCATTACAACAGCCTGTGGATCTACGGCCATTTCGGCGCAAATACCATGCAGGTCCAGAAATCGTATGAGCTTGCGATCTCCGGCCGTTTCCCGACGGAAAAATTCATCACCCATGTGCTTCCTCTGGATGAGATCAACCACGGGATAGAGCTGACAAGGAGCGGCGAAGCAATCAAAGTCGTTCTGCTGCCGAACGGACCGGTATAAGGTTCAGGCTGTATTCCGGCAGGAAAAAAACAAAATTCCTATTGCCAATTATCGGATTGTCGTATACAATAAAAAGCACGGATTTTATCCGTGCTTTTTTACGGAGATATAGCTCAACTGGGAGAGCATCCGCTTGACGTGCGGAAGGTCGCAGGTTCGAACCCTACTATCTCCATGAAATTGCAGGCAGCCCTGAAAAGGGCTGCTTTTGTTTTATTTCCGGATTGACAAACGGCGGATTTCCCTGTATGATCACTTTAATGCGTAAAAGCGTAACGCTTCAACGTGCTAAAGAACCGAAACGGGGGGAACAAAGTCATGCTGATTCAGATCCTTATGCTGATTGTATTTTTCGGAGTCATGATCACAGTCGGGCTCTACTGCCGGAAAAAGGCAACGGATGTAAACGGGTTCATTCTGGGAGGACGTTCCGTAGGGCCGTGGCTCTCCGCGTTTGCGTACGGCACGTCCTATTTCTCAGCGGTTATCTTTGTGGGATATGCGGGACAGTTCGGATGGAAATACGGACTTGCCTCCACATGGATAGGTTTAGGGAACGCGCTGATCGGATCCACGCTGGCGTGGGTTATCCTGGGAAGAAGAACAAGGGTCATGACGCATTACTTTGATTCTTCCACCATGCCGGAATTTTTCGGCGCGCGCTATGAATCGCGTCCGATCAAGATCGCGGCTTCCGTGATCGTGTTCATTTTCCTGATCCCCTATACGGCGTCTCTTTACAACGGCCTGTCCCGTCTGTTCGGGATGGCGTTCCATATCGATTATGCGGTCTGCATTATCGTGATGGCGGTGCTGACGGGCGTGTATGTGATTGCCGGCGGATATATGGCGACAGCCTGGAATGATTTTATCCAGGGTCTGATCATGCTTTTCGGAATTGTGGTCGTGATCCTTGCGGTCTTAAAGGCAAACGGCGGATTTACCCAGGCGGTGTTTTCCCTTGCCGGCGTTCAGGATAAAACCGCAGGCGCTGCAGGCATGCAGCCCGGCGTGTTCACTTCCTTTTTCGGTCCGGACCCGATAAACCTGGCAGGCGTCATTATCCTGACTTCTCTCGGAACATGGGGACTTCCGCAGATGGTGCAGAAATTCTATGCGATCAAGAGTGAAAACGCCATCAAGAAAGGTACCATCATCTCCACGTTCTTTGCCATTGTCGTTGCGGGCGGATGCTATTTCCTCGGCGGCTTCGGCAGACTTTACGGAAACGTGATCAATATCAAGACAGACGGATACGATGCCATTATCCCGTCCATGCTTTCTTCTCTTTCGCCGGTGCTGATCGGCCTGGTCGTGATCCTGGTCCTTTCCGCTTCCATGTCCACGCTCTCTTCTCTGGTAATGGTTTCCGCATCGACCCTTACGATCGATTTTATCCGGGAACTGTTCGACAGGAAAATGAGCGACAAGAAGCAGCTCTTTATCATCCGTGTCCTGATCATGGTATTTATTGCCATTTCGGTCGTGCTTGCCGTTATCCAGTATAAGAGCTCCGTTACGTTTATCGCGCAGCTGATGGGGGTATCCTGGGGCGCGCTTGCCGGCTCTTTCCTGGCACCGTTCTTTTACGGGCTCTACTGGAAAGGGACCACAAAGGCTTCCGTTTGGGTCAACTTCATTTTCGGTTCCGGCTTAATGATCCTGAACCTGTTTGCACGGCCGATGTTTCCGAAATGGCTTCAGTCTCCGATCAATGCCGGCGCATTCGCCATGCTGGCAGGCTTCATTATCATTCCGATCGTCAGCATGTTTACGGAAAAGCCTCTGAAGAAGAGCGTGGATGCCATGTTTGACTGCTACTTAAAGACCGTAACGGTGAAGCAGAGCGCGGACCTGGGAGAAGAAAACAACTGATTTTTTTCAGTCTCTCAGCGCGTAGTGATCTACATAGGTCCTGAATGCCGAAGGAACTGCGAAACCCTGCAGTTCCTTTTTTGTGACAAAACGAAATTCCTTTTTAAGGATTTCGTCCATGCCTGAAAAGGAAGCAACACGGATTTCCCATGCATGCATGTGCCATTCGATGTGGGTGAATATATGCTTTGCTTCCGGAAGCGTACGTATGCGGAGAGGTTCCGTACCGAGGCGCGAAGCAAAGGAAAGGGCTTCCTTTTCCGTAAGGAACCCTTCTTCTCCCGGGAATTCGTAGAGACCCGCGAGCAGCCCCTTTGCGGGGCGTTTCCGGAACAGGAATCTGTCCCCGTCGCGGATTACAAAAAGCGTGCGGTTTTCAATCCGGCGCTTTTTTTTCGGAGAACGTACCGGGATCCTGTCCGTTGAATGTTCCTTTGCGGCAATGCAGTTTTTCCTGACGGGGCATCTGTTGCAGAGCGGCTCTCCGTTCGGAATGCAGAGGACTTCCCCGAGTTCCATCAGTGCCTGGTTGAAATCGGAAACGGAAAATTTCCCGGGGGATGCGGAATGCCTGGGGGAAGCTGCATCGTTCAGAAGGCTCTGGAGTTCATCCGTGAACTTTTTCTTCGTTCCGGGAAGGGTAATGTCTTCCTCCGAACCCGAAAGCCGGGAAAGGACCCTTAAAACATTGCCGTCCACGGCGGGGACCGGGATTCCGAAGGCAATGGATGCGACAGCGCCTGCCGTGTAGGCGCCTATGCCGGGAAGAGCAAGCAGAGCGTCATAATCAGCAGGAATATGCCCGCCGTATTTCTGAACGCAGGCTGCGGCGCATTTTTTCAGATTCCGCGCCCGGCTGTAATAGCCCAGGCCTTCCCAGAGCTTCATGAGAGCATCGTCCGGGCAGGAGGCGATTGCGTTAATATCCGGCAGCGCTTTCCGGAACCTTGTGAAATATTCTTTGACGGCTTCTATCCGTGTCTGCTGCAGCATGATTTCGGATATCCAGACATCCTCGGGATTTCCGGTGTCCCGCCACGGAAGATCCCGCTTTTCCTTCCTGTACCAGTCTGTCAGCAGTTTTGCGGTTTTTATATCCATTTTTCCTCCTGCGGAAGCACCTGTTTTTCCGCTTTCAGCCGACGGTTTCTGCCGCCGTATAAAATTTTTAAATTATGCCAAAAAAATTTTTTAAAAAGCCTTTTTTATGATATTATGTTATTATAAAACATTTTCATACCGGCCAGGCATGAAAAATATCAATGGAGGGGAGAAGATCATGGCTAAGGCTTACAATCCGTTTGACAATGTAGTTGAAACAGTGGACCATGCGGCGGAAATCCTCGGATATAAAAAAAGCGATTATATCGCAATGGTATATCCGGAGAGAGAGCTGAAGGTATCCGTACCTGTGGTCATGGATGACGGAAGCGTAAAGATTTTCGAAGGATTCCGCGTCCAGCATTCGACGGTCAGGGGACCGGCAAAAGGAGGCGTGCGTTTTCATCCGAACGTCAACATCAACGAAGTCAAGGCGCTGGCAGCATGGATGACGTTCAAATGCGCCTGCGTCGGCATTCCCTACGGCGGCGGCAAAGGCGGCGTGGTATGCGATCCCGCAAAGTTATCCGAACATGAACTGAGCTGTCTCACCAGAAGATATACGGCTATGATAGCACCGATCATAGGACCGGATTCAGATATCCCGGCACCCGATGTAGGGACGAATGCCAAGATCATGGGATGGATGATGGATACCTACAGCATGCTGAAAGGTCACTGTGTTCCCGGCGTCGTGACGGGAAAGCCGATCTCCATCGGCGGAGCACTGGGACGTCATGAAGCAACCGGACGCGGCGTCATGATCAATACGCTTAACCTGCTGAAGGCAATGAAGCATCCTGTAAGGGGAACCAAGGTCGTTGTACAGGGCATGGGAAACGTGGGAAGCATCACGGCAAAATGCCTGTATGAACAGGGGCTGAAGATCATTGCGGTCAGTGATGTTTCCGGCGGCATCTATAATGAAAAAGGGCTGGACATCCCCGCAATCATAAGTTATATCGAAGAGAAGCCCGGAAATCTCTTAAGCGGATACAAGATCAAGGCGGGAACGAAGCGCGTGACCAACGAGCAGCTTCTGGAACTGCCTACGGACATCCTGATCCCGGCGGCGCTGGAGAATCAGATCAACGAAAAGAATGCGGCAAAGATCAGAGCCAAGATCATTATCGAGGCTGCGAACGGCCCCACCACTCTGGAGGCGGACGAGATCTTGAGCAAACGCAATATTCCGGTACTGCCGGATATCCTTACCAATGCGGGAGGCGTTGTCGTTTCCTACTTTGAATGGGTACAGAACATCCAGTCCCTTTCCTGGACGGAAGAGCGGGTCAATGAAGAACTGAAGACAATTCTTGACCTTGCGTTCAAGAATGTATGGGATATCACAAAGGAAAAGAAAGTCTCTCTGAGAACGGGTGCTTATCTGGTTGCCGTGAAGCGTGTCGTGGAAGCCAAGAAAATCAGGGGGATCTGGCCGTAAGGAGGGAGCTCTGCGAAGCAGAGCGACCGGGAACCCTCAGGCCGAAGGCCAAGAGGGAAGGAAGACAGAAACAGTTTCGCAGTTGCATAAAAACCCGTATTGCATTAAAATGGAGCCATGTCATTTTAACTGCAGCACGGGTTTTTTCTTTGCGAACCCGAAATCTTATACAAGAAAGCGGAGGTGTTTTTATGGCATTAGTCGGAACAAAGGAGATGTTTCAGAAGGCGTACAGCGGCGGATATGCAATCGGCGCTTTCAACGTGAACAACATGGAGATTGTCCAGGGGATCACGGAAGCGGCAAACGAACTGAAGAGCCCGGTTATCCTTCAGGTCAGCAAGGGAGCAAGAAAGTATGCAAATCATACCTATCTTGTAAAACTGGTGGAAGCGGCAGTTCATGAAACGGATATTCCGATCGCACTGCATCTTGATCACGGCCCGGATTTCGACACCTGCAAGGCCTGCATCGACGGAGGATTCACTTCCGTTATGATCGATGGATCTTCACTTCCGTTTGACAAGAACATTGAACAGACGAAGAGAGTCGTTGAATACGCGCATGCACATAATGTCGTAGTGGAAGCGGAACTCGGAACGCTTGCCGGAATTGAGGACGAAGTCAAGGTCAAGGAAGGCGAGTCTTCCTATACGCGTCCGGAAGAGGTTCAGGAATTTGTGGAAAAGACCGGATGCGATTCTCTTGCGATTGCCATCGGCACAAGCCACGGTGCATATAAATTCAAACCCGGCACAAAGCCGCAGCTTCGCTTTGACATCCTGAAGGAAGTTGAGAAACGTCTGCCCGGATTCCCGATCGTTCTGCACGGAAGTTCATCTGTTCCGCAGGAATTCGTTGACATCATCAATCAGTACGGCGGCAAGATGCCGGGCGCTATAGGTGTTCCGGAAGACCAGCTGCGTGAAGCGGCAAAGCTTGCTGTCTGCAAGATCAACATCGATTCCGATATCCGCCTTGCAATGACGGCGACTATCCGGAAATATTTCTACGATCATCCGGAAGATTTTGATCCGCGTAAATATCTCGCACCGGCACGTCAGGCGGTCAAGGATATGGTCGCACACAAGATCAAAGACGTACTCGGTTCCAACGGAAAAGCATGACATGAACCTGAAGAGGCGGGCATGCCTTTGAAGATGCCCGCCCTTTTCTTATAGAAAAGGATGGAGATGCAGCTATGGAAAAAAAGAATCTGGACTGGGCCAACCTGGGGTTTTCCTATATGGTCACGGACAAGAGATATATATCAAACTGGAAAGACGGAAAATGGGACGACGGAGTTCTTTCCTCTGATCCCAATGTGACAATCAATGAATGTGCCGGTATTCTGCAGTACTGTCAGGAATGCTTTGAAGGACTGAAGGCATATACGACAAAGGACGGGAGCATTGTTACGTTCCGTCCCGACCTGAATGCCAGCCGGATGGAAGATTCCGCAAAGCGCATGGAGATGCCGCCGTTCCCGCAGGAACGTTTTCTGGATGCGGTGGATCAGGTAGTGAAAGCCAATGCAGCATGGGTACCTCCTTACGGAAGCGGCGCCACGCTGTATGTCCGTCCGTATATGTTTGCGACCGGACCGGTTATCGGCGTAAAGCCGTCCGATGAGTATCAGTTCCATATGCTCTGCACACCGGTCGGCCCGTATTTCAAGGGCGGTGCAAAACCGATCTCTATCTGTGTCAGTGATTTTGACCGTGCGGCACCGAGAGGAACGGGACATATCAAGGCAGGCCTGAATTATGCCATGAGCCTTCACGCAAGCGTGACCGCTCACGGAAACGGCTTTGATGAAAACATGTTCCTGGATCCGGGAACAAGAACCTACGTGGAAGAGACCGGAGGAGCCAATTTCCTGTTTGTCACAAAGGACGGGAAAGTGGTAACGCCGAAGTCTGACTCTATTCTTCCTTCAATCACGAGAAGATCTCTGGTTTATGTTGCGGAACATATCCTGGGAATGGAAGCGGAAGAACGTCCGGTCAAGTTCGGCGAACTGAAGGATTTCGCGGAGTGCGGCGTCTGCGGGACGGCGGCAGTCATCTGTCCTGTGGGAAGAGTCGTGCGCGGCAGCGAAGAAGTCTGCTTCCCGAGCGGCATGAAGGAAATGGGACCGGTCACCAAGAAGCTGTATGACACGCTGACCGGGATTCAGATGGGATCTGTCAGCGGGCCGGAAGGCTGGATCAGAAAGATCTGTTGATTTATCGGCAGAAATGCGGAAATAAGAACAGGAAAAGAAATAAAAATTCCCGGACCGTGCGGCAAAGCCGCATGAACCGGGAATTTATTTTTGCTTCGGGTACAACAGACGATTTTTTATGATAGAATACCTGCATGACAGGAAACAGAAAAATCAAAATCATATTTTCCGTGATCGCAGTTCTGCTGGCCGGATGGATGATCTACCGCGCTTTCGGCAGAATGCTCCCCGGTCTGATTTCCGTACTGAAAAGCGGCAATGAAACACAGATCAGAGAGTATCTTTCCAGCGAGAGCCGCTGGGACGGAATGGTCTGCGTGTTCTTCCTTCAGTTTCTTCAGGTTGTCACCATTTTCTTTCCGGGGTGGCCTATTCAGATCGCCGCTGGACTGATCTACGGCGGCCTACGAGCCTTCGTGATCACTTTTCTGGGATATTGGCTTGCCAATATCGCTGTGTTTGTCGCGGCCGGCAGAATGCGGCAGAATATTAACGAGATCAAGGAACATTCCGGAAAAAAGAAAAAAGGAATCCGTCTGCCGAAGAAGATCAGGGAAAGCACGCTGATCAACAGGCTTAAGAACACTCATCCCGCTCTTGCCGTTGCCATTGGTGTGCTTATGCCGGGAATGCCGAACGGGTTTATTCCCTATGTGGCAGCGGGAACCTCCATCGGGGTAAGGGATTTTTCCCTGGCTGTTGCGGCAGGATGCTTTTTCCCCATTCTGATGACATGTCTGGCGGGTCATCTTTTTGTGACGGGCCATTATTTTACCGGCACGGTCATGATACTCTGTCCCGTAATCCTGATCGCCGTCCTGTATCAGAATCAGTACCGGATTATCCGCCGCCTGGAAAAGCGGAAAGAAGAACGAGGAAAAGATGGACCGGATCAAAATAGAGGAACAGAAGAAAATACGAAACAGGAAAACGAATAAGAGATCGGATAAGAAATCAGACAATGGACCGGATAACGGAGAGAAGAAGAGACAGCGGCACGAATTCGGGCCGGTGTTTGACAAGGACTGCAGCATTCTGATCCTCGGCAGTTTTCCGTCCGTCAGATCGCGGGAAGAAGGCTTTTATTACGGACATCCGCAGAACCGTTTCTGGAAAGTCCTTGCTGCGGTCCTTTCCGAACCCGTTCCCGCAACGATCGATGAAAAAAAGAAAATGGTCTTGAAACATCACGTTGCCCTGTGGGATGTTCTGGAAAGCTGCAGGATAACCGGTTCTTCCGACAGCAGCATAGGAGAGGAAATCCCGGTGGATATCGAAACAGTGACCGGGCAGTGCAGGATCCGGAAGATATTCACGAACGGCAGCACGGCCAAAAAAATGTACGACCGCTATCTTTATCCGGTGACGGAAAAAGATGCGGTCTGTCTTCCTTCAACAAGCCCCGCGAATGCATCGTGGTCTGTTGAAAGGCTGAAAAAGAAATGGGGGGAAGCAATCAATGGCACTGACACTTTTCAACGGGAGACCTGAAGACTGTTCCGGAAGAGAGGAAAAGGAGATCAGGGTATACGATCTTCTGGATTCCCTGAAAATACCTTATCAGAGAACGGATCATGCGCATGCGGATACCATGGAAGCCTGCAATGAGATCGATGCGGTGCTCGGTATCCTGATCTGCAAGAATCTGTTTCTCTGCAACCGGCAGCAGACGGACTTTTATCTTCTGATTATGCCGGGAGACAAGCCTTTCAAGACAAAGGAGCTTTCTTCGCAGATCCATGCCTCGCGCCTGTCATTCGGCCCGCCGGAAAAGATGCTGGAATATCTCGACATCACCCCCGGCTCCGTAAGCATCATGGGGCTTATGAATGATCATGAAAACCGTGTCCGGCTTCTGGTCGATGAGGATGTTCTCAAGGGAGAGTACCTGGGATGCCATCCGTGCATCAACACATCAAGCCTGAAGATCAAAACCGCGGATATATTCGGACCTTTCCTAAAAGCGGTCGGTCATGAACCTCTGATCGTTCATCTGGAAGGGAAATAAGCAGCGGGCTTTGAAAGCCTGTTCCGGATCCTGAAAAAAGGATCCGGAACAGGCTTTATTTTTGTGCCTGCAGGCTCATTTTCACGTTTGAAAGGGGCAAAAATTCCGATTGCGTGTGCATTTCGTGTGCAAATTGACCTGAACCAGTATAATTCTCTCGGAAACCGGAAAAAATATTGTGCAATATAACTAAAATAATCGTAAATAAACCGATAAAAACCATAATTATCGTGTTGACGTGCACACGAGGCCTTGCTATAATAAACCCATAAATCCGGTTGCGACAGGCAGTTCCCGGACTGCATAAATGACCGGACGGCAGCCAATAACCATGTAGAAGGTCTGTTTTAATGGAGGAAAAGAGATGGCAAAAGTTAAAGTAGGTATAGCCGGTTACGGCACGATCGGTCAACGTCTGGCAGATGGTGTTGCCCGGCAGGAAGACATGGAACTGGTCGGAATTGCAGATCTTGACCCTACTCTTTCGCTGCAGGCACTCCGCGAAAGGGACATGATAGGCGAAAATAATGTAAAGTACAATCTTTTTCTGGTAGACGGAGCGGATCCGCAGGCATTTAAAGACAGAAAAATCCCTTTCGCGGGAAATTTTGAAGATCTTCTGGGAAAAGTCGACATCATGCTGGATTCTTCACCGGCGGGCATAGGCGCGAAAAATAAGGAAATCTACAAAAAGAAGGGAATAAAGGCAATTTTCCAGGGCGGCGAAAAGAACAGCGTTGCCGATATATTCTTCCACGGCTATGCAAATTATGAAATGGGTCTCGGCGTCGATTATCTGAAACTGACTTCCTGCAATACCACGGGACTGATCAGAAGCGTGGACTGTCTGGACAGGGCTTACGGGATTGACAGGGTAGCCATAACGATCATCCGCCGCGTGGCGGATCCCGGCGATTATCACCGCGGCCTGACCAATGCGCTGAAGATGGACAAGGCACCTTCGCATCAGGCGCTGGATCTCATGACCATCATGCCGCATGTAAAGGCTACCGGCATCCTGATTCATACGCCGGTTACGCACGGCCACATCATCACGGTTGTCGCAACTCCGAAAGACGGAAAGAAGATCACGAAGGAGATGGCGCTGGAAGCGTTCGAAAAGCATCCGCGTATCCGTGTCGTGAAGATTGATGACGGTTTTCAGGGAAATGCTTCCTTCTTCAAGTATGCGCGTGACCTGGGCAACAGACGCGGCGACATGTACGAAATAGGCCTCTGGGAAGACTCGATCGTGGAAAGCGGAAACGACATCATGTATGCGATCAACATTCCGCAGGAAAGCGTTACCATTCCCGAAACAATGGACGGAATCCGTGCCGCCATGAAGATGCAGATGACCCGTGAAGAGGGGACATCGATGACCAACAGATATCTGGGAATCGGGAAATTCAAAAACCTGTAAAGCAGACTTAAGACAGCTGCCGCATCATGCACAAAATCATGCATAGGCGGCAGCTGTTTTTATCGGAAAGGAAAATCATATGAGATTCGGAATCAAAACGCTGGATGATTATGAGATAAAGGGAAAAACGGTTCTCTGCCGGATTGACATCAATCAGCCGGTTGACAGAAAAACCGGGGTTCTGAAATCGACGACAAGAATCCGTGCATGCGTACCCACCATTAAGGAGTTGTCCGACAAGGGAGCGAAAGTGGTACTGATGGCGCATCAGGGAAGCGATATCGAATACAAAAATTACTATACGCTGCTTCCGCATTCCAAAGTGCTTTCTGAATGCCTGGGCCGGGAAGTGAAATTTATTGATGATGTCTGCGGTCCGGCGGCAAGGGAAGCAATCAGGTCTCTGAAAAACGGGGAAATTCTTCTCCTGGACAATGTCCGCTTCATGGCGGAAGAACAGACGCTTTTTGAGACAAAGCTGAAACTTACGCATGAGCAGATGGCGGATACGGAAGTCGTAAGGAAACTCTCTCCGCTCGGCGATATTTATGTATGTGATGCCTTTGCGGCAGCACACCGCGACCAGCCGACGCTCTGCGGATTTGAGCAACTGCTTCCTTCCGCCATGGGCAGGCTTTTCGAACGGGAATACTGCGAGGTTTCCAGGCTTATGGAAAGTCCGGCGAGACCGTGCACGTTTGTCCTGGGCGGCGCAAAGATTTCGGACGCGTTCATGATGATGGGCGCGGTCCTTTTAAACGGCGCTGCGGACAAGGTACTGACAGGCGGCCTGGTCGGAAACATTCTTCTTGCGGCAAAGGGAGAGGAAATCGGCAGGGGCAGCATGGAATTTATCCTGAAGAGTAATTACGGCGAATACATTGACGTGGCAGAAAAACTTTACGCGCAGCATGCGGATAAGATCGTTCTTCCCGCCGATCTTGCGTGGGTGGAGAACGGCATGCGTAGGGAAGCGGAGGTGGGCGCTGTTCCGAAGAAAATCGCTTCCGTCGACATCGGCACAGAAACCGCGAAGTACTATGCGGGAATTATTGCGGAGTCCGCGACGGTTTTCGTAAACGGGCCGATGGGCGTGTTTGAAGAGGAACCGTCCGAACTGGGGACGAAGACAGTCTGGGATGCCCTCGGTTCGACAAAGGGCTATACCGTGATCGGCGGCGGAGACAGCATTACCGCCACGACCAAATACGGGCAGACTGACAACATCAACTATATCTGTACGGCCGGCGGCGCTCTGATCCGCTTCCTGACCGGGGAGGAACTTCCGGTTGTGAAGGCACTCCGCAACGGCTCGCGAAATAAGGAAAGGGCCGGAATATGAAATTTGAACTCGGCTTCGGAACCGGCACGCAGACGGTCACGGTCCCTGATCGCAATGTGCTCTCCGTTTTAAAACCGAACGAAGTGAAGACCGCCCTCACGGGCCGGGCAGCGGTGAAAGACGCGCTGGAACACCCGATCGGTTCGCTGCGCCTTCGGGAAATCGTAAAACCCGGTGAGAAAATCGTTCTCATCGCAAGCGATATCACAAGACCCTGTCCGACCTGGGAGATCATGCCGCATCTTCTTTCCGAACTGTACGATGCGGGTGCGGAAAAGAAAGACATTACGCTGGTGTTCGGACTCGGAAGTCACAGGAAAATGACGGATGAGGAACGCAGGCATCTGGCCGGCGAACAGGCATATTCGGAAATCCGGTGCATGGACGGCGACTGTTCCGACTGCGTCCACCTGGGCGTTACAAAAAGCAAAACACCGGTGGATATTGTCCGTACGGTTGCGGAAGCGGACAGGAGGATATGCATCGGCAATATCGAATATCATTATTTCGCGGGTTATTCAGGCGGCGCCAAGGCGATCATGCCCGGTGTTTCCACGCCGGCCGCCATTCAGAGCAATCATTCCATGATGGTCAGGGAAGGAGCGCATACCGGGAAGATTGACGGCAACCCGGTCCGGGAGGATATCGAAGAAGCCGGAAAAATGTGCGGGATCGATTTTATCCTGAATGTGGTACTGAACGAGAAAAAGGAAATCATCCGTGCGGTTGCGGGAGACGCCGTAAAGGCACACCGGGAAGGATGCCGTTTTCTGGATACGCTTTACCTGATTCGGATTCCGCACAGGGCGGATATCGTGATCGTAAGCGACGGCGGCGCACCGAAGGACCTCAATCTCTATCAGACCCAGAAAGCGCTGGATAATTCCAGGCACGCCGTGAAAAAAGGCGGAACGGTTATTCTGGTCGGTTCCTGCAAAGAGGGGCTCGGACAGAAGACATTTGAGGAATGGATGAGGAAGGCGGAAAAGCCGGAAGATCTGATCTTCCGGATAAAGGAAAATTTCACACTCGGCGGACACAAGGCAGCGGCCATTGCCATGGTGGAACAGAATGCCGAAGTGGATCTTGTCTCCGAAATGCCGGATGAACTTGTGAAGACCTGTTTCATGAAGCCGTATCACGATGTGCAGGCCGCATTTGATCAGGCGTTCCGGAAATACGGGGAAGATGCGGAAGTCATCATTATGCCGTACGGCGGTTCCACGCTGCCGGAAACGGAAAAAGAATAAAACTTGGAGGAATCTGATCATGGATTATGCAGAAGAGTCACTGAAACTTCACAGGCAGTGGAGAGGAAAAATCGAAGTCACGTCAACGGTACCCGTGGAAACAAAAGAAGATCTTTCGTTTGCCTATACTCCCGGCGTTGCTAAGCCGTGTCTGGAAATCCAGAAGAACATCGATGAGTCCTACAATCTGACAAAGCGGCACAACCTCTGCGCGGTCATCACGGACGGAACGGCGGTCTTAGGACTCGGTGATATCGGACCGGAAGCAGGGATGCCGGTCATGGAAGGAAAGTGCGTTCTGTTCAAGAGTTTCGGGAATGTGGATGCGTTCCCGCTCTGCATCAGATCAAAAGATGTGGACACGATCGTCAATACGGTATACATGATCTCCGGCTCGTTCGGCGGCATCAATCTGGAAGATATTTCCGCACCGCGCTGCTTCGAGATCGAAAGGAAACTGAAAGAGAAATGCGATATCCCGATTTTCCATGACGATCAGCACGGAACGGCCGTTATCACGCTGGCCGGTCTGATCAATGCGCTGAAAATTGTCGGAAAGAAAAAGGAAGACGTGAAAGTCGTCACTTCCGGTGCCGGCGCCGCCGCGATTTCCATTACCAAACTGCTTCTTTCCTATGGCTTTAAGGACATTACCATGTGTGACCGCACGGGAGCCATCTACAGGGGCCGCGAAAAGGGAATGAACTGGATCAAGGAGGAAATGGCGGAAGTCACGAACCTTTCCCGTAAGGCAGGAAACCTTGCTGACATGCTGAAAGGCGCGGATATCTTCATTGGCGTTTCCGCGCCCGGAACCGTTACGACGGAAATGGTGAAGACCATGAACAGAGACGCCGTCGTTTTTGCTTGTGCGAATCCGACTCCGGAAATTTTTCCGGATGACGCAAGGAAAGGCGGTGCAAAGGTCATTGCCACAGGACGGAGCGATTTTCCGAACCAGATCAACAACGTGCTGGCATTCCCGGGAATTTTCCGCGGGACATTCGACGTACGGGCAAAAGACATCAACGAAAAGATGAAGATGGCGGCTGCCGCAGCGCTGGCATCGCTCGTTCCGGATTCCGAACTTTCTCCGGATTATATTATTCCGAAACCGTTTGACAGAGAGGTATGCCCGGCGGTTTCCAAAGCGGTTTCACAGGCGGCAAGAGATTCCGGCGTTGCAAGAATCTGATGCTGATGTATAATGGTTTTACTGCCTTTCATAGTGCAGAGGTCATGTTTTATTTTTGAACAGGAGGGTAAGAATCATGGATGAATCCAGGAAAAAGGAGCTCGAAAAACTTGCTCTGAAAATCCGCATCGGAATCGTGGAAGAAATCAAGGCCCGCGGATTCGGACATATAGGCGGCTCCTTAAGCGTGGCGGATGCGCTTGCTGTCCTTTACGGTTCGGTCATGAAATATGACCCGAAGAACCCGAAAGACCCCGACCGCGACAAACTCGTGTGCTCCAAGGGGCATGCAGGTCCGGCCGTTTATGCGACGCTTGCCGTTGAGGGATTTTTCCCGTATGAAGTTCTGAAAACCCTGAATCAGCCCGGGACCATTCTTCCGAGCCACTGCGACCGCAAAAAGACGCCCGGCATTGATATGACGACCGGTTCCCTTGGACAGGGGACTTCTCTTGCGGTCGGTATTGCCCTTGGCGACAGACTTGAAGGACGAAAATCCAGAACGTTTCTGTTTGTAGGCGACGGGGAAGCGGACGAAGGACAGGTATGGGAGGCGGCCATGTTCACCGGCGCCAAGAAGATCACCAACCTGGTCTGGATGATTGATGACAACAAGAAGCAGCTTGATGGATATACGAAGGATATCATCAATCCGTTTGATTTCGAAGAGAAGTTCAGGTCCTTCGGATTCGATGCGCACCGCATTGACGGAAATGATGTGGAGCAGCTATATGATCTTCTGAGCAGACCGGCAGCGGACAAACCGCTGGCGATCATTCTCGATACGGTAAAGGGAAAGGGAATTCCGGAAGTCGAAAACACCGTGAACAACCATTCCATGAACATAAAACCGGAAGTATGCGACAAATGGCTTGCGGATCTGAATGCGCAGCTTGCACAGTACAGGTAGAGGAGGAGAGAAAAATGAAAACAATCTATAACGGAGAAAAAGACAGCCGCCTCTACAAGGAAACGATCGGTCAGGCGGTTGAAAAACTGCTGGAAGAAGACAAGGACGTTCTGTATCTGGATGCGGACCTGATGAACTGCAGCGGAACGGGAAAGCTGCCCGAAAAATATGACCGTGCCATTGACTGCGGCATTGCGGAAGCCAATATGGTCGGCATTGCCTGCGGCGCTTCGTCCGTCGGAATGAAGCCGATTGTTCATTCGTTTGCACCGTTTGCTTCAAGACGCTGCTTTGACCAGATCTTTCTTTCCGGCGCCTATGCCGGAAATTCCGTTACCGTGATCGGGACGGATCCCGGCATTACGGCGGCATTCAACGGCGGCACACATATGCCATTTGAAGATATGGCGCTTTACAGGGTCATTCCGGGAGCGGTCGTTGCGGACTGCACGGATATTGCCATGTTTAATTCGTTTCTGAAAACGGCAGTCAACACACAGGGCGTGAAATACATCCGCGTTCCGAGAAAGATTGCCTACCCGATTTATCCGGATGATACGGAATTCGAGTTCGGGAAAGGATTTGTGCTCAGGGAAGGAAAGGACGCCGTCATCGTCTCCTGCGGGATCATGGTGCAGGAAGCCCTGGAAGCGGCAAAGAAACTCGCGGCGGAAGGAATTGAAGTTTCCGTGATCGATCCTTATACCGTAAAGCCGCTGGACGCGGACCTCATACGCGAATATGCGAAGAAGACCGGCGCTCTGGTGACGGCGGAAAACCACAATAAGATCGGCGGCCTTTACAGTGCGGTCAAGGATGCCCTGGACGGCGAGGCAAAGACGGGGTATGTGGCTATTGAAGACGAATTCGGAGAAGTCGGTCCGCAGGATTATCTGCGCACCCGCTTTGATCTGACAGATGACCATATTGTCAGAGTCGTTAAGGAAACCATGAAAAAGGCCGGGAAGTAGATTCCGGCCGGCATTTCTCATTCATTCGGGAGTGGAAAAATGGCGGTAACACAGGCTCAGATTGCAAAACTGGCAGGCGTTTCCCGAGGAACGGTAGACCGCGTGATCAACAACCGCGGTCACGTTGACCCGGCGGTGGAAGAAAAAATACGCCGCATTGCCAAAGAAGAAAACTACCGTCCGAACCGGGCGGGTGTTCAGCTTGTCCGGCTGAAAAAGCCCCTGAAAATCGGTATTCTCATTCAGTCCGTCGAAACGCCTTATATGCGGGATCTTCTTTCGGAGGTCACAGCTGCCCGCGGAAGAATGCGGGCGGAAGGCGCGGAGCTGATCATCTATTCCAATCAGGGATTCAACGTGGATGAGCAGATGTGCGTGCTCGATGAAATGGAACACGAAGGCGTGGATGGCATTGCGATCACACCGGTGGAAGACAAAGGAATATGCAACCGTCTCGCGGGAATGTCCAAAAGAATCCCGATTGTCACGGTAAACCGGGATATGCCCCTTTCGCATCGTCTCTGTTATGTCGGCCAGGATAACTATCAAAGCGGACGTGCCTGTGCCGGACTGATGAATATGCTCTTAAACGGCCAGGGGCAGGTCCTCACGGTGATCGGACCGGCCATTAACCAGTCCCATCAGCAGCGCTATGAGGGATTTGTCAGCGAGATGCACCGCTGCTACAAGGGGATTTCCGTACTGCCGCCGGAACAGTGCTATGACAATCCGCAGATTGCATACCGGAGTATATACCGCCGTCTTTCCGAGAAAAAGGACATCAGCGGCCTGTATTTTGCCGGAAACGGACAGACGGGCGCCTGCGAAGCGGTGCGGGAACTGAAACTGAAAGGGAAGATCCGCATTGTCTGTCACGACCTGACAAAGGAAAATCTGCATTATATGAAAGAGGGATACATTGATTTTCTGATCGATCAGGATGTCCATGAGCAGGCAACACGTCCCCTCAAGGTACTTCTGGATTACATTATGACCGGAACCAAACCAGCGTCAGACAAGCTGCTGACAAGTATCGGCTACCGGAATCAGTATAATATTTAAAGGCCCGAAGGGCCTTTATTTTGCCTGATTTGTTCACGTGAACTATTTGAAAAATAACGAAAATTAAAGAAATATTACTGTTTTAAAACAAAACAAGTCATATAAACAATTGGTCAAAATGGCAAGATTCAAAAATTTATGGCTTATTTCCCGCAGCCCCCACGAAAAACCGTAAATATGCACAAATAAATAAGATTTTAGCAAACTAAATTGACTATTTAGGCAAAAATTTACGGAATTTTAAATTGACACTGCGCAATTGTTATGATACTTTAATTCTGACAGGCCGTGTTCCCGTGAACATGAACGGCCGCCGGCTGTCAGAAACGGCAGGACCTGAGATTGAGTGGTAATGGGAAAAGAACTGTAAAAACCAAAGAATCATCAACAGAACAATAAGGAGGAAAAAGTTTTATGAAAATGCTGAAAAAAGCACTGGCAGTGGCAATGGCATCGGCAATGACCTTCGCACTTGCGGCATGCGGCGGCACCGGCACCGTATCCACAACGGCACCGGCAGCGGCAACAACGGCGGCAGCGTCAAAGGCAGAAACGACAATGGCAGCAGCGGCGGCAACGACAGCGGCGGCAACAACGGCAGCGGCAACAACAGCGGCAAAGGCTTCCGGAGACAACGGTAATTACACGATCGCAGTTGTTTTAAAGACTCTGTCCAGTGAATACTGGAACTATGTTAAAGCGGGATGCGATGCGGCATCCAAAGATCTGGGTGTCAAGGTAACGGTCGTGGGGCCGAATGCGGAAAGCGAGATTGCTGAACAGGTTTCCATGATTGAACAGCAGCTCGGACAAGGTGTCAGCGCAATCGTATGCGCACCGAATGATTCCAGCTCCGCGGCAGCGGCTCTGCAGAAATTTGTGGATAAGAAGATCCCGGTTGTTTTCGTGGATACGGATGCCGATCTCGCAGGGAAGACTTCCTTTGTGGGAACCGGAAATGAAGACGCTGCGGGCGTCGGCGGAAAATTCGCAGTCGACAAGCTCGGCAAGGGCGGCAAAGTTGCCATTGTTTACGGCCAGGAAGGTGAAGGAACCAGCAATGCCCGCAAGACCGGCTATGAAACCGCACTGAAGGCAGGCGGCATGGATATCGTTGCGGAGCAGTCCGGAAACAACACGACGGACGGAGCGCTTGCCACGATGGAAGCAATGCTGAATGCACATCCGGATGTCAAGGCAGTCTGCTGCCACAACGACGATACCGCTCTCGGCGTTCTCAAGGCATGCCAGAACGCAAACGTCAAGGATATGCTGATTGTCGGATTCGACGGAAACAAGACGGCTGTTCAGTCCATCATAGACGGCGGAATAACGGCAACGGTTGCCCAGCAGCCTTACAACATGGGATATCAGGCTGTTGAAACGGCACTCAAGGCAGTCAAGGGCGAAAAAGTCGAACAGAAGATCAAAGTTGACGCAAAGCTTGTCACGAAGGACAACGCAAAGCAGTATCTGGATGATTTGGCTAAGCTTCTGAAGTAATTTGCGAAACGCGGATGATTGCAGTGGCAGTGTGAAAAAGCACTGCCACTGTTTCTAAGGGAAGATTTTTCAGGAAAGAGGCAGGCGCATGTGCGATAACGTTGTTGAACTGAAAAATATAACCAAACGTTTTCCCGGAGTCATTGCACTGAAGAACATGTCCATCGGCATCAGACCGGGAGAAATCCACGGGCTGATCGGCGAAAACGGAGCCGGGAAATCGACTCTGATCAAGGTTCTGACAGGAGTGCATGTTCCGGAGGAAGGGGAAATCTTCATCGGCGGGCAGAAGGTCGTTCTGAAGACTCCCGTTCAGGCCCGTGAAAAGGGAATTGCCTGTGTCTATCAGGAATTGAATATCGTGAAACAGCTTCCGGTTGTCGATAATATTTTCATGGGACGTGCCAAAAAAAAGAAAAACGGATTTCTGGATTATCCGACCATGCACAGGGAGGCCAGACAGGCGCTGGAGACACTCGGGCATCCGGAAATCGATACACATATACAGTGCGGGAAACTCGGCATGGGACTTCAGCAGATGGTTGAAATCGCAAAGGCGATTTCGCTGGACGCCAGGCTGATCATCATGGATGAACCGACTTCATCTCTGGGAAAGGAAGAAATTGAGCAGCTGATGAAAACGGTCCGCACCATCAAGGCAAGGGGAGTAGGTGTTCTTTTTGTTTCCCATAAGCTTGAAGAACTGTTCAAGCTCTGCGACCGTGTCACGGTCATGCGGGACGGCGAACATATTCTGACGGCGGACATAAAGGATATGGATAACGACAAGCTGATCAAGGCAATGGTCGGACGCACGCTGGACAATCTGTTCCCGAAGGAATTCGGGACAAAGGGAGAATGCTTTCTGAAAGCGGAAGACCTGAACGAAGCGGGTGTTCTCCATCATGTCAGCTTTTCTGCATTCGGCGGACAGATCCTCGGTTTTGCCGGGCTAGTAGGTGCGGGAAGGACGGAAACCATGCGTGCCATTTTCGGAGCGGACAGGCTGGATTCCGGCAGAATATATATCCGCGGAAAGGAAGTCCGCATCGTAAGTCCGCAGGATGCCATCCGCTACAAAATCGCGTTTCTTACGGAAGACAGAAAAGGGCAGGGGCTTGTTCTTTCCGAACAGGTAAAGACCAATCTGATTCTTGCAAACATGAAAGGCTTTTTGAAGGGTTTCCTGCTTGACCGTGTGAAGATCGAAAAAGTAAGCATGGAGAACGTCAGCGAACTTTCCATCAAGACGCCTTCGATTAACGAAGTCTGCGCGCAGCTTTCCGGCGGCAATCAGCAGAAAGTCGTCATTGGAAAATGGATGAACTCCGATGCGGATATCTTCATTTTCGACGAACCGACCCGCGGCATTGACGTTGGTGCGAAAATCGAAGTTTACAATGTCATGAACAAACTCGTAAAGGCAGGAAAATGCGTCATCATGGTTTCGTCCGAACTTCCGGAAATCCTTGCGATGAGTGACCGCGTTATCATCATGAGAGGCGGCAGGATCATGGGAGAAGTGGACCGTGATACGGATGATTTCTGTCAGGAATCCATTATGAAAGCGGCATGGGGAGGTACAATCTGATGTCAAACACAGAGACAGCAAAAGCCATCAGGAAAAAAATGGGTATCGGGGATTATCTGATGAAACTGGGCCCGGCACTTGCACTGGTTATTCTGGTCATTGTTTTCGCCATTATTCTTCCGGGCAAGTTCCTGAGACCCGCGAACCTGATGGCCATTCTGAAACAGACGTCCATCAACTGCCTGATCTCCGCCGGCATGCTGGTTATCCTGATCACCGCCGGCATTGATCTTTCGGTCGGTTCCAACTGCGTGCTTTCCGCATGCCTGGTCGGTGTCCTGGTGCAGAATGCGCACATCACGAATCCGTTCGTGCTGATTGTGCTCGGCATTCTGATCAGTACCTTCATGGGGTTCATGAACGGAGTCCTTCTGACCAGACTTGACCTGCCGCATCCCTTTGTTTCCACGCTGGGCATGAAAAACGTTCTTCTCGGTCTGTCGCTTCTGATCACGCATTCCACGGCTATCGGCTTTACCGGCAAGGGAGTGGATTCCGTCATGTGGATAGGCTCCGCAACCATAGGGGATTTCCCGATCAGCTTCATCATGGTCGTTCTGATCTTCAGTCTGTTCCATGTATTCCTGAATCATACGTCTCTCGGACGCCAGGTATACTGCGTCGGCGGAAACCCGGAGGCGGCAAGGCTTTCCGGTATCCGTTCCAAGGATGTCCTGACATTCTGCTATACACTTTCCGGTTTCATGTGCGGACTGGCGGGCGTTGTTCTTGTGGGACGCGTTGCGACCGCGAATGCGACGGCGGGAACCAGCTATGATACGGATGCCATCGCAGCCTGCATTATCGGCGGCGCTTCCTTTACGGGAGGCAAGGGAACCATCTGGGGCACCATGATCGGCGCGCTTCTGATCGGAACTATCCGGGACGGACTGAACCTGTTCGGAACCGGAAACGACATTCAGTATATTGTCATCGGTCTTGTGATCATTCTTTCCGTTACGATCGACATTACTAGAAACAAACTGGAAGCGAAGGCCCGCAGGATGGCAACGGTTTCCAATTAATCACGGCAGGAGGCGGCAAAATGTTTGATGAGAAAAAAGTATTTCTTGGGATTGCACCGATCGGCTGGTGCAATGATGATATGCCTGAACTCGGAGCAGAGAATACATTCCGGCAGATTTTAAGCGAAATGGCACTTGCGGGATTTAAGGGGACCGAAATCGGAAACAAGTATCCGTCGGATCCGGCGGAACTGAAGAAGGCACTTTCCCTGCGGGGAATGACAGTTGCCAGCCGCTGGTTTTCTTCCTTTCTTCTGACAAAACCGTACGAAGAAGTCGAAAGGGATTTTACTGCCAGCCTTGATTTCCTTTCTGCGGTCGGTGCCAGCCGCATCAATGTCAGCGAACAGAGCTATTCCATCCAGGGGCAGACGGAAACGCCGGTTTTAACCGGCGGCCATAAACACGTCATGAACGATGAGGAGTGGAAAAAGTTTACCGGCGGTCTGAACAGACTCGGGAAAGTCGCAACATCCCGCGGGTTCAGGCTCTGCTATCATCATCACATGGGAACGGTCTGCCAGACTTCCGAAGAAACGGACCGGATGATGGCAGAAACGAATCCCGGAGATGTCTGGCTCTGCTACGATACCGGCCATTTCACCTTTGCCGGGGAAGATCCGCTGGCCGTACTGAAGAAATATGTGGACCGCGTGGGACACGTTCATTTAAAGGACATGCGTCTTAAGGTTGTCGAAGAAGTAAAAAAGAACAGCTGGAGTTTCCTGCAGGCTGTCAGGAACGGGGCTTTTACGGTTCCGGGAGACGGCAACGTGGATTTTGATCCGGTCTTCAGAGTGCTTGCGGACGCAAAGTACGAGGGGTGGCTTCTTGTGGAAGCGGAACAGGATCCCGCGAAGGCGGATCCGCTGGAATACGCAATGAAGGCGCGCGGATTCATCATAAAACATACCGGGCTGTAATCCGAATTCTTAAAAATCAGGCCGGGCGCGCAGTGCCGGCAGGAGAAACACCGTTTCAGAAAAAAATATCAATCGCGGAAATGAGAGGATAAACAAAATGGCTAAGAAACTGAGAATTGGCGTTATCGGTGCGGGACGTATCGGAAAGCTGCATGCAGACAATCTTGTGAATGCCGTACCGGATGCGGAAGTCGTGGCGATTTCCGATATCTCCGAAACAAATGCAAAGAAGGTTGCCGCAGAACTCGGGATTCCGAAAGTCTGCAGGGATTACAGAAATATTCTGGCGGATCCGGACATTGACGCGGTGTTCATCTGTTCTTCCACGGACACCCACAGCCAGATTTCCATTGAGGCGGCAAAAGCGGGAAAGCATATTTTCTGCGAGAAGCCGATCGATCATGATCTCAGGAAAATCAAAAAAGTTCTGGAAGCCGTGAAAAAGGCGAAAGTGAAATACCAGGTCGGCTTCAACCGCCGTTTCGACAGGAACTTCAAAGCGGTTGCGGATTCGGTGAAAAAGGGAGATCTGGGAAAGGTTGAGATCGTGAAGGTCTGCTCCCGTGATCCCGCGGCTCCGCCCGTTTCGTATGTAAAGGTATCCGGCGGCATTTTTCTGGATATGACCATTCATGATTTTGATATGGTGCGTTATCTGACCGGCAGCGAGGTCACGGAAGTTTCTGCTTTCGGTACCTGCCTGGTGGATCCGGCAATCGGAAAAGCGGGCGATGTGGATACCTGCGTGATCACGATGAAATTCAAGAACGGTGCACTCGGCGTCATCGATAACTGCCGTGCGACTTCCTACGGATATGATCAGAGAATAGAGGTATTCGGTTCCAAAGGAATGCTGACGGCCGACAACGAGACTGCGAACAACACGAAATTCTACGGTGAAAAGGGCGTCGTCAGCGAGAAGCCGCTGTATTTCTTCCTGGAACGTTATAACGATGCCTATATTCAGGAGGAAAAGGATTTTGTGGAAGCATGCCTGAAGAACAGATCCACGCCGGTCGGTGCCTTTGATGGACTGCAACCGGTTCTGATCGGGCTCGCGGCAGCGGAATCCTGCAGAAAAGGCGGCATTCCGGTAAAAGTTAAATACTGACTGAAAACGGATTGTATGGAAAGCGTGAGAAGAGATGAAGGTATTCGGTTATCCGGAATTCGATGAAAACGGCGAACAGGTTCTGACTGCCTATGACAATGAGTACAGCGCGATGATGATGGATATCCGCGTGTACCGGATGAAGGTCGGCAGGGAAAAGACATTCGGGGCGGAGGAAGAGGAGACGGCGGTACTGCTTCTTTCGGGACAGGTCTCATACGAATGGGACGGGAAGAAGGAAACAGTGTCCCGGAAAAGTGTCTTTGAAGAAGGACCGTACTGCCTGCATCTGTATGCCGGCTCTGCGGCAAAGGTAAAGGCAGAAGAGGATTCGGAAATTCTCGTGCAGAAAACAGAAAACACCGTGAAGAAAGCACCGGAATTTTACAGACCGGAAGACGCCCCGTGGAAATATTCCTGCAGAGGAAAATACGGGAACACGGCCAACCGCCGTGTCAACACGATCTTTGATCATGAAATTGCCCCGGAATCCAACATGGTGCTGGGAGAAGTTCTGAACGACCCGGGCAACTGGTCCGGCTATCTTCCGCACAGCCATCCGCAGCCGGAAACCTATTACTTTAAATTCGACAGACCGGAGGGATTCGGCGCAAGTTTTGTCGGAGACGAAGTGTTTAAAAGCGTGGACGGCAGCTTTTCCGCCATTCCCGGCGGGAAGCTGCATCCGCAGTCGACAGCTCCCGGATTTACCATGTACACCTGCTGGATGATCCGCCATCTGAACGGAAAACCGTGGAACCAGACGGACCGGAACGAAGACGGACGGTACCTGTGGCTGCATGATTACAGTGGCTGAAATCCGGCGGACATGGAAACGGAAAAGCAGTCTGAAAACAAGGAGGTCCTGTTCTATGAAATATCTGAGAATGACCACGGCACAGGCGCTGGTCAGATTTCTTGACAGCCAGTATGTGGAAGCGGATGGAAAAGAAATCAAATTCGTAAAGGGAATCTTTACGGTCTTCGGCCACGGCATTGCCGTGGGACTCGGACAGGCGCTCGATGAAGACCCCGGGCAGCTGGAAGTCTATCAAGGAAGAAACGAGCAGGGGATGTGCCATGCGGCAATCGCATTCGCGAAGCAGAACCTGAGACGGACCATTATCCCGTGCGCGTCATCGATCGGGCCCGGCGCGGCCAATATGGTGACGGCGTGCGCGACGGCTACGGTGAACAACATTCCGCTGCTTGTCTTTCCGTCCGACACGTTCGCCTCCAGACAGCCGGACCCGGTTTTACAGCAGCTGGAGCAGAGCAGTTCCCTTGCGGTTTCGACAAACGACGCCTTCAGGCCGGTCACCAGATACTGGGACCGCATTACAAGACCGGAACAGATTATGACGGCTCTGATTTCCGCCATGCGGGTTCTGACAGATCCCGCGGAAACCGGTGCGGTCTGCATTGCCCTAAGTCAGGATGTAGAAGGAGAAGCGTATGATTTCCCGGATTATTTCTTCCGGAAACGCGTCCACAGGATTACGCGCCCCGTTGCCGTGAAGGAAGAGATCAAAGATATCGCGGATGTGATCGTGAAGGCAAAGAAGCCTGTCCTGATTGTCGGGGGCGGTGTGAAATATTCGGAAGCCGGAGAAACAGTCGAAAAATTCTGCGGCGAGTTCAACATTCCGTTCGGCGAAACACAGGCGGGAAAGAGTGCCTGTAAGTCGGGCAATTCCAAATGTCTCGGCGGAATAGGAGTGACGGGAACGCTCTCGTCCAACATGATCGCAGGGAAAGCGGATGCGGTAATCGCGGTCGGAACCAGACTCTCCGATTTCACGACAGGTTCCAAGCGGCAGTTCCGCAATCAGAACGTGAAGATCGTCACGATCAACAACAGCCGTTTCCATGCCTTTAAGATGGATGCCGTAAAGGCGGTCGGTGACGCAAGGGTGACGCTGGAAGCACTGGCGGCGGAACTGAGAAAGCGGAAATACAGATCCGGCTATACGACCGAGATCAAAAAGGCAAAGGCCGCGTGGGACAGGGAAATGAAAAAACTTGTCAGTTACACTTACGGAAAGGATTTCGAACCGATCATCAGGGCGAGGGATCCCAGAACCATTCCGGAGTTTGTAAGACTGACCGGCGGACAGTTGACACAGACCGGTGCGATCGGCACGCTTCACCGCGTGATCGCAAAGGATGCGATCATTATTACGGCAGGCGGGAGCCTTCCGAGCTGCCTGCAGAGAATGTGGACCACGGATACCCGGAATGCCTATCATGCGGAGTACGGATATTCCTGCATGGGATATGAAGTTGCGGCAACGCTCGGCGTGAAGTGGGCGGAGCCGGACAGGGAAGTTTATGCGCTGGTCGGAGATGCAAGTTTCCAGATGCTGCACAGCGAGATCATGACGGTTATGGAAGAGAGAAAAAAAGTCAACATCCTTATCTTCGATAACTGCGGATTCGGCTGCATCAACAATCTGGAAATGACGCACGGAATGGGAAGCATTGCGACGGAATTCCGCTATCAGAAGGGGAACAAACCATGTGGAGATCTGATCCCGGTCGATTATGCGAAGATCGGAGAAGGATACGGACTGAAATCCTATACCTGCAGAACTTCCCGGGAACTGGAAGACGCCCTGAAGGATGCGAAGAAGCAGAAGACCGCCTGTCTGTTTGACCTGAAAGTCATTCCGAAGACCATGACGGACGGATACGAGTCCTGGTGGGATGTCGGCATGGCGGAAGTTTCGAAGAAGAAGAGCGTGCGGCAGGCCTGGGAAGAAGTCCGGGAAGGACGGCACGAAGCAAGAAAGTACTGATTTTGCAGTTTTACGCGGTCCGCCGTAAAAAGCGGACCGTTTTTCAAGCGGCACGCGTTACTTTTTTTACCCATTTATAACTCCGGAGACGGATGATGACCGGAACGGTTTTGTAAAGCTGGTCACATTTGAGGAAGAAGAATACAACGACCGGACTGCAGTGAAAAACGAAAGCGGCAGCCGCGGAGAGCGGGACTACGATCAGCCACATGCTGAACAGATTCAGTTTCATGGTAAAGGAAGTATCTCCGCCGCCCTGAATAATTCCTGTGGAGGCTGCCATCTGGTATCCGGTCCCGACGGTCGTTACGGCGAGAACGGCCATGAACTGCAGGGCGAGCGCATGCGCTTCCGGGGAAATACGGTAAAACGTGAGTACCGGTTTCCGCACGAGAAAAATAAGCAGACCGGAGAGCAGGCCGTTGGAGAGAAAAATCCATTCGAGCGTTTTCACAAGTTTATGCAGCTGTGCCGTGTTCTGTTCCCCGATGGTGCGTCCGACGGTAATGCCGGCGGCACTCGCGGAGCCGTAGGCAACAACGGAGATGATCTGGAAGATCAGGGTGGCAATGGAATTTGCGGCAATGGCGGCAGCGCCCAGGTGTCCCAGGATTCCCGTCTGTACCAGCTGGGCCAGGCCCCACTGTGCCTGATTGAGGAGCACGGGCAGAGATACTTTCCGGTAATCTTTCAGATAGCTTCTGTCAATGAAAACCAGCTTCCGGAGTGTCAGGTTAAGCCTGTGTTCCCGGAACTTCAGGTAGAAAATCACGATGATCAGTTCAACAATACGCGATACCAGGGTGGCAATCGCGGCACCGGTAATTCCCATCTGCGGGAATCCGAGTCTTCCGTAGATCAGAAGTGAATTCAGAAACACGTTAATGCAGAGCGTGGAAAAGGAGATCAGATATCCGATGCGGACAATTCCGACAGAGCGGAGAGAGGCAACGAGGACGTTGGTGACCGTGAAGATCAGATAGGTGAAACAGATTACGCGGAGATATTTCGTTCCTTCTGCGATCACGGCATTGTCGTTCGTAAGCAGAGAGAGAATTTCGGAGGGGAAGAAAAAAACGAGGACAAACAGGGTCAGGGCCATGGCGCTTCCGTAGCGAAGCGCGCAGCCGATGATGTGGGAAACGGGTTCATACTGCTTCTTTCCCCAGTACTGCGACCCCAGAACAACAGCGCCCTCCCCGGCCCCGACAACAAGCATCTGGAGAAAAAACTGGATCTGGTTGCAGAGGGCAGAGCCGGAAAGCGCGGTTTCACTGTAGGCGCCGAGCATGACGTTGTCCGCGAGATTTACGCTGTACGTAAGCAGATTCTGAAGCGCCAGAGAGAGCGTCAGTACGGCAAAGTTTTTGTAAAAGGATTTTTCGCGGATGATTCCCCTCATGTCCTTTTTTCCTTCCGGTATATCGGCTTTGTGTTCATCATATTCTTCTTAAACCCCATAATCAATCATAAAAACGCCGGCAGCGGGCAGAGTTTTGCTTTACATACGCACTTTAATATGCTACCATAACAGAGTGCCTGAAAACGGAGGGAATTTCTGAAGCAAAACGGTATTCCGTATTACGGGCATGCACATGAAAACAGGCACGGAAATGAGGAGAATGATTATGAAAAAGAGATTACTGGGACTTGTACTGGCAGGAATTCTTGCGGCGGGCCTTACCGCCTGCGGCACGGCGTCACAGACGGGAAACAAGACCACGCCGGCAGCGGCTTCTTCGGCGGCTTCCAAGGATTCTGCGACAACTGCGGCTGCGGCAGCATCGACCGCAGCAGCATCGACGGCAGCAGCATCGGCTGCGGCAGCATCATCCGCACCGGCAGCGGCTGCTGCTTCCGCCGCCACGGTTTCTACGGGAAAAACCTTTACGGTGGGGTTTGACCAGGATTTTCCGCCCATGGGATTTGTCGGCGACGACGGACAGTTTACCGGATTCGATCTGGAGCTTGCGGCCGAAGCGGCAAAGCGCATGGGAATGGAGATCAAGTATCAGCCGATCTCATGGGATGCCAAGGATGCGGAACTGAACGCGGGAACCATTGACTGCATCTGGAACGGCTTTACGATGCAGGGACGTGAAAACGATTATCTGTGGTCCAAGCCGTATATGGACAACTCCCAGGTCTTTGTCGTCAAGAACGGTTCCGATATCAAGACCTCTTCCGACTTAAAGGGAAAGACAGTGGAAGTGCAGGCGGATTCTTCCGCGGAAGCGGCACTGAAGGAAAAGACGGATCTGTCTACGACCTTCGGAAAAATGCAGACGACTGCGGAATACAACACGGCTCTGATGGATCTGGATATGGGTGCGGTGGATGCCATTGCCATGGACTCCACGGTTGCCAATTACAAGATCACGACGGGGAAAATGGATCTGAAGACGCTGGATGAATCCTTTGCCAGCGAGCAGTACGGAGTCGGATTCAAGAAAGGAAACACGGAACTCAGGGATAAAGTGGAAAAGGCTCTGGAGGATATGGCAAAAGACGGAACCATGGGAAAAATTTCCACAAAATGGTTCGGCAAGGACATTACGACGCTGGGGAAATAACATATGTCTTTCGGAAGAATATTATTGCAGCTTGCAGGCGGAATGGGCGTGAGCATTGAGATCTTTCTGGTCACGCTCATTTTTTCGCTGCCGCTGGGTCTTTTGGTGGCACTGGGAAGAATGAGCAGGAATCCGGTTCTTTCCGGCATTATCAAGGTATATATTTCCATCATGCGCGGCACGCCGCTTATGCTGCAGCTCATGGTGGTCTATTTCGGACCCTACTATCTTTTCGGCATGCGCGTGAGCAACAGCTACCGGCTTTATGCGGCGCTGATCGGATTCGTGATCAACTATGCGGCATACTTTGCGGAAATATACAGAGGCGGCATCCAGTCCATGCCGGCAGGCCAGTATGAGGCGGCAAAGCTCTTAGGCTACAGCAAACGCCAGACATTTGTCGTCATCATTCTGCCGCAGGTCGTGAAAAGGATCCTTCCGGCTGTGACAAACGAAGTGATCACGCTGGTCAAGGATACCTCGCTGGCATTTACGATCAGCGTCGTGGAAATGTTTTCCACCGCGAAGGCCATGGCAAGCGCGCAGACTTCCATGATGCCGTTTGTGGCGGCGGCCCTGTTCTATTACATTTTCAATTTCGTGGTCGCCTGGGGCATGGAATTTGCCGAGAAAAAAATGAGTTATTACCGTTCCTGACAAAAATGTCCGGGGCAGAAGAGGGTCATAAAAATGCTTCTGGAAATAAAAAACATCAGTAAATCTTTCGGCAGTCTGGGTGTCCTTAAGGACATTTCCGTTTCCGTGGAAAAAGGGGAGATCCTTTCCGTGATCGGGCCTTCCGGTTCCGGAAAATCCACGCTTTTAAGATGTGCCACCATGCTGGAGACCATGGATTCCGGCGAGATCATCTATGACGGCATGAAGGCGGCATGGACGGAAAAAGGCAGGGCGGTGTATGCCCCGCAGGAAACACTGAAGAAGATTGCCGCGTATTACGGTCTCGTTTTCCAGAACTTCAACCTGTTTCCGCATATGACGGTCCTGCAGAACGTGTTTGATGCACCGGTCCGCGTACAGAAAAAAGAGAAGGAAACGGCAAAGAAAGAAGCCATGGAATGGCTTGACAAGATGGGGCTTTCCGACAAGGCGGGAGCCTATCCGTATCAGCTTTCCGGCGGACAGTGCCAGAGAGTTGCCATAGCAAGGGCGCTTGCCTTAAATCCCAAAATCCTTTTTTTTGACGAACCGACTTCCGCACTGGACCCGGAACTTACCGGGGAAGTTTTGAAGGTCATAAAGTCTCTTGCGGACCTGCATATTGCCATGGTGATCGTCACGCATGAAATGGCTTTCGCCAAAGATATCAGCGACCGCGTGATCTTCATGGCGGACGGACTGATCGTGGAGGAGGGAACGCCGAAACAGATCTTTGAATCCGGAAACGAAAGGACAAAGGCATTCTTGGGACGTTACGGAAACATCCTGTAAAAGTCATCTTACAATTCAAAAGGAATTCAAAACGGAAATAACAGGGCTGCGGGCAAAAACCGCGGCCTTTTTTGATATAATGGAAAGGAACGCCGGGGGTTCTTTAAGCAGAGAAAAATCCGGCGCGCGGAAGGAGAAAATTGAAATTCATACATCTTTCGGATCTGCATCTGGGAATCCGGGTCAGTGAATTTTCCATGATGGAGGACCAGAAGTACATACTGGATCAGATACTTGCGGTCACGGACCGGGAAAAGCCGGACGGCGTGATCATAGCCGGCGATATCTACGACAAGAGCGTCCCGCCGGCGGAAGCGGTGCAGATGTTCGACGATTTTCTGTATGCGCTTTCCATGAAAGAGACAAAGGTTTTCGTGATCAGCGGCAATCACGATTCGTCGGAACGGATCGCGTTCGGTTCCCGCCTCATGGACAGGAGCGGCATTTACCTTTCCCCGGTCTATGACGGGAAGGTGGAGCCTGTTTCGCTTGAGGACGGATACGGGACGGTGAAGGTTTTTATGCTGCCTTTCATAAAGCCTTCCGCTGTCGGCCGTTTTTTCCCTGAAGAAAAAATTTCATCCTATACGGATGCCGTCCGCTGCGCCGTGTCCCGCATGAACATTGACCCGCGGGAACGGAATGTCATTGTCACGCATCAGTTCGTTACGGGAGCGTTCCGCTCGGAATCCGAGGATATTTCCGTGGGAGGAACGGATAATGTCGATGCGGCCGTTTTCTCTTCTTTCGATTATGCCGCACTGGGACATATCCACGGCCCGCAGAACATTTCGCCTGAGGAAGGAAGCACCTGCCGGATCCGTTACTGCGGGACGCCCTTAAAATATTCTTTTTCGGAAGCAGGACAGAACAAGAGCGTGACGGTAGTGGAAATGAAAGAGAAGGGAAACCTCGCGGTTACTTCCGTGGCGCTTACGCCGCTCCGCGACATGCGTGAAATCCGCGGGGAATATCTGCAGCTGATGAGCAGGACGTTTTATCAGGGAACATCCACGGAGGATTATCTGCATGTCACCCTGACCGATGAAGACGATGTGCCGGACGGCCTTTCAAAACTCAGGGTGGTCTACCCGAACATCATGAAGCTGGATTACGACAACATGCGAACAAGGTCAGGCGGCGGTCCCGGCAGGGCGGAAAATGCGGAGAGCCGCTCTCCCATGGAACTGTTTTCGGAATTTTACGAAAAGCAGAACAACCAGCCCATGAAAGAAGAACAGAAACAGCTTTCGGAAAAACTGATCCGTGAGATATGGGAGGAAAACGAATGAGACCTTTAAAGCTTACGGTTTCCGCTTTCGGACCCTATGCGGGAGTGACTGTCGTGGATTTTGAAAAGCTGGGCAGCAGGGGACTTTATCTGATCACCGGGGATACCGGCGCGGGAAAGACCACGATATTCGATGCCATAACCTTTGCCCTGTTCGGGGAAGCCAGCGGGGATACCAGGGAACCTTCCATGTTCCGCTCCCGCTACGCCGGAGCGGACGTGCCGACTGAGGCAGAACTTGTGTTTGAATACGGCGGAAAAACCTATACCGTAAAAAGAAATCCGGATTACGAAAGGCCTTCCAGAAGAGGCGGCGGGACAACGACGGAAAAGGCGGATGCATGCCTGACCATGCCCGACGGCCGCGTGATCACGAAGACAAAGGACGTCACGGCGGCCGTAACGGAAATCCTGGGAACGAATCGCGACCAGTTCATGCAGATTGCCATGATCGCGCAGGGGGATTTCCGGAAACTTATCCTGGCAGGGACGGAAGAAAGAAAAAATATTTTCAGGCGTATTTTCAAAACGGGACGCTATCAGAAACTGCAGGGAGCCCTGAAGGAAAAGGCGGGCATTCTGGAGAGAAGGTGCGCCGAACTGACGGCCGGCATTTCCCAGTATGTTTCGGAGATCTCCTGCCCGGCGGATTCCGCTTTTTCCGAAGAGGTGAAAAAGGCAAAGGACGGAAAGCTTACCGGGGAAGAAACGGAGGAACTGATCGGGAAGCTTTCGGCAGCGGACCAGGAAACAAAGGACAGCCTGGAAGCTGAGCTTGCAGTTACGGAAAAAGAGATCGGAAAAAATCAGCTTCTCATGGGAAAAAGGGAGGAACGCGAAAAGGCGGCAAGGCAGCTGGAAAAAGAACTCGGAGAATTAAAAGCGGAACTTGACCGGGACCGGAAACTTCTTTTTTCTGCGGAAAGACAGCTGGAAAGCGGGAAAACAAGGGAAAAGGAAATCAGCGAAAAACTTTTCAAAATGAAAGCGGAAGCAGAAACGCTGAAAGACACCGGAACGCAGGCGGAAATCCTTACGAACCGGAAAGCCAAAGAGGAAACGGAAAGAAATGCCGTTATCCAGTTCTGCAGGGAACTTGCGGATTACGGGAAAGCCTGCGGAATGCTGAAAATTGCGCAGGAAAAATTCCGGAAAGCATCCGATGCAGCGGCTCTTGCGGATAAAGAATATCAGGAGAAAAACCGTCTGTTTCTTTCGGAACAGGCGGGGATACTGGCATCCGGGCTTTCGGAAGGAAAGGCATGCCCGGTATGCGGTTCCCTGACCCATCCGAATCCAGCAGCAATCTCCTGCGGGGCGCCTTCCGAACAGGAAATACAAGAGGCAAAGAAGCAGAGCGAGTCGGCGGCCGGGTTCATGCAGAAATGCAGTACGGAAGCGGGAACCATTAAGGGAAGAAACGGGGAACAGGAAAAGAGAATCCTGAGCAGTGCCGGAGAACTGTTCGGGAAAGAGGGAATGCAGGGTACTTTCTCCGCGGAAGAGCTTTCCGGGCAGGCGGAAAAGAAAGAGGCTGATATTTCCGCCCGTATCGAAGAGACGGAAAGGGAACTGGCAGAAGAGCGGAAAAAGGAAACCCGTAAAAAAGAACTGGAAAAGAGCATTTCGGAAACGGAATCGGAAAAGGAACGGGCGGAAAAGGAAACGGCGGAACTGGAAAAGAAGATTACATCCTTACGAAGCGGCATGGCGGAAAAGGAGAAGACGGCCGAAAAAACGGAAGCCAGGGTGAAAGAGGGAGAAACCGGAGAGGAAAAGAAAAAGTTTGAAACGGCAGTAAGGCGCCTTTCGGAATTAAACGACGGGAAGAAAAAAATAAGCCGCATTCTGACGGAGGCTGTATCCAGGTCTGACTTAAACGCAAATCTGCAGAAGCAGATCAGGGAAAAACGCACCGCCCTTACCGCAGCAGAAGGGGATTGGAGCAGGGTAAAGGAACTTTCCAATACCGCGAACGGGAACCTGACCGGGAAAGAAAAGATCATGCTGGAAACCTGGATACAGGAAACCTGTTTTGAAAGGATCATAGAAAAGGCCAACCGGCGTTTCCTTCTCATGTCCGGCGGACAGTACGAAATGAAACGGTGCACGGAAGCGGAAAACAACCGGAGCCAGAGCGGTCTGGAACTGTCGGTCATCGATCACTATAACGGGACGGAACGCAGCATAAAGACGCTTTCGGGAGGGGAAACCTTTGAAGCTTCCCTTTCCCTTGCCCTGGGGCTTTCGGACGAGATGGAATCTTCCTCCGGCGGCATCCGGATGGATTCGCTGTTTGTGGATGAAGGTTTCGGCTCCCTGGACGGGGACACCCTTGACCTGGCGGTCAGGGCGCTGGTAAGCCTGGCGGAAGGAAACCGCCTGATCGGCATCATTTCCCATGTGACGGAATTAAAGGACAGGATAGACCGGCAGATCGTCGTTACAAAGGACAAAACCGGAGGCAGCAGGATTCAGATTATCTATTAGACTCGGGATACGAAAAGTATTATACTGTTACACGGAGGTTCGCCTATGAAAGTCACCTATATTCATCACAGCTCTTTTATGGTTGAACTGGAACATGTCATACTGCTGTTTGATTATTACCAGGGGAAAATCCCTAAGACGGAAAAGCGGAAACCGCTTTTCGTTTTTGTGAGCCACCGGCACGAGGATCATTTCTCCCCGGAAATCTTTTCCCTGGGAAAGACACATCCGGATACCACCTATATTCTTTCGGACGACATCTGGGAGAACATGGTCCCGGAGGAACTGTACGGGAAAGTTTATTTCATGGGATCGGATGAGGAAGAGGATTTCACGGAAGACGGATTCCCTGTCAGAGTCCGTACCTACAGATCGACGGACGAGGGAGTTGCCTTCCTTGTCGATGCGGACGGGAAACGGATTTATCACGCCGGCGATCTGAACTACTGGTACTGGAAGGAAGAGGACAGATCCTGGAACAGTTCCCAGAAGAAGGATTACCACGCAAGGCTGGATGAAATTTCCGCAGCGGTAAAACAAGACAGCCATATCCCCGATGCGGCTTTTGTCCCCGTGGATTCCCGGCTGGGAGAGAGTTTTTATCTGGGGATAGACGACTTCATGAAAAAAGTCGGTTCCAAAGCAGTTTTCCCCATGCATACGTTTGACGGCGGGGAAGTCATTGAAAAATTAAGGAAACACAAATGTGCCGCCGGATATTCCGGTATCATATACGGAACCGGAAAAGACAACGAAAGTTTCGAGGTATAACGATATGCTCATGCTTGAAAACATCAGACTGATCGATCCCGCATCAAGAACGGATGATATACGGGACATCCTGATTTCGGAACATAAATTCATCAAGATCGGAACAGACTTAAGGCTGGATGCGGTCCTGATCGCGGAAGCCAAAGGAGAAAGGCTGAATGTCATAGACTGCACCGGCCTTGCCGCGGCACCCGGGCTTGTGGATGCCCATGTGCATTTCCGCGACCCCGGCTATACCTATAAGGAGGACATTCAGAGCGGTACCGCCGCGGCGGCAGCCGGCGGCTTTACTTCCGTGATCTGTATGGCCAATACCAATCCCAAGGTGGATTCCGAGGAAACCATCCTTGAAGTGATGAAAAAAGGGAGAAATACTCCCGTTCATGTCTATACCTGTGCCTGCATGACCAAGAACATGGAAGGACAGGAACTGGTCGACATGAAATTTTTAAAGGAGTGCGGTGCCGTCGGTTTTTCCGATGACGGGAAGCCTGTCTTAAATGAGACGCTTGCACAGGAAGCCATGCGTACAGCCCGCGGGATCAAGATGCCGCTTGCCTTTCATGAAGAGGATCCGGCCTATATCAAGGAACCGGGAATTGACCATGGTCCGGCAGCGGAAAAAATGGGACTGACCGGAGCGGACCGGCAGGCGGAGATCACGCTGGTGAACCGTGACTGCAAACTGGCAAGGGAAACCGGCGCAACGGTCGTGATCCAGCATGTCAGCGCAAAGGAAAGCCTGGACATTATCAGGAAAGCCAAAAGGAACGGGGCAAAGGTGTGGGCGGAAGTGACGCCGCAGCATTTTTCCCTGACGGAAGACGCAGTCGCGCAGTTCGGCACTGCGGCCAAGGTCAATCCTCCGCTCAGAACGGAAGAAGACCGGAAGGCCCTGATCGAAGGACTGAAGGACGGAACCATAGACTATATCGCAACGGATCACGCGCCGCATTCCAAGGACGAAAAGGACAAACCCTTTACGGAAGCGCCGAGCGGCATGACAGGGCTGGAAACGTCACTGTCTCTTGGAATCATGAATCTGGTCATTCCCGGATATCTGAGCCTCGGTCAGCTGATTGCGAAAATGAGTTATGAACCGGCAAGGCTGTATTCTCTCGAAGCGGGTGTTGTCAGGGACGATGCCGAAGCGGATCTCACGGTTTTCGACCCGCAGAAGACATGGGCATACCTGGCCCCGAAAAGCAAGGCATCCAATTCTCCGTGGCTCGGAAAGACTCTGACCGGAAAGGTGATGATGACCGTCATTTCCGGGGAAGTTGCCTACAAAGCACAGGATTTCGGAGACCGGACAGATAACAGAAAGGAACAGATTTTATGATCAGTACAAGCGGTGTGACATTCCGCGTCGGCAAAAAGGCGCTGTTTGAGGATGTCAACATTAAATTCACGGAAGGCAACTGTTACGGACTGATCGGCGCCAACGGCACCGGCAAGTCCACGTTTCTGAAAATCCTGTCAGGCCAGCTGGAAGCGACGAACGGAGATATCGTCATGACACCCGGGCAGCGTCTTTCTTTCCTGGAACAGGATCACTTTAAATATGACGAATATACCGTACTGGATACGGTGATCATGGGCAACCGCCGCCTTTACGATATCATGAAGGAAAAGGATGCCATCTATGCCAAGGAAGATTTTTCCGATGCGGACGGCATCAAGGCAGGAGAACTGGAAAATGAATTCGGCAATATGGGCGGCTGGGATGCGGAATCCGATGCGGCAAATCTTCTGAACGGACTCGGCGTGGATACGGAATTTCATTACAGCCTGATGAAGGACCTGAACGGATCCTTAAAAGTCAAAGTCCTTCTTGCAAAGGCACTGTTCGGGAATCCGGACATACTGCTTCTGGACGAGCCGACAAACCATCTGGACCTGGATGCAATCGGATGGCTGGAGGAATTCCTGATCAATTTTGAGAACACGGTCATCGTGGTTTCCCATGACCGGTATTTTCTGAATAAAGTCTGCACGCATATCGCGGATATCGATTACGGAAAAATCCAGCTCTATGCCGGCAACTATGACTTCTGGTACGAATCCAGCCAGCTGATGGTGCGGCAGATGAAGGAAGCCAACCGGAAGAAGGAAGAAAAGATAAAGGAACTGCAGGAATTCATTCAGCGGTTCGCGGCGAATGCCAGCAAATCCAAACAGGCGACCAGCCGCAAAAGAGCACTGGAAAAAATCGAGCTGGATGACATACGTCCGTCCAGCCGGAAATATCCGTTCATCGAATTCAGACCGGAGCGCGAAATAGGTAATGAGGTCCTTACGGTAACGGATCTGACCAAGACGATCGACGGCGTAAAGATTCTGGACCACATCAGCTTTACCGTGAACCGGACGGACAAGGTCGCTTTTGTGGGACCGAACGAACGTGCCAAGTCGGTGCTCTTTAAGATCCTGACCGGAGAAACGGAACCGGACGAAGGTACCTACAAATGGGGTCTTACAACAACACAGTCGTATTTCCCCAAGGATAACACGAAAATTTTTTCTTCGGACGAAACCATTGTGGAATGGCTGACAAAATATTCCGCCATCAAGGACAGCACATACGTCCGCGGTTTCCTGGGCCGCATGCTGTTTGCGGGCGATGACGGCGTGAAGCAGGTCAAGGTCCTTTCCGGTGGCGAAAAGGTCCGTGTCATGCTTTCCAAACTCATGATCAGCGGTGCCAACGTCCTTATCCTGGACGAGCCGACGGACCATCTGGACATGGAAGCGATCACGGCTTTGAACAACGGACTCGTGAAATTTCCGGGAGTGCTTCTTTTCACTTCGAGAGACCATCAGATCGTGGAAACCACCGCAAACCGCATCATGGAAATCGTGAACGGAAAACTGGTGGACAAGATCACGTCCTACGACGAATATCTGGCAAGCGATGAGATGGCAAGAAAGAGATTCACCTTCTCGCTTTCGGACGATGAGGAAAAAGACGACTGACATGAAGAAATTCGTAAGCTGGAACGTAAACGGCCTCCGCGCCTGTGCGGGAAAGAATTTTCTGGACGTCTTTCACGACATGGATGCGGATGCTTTCTGTATCCAGGAGACAAAACTGCAGGAAGGGCAGATCGAACTGGACCTTCCGGGATATTATGACTACTGGAATTTTGCGGAGAAAAAGGGATATTCCGGTACGGCCATGTGGGTCAAGGACAAACCTCTTTCCGTGTTATATGGCATGGGGACAGAGGAACATGACCATGAAGGCCGCATCATTACGGCGGAATTTGAGAACTTTTACCTGATGACATGCTACACGCCCAATTCCCAGAACGGCCTGACAAGGCTCTCCTACCGGATGAAGTGGGAAGAGGATTTCCTGAAATACATCAGTGAGCTCAGCCGGAAGAAACCGCTTGTTTACTGCGGGGACCTGAACGTGGCGCATGAAGAGATCGACCTGAAGAATCCGAAGAACAATCATGAGAATGCCGGATTCACGGATGAAGAGCGCGGAAAAATGACGGAGGTCCTTTCCTCCGGTTTTACTGACAGCTTCCGTTTCCTTTATCCGGAAAAAACGGATGCCTATTCCTGGTGGTCGTACCGCATGAACGCAAGGCAGAAGGGCATCGGCTGGAGAATTGACTATTTCATTGTTTCGGATTCTGTCAGGGACAGAATAAAGGATTCAAAGATCCATTCCGAAATCGAAGGCAGCGATCACTGTCCGGTGGAACTGGATATTGACCTGTAGACATTCAAAGGAGCAAGTATGGCGGACAGAGAGAGTTTTCCGATCGGCATAACAAAAATCCCGGGGGGATTTCATGTCTGCGTGGTTTCTCCCGGAAAAAAGTGCAGCGTTGTCCTGTACAGACGGAATGAGGAAAAGCCGTTCCGGAAGATTGATTTTCCGGAAGAAGACCGTACCGGCGACGTATGGTCCATGGATGTGGAAGCGGATGATCTCTCTGACATGGAATATGCTTTCGAAGATGAAACGCATGTTTTTCCGGACCCTTATGCAAAAAGCTACAGCGGGCGGGATACCTGGCGTAAGAAAGACCTGACCGGCGCACAGGTACGCAGTCCCCTTTTTCCGGAGGAGTTTGACTGGGAGGGAGACAGGCCGTTAAAAATCCCGTTCGAGGAAAGCATTCTGTATAAAATCCATGTGCGCGGCTTCACGGAGTCCGTGACCAGCGAGGTCATTCAGAAGGGAACCTTTGAAGGCGTAACGGAAAAGATCCCGTATCTGAAGGAACTCGGCGTGACCGCCGTGGAACTTATGCCCTGTCAGGAATTTGAGGAGATCATTGTTCTTCCGGACGGGACTCCCTCCGGCAAGGTAAATTACTGGGGCTACACAAAAGCGTACCGCTATGCGCCCAAGGCAAGCTACTGCAGGAAAAAAGACCGCAGTCCCGCATCGGAATTAAAGACAATGGTAAAAGAGTTTCACAGGGCAAACCTGGAAGTCATTCCGGAGATCTATTTCGACGGGACGGAAACGGTATGCTATATTCTGGATGTCCTGCATTACTGGGTCATGGCATATCACGTGGACGGAATCCATCTCGTCGGGAATGTCCCTGCCGAACAGGTGGCTGGGGATCCCTATCTTACGGATACCAAGCTGCTCTTTGACAACTGGGACAATTCCCCATGCGGAAGAATAAAGCATCTGGCCTCCTGTAACGAGGGCTTTGAACAGGATATGCGCCGGTTTTTAAAAGGTGACGAAGGCATGATCAGCCGGCTGATCTTCCACACGAAGAACAACCCGAAAAATGCAGCCTCTGTCAATTTCATGGCCAATACGAACGGCTTCACCATGATGGATATGGTGAGCTACGACATCAAGCATAATGAGGAAAACGGCGAAAACAACGAGGACGGGACCGAATTCAATTATTCCTGGAACTGCGGCACGGAAGGGGAGACCAAAAAGAAAAAGATCCTGGACCTGCGCATGCAGCAGTTAAGAAATGCATGGCTGCTTCTGCTCTTAAGCCAGGGAACGCCGCTCGTTCTTTCCGGTGACGAATTCGGACAGACCAAGCTCGGCAATAACAATTCCTGGTGTCAGGACAACGGAATATCATGGCTCAACTGGAAACTGACCAAAACCAATCACAGACTTCTGGAATTCGTGAAGCACGGCATTGCGTTCCGGAAGGCACATCCGGTCTTTCATTATCCGGAGGAGCCAAAGGTGCTGGATACGCTGGCCAAGGGGATCCCGGACGTTTCCTATCACGGTGTGAATGCATGGCAGCCTGAATTCGAAAACTGGAGGAGGCAGCTCGGCATCCTTTACTGCGGTGAGTACGCCAGACAGAAGGACGGGGAAACGGACCATTCCTTCTATGTCCTTTACAATATGCACTGGGAGGCGCATGAATTTGCGTTACCCAATCCCGGAAAAGGATTTGTCTGGTTTCTGTCCATGGATACCTCCGATCAGAAGGACAACGGGTTTTATCCGATCGGAGAGGAAGTACTTCTTCCGGATCAGAAAATATATACGATGCCGGCGCGTACCATTGCCGTGCTGATCGAAAAACCGGACCCGGATCCGGCTCCGGTTAAAAAAACGGTGCGGAGAAGAAAAGCGCCAAAGACTGTCGGATGATAAAAAAAGAGGCTGCGGCCTCTTTTTTTGTCCCCGGTCCTGGTCATCCGGAAGACACAACATGTTGTGCTTTCCTATTGACATCACACCATGGATGGGGTATTCTGATAAGGCGACACAGACCAGCCGGGGGACCGGCTGAATTTATCATAAAGGAGTACAGAGAGTATGAAGATTATTAAAAGAAGCGGCGCGGAAGCCGAATTTGATATTACCAAGATATCCGCTGCAGTCTCCAAGGCCAACCAGGTCGTGGGCGAGGACCAAAGGCTGACAAAGGAGCAGATCGACAGGATTTCGGACAGCGTGGAGAAAACATGCCGCAGCATGAACCGTGCGGTCGGCGTGGAGGAAATCCAGGACATGGTCGAAAACCAGATCATGAACGAGAAGGCCTTCGAAGTTGCCCGGAAGTATATCACCTACCGGTATGTGCAGAATCTGAAGCGGCAGCACAATACGACGGACGAAAAGATCATGACTCTGATCGAGTGCAACAACGAGGAAGTGAAGCAGGAGAATTCCAACAAGAATCCGACGGTGTCCAGCGTCCAGCGTGACTACATGGCGGGCGAAGTTTCCAAGGATATCACGGAAAGGATCCTTCTGCCGCAGGACATTGTGAAGGCGCATAAGGAAGGGATCATCCATTTCCACGATGCGGATTACTATGCCCAGCATATGCATAACTGCGACCTCGTGAACCTGGAGGATATGCTTCAGAACGGAACCGTGATCTCGGGGACAAGGATCGACAAGCCGCACAGCTTTTCCACGGCTTGCAACATTGCAACGCAGATCATTGCACAGGTTGCATCCAGCCAGTACGGCGGACAGAGCATTTCCCTTACGCATCTGGCGCCGTTCGTCGACATCAGCCGCCAGAAGATCAAGAAAGCTGTTGATGAGGAGCTGGAAGGCATTCCCGTCACCGAGACACGCAAACACAAGATCGTGGAGGAAAGACTGCACGACGAGATCACGAAGGGCGTGCAGACAATCCAGTATCAGGTCGTTACGCTGATGACTACAAACGGACAGGCACCGTTCATTACCGTGTTCATGTATCTGAACGAGGCAAAGAACGAACGGGAGAAAAAGGATCTTGCCATCATCATTCAGGAAATGATCCGTCAGCGGTATCAGGGCGTGAAGAATGAAAGCGGCGTATGGATTACGCCGGCATTCCCCAAACTGATCTATGTGCTGGAGGAGGACAATATCCGCCCCGGAACCCCGTATTACTATCTGACGGAGCTTGCGGCAAAATGCACGGCAAAGCGGATGGTCCCGGATTATATTTCCGAGAAGAAAATGCTGGAATACAAAGTGGATAAAAACGGCGAAGGCCACTGCTATACCTGCATGGGATGCCGCAGTTTCTTAACGCCGTATGTGGATGAAAACGGGAAACCGAAATATTACGGACGTTTCAATCAGGGTGTTGTCACCATCAATCTGGTGGATGTCGCGCTTTCTTCCGGCGGAGATTTTGACAAGTTCAGCCAGATCTTTGAGGAAAGACTGGAACTGTGCCACAGGGCACTTCAGTGCCGTCACGAGAGACTGACCGGAACACCGAGCGATGTGGCTCCCATTCTGTGGCAGTACGGTGCGCTGGCAAGACTTGAAAAAGGCGAGACCATTGACAAACTGCTCCACGGGGGCTATTCCACGATCAGCCTCGGTTATGCGGGACTTTACGAATGCGTGAAATACATGACCGGAAAGAGCCACACGGATCCTTCCGCAAAACCGTTTGCACTTTCCGTGATGCAGAAGATGAACGATAAATGCAAGGAGTGGAAGACGGCGGAGAACATCGACTATTCTCTTTACGGAACACCGCTGGAATCCACAACGTACAAATTTGCAAAATGCCTGCAGAAGCGGTTCGGCGTCATCCCTGGGATCACGGACAAAAATTATATCACGAACAGTTACCATGTTCATGTCTCGGAAAAGATCGATGCTTTTACCAAGCTGAAATTCGAAAGCGAATTCCAGCGTCTTTCCCCCGGCGGCGCAATCAGCTATGTGGAAGTTCCGAACATGCAGGACAATCTGGAAGCGGTCATGAGCGTGCTGCAGTTTATCTACGACAACATCATGTACGCGGAGCTTAACACGAAATCCGATTACTGCCAGGTCTGCGGCTACGACGGTGAGATCAAGATCGTGGAAGACGACGGGAAACTGGTATGGGAATGCCCGAAATGCGGAAACAAAGACCAGCATAAGATGAATGTGGCAAGAAGGACCTGCGGATATATAGGTACGCAGTTCTGGAACCAGGGGCGCACCCAGGAAATCAAGGACAGGGTTCTGCATCTGTAGGAACGAGCCTTGCGAAGCAAGGCGAGAGGAAACCCCAGGCCGAAGGCCAAAGGGTAAGGAGGGAGCTCCACAAAGCGGAGCGACCGGGAAACCCCAGGCCGAAGGCCAAGGGGTAGGAGGCGGCTCCGAATTAATATTTCCGTAAGGCTGATCTGTATTGCATGACAGATCAGCCTCTTTTATAATTTGTGGTACACAGGAGGGTATTTAATATGACATCTGCGATCAGACGCATAGTTGCGATAACCGGTATTATCCTTATCACAGCCGTATCTGCTGCCGGATGCGGCGGCTCATCATCCGCGGCAGCGGCAACAACCGCGGGAGTAACAATAAAAAACACGGGAACGGCAAAATCAAAGACGACAGAAGCAGCCAAAGACAAAAAGGAAACGACTGCATCGGCAGCAAAAACAGCAACGAAGACAGCGGCGGAAACGACAGTTTCCGGAACAAAGCAGGAGCTTTCGTACGACCTGAGCAAATTTACGACCGAAGATATCGATGAAAATCCTGTGACGCAGGATGTTTTCCGGGACTATGACGTAACAATGGTCAACATCTGGGCCTCCTGGTGCGAACCGTGTATGAGCGAAATCCCGGAGATCCAGTCGATCACATCCAGACTGCCAAAGGGTACGCAGATCATATCCATCTGCACCGATGCTGCAGACAACCCGGATACCGTAAAGGAAGTCGTAAAACAGTACGGGCTCACCTATAAAATCCTGAAGGTCAGTGATTCCCTTTATAACGGCATCATGAAAACGATCTATGCTTATCCCACGACGGTTTTTGTAAACAGCAGGGGTGAAATTCTGGGGCGGCCCTTAATGGGCGTACCGAGAAGCAACCCAGGAGAGACTTATCTGAAACTGCTGAAACAGTATCAGGCGGAAGTAAAGTAAAAACACCGTACAGGGCAGGAGGAAAGCTTGGAACGTAAAAAAGCAAAGCAGAACGCTGCACGGGCCTTATTGCTTGCGGGATCCGTCCTGTGTGTTCTTGCAGGCATTTACAGAGGGGAAACGGCGGAAGTGTTCAGAAAGGCAGTCAATATCTGCCTGCAGTGCATAGGGCTGGGCTGACCATGGAAAGACAGAAGAAGAGGACTCTGATCCAGATCGTTTCGGCGCTGGTCACAAACGGTAATTTCACGGGCTTCCTGAACGGGACCATCTACAGGGGACCGCTTAAAAACATGTGTGTTCCCGGTCTGAACTGTTATTCCTGCCCGGGGGCATTCGGGTCCTGCCCGATCGGATCCCTGCAGGCTGTGGCCGGCGGAAGAAGACACAATTTTTCTTTTTATGTTTTCGGACTTCTGACCATGTTCGGCGTTTTCCTGGGCAGGGTTGTCTGCGGATTCTTATGCCCCTTCGGACTGGTGCAGGATCTTCTGCATCGGATCCCTTCTCCGAAAATCCGTGTGCCGGAAAAACCGGACAGGATACTGCGCTTTGCCAAATACGGATTTCTTCTGATCCTGGTCCTGCTTCTTCCGGTGACCGCGACGGATTCCTTCGGAAACGGAGAACCGTTTTTCTGCAAGTGGGTCTGCCCCGCCGGAACCCTGGAGGGTGCTGTGCCATTGCTTTTGAAAAACGAAGGCTTAAGGGAATCGATCGGCTTTCTGTTTTACTGGAAATTCGGGATACTGCTCCTGATTCTTTTTCTGTCCGTGTTTCTGTTCCGGCCGTTCTGCAAATATATCTGTCCGCTCGGTGCGTTCTATTCGCTTTTTAACAAAATCAGTTTCAGGAAATTGAAGGTTGACAGGATGAGATGCACGGGATGCCGGGCATGTGAAAACAGATGTCCCATGGATGTAAAGGTTTTAAAGGACATCAATTCCGCCGAATGCATCCGCTGCGGGAAGTGCATGTCAGTCTGTGCTTCTGATGCGATACACTGGGATACGCTGCGTTCCTGAAATTCCGGCGGCGCAGGATCAGAACGAATACAGGATTCCGCCCATGACGCCGGAAATCACAATAAGAAGGATCGGAGAAATTTCCTTCCCCGATCTTTTTTGATGGAGGAAACCGGTACCGAACAGAACGAGAATGATGAGGACGGTCTTTAAGTTGTCCACGGCATCCGTACCGGCGGAAACGGCGCTGATCCCCATCCACAGGCCGGTGGCAAGAATAACGCCTGTGATGCAGGGACGGATTCCGCTGAAGGCGGCCTGGACGGCCTTCTTTTTGATCAGGTTTTTGAAAAGAATGGTAACCAGGACCATGATGACAAAAGCAGGCAGTACCACGCACGCAGTGGCGACCACGGCGCCGGGGAATCCCTTCATCTTGCTGCCGATATAGGTAGCCATATTGACCATGACAGGACCGGGCGTGGATTCGCATACGGCGATCAGATTTGTGAACATCTGATCGTTCATCCATCCGTTCCGGATGACGACATCACGGATTAAGGCAATGGAACCGTATCCGCCGCCGAAGGAAAAGAACCCTATTTCGAGGAAAGGAAAGATCAGATCAAGCCATCCCATAAAGAAGCCACCCCGCAATCCCGGCAATGACGATCATGCCGGCCGTTGAAAAATTGAGCCCCAGGATATCGGAAACAAGGAGAGCGGCAAAGAAAACAGCGGCAAAAAGGGACGAAAGGACTTTTCTGCCGGAGGAAGCAAGCTCTCCGCGAAACATTTTCACGGCGACATTGATCATGAGAACGGCAACACCTGCCCTGATCCCGCGGAAAATGCGGGCAATGACCGGGACTGTCAGAAGATTTTCAAAAAACTGCGAAATCAGAAAAATAACGAAAAGGGAAGGCAGGACGACACCGACCGTCGCGGCAACGGCACCCGCAACCCCCGCCATTTTATAGCCGGTAAAGGTGGCACAGTTTATGGCAACCGGACCGGGCGTGGATTCGGCGATCACGGTGACGTTCATCAGTTCTTCGGAGGTGATCCATTTCTTTTTTTCCACGCATTCGTGGTCCAGAATGGAGATCATGGCATAGCCGCCGCCGAATGTAAAGGCGCCTATCCGGAAGAAGGTCCGGAAAAGTTCTGCAATCAATTTGTTCCTGCTTACGGACATACGGGTTCCCTTTCTGAAGCTTTATAGTGTATAATAAAACATTGTGTGACATGTTTCAATGTCCGGAAAGTGACAAATCCATGAACTATGCAAATATAAAATACTGTGATATTGCCAACGGTCCGGGCGTCAGGACAAGCCTGTTCGTCTCAGGATGCACACATCACTGCAGGAACTGCTTTAATGCGATGGCATGGGATTTTGATTACGGAGAGCCCTTTACAGAGGAGACATCTGAAGAGATTCTTAAATCCTGCGAATCTGATTTTGTCACAGGAATTACCCTTCTCGGAGGAGAGCCGATGGAACCGGTCAATCAGCGGACACTGGTCTTATTTCTGAAACAGTTCCGCAAAAAATTTTCCGACAGAAAGACCGTATGGTGTTATACGGGTTATACATACGAAACGGATCTTCTGAACGGAAACGGGAAGGCACACTGCGAGGCAACGGACGACATGCTTTCCATGATCGATGTTCTTGTGGACGGAGAATTTATCCAGGAGCAATATGATATTTCCCTGCGTTTCCGCGGGAGCAGGAATCAGAGGCTGATTGATCTCAGAAAATCGGAGCAATGCAAAAAAGCTGTTCTTTGGACGGACGAAAAAGTATTTTCATCACATGAATGGGGGTAAATCATGAAAACAGACATTCTGATCATAGGAGCCGGACCGGCAGGAATATTCACGGCCATGGAACTTCTCAGAAAAGGATATAAAAAGAAGATCACGATCGCGGAGAAAGGACAGCCTGTCGAAAAAAGACACTGCCCCAAGGCACAGACCGGACATTGCATGGAGTGCAAGCCGTACTGTGCCATAACAACGGGATTTTCAGGCGCGGGCGCGTTTTCCGACGGGAAGCTGTCCCTTTCCTATGAAGTGGGCGGAGATCTTCCGAATCTCATGGGAGAGCAGCTGATACAGGATACAATCGATTATGCTGACAAGATCTATCTGGAATTCGGAGCCGACCCAACCATAGAGGGAGTCTCCCACCCGGATGCGGTCAAGGAAATCCGCAAGCGTGCGATCGTAGCGGGACTTAAGCTCGTGGACTGTCCCATCCGTCATCTGGGAACGGAAAAAGCGCAGAAGATTTATCTCGGGATAGAAAAATATCTCATGGAACACGGCGTGGAAATTCTTTTCGGCTGCGAGTGCCTTGACTTTATCATGAAAGACGAGACCTGCCTCGGTGCCTATCTGAAGCAGAACGGCAACGAAACGGAATGCTATGCGGATCAGGTTATTGCCGCAACAGGCAGGCGAGGTGCGGACTGGCTGGAGAAACTGTGCCAGCAGCACGGCATTGCCCATGCTCCCGGCATTGTGGATATCGGCGTCAGAGTGGAACTAAGGGACGAAGTGATGGAAACGGTGAACAAGGTCCTGTATGAATCCAAGCTGATCGGATATCCGGCTCCGTTTAAAAACAAGGTGCGTACATTCTGCCAGAACCCGGGCGGATTTGTCAGCCAGGAAAATTACGACAATAATCTTGCGGTCGTAAACGGACATTCCTTCAAGGATAAAAAATCAGAGAACACGAACGTGGCCATCCTGTGTTCGCATCATTTCACGGAGCCGTTCAATCAGCCGATCGAATATGCGCAGAAGATCGGAGAACTTACCAACATGCTCGGCGACGGACATATCCTGGTGCAGCGTTTCGGCGATATCATTGACGGGAAGCGGACATGGGAAACGGAACTGATGCGTTCCAACGTGCATCCCACGCTTCCGGATGCGGTGGCGGGAGACATTACGGCCGCGCTGCCTTACCGCAGCATGACCAACATCATCCAGTTCATCCGTCAGGTGGACATGGTGGTACCGGGGTTTGCGGCGGAAGAGACGCTTCTGTATTCGCCCGAACTTAAATTTTACAGCAACAAGGTAAAGATGGATACGCGCCTGAACACCAGCATCAAAGGTCTGCACTGCCTCGGGGATTCCAGCGGATGGACAAGAGGGCTGATGATGGCAAGCGTCATGGGCGTTCTGATGGGACGGGAGCTGCTGAGCCGGGAATAGACTGCTGATTTCCGGATCCGTTTTCCGGGATTCCCGTCTCCGAAAGGGAACCGGCTGTGTCTGTACTTCCGGCAGCCCCGGAACTGTTTTCCGGAGCGGGACCGGATCCGTTTTCGGTTATGCTTTCGCTTTGACTTTCCGGAGCGGAGCCGTTCTGCGCGGAAGAAACTGCGGTTTCTTCCGATGCAGCCGGTTTCTGCTCTGTTTCTTTTACTGCATTTTCGGATGCATTGACAGACCCGGCAGGTTTTTCCGTAGATTTTTCTGTGGATATTTCCGAAGGTTTCTCCGGAGGAACATGGGGTCTGCTTTCGGGTTTTGCCGCAGGAAATGTTTCCGTCATGACGGTTTCCCTTACGGGAGCTGTCTCGGGCGGATTTTCATTCTGCACGGTTTCCGCGGGCTGACCGGAAGTTTCCTGTTCCGACTGCATCAGATAAAGCTTTCCGGGTGTTATGTTCTTTTCCGCAGCCTCTTTTGCAAATTCGCCTGAAACGGCAACGGAAGAAATGCGGATCCTGTTTTCCGTATCTGCGGTTCCGGAAGGAGCGACAGCTTCTTCTGCAGCGGTTTTCAGGGCACCGGCAAGCTTTTCGGAACGGGAGGCATTTCCGCTTACGGTGAGGACGACCTCCGCATCGCTTCCGGACGCAAGGAAATTTTCGTTCCGTAGGGAATCCAGAGTAAGCGTAACAACCTCTTCGATGGTTTTCCCGAACACTTTTCCCTTCAGGGCGGAAACGGTGCTGTCCGCTTCCGTATCCATTGCCTTCATCCCGATCACGCGGTCGTAGATATTTACGGTATAGGAAAAAGACGGATTGACGTCCAGGCTTACTTTCGAATAAGGAAGGGCGTAGGAAATAATGCCGATACAGAGCATGGCTGCGGCAGCGGATGCCGCAATCCGTGTAAAGAATTTCCGCCCGGACAGTTTCTTCTTAAGAAGAACAGTCTGGCCTATGGAATAATTCCTGTTCGGGATGATGCTGACACATCCTGTTTCATCCAGTGCCGCGGCCTTTTTTCCGCGGAGCTCCACGATAACCGCTTTCATGCTTCTTTCTCCGTTTTCATATATCGAAAATATTCCTGAAGGCCGGGATAATCACCGGCGATGATCAGCACCGATGCAACCAGATATCTGCGGTGTTTGTCCAGCAGTTTGCGGGACAGCCCGGTGCGTTTGATAACTTCCCCTGCCGGGAATGAACCGCTCTTTTTAAGGGTATCCGTGAGCGGCGGAGGGGAAAAGAAAGCGCGTACTGCCTTTGCGCATCCTGTTCTTGTGGGGAAGGACTTAGGCGAGCAGGAAGCCAGGTCAAAGAACGAAAAACCGTAGCGGGAAAATTCCTCACTGACGGCTTCGATTTCCTCTTTTAAGGAAAGGTCGACGATCTGCCCGGCAGCTTCCCGTACTTCATACTGCGCCGAAACATTGGCTTCTTCTTCGTCGACCTCTCCGTCAAAGGCAGCGGGCTGTACGGATATTTCCGTATTTTCCCGCGCCTGTTTTCTCTTTAAGTCCGTCAGTCTGCTCTGCATCACGACCGAGGCAAAGGACCAGAATTCGCCCCGGCTTTTATCGTATTCATCAACGGCCTGTGACACGGAAAGCATGGCAGCTGACCATTCGTCGTCACTCTTGGTAATGTGGCGTTTCGTGATCCTGCGGACAAGGTTCAGAATATGCTGTTCATTTTCCTCGAGAAAAATTTCTTTCTCTTTCTTTTCCATTCCGGGCCTTTCGCTGCCGTTTTACAGACTGCAGATCCGTTTTGCAAAGATTTATTTCATTATAGCATTTTCAGCTTGTTTTACTGCGCATCCGATGAAGTGGCGGGTGCCTTGTCCGGAAGTTCTGGTACCGGCAGCTCAATTCCGGCTTCTTTCATGGCACTCATCAGGGCATCCCTTGCGGAAGCAACATCTGATCTGAGTTCGGAAAGAGCGTCTTCGGTGCCGGAGGCATCGTCAAGGGCTGCTTTTTCCGCCGTCAGCGCATCCGTATAAGCCGTAAGGAGCGCTTCCAGGGAAGACTTCGTGTCGGAATCCGTTACGGAAGAGATGGCGTTTGAAATGCCTTCAATGTCATCGCCGGCCCTTTTTGCCTGCTCCGGCATCTGCCTGTTTTCGGATGTCTGTCCGTTCTGTTCCTGCGCGGCATTCTGCGTATTGTTACCGCTGTTCAGGATGGCGTTGATGATGGAACGGATCAGTTCTTCAAGGGAATTTCCGTTCTCCCCGTTCATGGCGCCGGAATTCTGCGTATTTTCTTCCAGGGCTTTTCCGTTTTCGTCGACTGCCGGCGCAGCGTCCTTTGCTTCCGGCACATTTTCATTTGCTGCGGTATTCCCGGTCTCACCTGTTGCGGTATTCCCGGTTTCACCGGAACCCTGCTGCCGGAAATCCTGTGTTCCGGAATTCTGTGTTCCGGAGCTGAAGGTATTCTGAGAATTTCCGAAGTTGCCCTGTGACTGCATGTTTCCGAAACTGTTCTGGGACTGCATGTTTCCGAAACTTCCCTGAGACTGTGAGCCTCCGAAACTGCCTGTTCCCGCAAAAGCTGCGGATGTCATGGCAAGGGTGAGGACTGCGGCGAGCAAAGCACCGCCTGCTTTTCTGTAACCGTTCTTTTTCATATGTTTTCTCCTTTGTTTTCATTTTTGCGGGGATTGAACGGATACCCTGTAAGGTCCGCTTTTTTGCCCCGCTGTTGAATAATACGGACAGCGAAACAAAAAAACGGGGGTAAAGGAGAAAAATAAATTATTCCGGGGTTGCGGAAGGACGAAATCCTTTCATGACGGATTTATAGAGAAAGATCAGAAATACGGTTGCCGAAGTCCAGGCAAGCTGATCCGTGAAACATACCATGAGATAGCCGATCTTCGGGATCAGGAACAGGCTGGCAAGTGTCCGGGCGACCATTTCGATCACGCCGGAAATCATGGCAATGCGGCTGTATCCCATGCCCTGAATGGTATTCCGGAGAATGTTCAGCATCATCAGGATAAAATAGAAACAGCTTTCACAGCGCATGAAAAGGACAATGTTTGCAATGACTTCCGTATGGGATGCATCCATGAAGAGCAGGGACAGCTTGTCGGTCAGCGGCCAGAGCAGGAGAAGCGCGATCACGGAGAAGACGGCGCCGATCTGAAATGCATTGCGTATGCCTGCCTGTATCCTGTCTCTTCTTCCGGCACCGAGGTTCTGCCCGCAGAAAACGGCCATGGTGTTTCCGAGAGAGTCGCTGACGCTGATAAAGACCATCTTGATCTTCAGTGCCGTGTCGTAGGAGGCGACATACATGGTGCCCAGGAGATTGACGGCGCTCTGCAGCATGATGCTGCCGATCGCGGTGATGGAGAACTGCAGCCCCATGGGGACTCCCATCCCGAGCATGATGCGGCATCTGCCCGCATTGAATTCCCTTTCGTTTTTCCGGATGCGCAGTACGGGAAATTTCCGGACCATATAGATCAGGCACAGGAAACCGGAAATGGCCTGGGAAAGGATTGTCGCAAAAGCGGCTCCCGCCACGCCCATCTTCAGATTTATAATGCAGAACAGGTCAAGGAAGATATTCAGTACCGCGGAAAGCACAAGAAACAGAAACGGCGTCTTGGAGTCGCCGATGGCACGGATGATCCCGGAAGCGTAATTGTACAGAATGGTAAACGGAATCCCCCAGAAAATAATAACCTGGTAATCATAGGCGTCCTGATACAGGACGTCCGGCGTGCGCATGACTTTCAGAATGGCGGGGCAAAGCAGGACGGTCGCAACCGTAAGGATCACGGAGATCACGACAGCCAGATACCAGCCGTTCACCATGAACATCCGCATTTCGTCTTCCCGGCGTGCGCCGAATTTCTGGGCGATCGGGATGGAAAACCCGGAGCAGAGCCCCGTGCAGAATCCGATCACGAGAAAAATAATGGAAGCGCAGGAACCTACGCTTGCCAGCGGATTGAGTCCTAGATACTGCCCCACGATCACGGTATCGACCAGGTTATAGAACTGCTGAAAAAGATTGCCGCCCAGAACCGGAAGCATAAAACCGAGGATCAGCTTCATCGGACTGCCGGATGTAAGATTTTTTGTCATAATGTTGCTCCTGTCGATGACTGTTATAATGCAACATGAAGGCGCGGTCAAACGGAAATTGCATCTTATCCGTCCTTCGGCTATAATCATAGGGATGAAATCGGGAGGAAACCTGACATGGGAAAAGTTTATTTTGTCAAGGAACCCGGCGGGGACAGCTGCGTGATCATGGATGCCGTCCTGCTTCGTGATGAAAAGGAAATCCGGGAACCGCTGGAAAATCTGGGCATGGAGTTTCATGTCTATCATGACTGGGCACTGACGCAGAGCGTCGGATTTTTTACCGTGGCAAAAAGCAAGGCTGAATTTCTGACGGCGGCTTTTGACCTGCATTTCAAAAAGTCGGTCAATCAGCGGATCAAAAAGGCAAAGGATACGGTACCGTCGGAAGTGAAGAAGCGCCTGGACCAGATCCGTGAGGATGCAAAGGACAGCGAAAAATGATAGAATGATCGGATGTGCGGCCGGAAATTCCGCAGACAAATAAAAGGTACGGGGGATCAAAATGGACAAGATCATATTAACGGGGGACAGACCGACCGGAAGACTGCATGTGGGACATTACGTGGGCTCTCTGAGAGAAAGAGTCAGACTGCAGAATTCGGGAGAATATAAGCGCACGCTGATCATGATCGCGGATGCGCAGGCGCTGACGGATAATTTCGACAATCCGGAAAAAGTGCGTCAGAACATTATCGAAGTGGCGCTGGACTATTTAAGCGTGGGAATAGATCCGCAGAAATCGATCATTCTGGTTCAGTCGCAGATCCCGGAACTGACGGAACTTACTTTCTATTATATGGATCTTGTTACGGTGGCAAGGCTGCAGAGAAATCCCACCGTAAAGGCGGAAATCCAGATGCGGAATTTCAATGCGGAAATCCCGGTGGGATTTTTCACATATCCGATCAGCCAGACGGCGGATATCACCGCGTTCAAGGCAACAACGGTTCCGGTGGGAGAAGATCAGCTTCCCATGCTGGAGCAGGCGCGCGAGATCGTGAGAAAATTCAATTCCGTCTATTCTCCCGATCAACCGGTCCTTGTGGAGCCACAGGCTCTCATTCCCGAAAACGAAGCATGCAAGCGCCTCCCGGGAACGGACGGCAAGGCCAAGATGAGCAAATCCCTGGGCAACTGCATTTATCTTTCCGATACGGCGGACGAAGTGGAAAAGAAAATCAAGACCATGTATACGGATCCGCAGCATCTCAAGGTATCCGATCCGGGACATCTGGAAGGCAATGCCGTGTTCACTTACCTGGATGCTTTCTGCAGGCCGGAGCACTTTGCAAGATACTGGCCGGAATACAAAGACCTTGCGGAGTTAAAGGGCGCCTATACCGCAGGCGGTCTGGGCGACATGAAGGTAAAGAAGTTCCTTGCTTCCATTGTGCAGGAAATGCTGGAACCTGTCAGGAAAAGAAGGGCGGAATATGAAAAGGATATTCCGGGCGTGTACGAGATCCTGAAAAAGGGAAGCGAAGCGGCGCGGGAGATCGCGGCGCAGACACTGCATGAAGTAAAAGATGCCATGAAGATCAATTACTTTGATGATGCGGAACTGATCCGTATCCAGTCGGAAAAATACAGTCATGACAGCAGGGAGTAAATATGATCAAGGTGATCCTCTGCAGCCGCAACGGAGAAAAATTCATACGGGAACAGACGGAATCCATTCTGAAACAGACGGAGCGGGAATTCCGGCTCCTCATTTCGGATGATGCGTCAACCGATGCGACGGCGGAAATAGAAAAGGATCTCGCGGATGAAAATCCGGATAAAATACTGCTGGTCCGCCAGCCCAGTCCTTCAGGAAGTGCCTGTGCGCACTTTCTGAAGGTTCTTTCTCTTTACGGGAAAGATGACGGCTATGTCATGTTTTCCGATCAGGATGACGTATGGGATCCGGACAAGATCGAAAAAACATTTTCTGTGATGCGGGAAGCCGAAAAAAAATACGGCGCCGGTACGCCTCTTCTGGTGCATTGCGACAGCAGGATAACGGATGAAGAAAGAAACGTGATCAGCCCGTCCTTCGTTCGGTATCAGAAGATGAGCCCGGAGCGGAATAAACTGAACCAGATCCTTGTGCAGAACAACGTCACGGGAGCTTCCTGTATGATCAACAGGAGCCTGATCTGTCTCGTTACAGAACGGCCTCTCCCCGAGCACGCCGTCATGCATGACCAGTATCTGGCGCTGGCTGCCGCTGCGTTCGGCCATATTGTTTTTACGGATCAGGCGCTTTACGATTACCGGCAGCATAAGGATAACGATCTCGGTGCGGCAAAGGGAAGCGTCCTAAGGGAAATCACGGACAGGCTGGGGATTTTCAGGAAAGACGGGAAGACAAGGAAGGACATGAACCGGCATTCCCAGAATACATATCAGGCACTGTTTCGGCAGGCGGCGGAATTTTACCGCCTTTACAAGGATAAACTGACTCCGCAGCAGAAACACATGCTGCATGCTTTTGTGAAAATGAAGGATGAAAACCGTTTCCGGAAGATCCTGACGATCTTCCGCTACGGATTTACCTTCAACAGACTGCATCGTACGATCGGAGAATGTGCTTTTATATGAATGAAACGAATGCAGAAGAAAAAAATACGGCTCAGGCAGCAGGAAGCTTAAAAAGCAAGGTCACGCACGGGCTTTTCTGGAAACTGATGGAACTTGCCGGGGCACAGGGAATCCAGTTTGTAGTGGCACTCATTCTGGCACGGCTTATGACGCCTGCCGAATACGGTACCATAAGCCTTATCATGATCTTCATCACGATAGCCAATACGGTCGTTCAGTCGGGATTTGCGACGTCACTCATACAGAAACAGGATATCAGGGAAGAGGATTATTCCTCCGTGTTCCGGCTGTGCATGGCGCTGTCGGTTCTGATGTATGCCGTCCTTTATTTCGGCGCGCCGTTTGTTTCCGGCTTTTATGCGGCGCCGGTGCTTACGCCGTTACTTCGGCTCATGGGGATCGTTCTTTTTCCGGGTGCCGTGATTTCCATTCAGACAGCATACATTTCCCGGAACTTTGCTTTTAAGCGTCTGTTTGAATCCACCATTGCCTCTGTAATCATTTCCGGTGCCGTTTCCATAGGCATGGCTTTCTGCGGATACGGCGTGTGGGCAATGGCCATGCAGCAGATCATCTATTATTTTGCGCTGATGATCAGTCTGTTTTTTACGGTGAAGTGGCGTCCGGGAAAAAAATTTTCCGTGGAAAGGATACGGGAACTGTATTCGTTCGGATGGAAGATTCTGGTTTCCGGCCTGATCGATACCATATGGCAGAATGTATACGGACTGATCATCGGAAAGCGGTTTTCCCAGGCGGACCTCGGCGGATATAACCGCGGAGAGCAGTTCCCGAAGCTGATCACTTCCAATCTTTCCGCCGCCATCCAGTCGGTGCTTCTGCCTGCCTATTCCCAGACACAGGAAGACAGGCCCAGGCTTAAAAGCATGATGAAGCGGAGCATCCGTCTTTCCGCCTTTGTCGTGTTTCCCATGATGGCAGGCCTGATGGCGGCTGCCGTTCCGCTGGTAAGGACATTGCTTACCGACAAATGGCTTTTCTGCGTTCCCTATTTAAGGATCATGTGCATTGCCTATGCTTTCTGGCCGGTCCATGTGACCAACCTGCAGATGATGAATGCCCTGGGAAGAAGCGACCTTTTCCTCAGACTGGAGATCATCAAGAAAGCAATCGGGATAGCGGTTCTTGTTTTCAGCCTGCGATACGGTATCCTGACCATGCTGATCTTAAAGGCAGCGGATGAATTTCTCTGCACGTTCATCAACGCCTGGCCGAACCGGAAACTTGTCCGCTACGGGATAGCGGAACAGTATCTGGATATGCTGCCTTCCGCATTCTGTGCGGCGGTAATGGGAACTGCCGTCCTGTTCCTTCAGAAGATCCGTTATCCTGCCGCGCTGACCGGACTGTTTTCCCGTCTTTCGCATCCGTATCTGATGGAACTGTTCCTTCTCGTGATCGCGGGGATGGCAATCTATGCCGCACTGTCCCTGATCTTCAACCGGGAATCCTTCGGCTATCTGAAGGAAACCTTCCGCAGCCTGAAAAAGAAATAACCGGAAACGGAGAATATTATGGCAGAACCTCTGGTCAGCATCTGTGCTGTTGCCTACAATCATGAAAAATATATCAGGGAGTGTCTGGATCATTTCCTGGATCAGGAAACGGACTTTCCGTTTGAGATCCTTATCCATGACGATGCCTCAACGGATTCCACACAGGATATTATCCGGGAGTATGCGAAAAAATATCCGGAAATCATAAAGCCGATGCTGGAGACCGAGAACCAGTATTCGAAGGGGATCACCAATCTTTCCGGCGCATTTAATTTTCCCAGGGCGCGCGGAAAATACATTGCGCTCTGTGACTGTGACGACTACTGGTGCAGCAGGGACAAACTGAAAAGGCAGACCGATTATATGGAGTCGCATCCGGACTGCATGATGAGCGTTCACTGCGCAAAGACAGTCAACGAAAACGGTGAATTCATCAACCGGAACCTGATGCGTCCCTACAGAGGGGACCGGCTTCTGCAACCGGAGGAACTGGTGGACAAGGCGGGAAGCTTTCCGTTCGGCTCCATGCTCTTAAGGTCGGAACTGGTAAGGACTCTCCCGGATTATTACGTGAACTGTCCTGTCGGAGACCGCCCGCTGGAACTGATGGCGGCCGCAAAGGGGAACGCCCGGTATTTTGATACCCCCATGAGCGTTTACCGGTTCAATTCCGCCGGTTCCTGGACGGACAGCATGAAAACGGGAGACTACAGAAAAAAACAGAACGATTATGCGGAAAAGATGCGTGAAATGTACAGGGGTTTTGACAGGGAGACGGAAGGCCGTTTTCACAGAGAAGCGGTTTCCGCATCTCACCGGCTGTACTTTCTGACGCAGGTGAACATCAGAAACTGGGATGTCATATTCGATAAAAAATACCGGCGCTTCTATAAAGAGCTGCCGGTACGCGATCGCTTTTTCATTTCCTTTGAACACAGGCTGCCTTCCCTTTACGGGAAAATGCAGAAATTATCTCACCGTATTTTTCAGTAATCCTATCCCGTCAATCTCACAGATCACTTCATCCCCGGGCTTCAGGAATTTAGGCGGATGAAATCCCATGCCGACGCCGGCAGGGGTTCCGGTTGCAATAATGGTCCCTGATTTTAAGACCATTCCGCAGGAAAGCTCGCTTACGATCTCGTCTATGGAATGGATGAGCAGGCTGGTATTGGAATCCTGGCGGAGCTCTCCGTTCACGTAGGAACGTACGGCAAGTTCCGGCGGATAGAAAACGGAATCCGCCGTGAGGATGGCCGTGCTCATGGGAGCAAATCCTTCCAGACTTTTACCGAAGAACCACTGCCCGTGGCCTGTCTGGATATCCCGGGCGCTGACATCGTTTAAAACCGCATAACCGAAAATACAGTCTTTCACTTCTTCCGGTTTCAGATGGTCCGCATCTTTCCGGATGATAACGGCAAGTTCACATTCGTAGTCCAGTTCCTTTACGATGTCGGAATGGGAAGGAATGGGATCGCCGGAAGTGGTGAGCCTGTTTACTCTTTTTGAAAAATACACGGTTTGCTTGGAAAGTTCCGGGGGAGTGATCGGTTTATCGCCCTTTTCGGAATGAAACTGTGCGCTTTCCTTTGCATGATCCAGATAGTTCAGACCGAGGCAGATGATATCCTGGTAAGGTTCCTGTATAGGCGGCAGAAAACGGATTTCGCCGAGCTGCGCCGCTTCCTGGACTTTCAGGGGATCCCTGACAGAGGTGTAATCTATGAGCTGCAGTTCGGAATCGCTGATCTCGCGGATCAGCTCCTGCATATTCTTATAGTCTATTCCGATCGGCTTCAGAGGGAACACCCATTCGCCGTCGCGGCTTATGACACCGAGACGGGTAACGGAATCCTCTACCGTATAAGTGACTAATTTCATTGGGCTCTCAGGTCCTCCTGTGCAGAAACAAGTTTAGCATCCGTCTTTTAAAAAGTCAACGAAGGCGGTATCATAGAGAAGACCTGCAAATGCAGGAAAAAAGGAGTGTGTATGAAGAAAATTGCCAGTTTTACGGTGAATCATCTGAAGCTGCTGCCGGGGATCTACGTGTCCAGGAAAGACAGGGTCGGGGAGTCTGCCGTCACAACTTTTGACATCCGCATGACCCGGCCGAATTTTGAACCGGTCATGAATACGGCGGAGGTCCATGCCATAGAGCATCTCGGTGCGACATGGCTGAGAAACAATCGGGAATTCGGATCCAAGATCGTTTATTTCGGACCCATGGGATGCAGGACGGGGTTCTATCTTCTTCTTGCGGGAGATTACGGATCAAAGGATATCGTGCCGCTTGTAAAAGGCATGTTTGAATTCATACGGGACTACGAAGGAAAAATCCCGGGAGCCAGGGCACAGGACTGCGGGAATTATCTGGACATGAACCTGCCCATGGCAAAATACTGCGCAAAGCGGTATCTTCTGGATGTGTTCCGGAGCGGAGCGGGAAATAAGGGCGTCGGAAAGTGCCGCCTGGTCTACCCGCAGTGAGCGGAATGAAAGGGCAGTGTAGGAAAGCCGTAAGGGAAAGGAAAGGAGTTCAGGTAGAATTAATCCCATTTTTATGCTATCATGAGTAAGATTGTGGGGGGACGGGATCCATTTATCCTGTCCGGGATATCAGGAAAAGGAATGAGTTTAGGAGGGGATTTTCATGTCAGGGATCATCAGGAAATCGGCAGCCTGTGTTCTTGCCATTACCATGTGTTTTTGTATGGCAGCGCCTGTGTTTGCAAGTGTAGTTAAGAAAGGCGGAGGAGTATCATCAGGTTCTTCCGGCACCGGCAGTTCTTCTTCGGGATCGGCAGCATTAAATGCAGGGCGCAGTGCCATGCAGAATGCGGACGGCGCACCGGGAACCATTACGCTCGGGAAATCCACGGACAATGTGGATCTGGATAAGACCATAGCAGCTGCGGGACTGGATGCCCTGGGAACCGGCAATACACCGGCGGACCCGGTCTTAAATCAGGTGCAGATCGCAAATTATTTTCTGAAGGATCCGTCAGGCAATAACTATGATTTCGCCGCAACGAACGAAAACCGGGGAGCCGTTTCAAAAGAGGGCTTTTCCAAATTTTACATGATCCACGACGGAGTGGCCCGCTTCTATTACCGAACATATTCGGATGCAAGCGGCTGGAGTCCGTGGTGCACTTCCAAACAGACCACGCCGACAAACAACGACGGGACAAAAGTCCAGGCTGTGCAGATCCGGGTGAAAGGATATGCGCGCACGCTGAATGATCTCTATTATAAGGTAGTCCTAAACGACGGTACCGTGCTGGACTGGGCAAAGAACGGACAGACGACCGGGACCATGGGAACGGACCGCTATATCGTTGCCATCCGGGTAGGCTTGTGGCACAATGGGGTGGCGTTTCCGTATCCGACCAAGAATCTGATGGCGGGCTGCAAATATGAGGGAACCTATACGGGCTCCGACGGAGTGGTCCGTTATTCCAGTCATAGCGATCAGCCTTACACCGGCTGGGGATATGTCGACAACACCCAGTATTATTTTGTAAACGGCGAGCGTGTGACGGACTGGCAGTATATCGACGGCTATAAATATTATTTCAATGCAGACGGCACGCTTGCAACGGATCTGGAACCGGTGATGGGACTTACCGGCGACTACAAGATCAACTACAACAAGGCAACCAGGACCATGTATATCATGGCGAAGGACGGGGATAACGGCTACATCATCCCGTTCAAGACATTCAATTCCACCTGCGGACCGGATACGCCGCTGGGAGATTTTTCCACGTTTGCGAAGTATGATGTCAAGTTCATGCACGACGACATATACTGCAAATACCTGAGCAGATTTTACCAGGGATTCCTGATTCATTCCATTCTTTATTACGGATCCTCCCTGGAACTGGATGCCATCACCTACAACTACATTGACGATGCCGCATCGGGCGGATGTATCCGCCTTCTTACGGGAGATGCCTATTGGGTTTACAGCAACTGCCCCATGCATACGGCCGTCCATATTTATTATGATGAATGGGACAAGGGTCCGGTGGAAAAGGGCGCGATCGATCAGGTAATTCCGCGTGAACAGACATGGGATCCCACAGATCCTGCCTCTGCTGCCAGACTCGCTGCGGAACAGGCAGCGGCTCAGGCCGAGCAGGCTGCGCAGGGCGATCAGACAGGTTCTCAGCAGGATGCAGAACTGGTGAATGCACTGAAAACGGAATAACAGAAAAACAGAAAAACAAAACCGGTCTGCCGTTAACTTTTCGGTAGGCCGGTTTTTTATCCGCAGGATGCAATATCCGTAGGATGCAATCAGAGTGCTGATGGCACTCTGATCTGCATAAACGGAAGAGAAGACATTCAGCCGAGATCAGGTTCCGGTTTCTGGGCAGGACCGTCACCCGGTTTCAGGGAAAGAAGAGAAGAATAGATGTTCATGTCTTTCCTTGTATATTCTTTCTTGAAACAATGGATGATACGCTTCAGTACCATGTCCGCATTTTCATAAGATGCCGTCGGCAGAAGGAACAGATACTGGCTGATGGAAAAACGGGTGTAGACATCGCCGCGGCGGAGCGAACCGCGAATGGCGTTTCCGAGTTCATCCATTGCCTTTGTCAGGACGGAGGATTTGAAGAGCTCTCCTTCGGAATCCGACAGTGAGATCATGCAGAGATAAATGGAATCCCCCGTGCGTTCAATGGAGCGGCTTTCCAGCTGATAGATATCCTTGAATACGGAATATTCGCAGCAGTAGGCACCGTTGTGGATGGATTCCTCCTGAAGACGGTCGCGCACCACGGAAAGGTCCATGGTAATCCCGTGTTCCGTATCCTGGATCATCTTATACAGATTTTTGAAACGTTCGCTCGGCGTAATGGAAAACTGCCTGTAGAACATTTCCGTTGTTTCCGTATAGTGATCCAGTGCTTTTTTCTGATTACCGTTCTGATAATATGCATAGATCAGATTGTAATGGATCTCCTCATCATACGGTTCAATCGGAATGGCTCTGGTGCAGAGGTCGATGATCTTTTCGTAATTTTCCTTCTGGTTCAGGATCTCCAGTGATTTGTAAAGGATCTGCTGGAACAGGGAATGATAGTAGGCGCTGATCGGAACCACCCATGGTTCGTAATGTGCTTTCTGAAGGAAATCGCCTTTGTACATATCGAGCGCCTTTAGGCAATCCTGCAGAAGAGCATCGGGCGATTCGTAATTGTTCTTTACGTCAAGGATCTTGTTGGCGAGTCCTTCGAACAGGTCCACATCGACCGTTGTGTTGATCTCGGGATTCCATGCATAGGAACCGTTGCGCTGGACCACGATATGCTGCGAAGGATAATTCAGCGGATTCAGAAGCTGGCGGGAACGAAATACAAGTGTCTTCAGTGCACCCTGCGGATTCCGCGAACGGTCGTCCGACCAGATCAGATCGATCAGTTCGTTGCTCGGGATGTCGCGCTTCCGGAAGGCAATCAGATATTCCAGAATAAGCCACGGCTTTTTGGACTGGTTGTCATGGTCACAGATATTTTCATTTCCCATGGTGACCGAAAAATCTCCGAGCATGGTTACAAAAGCTTCCGGTTTTTTCTTCTCGACAGAAAGATTCATAGTTGCTCCTCTGTAATGTGATATTTTTTGGATGGTTTAAACGGAGTTACATAGTTACAATATATTCGTATTATATCACATTTCAAAAAAACATGATAAGATATTTATAATAAAACTTATAACTTTTTACGAAAAAACGGAGAAAAAATGAAAACGATTCTGATTACGGCGATCGGCTCCTTTGCCGCTTCGGCTGTCATTGAAGGATGCAGGGAATACGGGTACAGGGTTATCGGTTCGGACATTTATCCGCGGGAATGGCTTTCCGAGGGCCGTGAGGTGGATGCCTTCTGCAAGGTCCCGCGCGCGGACACGGGGGAAGAATATCTGAATGCCGTTTGCGGGATCATTCAAAAGGAAAATGTTTCCGCCGTGATTCCGCTTACGGATGCGGAAATCGATATCCTGAACGGGAACCGCGAAAAGCTGAAACCCGCGGTGCTTTTCCTTTCGTCGGAGGAGTCGGTTTCGGTATTCCGGGACAAGGTAAGATGTACAAAAGCCGTGAAAGAAATCCTGCTGCATGCGGATAAAAGCCCGGAAATCCGTACAATTCCGTCTGTGCCCCTGTGTGAAGCGGACCCGCTTGCACTCGATTTTCCGCTGATCATAAAACCGCTGAACGGGCGGAGCAGTGAAGGCCTGCACCGGGCAGCGGACAGGAAGGAACTGCAGAGCATTCTGTCCGGCATTCCGGAAGACGGCCGGGGAGAAGCAGACAGAAAAGACTACATCATTCAGCCGATGATCCGTGGCAACATCATCACGGTGGATATCGTGCGGGACACCCGGGGAAACTGCGTGGCAATCCCGCGGGAGGAACTCCTGCGGACGCATAACGGCGCCGGGCTTTCCGTACGCGTGTTCCGGAACAAAGGACTGGAACGGACCTGCATGCGTCTGGCGGAAGGCCTGAACGTGACAGGCTGCGTCAATATGGAATTTATTTTTGAAGAAGGCAGCGGGATCCTGTGGTTTCTGGAATGCAACCCGCATTTTTCCGGCGGTACCGCATTTTCCTGCAAATACGGTTACAATACCGTGAAAAATCACATTCGCGCTCTGGAAGGCGGGAAAATTGACGTGGAAATCCCGGATTCCGAATGCTGGCTTGTCAAGAAATATATGGAAGTAAGGACTAAGTAGTGTTAAAATACTTCTAATTGTATGCCCTGAATAGCGGAGAGGAGAAACGGATTTAACACATGAAAAGCAAGAGGCCTCTTGTTATTGCCCTGATCGCAGTCATCGCAGTCTGTGCCGTTTTTATCGGACTGTGGTTTGCGGGGCGATATGCAAATACGAAAAAATACCAGGAAATGACGGGAACCGTTGCACCTTCGGAAACGCAGACGGAAACTGCAACAACTTCTGCGCCGACAGCGGCCGAAACCACGAAGGAAACCACTGCCGCCGAGGCGGATTTTCTGACGAAGATCGATTTCGCTGCCTTAAAGCAGAGAAATCCCGATGTGGTCGCCTGGCTGTATATACCGGGAACGGATCCGGAGATCAGCTATCCTGTCATGTGGAAGGAAAATGACAACGATTATTATCTGCACCGGGATATCGACCAGAAACAATCCTACGAGGGAGTGTTCCTGGACGGCGCGGACAAATCCGATTTTTCAAGCAGGCAGAACCTGATCTACGGCCATCATATGAAGAACGGGACCATGTTTGCGGGACTGGCCAAATTCAAGGACGAGGACTATTTCAATGCACACCGCTGGGTTTATCTTTACACCCCTGAAAAGACATACAGGCTCCGCGCGCTTTCCTGCGCCTATACGGATGCGGGAGCGGAAAGACGCAAGACCGTATTTGCGGACAGGACGGAGTTTGATGCCTATGTGGATGCCATGACAAGCGGCTGCACTTTCCGGCAGATACCGACAGGCGGCATCGACCAGCTCTTTGCCCTTGTGACCTGTTCCTATGAATACAACAACGCAAGGACCATTTTGTACTGTTACGAATCGGACCTGGACGGAAATCCCGTGAGGGATGAAAAAGCCTGGCCCGCAGTATTGCCGACATCTGCCGGAACCTCTGCGGCTTCGGAAAGCAGCCGGTAAAAATTTTCCATCGAGGAGGTACGTATGAAAGGAATTGTTCTGGCGGGAGGCAGCGGTACCAGGCTTTATCCGCTGACCAAGGTGACTTCCAAGCAGCTTCTTCCCATTTACGACAAACCGATGATCTATTATCCGCTTTCCGTGCTGATGCAGGCGGGGATCAGGGATATCCTGATCATTTCCACGCCGGTGGACACGCCGCGTTTCGAGGAGCTTCTGGGGAACGGAAATCAGTTCGGACTGAACCTGCAGTATAAGGTGCAGCCGAGCCCGGACGGACTGGCGCAGGCATTTATCCTCGGTGCGGACTTCATAGGAAGCGATTCCGTTGCCATGATCCTGGGGGACAACATCTTCCACGGTCACGGATTAAGGAAAGCGCTTCTGGATGCAGCATCCAAAGAAGAAGGCGCCACCGTTTTCGGCTATTACGTCGATGACCCGGAACGCTTCGGCATCGTGGAGTTCGATGCAGCCGGAAAGGCAGTTTCCATTGAGGAGAAGCCGGAAAAACCGAAGAGCAATTACTGCGTGACCGGACTTTATTTCTATGACAACAAAGTCGTGGAATACGCAAAGGCCCTTAAGCCCTCCGCAAGGGGAGAACTTGAGATCACGGACCTGAACAGGATATACCTGGAACACGGAAAACTGGACGTAAAGCTCCTGGGACAGGGATTTACGTGGCTGGATACGGGAACTCACGATTCCCTTGTGGAAGCGACCAATTTCGTCTATACGATCGAGACCCATCAGCACAGGAAGATCGCCTGCCTGGAAGAGATCGCCTATCTGAACGGATGGATCACGGAAGACCAGATCAGAGCGTCCGCGGAACAGATGAAGAAAAACGAATACGGAAAATATCTGAAAGATGTTCTGGACGGAAAATACATCGATAAAATAAAAAAGTAATCCGGAGGGAAGAATGAAGATCATCGTCACCGGGGGAGCCGGTTTTATAGGAAGCAATTTTGTGCAGTATGAAGTGAACAAATATCCGGAAGACCAGATCATAAATCTGGATCTTCTGACGTATGCCGGCAATCTGGAAAACTGCAAGCCGGTCGAGGACAAGCCCAATTATAAATTTGTGAGAGGCGATATCGCGGACCGCAAATTTATCTTTGACCTGTTCGAAAAGGAAAAACCGGACGTGGTGATCAACTTTGCGGCGGAATCCCATGTGGACCGCTCCATCACGAATCCGGAAATTTTCGTACGCACCAACGTGGTCGGCACGACAACGCTTCTGGATGCCTGCAAGCAGTACGGAATAAAGCGCTATCACCAGGTGTCCACGGACGAAGTGTACGGGGATCTTCCGCTGGAGAGAACGGATCTCTTCTTTACGGAGGACACGCCGCTTCATACATCCAGCCCGTATTCTTCCGCCAAGGCTTCCGCGGATCTCTTTACGCTGGCATATCACAGAACGTACGGGATGCCGGTCACGATCAGCCGCTGTTCCAATAACTACGGGCCGTATCATTTCCCGGAGAAGCTGATCCCGTTGGTCATCAGCCGCGCGCTGAACGACGAGGACATCCCCGTTTACGGAGACGGTGCAAACGTGCGTGACTGGCTTTACGTGACGGACCACTGTTCCGCGATCGATCTCGTGGTGCGTAAGGGCAGAGTCGGTGAAGTCTACAACATCGGCGGACACAACGAGCGGACCAACCTGGAAGTGGTGAAGACGATCTTAAGGTCCTTAAACAAACCGGAGAGCCTGATCAAATTCGTGAAGGACCGTCCGGGACACGACAGAAGATATGCCATGGATCCCACCAAGATCGAAACAGAACTCGGGTGGAAACCGGAGTATACGTTTGACACGGGGATCCCGGTCACCGTCCAGTGGTATCTGGACAACAGGGAATGGTGGGAGCATATCGTAAACGGGGAATACACGAAGTACTTCGATAAAATGTACGGCTACAGGATGAAATAACGGACGGAAGGTCAGAGGTAAAATGAGAATACTCGTTACAGGCGCAAAAGGGCAGCTCGGTTCCGACCTCATGAAGGAATTTTCGGAACGCGGCGTCGATGCAGTCGGGGTCGATGTGGATGAAATGGATATCACGGATGCGGCAGCGGTCGGGACAGTCATTGGAGAGATCAATGACAAAGCCCCGCTCGACGGCATCATCCACTGCGCGGCATGGACGGCAGTGGACAAGGCGGAGGATTTTCCCGAAAAGGTAAGAGCCATCAATGCGGACGGCACGCGGAACATTGCGGAAATGGCAAGGAAGCTGAACTGCAGAATGATGTATATCAGCACGGACTATGTCTTCGACGGAGAAGGCACGCGCCCGTGGGAACCGGATGACGAACGTCATCCGTTAAATGTCTACGGGGAAATGAAGTACGAAGGCGAACTGGCGGTGGAGGAACTTGTGAAAAAGTTCTTTATCGTCCGGATAGCCTGGGTGTTCGGGCTGCACGGAAACAATTTCGTGAAGACCATGCTGAAGCTTGGCAGGGAACGCGGTGCGGTTAAGGTCGTGAACGATCAGATCGGTTCGCCGACCTACACGCCCGATCTGGCGCGGCTTCTCGCGGACATGATCGAGACGGATAAATACGGCAGATATCATGCAACGAATACGGGGATCATCTCCTGGTATGACTATGCATGCGAGATCTTCCGGCAGGCGGGAATGACGGATGTGAAAGTCACTCCCTGCAGCGCGGATGAATTTGCGGCAAAGGCAAAACGCCCGCATAACAGCAGGATGAATGAGGACAAACTTACGCAGAACGGATTTAAGCCGCTGCCTTCCTGGCAGGATGCGCTCGGGCGGTATCTTAAAGTACTGAAGGAAAACGGAGAATTCTGATGGGAAAGTATTTCGGAACAGACGGTTTCCGCGGGGAGGCAAACGTAACGCTGACTCCATCGGATGCCTTTAAGGTCGGCCGGTTTCTCGGCTGGTATTACGGACAGTCTCCGAAGCAGGAGCGGTGCCGTATCGTGATCGGAAAAGACACCAGGCGTTCCAGCTATATGCTGGAGGATGCCCTTTCGTCCGGTCTTACCGCCAGCGGAGCCGATGTATTTCTTTTGCATGTCACTACGACGCCGAGCGTTTCCTATGTGGTGCGCACGGAGGACTTTGACTGCGGGATCATGATCAGCGCCAGCCATAATCCGTTCTATGACAACGGGATAAAGGTCATGAACGGGAACGGCGAAAAAATGGAAGAGGAAGTGATCGCCCGGATAGAGGATTTCCTGGACGGGAAATCGGGAGAAGTCCCGCTTGCCCAAAGGGAAAAGATCGGGCGGACCACGGATTACGCGGCGGGAAGAAACCGCTATATCGGACATCTGATCTCCATTGCGACCAGATCGTTCAAAGGGAAAAAGGTCGCGCTGGACTGCGCAAACGGTTCCGCTTCCTCTATAGCCAAGAATGTATTTGATGCGCTGGGTGCGGAAACGCATGTGATAAGCAGCAGCCCCGACGGGACCAACATCAATTCCGACTGCGGTTCCACGCATCCGGAAGGTCTCTGCCGGTTTGTCAAAAAGGAACACTGCGATGCCGGGTTTGCCTACGACGGTGATGCGGACAGATGCATTGCCGTGGATGAAAACGGAGAGATCGTGGACGGGGACCGGATCCTTTATGTATGCGGCAAGTACATGAAGGAAAAGGGAATGCTGAGGAACAATACGATCGTAACGACAGTCATGTCGAATTTCGGTTTGTACAAAGCGCTTGACCGCGAAGAAATTTCCTACGTGAAGACGCAGGTCGGCGACAAGTACGTTTACGAAAATATGCTGAAGACCGGGAACTGTCTCGGCGGAGAACAGTCCGGCCATATTATTTTTTCCAAATACGAAACGACCGGTGACGGGATCCTGACTTCCCTGAAACTCATGGAAGTTCTGCTGGAGAAGAAAGAAACTTTGTCCCGACTGGCGGGGGAAGTGACGGTTTACCCGCAGATCCTTCAGAATGTGCGCGTGGCGGACAAGGAAAGCGCGCAGAAGAACCCGGCAGTCCTGAAAGCGGTTGAAGAAACGGAAAAATCACTGAACGGCGACGGAAGAATTCTTCTCCGGGCGAGCGGCACGGAACCTCTTGTGCGCGTCATGGCAGAAGCTTCCACGGACCGACTGTGCAGGCAGTGCGTGGAGGATATCGTGAATGTCATGAAGCAGCAGGGACTTGTGCAGTAAGAAAAGCAAGCGGAAAGGCCCTGAACAACAAGGATGAAATCCCCGGCAAAGAATCCGGGGGAGGAGGAGAATTCAATATGTATCATGTGGAACGGTATAAACGCAATCCGGTCATCGATTATCAGGAACGGGAATGGCCCAATAAGGAAATACAGCATGCACCCATCTGGTGCTCGGTGGATTTACGGGACGGCAATCAGGCTCTTGTGGAGCCCATGGTCGTAGAAGAAAAAATGGAGATGTTCAATCTCCTTGTAAAACTCGGATTCCGCGAGATCGAGATCGGATTTCCGGCGGCATCGCAGATTGAATTTGATTTTCTGCGTCAGCTGGTGGAAAGAAAAATGATCCCGGACAATGTGCAGGTTCAGGTTCTGACCCAGTGCCGGGAACATCTTTTAAGAAGAACATTCGAAGCCATAGAAGGCGTGAAAAACAGCATCGTTCATATCTACAATTCCACTTCCACTCTGCAGAGGGATGTCGTTTTCCATAAATCACGGGACGAGATCAAACAGATCGCGGTGGACGGCGTGAAGATGGTAAAGAAATACATGGCATCCCACGACGGAAACGTAGTGCTGGAGTATTCCCCCGAAAGCTTTATGGGTACCGAGCTGGATTATGCCCTGGATGTATGCACGGCGGTCCAGGAAGAGTGGGGCGCCACGCCTGAAAAGAAAATGATCGTAAACCTTCCGCTGACCGTTGAAATGAATACGCCGAATGTCTACGCGGACCAGGTGGAATGGATGAACAAAAACTTCAAGGACAGGGATTCCCTGATCGTCAGCATTCATCCGCATAACGACAGGGGGACCGGCGTGGCCGCAACGGAACTTGCAATGCTTGCCGGAGCCGACCGTGTGGAAGGTACGCTTTTCGGAAACGGGGAACGGACCGGAAACGTGGATATCCTTACGATTGCCTATAACATGTATTCCCAGGGAATAGATCCGCAGCTTAACCTGAGCAATGAAAGGGAAATCGCGGAAGTATACGAGCGCTGCACCAAGATGAAGATCGATCCCCGTCATCCGTATGCGGGAGAACTTGTCTTCACTGCGTTTTCCGGTTCCCATCAGGATGCGATCAACAAGGGCCTTCAGGCCATGCACGACAGGAAAGATCCCTACTGGGAAGTTCCCTATCTGCCGATCGACCCGAGCGACATAGGCCGTCAGTATGAGCCGGTGGTCCGCATCAATTCGCAGTCCGGGAAGGGCGGCGTGGCCTTTATCATGGACACGTTCTACGGATTCAAGCTTCCCAAGGGCATGCAGAAGGAATTTGCGGATATCATTCAGAAGATTTCCGAAAACCAGGGAGAAGTGGCGCCGGAGCAGATTCTGGATCAGTTCCGGATCAACTATATCGATAAGAAAGAGCCCATTCATTTCCAGAAGTGCCAGATCACGGATACCGAAATGGACGACGGGAATTTTGCAACGCTGGCTAAGGTTACCTACACCAACAACGGTGTCGAGAAGGAATTTGAAGGCGTCGGAAACGGACCTATTGATGCCGTACAGCGCGGCATAGAGGAAGAACTGGGAATCCAGATCAAGGTGCTGGATTACTCCGAACATGCGCTGCGTTCGGGTTCCAATGCGCAGGCTGCTTCCTACATCCACATGCTGGATGTGAAGACGGGGAAGACGACTTACGGAGTGGGTATTTCGAGCAACATCACGAGAGCGTCCCTGAGAGGAATATTCTCGGCTATCAACCGGCTGTTCTATTAATAGAAAAAATTTATTTCGCTTACCTGGTCTTCCGGACCGGACGCGCTTCCGCTAAACCGCCTCGTGCAGCGGCACTAATGCGGCATTTCATGCCGCAAAGTGCCGGCCTCGGCGATTGTCCGGTGCCGGAAGGCCGGTAAGTTCATATAAGAGTTTATTCTGTATTATATTCAGGCAGAAAGAGGAGGGAAGCATGGAAATCGTCTATGTGTCCAATGAAAGATATGCGCGGCATCTGGGCGTTTCCGTGTATTCCCTTTATGATCATAACCGGGAAGAGGATGTCGGTGTGACAGTCGTTTCCACGGGGATTTCGGATGATTCAAAGGAAAAACTGAATCTGATCGCACGGGAATTCGGACGGGAGATCACCTTCTGCGATCTGACAGATATCCGGGGAAAGTTCGATTATGCCGTCGATACCGGAAAATTCGATATCAGTACGATGGGCAGGCTTTTTATCGGCGATATTCTTCCGGTGACTGTTGACAGAGCTCTTTACCTGGATTGCGACACGGTCGTGCTGCATTCGCTGAAGCATCTCTGGGAAACGGATCTTTCCGGAAAGACAATCGGCGCCGTGCCGGAGCCTACCATCTACAGGGAAGTGAAGGAATATCTGGGCCTTGATGATAAGGATCCTTATTACAATGCCGGCGTTCTCCTGATCAACCTGACAAAATGGAGAGCGGAAAAAGTACGGAAAAAACTGATTTCCTTTTACGGAAGCATTTCCGGAAGAAGTCTGTTCCATGATCAGGATGCCATAAACGGAGTCCTGAAAGGAGAAATCAAAACACTTTCTCCGTCATGGAACTTTTTTACGAATTACCGGTATTTCCGCTACGAAGACCTGAAGGCCATGTCTCCTTCCTATGCGCGTATTCCGGAGACGGTTTTTGAAAAGGCAAAGCATCATCCGGCAGTGGTCCACTTCGCGGGCGACGAAAGACCGTGGATCCTGGGGTCCATGAATCATTACGGAAAAGCCTATGACACGTATCTGGAACTGACGCCGTGGAGAGGCACGCCGAAGGAACCGGGAAGCATGGCGAAAATGTTTGCCTATCACATGATGGACTACATGACATACGTTTATCCGGAAGGCAGGAAAAAAATCAGCAATGCCTATTTCCGGAAGATATCGGAGGAACGGTCAAAACATGAATGACACGTTTTCTGCCGTCTGCATCGTGCTGAATTACAACGATGCGGATACGACCATCGAACAGCTTTCCAGAATCCGCGGCTACGGCTGTTTTGACGCCGTCATTGTCGTGGACAATCATTCGACGGACGACAGCTTTGTCCGCCTGAAAGACTGCACGGCGGGGCATGTCATTTTTCTGGAAGCGGGGAGAAACGGCGGATACGGAGCGGGTAACAACCTGGGACTGAAATATGCCCGCGAGATCCTGCATGCGAAATATGCGCTGATCGCAAACCCGGACGCGGAATTTACGGAAGAGTGCGTGGTGCAGATGCTGTACGTCATGGAGCGGCATCCGGAACTCGGTATTCTGGCGCCGGTAAAGACAACGCCGGATATGGGAGAGGCTGTCTGCATTCCCGGCACCAGGGAAAATGTCTTAAACGGTGCCGCCGCCTGGCCGGTCCGGCCGTGGCTTTACGATCTTCTGGAATCGGGCCCCATATCCCGCAGGATATTTACGAAGATCCTTCATTATCCGGAAAAATATTACCGCGGGAAAACCTGCGTGTATGCAGGCGCCGTACCGGGCGCTCTGCTGCTTACGGATATCGACAAGATGTTTTCTGCCGGCCTGTATGATGAAAACGTGTTCCTTTACGGGGAAGAATACATGCTGGCATGGAAGATGAAAGCCTGCGGATACAGAACGGCGCTTCTCTTAAGAGAATCCTACGTGCACAGGCATTCCCTTACCATCCGGAAAACATTCAAGAATATCCTGAAACGCCAGAAGATGCGGGAGGAAAGCACTCTCCATTATTACCGGGAGTACTTAAAGGCAAACGGGTTTCAGATTTTCCTTACGAGAATATTTTACTTCTTCGTGAACCTGGAAGATTTTCTGTTCTTCCGTTCGGAGCCGGAAGGCCGGGAAAACTGAAACGGGAGACACGGAAATGAATGTATGGAACCGGCTGCTGATCGGAAATGACAATCACATAGAAAAGCGCAATGTCCTCTGGAACATGGCGGGGAGCGTTGTCTACGCCATCCCCAGTATTCTACTTGGCAGTGCCGTTACGCGCATCCTGGGCGCTGACATGGGCGGGATATTCCTTTTTGCATTTTCCACATTCGGACAGCAGATGTTCATTGTGGCGTATTTCGGTATGCGTCCCGTTCAGATCACGGACACAGCAGGCAGGGACTCTTTCGGTGATTACAGGAGTTTCCGGCTCATGACCTGTGCGGCAGCCGTCCTGTTTGCCCTTGCCTATGTCTTTATTTCACCATACAGCGAACTGAAGAGAAACGTGATCCTTCTGATGGTGCTCTACAAGATCCTGGACGGATTCGCCGACTGCTACGATTCCGAATTTCAGAGAGACGGACGTCTTTACCTTACCGGAAAAAGCAATGCGGGACGGACGTTTCTGTCCATGGCGATCTTTCTGTATGTGCTGCTTACGACAAAGGATCTGGTCTTAAGCTGCCTTTCTGCGGTGGCGGGCCAGATGGCGGGAATTGTTCTGTTCTGCCTCATGCCGGCCCATGCAACGGGCCATATCGATTTCAGCGTCCACCGTGGATATGCGGGAAGGCTTTTTAAGAAAAGCATCTGGCTCTTTCTGTCCGCATTTCTTGATTTCTATATTTTTGCCGCATCGCGGTATGCGGTGAACCGATACCTGACCGATGCGGACAACGGATACTACAACATCATTTTCATTCCCACTTCGGTCATCAACCTGCTTTCACAGTTTGTAATCCGTCCGGTCATCACATCACTGTCGGAAGACTGGGAAAAAGGAAACTGCGCTTCTTTCCGGAAGACTGTTTTCAGGATATCCGGCATGATCGCTGTTTTTACGGCAGCCGGGATGCTTGCGGCATACCTCTTCGGGATACCGGTTCTTGCGTTTCTTCTCGGAAAGACTGCCGGCGCGGGACTGAAACCGTACACCGGGGCGCTGGTCCTTGTAATTCTGGGCGGCGGCTTTTACGCGCTGTTAAATCTCCTGTACTATGTCCTGGTCATCCTGAAAAGCGGTAAGTCCATTTTCCTGATTTACGGGGTGTCCTGCGTCATAGCCTGGTTTGCTTCCGGCATCATGGTGCGGAAATACGGAATCAACGGAGCTGCCGGTATCTACCTTATTCTGATGATCCTGCTGGCCGCTTCCTTTGCCGCCGTTTCTTTCTGCCTGTTCGGGAAAAAGAAACCGGCTGCTGAAAGACAGGGAAAAACATGAATGCTGATGTCATCATTCCGACATATAAGCCGGATATAAAATTTTTTACGCTGATCGCCCGCCTGCTCCGGCAGACCGTAAGGCCGCATCGGATCATTATCATGAATACCGACGAAGAAAAATGGGACTTAAGCGGAGCGGAGGACAAGCTGATCGAATCCGGGGCATCCTCTTTATGCGAAGTGCACCATATCGCAAAAAAGGATTTTGATCACGGCCATACCAGGAACACCGGCGTCTCCTATTCGGATGCTCCGTTTTTTGTCATGATGACGCAGGATGCCATACCGCAGAACGACACCATGATCGAGGCGCTGCTTTCTCCCATGAACGACGAGATCAAAATGACCTATGCGCGTCAGATCCCGGACCGCGGCGCGAATGCCATTGAGCGGTTTTCGCGGTACTTCAATTATCCGGAGGAAAGCAGGACGAAAACGGAGGCGGATGCCATTTCTCTCGGCATCAAAACCTATTTTGCTTCCAACGTCTGCGCCGCCTATGATCGGGCTGCGTTTGACTCCCTCGGCGGTTTTCCGGACCGGGCTATTTTCAACGAGGACATGGTTTATGCCGGAAAGCTTCTGAAAAGCGGAAAGGCGCTCCGTTACTGTGCGTCAGCGGTCGTTTATCATTCGCATTCCTACACGGCTTCGCAGCAGATCAGAAGAAATTTTGATCTGGCGGTGTCGCAGAAGGACAACCCGGAAATCTTTGCCGGAATAAAGAGCGAGAAGGAAGGAAAAAAGCTGGTGCAAACGACGGCGGAATGGCTGAAGAAACAGGGAGAGGGACGGGAAATCCCGAAGCTTTACTGGATAAGCGGCTGCAAATATCTGGGCTATTGCCTCGGCAGAAACTACAGGAAACTTCCCGGCTGGCTTGTGAAAAAGCTTTCCATGAACAAAACGTACTGGGAGAAAAGGAAATGAAGGATATTCTGGTCATCATACCGGCCTTTAACGAAGAAAAAAACATAGCGGGCGTGATTGAACGGCTTAATGAAAAACAGCCGGCTCCCGATTACGTGATCGTAAATGACGGATCAACGGACCATACGGCTGCGCTGTGCCGGAAAAACAGATATCATCTGATTGACCTGCCGGTGAATTTAGGGCTTGCCGGTGCGTTTCAGACCGGCATGCGCTACGCATGGGAAAACGGATACCGTTATGCTGTCCAGTTCGACGGGGACGGGCAGCACAGGGCAGAATACATCATGCCGATGCGGGAAAAGATGGACGAAGGTTATGACATTGTGATCGCGTCCCGCTTCGAAGAAGAAAGAAAACCCGCGTCCTTCCGGATGCTCGGCAGCAACATGATAGAGCTGGCCATTCTCATGACGACAGGCGTAAAGATCAAGGATCCGACATCCGGGATGCGCATGTACAACCGGAAGACCATAGAGGAATTTGCGACGAGGATCAATTTCCCGCCGGAACCGGATACGATCTCATGGCTTGTGAAGCGCGGGGCAAAAGTGGCTGAGATCCAGGCAAAGATGGACTTAAGGGCGGGCGGGAAAAGTTATCTGACGCCGCTTAAAGCCGTGAAATATATGGTGCAGGTACTGACATCCATCCTGTTCATACAGAACTTCAGAGGAAAGGTTACCTGAAGAAACCGGGGAAAGGAGATAAACACATATGTCAATGACATTCAGGATCATTCTGATTGCGGCTTCCGTCATTGCGACATGCATTGTCATTACGAGAATACGGAAATCGAGGATGCAGATACAGAATGCCGTATTCTGGGTACTGCTTTCCCTACTGCTGATCATACTGGCACTGTTTCCGGCGATCATTTATTTCTTTACGAGTCTGTTCGGCATGCAGTCGCCTGCAAACCTGCTGTTCCTGATCATTATTTTCCTGCTGCTCACAAAAGAGTTCTCCATGAGCATGCATATTTCCGGACTGGAAGAGAAGCTGAAGGATCTTACGCAGAATATCGCGCTGGAGAGGGAAAAGGAATTCAGAGAAAAGGAAAACGGAGAGAAGAAATCCTGACATGAACGGAAAAATCAGAAAAAACATACCGGCGGCAGCAGTTTTCGGAATTATCTTCGTAATCCTGACCGGGCTTTTCCACGGGCTGGATGTCAGCGCTTCGGTGGAACAGTCGGGGCATGGTTTCCTTATGTCCGGATACGTTCTGCTTTTTCTGCTTCTGACCGTGTTTCTGGTCTTTGCCGGATTCCTTCTTTTTAAGAGCAGCGTACGGCCTGAAAGATCCTTTTTTGTGACGGGACTTTTCCTGGGACTTTTCTTCATGGCGGTCATGCCGGGAATTTCCGCGCCGGATGAGATCAGTCATTATATTACCGCATACCGTCTTTCCGACCGTATGATGGGGCTGCCGGAACTGGACGAAACAGGACATCACATACAGATCCGTCCGGAAGACAATATCCTGGAAAACATGGATTCCGTACAGGACACATCCTCCGGCAGCAAAAAGAACGTACTCGGCGACCCTGTTTCGGAGGAAACCTACCGGTCCGTCTGTGAATGGGATTCCACATACGGGCTGACGCGCGGAAGCGGCAATTCAGACCAGGCGGATGTCAGGACTACGCCTCTCGTTTATATCCCGCAGGCAGTCGGCATAACTGTTGCGCGGGTACTGAACCTGAATTCCCTGTGGCTCCTGTTTCTGGGGAAACTGATGAACCTTCTGGTTTATCTTTTTCTCACGTCTCTTGCCATCCGGAAAGCGCCGTTCGGGAAAGAGCTGATTTTCGGCACGGGGCTTCTGCCCATGACGCTGCATCTTTCTTCTTCCATGTCCTATGACACCATGATACTCGGCGCGTCCTTCCTTCTGATCTCGTGGATATTGAATCTTGCGTACGAAACAAAGAAAGTCGAAGTGCGGGACATGGCTGTCCTCTGCATTCTGATTGCCGTCATGGGACCGTGCAAGATGGTTTATTCCCTGCTTCTGTTCCTGTTTTTCCTGATTCCGGAAAACAAATTCGGAAGCAGAAAAAAGAAGATGCTTTCCTTTGCGGCCATGGCCTGTTCGCTTGTCCTTGCCATGGCGCTGGTCAATGCTTCCGTTATCCGTTCCTATGCGGCCGCGGATACCGGAGCCGGTGTTGTCGTGCAGAATACGAAAGCGGGATATACGGTCGCGGAACTCCTGCATCGTCCGGTGTTTGTCCTTGAAATGCTCTGCCGTACGGCTGTTTATCAGGGCGAGCAGCTTCATCTTTCCATGATCGGGGAATGGCTCGGAAACCTTGACCCGGTGATGGGGATCCCGTATTTTCTGAGCGTCGCTTTCAGCCTGGGGCTTCTGGCGCTGGCTTTTCGGAAACCGGAAGAAAAGAAGATCATGACCGGTAAGGCGAAGATATGGTGCGGGCTGATCATTCTGGGAATTGTGCTGCTTACGGCGGGCGCCATGTTCATTTCCTGGACCGGCAGGGATTCTCTGGTGATCGAAGGGCTGCAGGGAAGATATTTTCTTCCGATGCTGCCGCTGTTCCTGATCCTGTTAAAGAATGACCGCATTGTGCTGACAAAGGACACAAACCGGAACATTCTGTTCGGATTTGTCTGCATGGATGCCTATGCGCTGCTCAGACTCTACGCAACGGCATGCCTGAGACTGTGAAGTTACCGTGAAGAACGGTACAGGACGTGGTAAAATAGGTACAAATATGATAAAGTAACCGGGAGGTTTTTAGACATGAGCAAGATTAAAGTGACAACGTGCGATATCAAGGGACTGTATGTGATCGAACCGAAGGTGTTCCCGGATTCGCGCGGTTATTTCATGGAGACCTACAATCAGAACGATTTCCGCGAAGAGGGACTGGATATGGTCTTTGTACAGGACAACCAGTCCATGTCGACAAAAGGCGTGCTGCGCGGCCTTCATTTTCAGAAGGAACATCCGCAGGGAAAACTGGTGCGTGTGCTCCGCGGACGGGTATTCGATGTTGCCGTGGACTTAAGGGCGCATTCGGAAACATACGGAAAATGGTTCGGCGTGGAGCTTTCCGGCGAGAACAAAAAGCAGTTCTATATTTCAGAGGGGTTTGCGCACGGATTTGTGGTTCTCTCCGAGGAAGCGGAGTTTGCCTATAAATGCACGGATTTCTATCATCCGGGAGATGAAGGCGGCGTGATCTGGAACGATCCCGACATCGGAATCAAATGGCCGGTCGAAGAGGGAATGCAGCTTAATTTTTCCGACAAAGACACAAAATGGAAATCACTTAAAGAAACCTTTCATTTCGAATAAGGAAGAACAGCATACATGAAGAGTATTTCCACGCTTATCCGGGAAATCGCCGAAAACAGGAAACTGATATGGGAACTGGCAAAATCGGACTTTAAAAAACGGTTTGTCGGTTCTTATTTCGGTGTCGTCTGGATGTTTGTACAGCCGCTCGTCACCGTACTGATCTATTTCATGATCTTCCAGCTGGGATTCAAAAGCGTACCGCCGGTTCCCGGAGTGCCCTATGTGGTATGGCTTGTTCCCGGCATTGTTCCGTGGTTCTTTTACAATGAGGCCATGAACGCCGGCACCAACTGTCTGTCGGAGTATCATTTCCTGGTCAAGAAAGTGGTATTCAATGTGGAAATCCTGCCGGTCATCAAGCTGGTTTCCTGCATCATCATTCACGGAATATTTGTCTGCATCATGATCGCCATGTTCTTCTGCTATGCCAGACTGCCCATGGCAACCTGGATCCAGATTTTATATTATTCGTTTGCGCTTTCCGTGAATATCCTGGCGCTTACCTATTTCACTTCCGCCATCAATGTGTTTTTCAAGGATATGGCACAGATCGTGAGCATTCTTCTTCAGTTCGGAATGTGGCTTACGCCGATCATGTGGGATCCGGCCATGTTTCCGCATCGTCCGGGCTGGCTTGAAAAAATTCTGAAGATCAATCCGGTCTATTACGTTACGACCGGTTACCGCGACAGCATGCTTTCCGGAAACTGGTTCTGGGAGCGGCCGGTGCTTACGCTTTATTACTGGGCGGTGACGCTGGTCCTTCTGCTGATCGGGTTGAAAGTGTTCCGGAAGATGCGGCCGCATTTTTCAGATGTACTGTAACGGAAGACGGAGAGAACAAACCGAACCATGGACAAAAATCTGGCTATCTGCATCAAGGATGTCACAAAAATATACAAGCTGTACGACAAGCCCATTGACCGTCTGAAGGAGTCAATGAGTCTTACGCACAAATCCTTTCACAGGGATTTCTTTGCGCTGGATAAAATATCCTTTGACGTGAAAAAGGGAGAGACGGTCGGCATTATCGGGACCAACGGTTCGGGGAAATCGACCATCTTAAAGATCATTACCGGTGTCTTAAGCCCCACGACCGGCACGGTGGAAACGGACGGCAATATTTCCGCGCTGCTGGAACTGGGTGCAGGCTTCAACATGGATTATACCGGGATTGAAAATATTTACATGAACGGAACCATGATGGGCTTTTCCCGTGAAGAGATGGATGCGAAAATGCAGGACATACTCGATTTCGCGGATATAGGGGATTTTGTAAAACAGCCTGTGAAGACCTATTCCTCCGGTATGTTCGTGCGTCTTGCCTTTGCCCTGGCGATCAATGTGGAACCGGAAATCCTGATCGTGGACGAAGCGCTTTCGGTAGGCGATGTCTTTTTCCAGGCCAAGTGCTACCGCCGAATGGAACAGATGATGAAGGACGGTACCACCATTCTCATGGTGAGCCATGACATGGGCAGCATCATCAAATACTGCGATAAGGTTATCCTCTTAAACAGAGGGGAATTCATTGCGGAAGGCGAAGCCGGACGCATGGTGGACCTGTACAAGAAAATCCTGGCAAATCAGATGGATGATCTTGAAGAGGAGCTTTCCAAAGAAAACGGCGAACAGAAAAAGCCGGAAGAAAACGGCGCTCCCGGACCGGGTGCGCCGTTCATGAAATCGAAACTTACCCTGAACCCGAGCGTGCAGGAATACGGTGACGGGAGAGCGCAGATCGAAGACCTGGGACTTCTTGACAAGAACGGAAACATTACCAATCTTCTGCTTAAGGGAGAAGTGTTTTCCATCCGCGAAGTCATCCGCTTCAACGCAAAACTGGAAATGCCCATTTTTACCTTTACCATCCGCGACAAAAAGGGAACGGATCTGACCGGAACCAACACCATGTTTGAGGGGTGCGACATCCGCCCGGTAAAACCGGGAGATGTCTATGAAGTGGAATTCAAACAGAAGATGAATCTGCAGGGCGGGGAATATCTTCTGTCCATGAGCTGTACGGGATACGAGAACGGAGAGCATGTAGTCTATCACAGACTGTACGATGTCGCCAACATCACGGTTATTTCCAACAAGAACACCGTGGGCGTTTACGATATGGAATCGAAAGTGCAGACAAAGCTTACCCGGGGGGAAGAAAAGGAATGAATACCGCAGAACTTTTAAAACTTGCGGAAAAATACGGCTCCGATACCAGGAGACTTCTTACGGAGAATCCGTCTCCGGAGAATCTCTATGTCTTTTCGGACCGGCATGAAAGCCTGATCGAGTGGCTGGATTTCCCTGCGGAGACTTCTGTCCTGGAAGTCGGAAGCGGATACGGCACGCTGACATCCGCGCTGCTGAAGAAGGGATGCTTTGTCACGGTCCTGACAGCGGATCCGGAAGAAGCGGAATTCATAAGGAAAAAAACCGGCAGTACGGGAACGGACATCACGCGACTGAAAACGGTATACGGAGATTTCGGTTTTATACCGGAAAAGGAATGTTATGATGGTATCCTCTTTGACGGGAATCTTACTGCGGACAGCTGTAATGAGATCAGAACAGCAAAGGAACATCTGAAGGAAAACGGGATGCTAATCGTTTCATCCGATAACGCATACGGCATCCGCGCCTGGGCCGGCAGAAAAACGGAATTCGGTGCCATGGGGAAAGACGCGCTGGAATTTCTTCTGCAGAACGGGGAAAAAGGAGAGATCACCCGTTTTTATCCGGAGCCCGGCAGAATGTTTCCGAAGGAAATCTTTTCGGATGATTATCTTCCGGAAACGGGGAGCCTGTCCAGGATCATACCGGCTTACGATTATCCGAAATACACGGTGATCGATGTCGGGAAAAAGTACGATGACGTGATACGGGATCATGTATTTCCGCAGTTTGCGGATTCGTTCCTGTTTATCTGGAAACGGAAAAATGTAAGTTCCGGTCCGTCCGGTCGGCCGGTCTATGTAAAATACAACCGGAACAGAAAGCCGGAGTATCAGCTGAAAACGGTTATCCGGAAAAAGGAAGACGGTTCTCTTGCCGTGACCAAAGAAGCCCTGCAGGAAGCCGGTAAGGAACATATCCGTGCCTTTGAGGCAAATTATGAGCTGCTGACGAAATCACAGCCCGGCATCCGCTATGCCGCACCGGAAATTTCCGCAGACGGAACTAAAGTCGGATTTCCGTGGGTCGAGGGAGAGTCCCTCACAAAAGCAGTGGCAAACCGGATCCGGAACGGAGAGGAATTTACCGGGGTTCTGCGCGCCGCGCTGGACCTTGTCTTTTCCGGCGAAGAAATCCACAACACGGATTCTGTTTTTGATAATTTCCTGAAGACGGAGAACGGACTTGGCGGCATAGACTACGAATGGGTTTCGAAAGAACCGTTGGAAAAACCGTTTGCCACCTGGCGTACGCTGCGTGCCTTTTATCAGGCGGAATACATGATCCTTAATCTGGGGACGGAAAAGGATTTCCTCAGTCGGTTCGGAATAAGCGAAGAGGAAACCGCGGAATACCGGAAGAAGGAGGAAGCCTTCCAGCACGGGATTACCGGGGACGAACAGGAAATCTATCTGAACCGGTACCTGGTGGAAACGAAGAATGCGGAAAAGATCGCGGAGACGGACCGCAGCTACAGGACGGCATCGGACAGGATAAACGGACTGAAGGCGCAGCTGGATACGCAGGATACCGAAATCCGCAAGATGACGGAAGTAAAGAGACTTACCGACAATCATGTGACAAACCTGAGCATTACCATTGCGAACTTAAGACACGAAAACGAAGAACTCGGGAAGACCCTGACTTACCTGAACGGACACCAGACGATCACGTCTAAGACCAGAAGAAAACTCGGGGACGCTTTCAATAAAAAGTATCCGAAAGGTTCCGTACAGAGAAAAAAGCTGGACTACCTGAAGATGCAGCTTTCGCATCCGGTACAGTATCACAAGATGACTTCGACCGAAGAAGGAAAGAACCTGATCGAAGGGGATTTCCGGATAGGAAGCATTTACAGGAAGTACGGCAGACTGCATTTTCCGGTTTATGAGACGCCTCTGGTCAGCATTGTGATCCCCTGCTACAACCAGATCCGCTATACCTATGCCTGCCTGCAGTCGGTCCTTGAATTCACGGTAGACATCCCGTATGAAGTGATCATTGCGGACGATGTTTCCACGGACGCGACAAAGGATCTTGACCGGTACGCGGAAAATCTCGTGATCTGCCGGAACGAGACCAATCAGGGATTTTTGAAGAACTGCAATCATGCTGCCGCAAAGGCACGCGGTTCTTTCATCATGTTTTTGAATAATGATACCAAGGTAACGGAAGCGTGGCTTTCATCACTCCTTTCGCTCATGAAAGAAAATCCGGATATCGGAATGACCGGATCCAAACTCGTCTATCCGGACGGGAGACTGCAGGAAGCCGGCGGGATTATCTGGAGCGATGCTTCCGGATGGAATTACGGGCGGCTTCAGAACCCGGATGCCTGCGAATACAATTATGTGAAAGATGTCGACTATATTTCCGGCGCGGCAATCCTGATCCGTTCTTCTCTCTGGAAGGAGATCGGGGGATTTGACGAGCGGTACGCGCCCGCTTACTGCGAGGATTCCGATCTTGCGTTTGAAGTGCGCAAGCACGGTTACCGCGTCACCTATCAGCCGAAATCCGTGGTCGTCCATTTTGAAGGGATTTCCAACGGAACCGATGTGCAGGGCAGCGGACTGAAAAAATATCAGACCGTCAATACGGAAAAGTTCCGTGCAAAATGGAAGACGGAGCTTGCAGAACAGTTCGAAAACGACGGCAATCCTGATCCGTTCCGGGCCAGGGAAAGAAGCAGAGGGAAAAAGATCATTCTGGTCGTGGATCACTATGTGCCCACGTTTGACAAGGATGCCGGTTCCCGGACAACATGGGAATATCTGCAGATGTTTCTGAAAAAGGGATTTGAGGTAAAGTTTGTCGGAGATAATTTCCTCCATGAGGAACCGTATACGTCGGCTCTGGAACAGAAGGGAATTGAAGTACTTTACGGTCCCGAAATGCAGACCGGAATATGGGACTGGATCCTGAGAAATCAGAAGGAAATCCACAGGGTCTATCTGAACCGCCCGCATATCGCAACGCGTTATATTGATTTTATCCAGTCGCGGACAGATATCAAAGTGATCTATTACGGACACGACCTGCACTTCTTAAGAGAAGAGCGGGAATACGAACTGACGGGAGACATCAAGGTAAAGGAATCTTCCGATTACTGGAAGTCGGTGGAACTGACCCTCCTTCGGAAAGCGGATATTTCCTATTATCCTTCGGAAACGGAGTGCCGTGCCATTCATGCGATCGATCCGGACATCAGGGTCAAGGCGATCACGGCCTATGTCTGGGACGAGTTCCCGGAGAAGACAAGGGATGATTACGCAGAAAGGGAAGGGATCCTCTTTGTCGGAGGCTTTGCCCATCCGCCGAATGCGGACGGCGTCCTCTGGTTCGGGAAGGAAATCTGGCCGCTTATCCGGGAAAAGGACAAGATCGAATGCCATATCGTGGGATCGCATGAGCCGGATGAAATAAAGGCCATGGACGACCCGGAAAACGGCATGCACATCCGCGGATTCGTAACGGATGAAGAACTGAAGGATCTTTATGATCACGTGCGTATTGTCATTGTGCCTTTGCGGTACGGAGCAGGCGTGAAGGGGAAAGTGATCGAAGCGCTTTATTACGGACTGCCCGTCGTCACGACGTCTGTCGGCGCGGAGGGAATCCCGGAAGCGGAAAGTGTCATGAAGATCGCGGATACGCCGCAGGATTTTGCCCGGGCGGTTCTTGACCTTTACAGGGATACAGCCGCACTTTCAAAAATGTCCGGCATGGCACGCGAATATACCAGGATGCACAACAGCGAGGATGCTGTCTGGGACATCATCAGAAATGATTTTGCATAAAAACCGTGAGAAGGAGATTCGGCATGCAGAAGTCAACAGAAGACCTGATCGTAAAAATTCTGAAATCAGAGATGGTCAGAGCACTGGGCTGCACGGAACCGATCGCGATTGCCTATGCGTCGGCGACGGCACGGAGATATCTCGGAGGTCTTCCCGAAAAGATTACGGTACGCTGCAGCGGCAATATCATTAAAAATGCCAAAGCGGTAACGGTGCCCATGACGGGAAACTTAAAAGGAATTGAAGCGGCTGCCATAACAGGCGCCGTGGGTGGCGATCCGGAAAGAAAACTGGAAGTCCTTTCCGCGGTAACGGAAGACGATCTGAAGATCTGCAGAGACATGCTGAAACGCAGGATCTGCAATGTCGAAATGATGGATACTCCCGAGAGCCTGCATATTATTGTCAGCATGTCGGATTCCGCGCACGAGGCGGAAGTCGAACTCATGCACACGCATATGGGAATCACGGAAGTCGTGCTTGACGGAAAAACAGTACTGTCGCATAGGCCTGAGGAAAGCGGCGGGAGACTGGATTATGACTGCCTGAACATGGACACCATTTATGAATTTGCCACCAATACCGATCTGACCGCACTTAAGGATACCATCCGCGAGCAGATTACATGCAACGAAAAAATTGCAGACGAAGGTCTGCATCATGCTTACGGTTCCCAGGTCGGGAAAACTCTTCTTGAAATGTTCGGCGATCAGGATATCAAGATTGTTGCCAAGGCAAAGCCTGCCGCCGGTTCCGATGCCAGGATGAACGGATGCGAGATGCCGGTAGTCATCAATTCCGGAAGCGGCAATCAGGGCATGACCGTTTCCCTTCCCGTGATCGAATATGCACGGGAACTGAAGTCGGGCGACGAAAAACTTTACAGGGCGCTGATCATAAGCAACCTGACGGCGATCTTCCTGAAATACAGAATAGGCCGTCTGTCCGCCTACTGCGGAGCGGTCAGTGCCGCTGCCGGTGCGGGGGCGGGCATCACCTATCTGATGGGCGGCGCCGAGAAACAGATACAGGATTCCATCACGAATACGCTGGGAAGCATATCCGGCATTGTCTGTGACGGAGCAAGCTCCTCCTGCGCGGCCAAGATCGCGTCCAGCGTGGACGCGGCAATCATTGCTTCCTACATGGCAATGGAAGGAAGGGTATTCATGGGCGGCGAAGGCATAGTCAAGGACAGCTTTCAGAACACGGTGGACGGTGTCGTGGAGATTGCAAAGGACGGCATGAAGGCTACGGATCAGGTTATCCTGGATGTCATGACACAGGACGATGCCGGTCAAAAGCACGGGCCCGGGCAGGAATAGCCTTAAGAAGGGCGATTTTACCGGAAAACATCTTGCCATGAAGCCACTTTTGTTGTATTATGAGGGACGTCCGTCTTTGGACGGATGAGGGGGCGTAGCTCAGCTGGGAGAGCACCACGTTCGCAACGTGGGGGTCAAGGGTTCGAATCCCTCCGTCTCCACTTAGAAATGGCTTAAAACCGTTGCTTTTAAAAAGCAGGGTGTAAACGGAAACTGCGTTTTGCCCTTATAAATCGGTTTCGGGCTGTTTTCAGGGAAGAAGATGCCGAAGGCTTTGTCGAGGAGCTCGGCGTCTTTTTTTGTGTCTGTGACGATCTCATCGTAATATTTCCGCCCGACGCTCTGTGCACGGTGGCCCAGGATCAAAACTTTTAAATTTACCAGATTCTCAGGAGTTTCCACCAAAGGCTGCCAATGCATCCCCATATCAGGATATTGAAAACAGAGAGTATAAAGACAAGCTGCCACCACTTACTTTGTGAAACATATCCATTTCCAAAAAAAACGGGTGCCGGGCCCATTCGTAATGAGTCAGGCAGCCAAACAAATTGCTGAAATACGCAAGCAGAAGCGCAGCCAGCATTGGAGGTGCGCCTGCAGTTACGATAACACTGATAAATGCGCTGTACATTGCGCTGACATGGGCAGTACCGCTGGCAAACAGATAATGAGAGTAGAAATAGACAATTGATAAAATAACCAAAGCTGCAATCCAGCTCATACCTGAAACAGCAGATGACATGGTTTTGCTGAACCACGGAATCACACCTGACACATTCAGCTGCTCTGCCATCATGACCAGTACTGAGAACCAGATGAGTGTGTCCCAGGCTCCTTTTTCTTCCATTATATCATTCCAGCTGAGTACACCGGAGAGAAGCAGAGCGACAAGTCCGATGAATGCTGCCAATGTTTCATCTATTCCAATGTGACCGCCGAATATCCAGAGCAAGATCAGAAGAAGAAAAACAGCTATCATGCTTTTTTCATCTTTTTTTAATGCCCCCATTTCCTTTAATTTATCTGATGCAAATTCAGGAGCTTTTGGAGTTTCTTTGATCTCCGGCGGATATATGACATAAATGATCAAAGGAATTAAAATCAATGACAGAACTCCCGGAAGCAGTGCGGCAAGGAACCAGCCGCCCCAGGTTATATTGAGGACATCTTTTGCAATACTTGCGGTCAGGGGATTGGCTGCCATTGAGGTCAGAAACATTGCAGATGTGACCATATCACATTGAAATACGGTTGTCGTGAGGTAAGAACCCACTTTTCTTTCCGTGCCATTCATGGGGTCTGAACCGAAAGCAGTACTGAGGGAGCGTACGATCGGCGACAGAATTCCTCCTGCTCTGGCAGTATTACTCGGCATTGCCGGTGCAATGAGCAGGTCACTTACCACAAGTGAGTAAGCCAGATTGATTGTGCGTTTCCCGAATTTCTGAACAAATTTATATGCGATCCTTTCACCCAGTCCGGTCTTAATGATTCCTCTTGAAATGAAAAAGGCCATGACAATCAGCCAGATCGTTGTATTAGAGAAGCCGGACAGAGCGTCTTTCATGGTGACGCTTTTCGTGAGGACAAGAAAAACGACGGATAATAATGCCACAGCACCCATTGGCATCGGTTTAATAATTAATGCTGTGATAGTAGCAAGAAAGATTCCCAAAATATGCCAGCCTGAAGCGGACAATCCTGCCGGTGCGGGTACTGCAAGGAACACCATACCAATCAGAATGCAAATCAGAAGATTTTTTGCATCTTTTATTTTCAAACCGTTGTTCACAGTATAACATCTCCTTCCGCCTGAAGCGATCAATCATTCGTATAGGCAGGAATCCATTTGTGAGATCTGACACATGCATCCGGATCTGCAAATTTTACGCGACTCAGCTCCTCTGCGGCAGCTTCGCCGGCAACTGCAACGGCAACAGTTCCTGAGAATTCCGTCAGTTTGGAAACCGGCGGAAGAACAGCGGCTCCCGGAGAACCCGCATTCACAATACCGCCAATGGAATGGGCGGCTACTGAAATCATATGATCTGTCAGCAACATGGACTCTGCGGCCATTACGCCAAGCCCGATACCGGGATAGATAAGCGCATTATTAGCCTGTCCTATTTCGTAGGTCGTTCCGTTATATCTAACCGGTGCAGAAGGAATACCTGTAGCTACCAACGCCCGGCCATCTGTCCAGCGAATAAGATCCTCGGCCTTAGCCTCTGCAAGTTCTGTTGGATTGCTGAGCGGGAAAATAATCGGATGCCCGGTATGTGATGCCATTTCCTTTATGATTTTTTCCGTAAAAGCTCCTCCCTGCGTAGAAGTGCCGACAAGGATTGAAGGATGGATTGCAGCAACGGTAGCTTCCAATGTCGTGAGTCTGTCTGCATTGGCAAATTCATTTTTCTTCCTGGCAAAAGGCCTCTGCTCAGGCGTCAGATCCTTCATATCATCAAACAGAAGCCCCTGCTTATCAACCAGATAAAACTTCTTCCTGGCTTCACTTTCTGTAAGCCCCTGGTCAAGCATTTCCTGATAGATTCTCTTTACAATACCGCATCCGGCTGTTCCGGCGCCAAAGCACATGTACTTCTGTTTGGAAAGTTCTTCATGAGATATATTCAGAGCACCAAGTATCCCGGCAAGAGTGATGATACCGGTACCTTCAATATCATCATTGAATACGGGATATTTACCGGCATACTTATTTAGGATGTTTGCGGCATTGTCTCTTCCGAAATCCTCAAAGTGGAGATACAGATGCGGAAACATTTTTTCAACCAGTTCTACAAACTGGTCCACATAGCTGTAGTAAGCATCGCCCTTGACCCTACTGTGATGCAGGCCGAGGTAAAGCGGATCGTCTATCAGACTCTGCCTTGCAGTACCGGAATCAATTACAACCGGGAGCACCTTAGCCGGGTCGATTCCGGCGGCGGCCGTATAGACCATCAGCTTACCTGTTGAGATGCTGACGCCATTGGTCCCCCAGTCTCCGATTCCGAGAATTGCTTCCGCATCAGTTACTACGATAAGTTCAATCGATCTGTCCTCAGCAGCATTTCTGATGGACTCTTCCATTTGCTCCGGATGATCAATTGTGAGATAGGCAGCATTTTGCGGCGTAATAAAAAATTCGCTGTAGTTTCGGATACTCTCTGCAATACCAGGGTCATAAACAATAGGCATGAATTCTGTAACATGCTGTGAGAAGAGGTAGAAGAACAGTGTGCGATTGCGGCTGAAAAGATTCATCAAATAGTGTCTTTTCTCACTGACACTGGGCTTTTTCTCAACATTTTCATATGCCTGCTGTTCCTGCTGCTCCAATGTCTGGACAGTCGGTGGGAGAATACCTGTCAGCCCAAACTTTTTCCTTTCTTCTTCCGAAAAGGCAGTACCTTTGTTTAAGAATGGATCATTCAGTAATTCATAACCGGATTTCATAATCGCAGACCTCCTCGTTTATTTTTCATACAGTAGATTTGTTCCGATTTGCTTTATCTTTAAAGAAAATATAGACCAAAATACAATTTTTGTGAAATACTTGGTTGTTTTCGACCCAAACATTTTGTTATAATAAACGCATAAACAGTCAGTAGAACAAGGCTTGATTACTGCTTATGACAGATGAGGAAATGAATATGACGTTAACGCAGATTGAATACTTTGTTGCCGTTTGCAAATACCGTAATTTTACAAAAGCAGCGGGAGAACTGCATATTTCTCAACCGGGCATTTCAAAATCGATGAGGGAAATGGAAGAAGAATGCGGTGTTGCTCTGTTTGAACGCAATTACAACAATATTACCATTACCAAAGAAGGAGAAATCCTTCTGGAGAACGCGCAAAAGTTCATGGAACATTTCAATGAATTTGATATGATCGTGCATTCTCTTGCCTGTGGCAAATCCATTTTGAAAATCGGAGTTGTTCCAATGTGTGGAAATACGGTATTCCCATGCCTGCATAGAGATTTTCTTGAAGCTTTTCCTGACATTCGAATTGAAACGATTGAAGAGACAGCATCCGTCCTTTATGATTTGCTTGACCAGCACGAGATTGACTTTGCCCTATGCGTTACCAATCATCTTCCGGAGGAGCATTACAGATACTATATTTTGAAAAAGAGTTATTTGGAACTCTTTGTTCCTAAAACCAGCCCACTCGCCGGAAGAGGGACAATTGATATTTCTGATCTGGAAAATGTGCCTCTGGTTTTGTTCTCAGACCATTTTGGCCAGACCAAATATATACGTCGCATATTCGGTCTCAATGGCGTTCACCCGATGGTCCTTCACCAGACAAACCAGGTATTTACAATTCTTGAATATATCAGATCGCAAGTTGCTTCAGGTTTCCTTTCGGAAGAGTTTGCATCAGAGGAGACAGACATTGTACCAATCCGAATCGCTCAGTTTCCGGCGGCTTATATTAATCTTGTTTGGGCACAGGATGAATCGAGATATCCATCTATGCGTAAATTCATCCGGTTTGTAAAATCGAAGTATTCAATATAAGCATCGGAGAAAATCATTAACAATGAAGCAGCGGTGTCATGTAAATTATACAATAGCATGCTATTGACAAATCCGGAAACGTGTATATAATGAAAGCATGCTATTGATAGGAGGAACGGTAATGAAGAAAACGGAAGATATCGGGATTCTCCTGAAACAGATCAATGATGCTCTCGGAAAAGATGCTAATAATAAACTTAAAAAAGACAATCTTACGATCTCCCAGATCCGTTTTTTAAGTTATATGATGGAATCCGGTAAAGAACGGGTTTCCCTGAAGGAACTGGAAAAAGTATTTCAGGTTTCCCAGCCTACGGTTGCCGGGATCATAAAGAGAATGAAGGAAAAGGGACTGGTGAAGACGGTACAGAATCAGGAAGACACCAGGGCAAAAGATGTTATTTTATCTTCTGCGGGACGGAAGATGATGGAAGAAGGAAAAAGAGGGAGAGACCGGATGGAAGAGGTCCTTCTTTCCGGATTAAAACCGGCCGAGCAGAAGGAACTGAGAAGAATGCTGGAAATCGTACGGGATTCCCTGAAGCAGACAGGATGATATTTTTTGAGATAAACGATAGCACGCTATTTAAAATGGACCGCAGGTCGGAATCGAGGGAGAAGAAAATGCTGAGAATACTCAGGTATCTGAACAAAAAACAGAAAGAGATGGTGCTGGTCAGCCTGATCTTTATCGTACTGCAGGTATGGCTTGACCTGAAACTTCCGGATTACATGTCCGGAATCACAACCCTTGTGGAGACGGAAGGCAGCTCCATGAAGGATATCCTGATGCAGGGCGTATATATGCTCCTGTGTGCGCTGGGCAGCATGGCGGCATCGATCATTGTCGGATATATAGCGGCCCAGGTTGCGGCGGGACTGGCAAAAACGCTTCGCGGACTGGTATACGACAAGACACTTGATTTCTCGTTGGAAGAGATCAATCACTTTTCCACATCAAGCCTGATCAACCGTACGACGAATGACGTTACGCAGATCCAGTCGCTGGTTTCGATGGGACTGCAGGCAATCATCAAAGCCCCTATCCTGGCGGTGTGGGCAATCGTTAAAATTTCCGGGAAAAGCTGGCAGTGGACCATGGCGACCGGAGTGGCGGTCATTGTTTTGATCATCATGCTTACCCTTACCCTGATCTACGCGGTTCCCCGCTTCCGGAAAATCCAGAGTCTGACGGACAAGCTGAACCGGATCACCAGGGAACAGCTGACCGGAATCCGCGTCGTCCGCGCCTATAATGCGGAAGATTATCAGGAAAGAAAATTTGAAGGAGCAAATAACGAGATCACGGAAAACAACATGACGGCATACCGGGTAATGTCGATCATGTCGCCGGGAATGACATTCATCAATTCCGCTCTGACACTGGCAGTGTACTGGATAGGAGCCATCCTCATCGAGGGTGCGGCGCAGGGCAGCAAGCTTACGATTTTTTCAAACATGGTCGTTTTTTCCAACTATGCGATGCAGATCATCATGGCGTTCATGCTGCTGAACATGATTTTTATCCTTCTGCCCAGAGCACAGGTTTCCGCAAAGAGGATACTTGAAGTACTGGATACGAAAACCCGTATCAATGACGGAAATCATGATCCCGGAGAAACAGATGCAAAAGGGACTGTGGAATTCAGGCATGTATCGTTCCGTTATCCGGAAGCGGCGCATGACACGCTGAGCGATATCAGCTTTACGGCCGACAGGGGAGAAACAATTGCCTTGATCGGTGCGACCGGCAGCGGGAAAACAACACTCATCAATCTGATTCCGAGGTTTTACGATGTGACAGCCGGAGAGGTTCTGGTGGACGGAGTCAACGTGAAGGATTACAGGCAGGAAACCCTGCATGACCGCATCGGATATGTTTCACAGAAACCGGTTCTGTTTTCCGGGACCGTCGAAAGCAACGTGGCGTACGGGGATGATAACGGAAAGGCCATTTCCGTCGATGATGTAAAACAGGCGGTCAATACCGCGCAGGCCGAAGAATTTGTGAAAAATATGAACGGAACCTATGATGCCGGTATTTCACAGGGAGGAAGTAACCTGTCCGGCGGACAGAAGCAGAGGATAGCGATTGCCAGAGCACTTGCCAGGAAACCGGAAATACTGATCCTGGACGACTCCTTTTCGGCGCTGGATTATAAAACGGACCGTGCACTGAGGAATGCATTGAACAGTGCGGAAAAGGACGCGACGAAACTGATCGTTGCACAGAGAATAGGAACCATACGGTACGCCGATAAAATCATCGTGCTGGAACATGGGAAAACGGTCGGCATGGGGACCCATGATGAACTGATGAAAACCTGCGATACCTATCGGGAAATCGCATCTTCGCAGATGTCTGAGGAGGAACTTAAAAATGCCTGAGAAAAGGATTAAAAGCAGCGGAAATTCCGTTATGCCCGGTATGGGAGGCACATCCGCCGAGAAGAGCAGGGACCTGAAAAAAGCATACGGAAATCTCCTGCATTATATTGGGAGATACAAAGCGGTTATCCTCACGGCATCCGTTCTTTCGGTAATCGGTGCCATCTTGAATCTGATCGGGCCGTCAAGACTGAGCGAAGTTACAAATCTGATCACGGACGGAATGAATTCAACGATTGATCTGAATGCGATCGGAAAGATTGCCGTTCTTCTGGCGGCACTTTATATTGCAGGATTCGTTGTCAACCTGATCCAGGGATGGATCATGGCCACGGTCACACAGAAGATCACGAAAAATATGCGGTCCGATATATCAGGGAAAATAGACCGGATGCCGCTGAAATATTTTGATTCCCATGAAACGGGAGATGTTCTGAGCCGGGTGTCGAACGATGTGGATACCTTCAGCCAGTCCATGAACCAGAGCTTTTCCACCATTGTATCATCCATTTCCCTTCTGCTGGGTTCGGTTATCATGATGTATCTGACCAACTGGATCATGGCAACAACAGGAGTGATCGCAGCTGTCATCGGGATGTGTTTCATGGTATTCGTTATTTCCAAATCACAGGGCTATTTTTCGGATCAGCAGAATGAGCTTGGAAAAGTAGACGGTCAGATCGAAGAGATTTACAGCGGCCATAATGTTGTGAAGGTTTATAACGGGGAGAAAGCAGCCAAAAAAGAATTCCATGAAATGAACGACAGGCTGTATACCTGTGCATGGAAAAGTCAGTTTATGTCCGGGCTCATGCAGCCGCTCATGATCTTTATCGGAAACCTTGCCTATGTGGTCGTCTGCATCACAGGTGCCGTTCTTGCCATCAGAGGAAGCATATCTTTCGGAACTATTGTAGCCTTCATGCTTTATATCCGTTTGTTCACCCAGCCGCTGCAGAACCTTTCCCAGGCGGGATCCAGTGTACAGAGCATGGCGGCAGCCTGCGAGAGGATCTTTGAATTCCTCGGTGAAAAGGAACTGGAAGACGAAAGCGGCAAAACAAAGAGAATAACAGACGTTTCCGGAAATGTCACTTTTAAAAACGTGGAATTCGGATATGACCCGGAAAAGATTATCATCCATGATTTTTCGGCTAATGCGGAAGCGGGACAGAAGATCGCGATCGTAGGGCCGACCGGAGCGGGGAAAACGACAATGGTAAATCTCCTGATGCGTTTCTATGAAATAAACAGCGGGGAGATCACCGTCGACGGGACCGGTACAAAAGAAGTAAAGCGCAGCAATCTCCGGGACCAGTTTGCCATGGTGCTGCAGGATACATGGATGTTTGAAGGTACGCTGCGGGAAAATCTGGTCTATAACAAAACCGGTGTAACGGATGCGCAGCTGGATACGGTCACAGAATCCACAGGTCTTACGGATTTTGTCAGGCGTTTACCGAAAGGATATGATACGGTCATATCCGATCAGACGAACCTGTCGGCCGGGCAGAAACAGCTGATCACGATCGCACGGGCAATGATCAAGAATGCGCCTATCCTGATCCTTGACGAAGCAACGAGTTCCGTCGATACCAGGACCGAGCAGAAGGTACAGAAGGCAATGGATTCCCTTACCAAGGGGAAAACAAGCTTCGTGATCGCGCACCGTCTTTCCACCATCCGGAATGCGGACCTGATCCTGGTCATGAAAGACGGAGATATCCTGGAAAGCGGAAATCATGAGGAACTGCTCAGGAAGGGCGGAACTTATGCGGATCTTTACAACAGCCAGTTTGAGCAGGAAATGAGCGCCTGATTAATCTGTTTGTCCGGGACCTTTTATTCAGAAAATCAGTGTTTCTGATTGCGAAAAAGATCTTTCTCAAAATTGACAACATATCTTGCCATTTCATCGGGACTTTCCTTACAGTTGTTATTGATCCATTCAATGATGATTCCGATAAGACCGTCATTAAACAATGCTTTCCGGTAATAAAATTCCGCGGTATCAGCCCGCGATACCGGCCCGAGAACGTTCAGCCGGTCTATGCTTTCCTTTCGTATCCGCTGCATGGGAATTCTGGATTTAATATGATTTCTGGCGGCACTGCCGAGGTAAATGCGGATGTATTTATGCCCCTTATACAGATAGGAGAACAGTTTCAAAAAGGTCATGCGGGATACTCCGTTTATATCCGGTCCCAGATCACTGTGTATTTTCCGGTAAAATTCTCCTGCAAGTGAGCACTCGAAATCAATGATATCTTCATAACGGGCGTAGAATGTCGCACGGTTGATGCCGGCATATCCGCAAAGTTCGCTGACTGAAATTTCAGCGCCTTTTCTTTTGATGAAAAGTTCCGAATAACATTTTTTCAATTTTTCGTCTGTCTGAGAACGCCTTTTATTGTTCTTTGTATTCATAATATTCTCCGGAAGATCATTATTTCAACAGATTTACGGGACTGTTGGTTGATTCCTTCCCGGGCTCCATTATAATCAGGATTGATTAAACAAACAACTGTATTTTTAATAGAATAATCGGGAGAATTAAACCATGAGAATAAATATAAAACAGATTACGGCAATTACGGTAATGACTGTTGCTGTTATTGCGGCAGTGACAGGCTGCGGGAGTGCGCCGGAAAGTACGGTACAGACTTCAAAAACGGCAAAAACGGCAACAACGGTACCCGTGACGACAGCAGCATCGGCTGATTTTGTGAATTCCTATGACAATACGGCAGAACTTTCGGCAAAATACCCTGTGATGAATCCTACACCGGTCAATACAGAACTGGGCGGGAAAATCCAGAACAGACTTTTAAGCGGATTTGAAAACTGGAACAGAGGATATGAAGCATGGAAAGCCTGGGGAGATATTCTGTATACGAAAGATTCCATCTATAACGTGCACGGCGTCAGACTGACGCTGCCGGAATATCAGGCATCCATGAACGCGACCCTGGGCCAGCTCAATATTCAGATGGGCAATTTTGAAAATATGATCATCTGTGACGACTGGGCGGCAATACATTATGATATTTCAACAACGGTGAAGGGCAAGACGTCACTGGGAAGCGTTATGGAATTTGTCCATTTCAAGGATTACGGCGATCCGCTCGGCGTGCGTGTCAAGGAAGGCTGGGGCGGTCCGAAAGACAGCAGTTTTGAATCCATGTCCATGTTCCAGACAGAGGAAGAGAAAAAGACACAGCAGGAAGCATTGAAAGAAACCGCGGATTATCAGATTCCGGATACAGACGATCTGGAGAAAAAATATCCGGTTAAGAATCCCACGAAAGACAACAGCAGTATGGCAGATGGGATAAGAAAAGCAATCCTTGAGGATTTTGACAGCTGGAATCAGGGCTATGATCAATGGTCTGCGAATGCGGATAATTTCTATACATCAAATGCTGTTCTGACGGCAGGCGGAAAAGCGATGACCCTTGATGAATTCAGGACATCCGTGAAAGAAACCGATAAGAGCACGGATACCAGAAAGCTTTACTTTGACAATATGCTGATCAGCGGCGACTGGGCGGCAATTCATTACAGATATACCAGCGAAGATCTTACAACAAAGGAAAAGACAGCTGGGGATGCGATGCAGTTTCTTCATTTTGTTAAAGAAGACAATCAGGTGAGGGTTGATAAATCATGGGCAAAATAAGAACGGATCATTTCAGCTGAACAGTTTATAATCATTGATTTGAATTTGTCCAAAGAATGACTGAATAAATTGTTTAAGTGTCTGATTCGCTGATAACGGTTTTCGTCTGCCATTTACCTGTCCTGTATCGTGCAAAGGAAATGACCCAGTTTGCGAACCATCCGATCGGTACCGCGTACCATACAAATGATATCCCGAAGCGTGGAGCGAGAGCCATGGCAAGTACCACCCGGATCATCAGGTTTACAAGGTTTGCCAGCGTAAACATTTTCATATCTCCGGCACCTCGCAGCAGACCATCGACTGCCATTTTGAAACCGATCATACAGAAAAACCATCCCATGAACATCAGATAGCTGTTTCCGGTTTTCAATGCAGCCGCTGTGCCGTTTTTGCCGAGAAACAGCTCAATAATCGGTCTGTGGAAAGATTCGAGTACAGCACAGATGATAACGGCACATCCGATTACCATTTCGTTAGCGGCATGGTAACCACGGATAACACGTTCTTTTTTGCCGGCACCGATATTCTGTGCGGTATAGGAAGATAAGGCATTGCCTATGCCGACCATCGGTACCACACACATGGATTCAATCCGCATGGCAGCGGAGAAACCGGCCAGAGTTTCCGAACCGAATCCGTTTATGACAGACTGCACCAGCATCATGCCAATGGAAACTGCAGATTGCTGCAGAATAGAGGGAAGTGCGATTTTTGACATAGGCAGTAATTCTTCTCCTGCAAAGACAGTACTACGGTGACTGTTTATTTTTTTAAGCTGTGTCATCAGAACCAGAAAAGATAAAATTGCTGAAATTCCCTGCGCTATCAGCGTTGCCCATGCCACACCCGCAATCCCCATTTGAAATGTCGTCACGGAAATCCAGTCCAGAAGAATATTAAACAGGGATGAAAAGATCAAAAAGGCAAGAGGGATCCGGGATTTTCCGAGTGCATTGAATATGGATGACAGTACATTGTACATGAAGAGGAAAGGCAAGCCGATAAAATAGATATTCAGATACACAACTGCCATATCCAAAGTGTCATCCGGTGTATTCAGTGCGGTCATAATGCTTCGACTGAAGACTAAGCCGACGGCACCCAGCAGAATACTGATTATGAGGAAGGTAATCAGGGTTGTACAGATGGCCGCTTTCATTTTTACAAAGTTTTTTGCACCGAAATACTGGCTGATTATGACGGATGCCCCGATCCCGCCGCCGATTGCGATACAGATAAAAATATTGGTGAGAGAATAGGAAGCGCCGATTGCCGCCAGTGCGCGTTCACCGACAAACCGTCCTGCAATCGCAGAATCAGCCATGGTATAAGTCTGCTGGAACAGGTTTCCTATGATAATCGGGAGAGAAAAAATAAGAAGTGCATTAAAAGGCTTTTTTTGTACAAGATAATCATCGACCATTCTTTTGTTTCCTCAGGAGCTTTGCATCTCGTTTCATGCATTCTGCTTCAAATTCGCAGGAACAGTCCGTGTCACGAACAAGATCCGGCAATACGCGGTGCACCAGGATTTGCTTTGAAAAGCGATCTATCGCCGATGAAATTAAATCAGAATTGACGTGGTAATGCATCTGATAGCCGATTTTTACGCCTGTTATCAGCTGATACTGTTTTAATATCCGAATCTGCTGTGAGATTGCGGGTTCGCTGATGCCTAGTTTTTTTGAAAGTGCTTTTACGCAGTAATGGTGTTTCATCAGTAACTGCAGCAGACGGAACCTCGTTTCATCTGTCATAACGTGAATCAGCTTCATGTCATCCATGGATTCCCTCGTTTATTAATTAAGATAAATCTTAATTAAGAAAATGCTTAATCAATATAACACGTCTGTATTCGAGAATCAAGAGAAAGGTTTTGAAATCAGATGTATGGCTTGTATTTTAAGGCTTTGAAAAGAACCCATGAAGCAATAAAAAAAGCAAACGGCTGCCGGAAAATCTCATTTTTGTATTTCATTTGCGTTTGTCGCTGCTTACTTGAGTTTGGCGATATCGGTCCGGCAATTGGTCTTTATCGGAGAATGTTCTGAGCGTAAATGCTGCTGTTTCCTGCGTGTATTGTATGAGAGCAGTGAGCGGTGGTCTCAGAGTGCGTGATTTCAGCCAGACCAAATAAAAATTCCTGTGAATATCGGAGTCCGGATGATACAGAATAACCTGCCCGCTTTTTTCCAGATCGTCTACCGAAAAGCGGGAACAGATTGTAATGCCGCTTCCATTCAGCAGAAAATGGCGTATCATTTCGAGATCGTTGACTTCTGCTATAGTATTCAGCATTTTTCTGCTGATATGAGCGGAAGAAAGAAACTGATCTGAGGATTTCTGAGTACCGGATCCCGGTTCTCTCAGAATAATGGGTTCCTTCAGGAGAGTCTCGAGTCGAAATCCTTTTTTCTGCAGAGAGAGATAGTGTTCCGTAGCCGGCATGGCAATAACAAGTTCATCTTCACAGAAAGGGATACATGAGCATTTTCCGGTTTTGTCCGGGCTTCCGACAAAACCGAGTTCTATGCTGCCGTCAAGGATCTGTTCAAGAATTTCGCTGCTGTCTCCCTGACGTATGATGAAATGTGCACCCGGATGCAGTTTTCTGAATCCCTTCAGGATGGCGGGGAGCAGATAACCGGAAGGAATAGTGGAGGCACCGAGACGCAGCAGCTGATCACCGGGCTCGTTCAGTTCTGCCAGAGCTGCGTCGCGAGTCTCGAGAATACGTTGTGCATAGTGCAGAAATTTTTTTCCGTCCGGTGTAAGCTGCAGATATTTATTCGTACGGGAAATAAGCTGTTTCTGTAATTCTTTTTCCAGATTCCGGATATGGGAACTGGTCGTTGACTGGGTAAGATAAAGAGATTCTGCTGCTTTGGAGAAACTTTTGTATTCCGCTACGGCGACGAATACTTCAAGTTGTCTGAATTCCATTGCAAACCTCCTTCAGAGCCTCAAGGCAGATATCAATTTCTTCGTCTGTATTGAAATAACCGAATGAGAAGCGGATAGTTCCCGACGGGAAAGTCCCCAGTGCTTTGTGCGCGGACGGGGCACAGTGAAGGCCCACCCGTGTCTGAATGCGGAATTCTCTTTCCAAACGGTCGGCGGCAGAGGCAGGATCCATTTCTTCTATTTGTATGGAAACGACAGGAGCCCGGGACGTCAGATCTTTACGGCCGAATATACGAATGCGGGGAATCACGGACAGCCCTTCCAGAAATCTTCCGGTCAGTTCCGCTTCCTGCTTTCTGACGGTATCCGGGCCGGTTGCTTCCAGAAAACCCAGTGCTGCCTGTAAACCGTATATTCCGGGCAGATTTGGTGTACCGGGTTCAAAACGGTCAGGCATGAAGGAGGGGATATCTTCCGAATAAGACAGGCTTCCTGTTCCACCGGAAAGCAGAGGTGTGATCAGAGAGACCATGCGTTCCCGTAGCAGAAATCCTCCGGTACCCTGAGGTCCGAGGAGACCTTTGTGTCCGGTAAAAGCAAGAGCGTCGATGTGCATTTTCTGCATATCGATCGGAAAGGAACCGGCTGTCTGTGCGCTGTCAACCAGGAAATACAGATTGTGTTTCAGACAGAAATTTCCGATTTCTTCCAAAGGCGTCATGGTTCCGCATACATTGGATGCATGTGTCGCTATCACTGCTACGGTATTGGGATGAAGAAGCGATGGCATGGCTTCTGTCAGCAGATTTCCTTCTCCGTCGCAGGGGATACGGTCAAAGGTGACTCCGTTCTGTGTCAGCTGATGAAGAGGACGCATAACGGCATTATGTTCCAGGGATGTTGTCAGCACATGGTTTCCCGGTTTCAGGAGTCCCTTCAGCAGAATATTCAGCGAAGTTGTGATGTTGGCGGTGAAAATAGTGTTCTTGCAGTCTTCGCCGTGAAAAAGGTCTGTCAGTTTCTGCCTTGTATCGAACAGAACATTTTCCGCTGAGACTGCAGTACCGTAGCTTCCGCGGTTTACATTGCTTCCGACGTGATTCATGTAATACATCATAGCCTGGCTTACTTCCGGCGGCTTTGGAAAAGAGGTTGCTGCCTGGTCAAAATATATCGGATGATTCAGGATATTCATGTCAGTACTCCGTTTCGTTCAAATCTGATAATTATCTGATAAATTCACCATAATCCGTACTATTGATAATGTCAATACTGACAAATGATAAAACGAATAATAGAATGATGCGTGGGCTGAAAGAATGATAAAATTATTTGAGAGATAATGAAAAAACTTTAGAGGAGGGCTGTATTTATGAATGTGAGAAAAGAAAAAGCGGGAATAGGAATAGCAGGTCTTCTGATCGGGGTCATTGCGGTGCTTCTGGTACTTGCCGGTAATCCTGCAAATATGGGATTCTGCATTGCCTGTTTTATCCGTGATACCGCAGGCGGACTGGGTCTGCATCGGGCGGAAGCAGTACAGTATATTCGCCCGGAGATCATAGGACTTATCCTGGGAGCTTTTCTTATGGCTGTCGGTCGTAAGGAATTTTCCGTACGCGGGGGTTCTTCGGTGATGCTGCGTTTTGTTCTCGGCTTTTTTGCCATGATCGGGTGTCTGATGTTTCTGGGATGTCCGTTTCGGATGATACTCCGTCTTGCGGGTGGAGACGGGAATGCGCTTCTGGGACTGCTCGGATTTATCTGCGGGATCTATGCCGGGGTTCAGTTCCTGAAACGCGGCTATTCTCTGAAACGTACCTATCGGCAGTCAAAAGGCGAAGGAGCGGTTCTGCCGGTAATCCAGATTGCTCTTCTGATCCTTCTGGTCGCAGCACCTGCTTTTATTTTCTTTACGGCCGTGGGCGGCGGTCCGGGCGCTTTACATGCGCCGATTGTCATTTCTCTTGTGGCGGGTCTGGCGGTAGGAGCAATGGCACAGGTTACCCGTCTCTGTATGGTCGGCGGAATCCGTGATTTCATTCTTTTTCGTGAGACCAGACTGCTGATCGGATTTGCGGCGATATTTGTTGCGGCACTGATCATGAATCTGGCTACCGGTCATTTTGTTCCCGGATTTTCCGGACAGCCGATTGCCCAGACAGACGGACTTTGGAATTTTCTGGGAATGCTTCTTGTAGGTTACAGCTGCTGTCTTCTTGGCGGATGTCCCCTGCGCCAGCTGATCATGGCCGGAGAAGGCAATACCGATTCTGCGATTACGTATCTCGGCCTTTTGGTGGGAGCGGCATTTGCACATAATTTCGGATTGGCTTCTTCCGGAAAAGGGCCTACGGCAAACGGCAAGATAGCGGTTATTCTTGGAATTATTGTCTGTACGATAATTGCAGTTTCCAATACTATTTCACAGAACAGGGAGGCAAGCAAATGATTGATGCGAGAGGACGTTCCTGCCCGGAACCGGTAATCATGACAAGAAAGGCAGTCATGGCAGGGGAAAAATCGGGAGAGAAACATTTTGAAGTACTGGTGGACAGCCGTGTCTGTGTTGAAAATGTTACGAGATATGCGGAACACAGTGGATATACGGTAAACGTTTCTGATACGGAGGACGGATTTAAACTGAGTCTGGACAGAAAATGATATCCTATATCGCAACATTTTATTCCCACTTCGGCGCAATACGTTTTGCAAGAGAACTGAAAAAAAGCGGAATCATCGGAAAAGCCATGCCGGTGCCGCGATCATTAAGCGCCTCCTGCGGTACCTGTGTGATGTTTGAAGCACCGGAAAACTGGGCCCCGGAAGACCGCCATGATGAAATCGAGAAAGTCGTCAGATGTACGGAGACCGGCTATATTACGGTATGGCAGGCAGATAACGGCTGAAAAAGGGAGAGCGGAAAACATGGAAGATGTCAGACTTACTAAGCTGGCAACATGCGCCGGATGCGGTGCCAAGGCCGGGGCAGGTCTGCTTGCGCAGTTGCTGAGCGGTTTACCGGTACATCATGACCCAAAATTGATTGTCGGGTTTGACAGAAGCGATGATGCATCCGTATATGTGATCAACAGCGATACTGCCATTGTTCAGACGGTGGATTTTTTTCCGCCGATTGTGGATGATCCGCAGCTGTTCGGCCGGATTGCTGCCTGCAATGCCCTGAGTGATGTCTATGCAATGGGCGGAGAACCAAAACTTGCTCTGAATATCATGACCGTTTCTAAACAGATGTCGACGGAATCCATCCATGAAATTCTGCGCGGCGGATATGAAAAGGCGTATGAAGCCGGTGTTATCATAACTGGCGGGCATACGATCGAAGATGTCGAGCCGAAATACGGCCTTGCCGTGACCGGATTCATAAAGCCGGATCATGTGATCACAAATTCGGGAGCGCAGCCGGGAGACGTTCTGATTCTGACAAAACCTCTGGGCGTAGGGATCCTTACTACGGCAGCAAAGGCGGATATGATCGAGAAGCCGCTTCTTGAAAAACTCTATGACCAGATGTCTTTCCTGAACAGGACAGCAAGAGACTGCATGGTGAGATACAGAACGCATGCATGTACGGATGTTACCGGTTTTTCCCTGCTCGGCCATGGTCTGGAAATGGCACAGGGAAGTCATGTGAACATTCATCTTGAAGCGGACCGGATCCCCTTCCACAAAGAAGCATATGAGATGGCGGATATGGGGTTTGTTCCGGCAGGAGCTTATCGTAACCGTGATTATGCGGAACCGCATGTTGTCTGGGAAAAGGAAATACCTAGACCTATGCAGGATATTATGTTTGACCCGCAAACATCCGGAGGTCTGCTGATTTCCGTGGATGAAAAGGATGCGGGTCATCTGCTGCAGGAACTGAAAGACAGTCTCGATACCGTCGCTGTGATAGGGTGGGTTTCCGAAGGAGACGGATCTGTTCTGGTTGGGTGAAGATGTAAATGAAATGCGGCTGCCGGAAAATCTCCTTTCTGCGTTGCTTTTTGAAGAGCAATTCGGAATTGCACTGGTACTTTTGTTAAAAGATAACAGGGTATTCTTTAAATACCTATGTCCGATTACCGCATTTCTGAAACCGATGAGTTATTTTTCAGATAAGATTGAATCTTTTTAAAAGTTTCGTCGCTGATATCATGTTCCATTTTGCAGGCATCTTTTTCCGCAACCGTTTTTTTAACGCCGAGACTGGTAAGAAACTGCGTCAATGTCCTGTGGCGGGTATAGATCCGTGTCGCAATCTTTAATCCCGGCTCGGTGAGGATGATATAGTTATTTTTATCCATAATGATATATCCGCTTTCGCGTAAATGCTTCATGGCGATGCTGATGCTGGGCTTGGAATAGCCGAGCATATTAACAATATCGATGGAGCGGACCGCACCGAGTTTTTCTTTCAGCATCAGAACCTTTTCCAGATAATCTTCCGCAGATTCGTGAAGTTCCATTAAGCGCTCCTTAACAGGCTGATTTTACTGAAATGTTAGCATAAAATAACTCCGGAAGCAATATTCCTGTTGACAGATATGGTTAGCTATGTTAAACTGACTGCCGGTTGGAGGTTTCTTTTAGGAACCTCCTTTTACAGAAACAATAGTTAGTTATGCCTAACAATTGAAGGGAGGGAAGAGAATGCCGATTACGCTGGCAAAAGCAGGGGAAACGGTAACGGTTCGAAAGATCACAGGGAATGAGAAGGTCCGACAGCATCTGGCAGAACTCGGATTTGTGGTGGATGGCAACGTCACCGTGGTAAGCGAAACTGGCGGAAATCTGATCCTGCAGGTGAAGGATTCCAGGATAGCGCTCGGGCAGGCTATGGCAAACCGCATTCAGATATGACGGGATCGCATGCCGGAATGACAGAAGAGGAAAGGAGGAAAATCCAGTGAGGACGTTACGCAATGCAGCTGTGGGAGAAACAGTAAAGGTAACAAGGCTTCTCGGAGAAGGACCGACCAAAAGAAGGATCATGGATATGGGGATTACAAAGGGGGTAGAAATCTATGTGCGGAAAGTGGCACCTCTCGGGGATCCGGTGGAACTGAACGTAAGAGGATATGAACTTTCAGTACGCAAGGCGGATGCAGAACAGATAGAAGTAGACTGACGGCGGGATGACCGCCTGTTTTTATGGCCAAAAGTTAGCTTAGACTAACATTATTATGGCAGACGGCAGAAAAGAAGACCGTCAGAGGGGGAAGATAATGGAAATCAAGATAGCACTTGCCGGGAATCCGAATTGCGGCAAAACAACGTTGTTCAATAACCTGACCGGCAGTACCCAGTATGTGGGGAACTGGCCCGGCGTCACGGTGGAAAAAAAGGACGGAAGGCTGAAGGGACATAAGGATGTGATCATCCAGGATCTTCCGGGAATTTATTCGCTTTCACCGTATTCGCTGGAGGAGGTCGTTTCCCGGAATTATCTGGTGAATGAGAAGCCGGATGCGATCATCAATATCGTGGACGGAACGAACATCGAACGGAACCTGTATCTGACCACGCAGCTTCTGGAACTGAACATTCCGATGGTGATCGCCATGAACATGATGGATCTGGTGAAGAAAAACGGCGACCGGATTGATATGGATAAACTGGCGGAGACGTTAGGATGTGAAGTAATGCCGATGTCCGCCCTGCACGGGGACGGGAGCGTTGCGGTCGCGGAAAAGGCAATCGAATATGCAAAGAACAGAAAACTCGGAGAGCGTCCTCATGTGTTTACGGGGAGTGTGGAACATGCCCTGGCCCACATCGAGGAATCTGTTCAGGACAGGGTGGATGCCCAGAATCTGAGGTGGTATGCAGTCAAGCTCTTTGAACGGGACAAGAATGTAATGGATAACCTGTCTCTGAAAAAAATACTTTCGGGTCATATCGAGGCACATATTGAAGAGTGCGAGAAAGAAATGGACGATGATTCCGAAAGCATTATCACGAACCAGCGTTATGCCTATATCAATAAAGTGGTGCAGCAGTGCATTCAGAAGAAGACGGTGAAAGGAAATCTGACCGTATCCGATAAAATAGACCGGATCGTGACCAATCGTGTGCTGGCCCTCCCGATCTTTGCGGCGGCCATGTGGCTCATGTATTATATTTCTGTCACGACACTCGGAAGTACATTGACAGACTGGGTCAACGACACGCTCTTTGGTGACTGGATCACGAACGGGGCAACGGCATGGCTCACCTCCGTGGGAGCTGCGGACTGGCTGCAGGGCCTGATCGTAGACGGCATTATCGGAGGTGTGGGCACGGTGCTCGGTTTTGTGCCGCAGATGCTGCTCATTTTCTTTTTCCTTTCTCTGCTGGAAGACTCCGGATATATGGCAAGAGTTGCATTTATCATGGACCGGATTTTCCGGCGGTTCGGGCTTTCGGGAAAATCCTTTATTCCCATGCTGATCGGGACCGGATGCGGTGTGCCGGCCGTTATGGCGGCGAGGACCATCGAAGATGAAAAAGACCGCCGGATGACCATCATGCTCTGCACGTTCATGCCTTGTACCGCGAAAATGGTCATCATCGCCATGATCACATCCATATTTTTCCCGCATTCCGTATGGATTGCGCCGGCCATGTACTTCCTCGGGATAGCCATCATCGTTCTCTCGGGAATAGCCCTGAAAAAGACCAGATATTTCGGCGGGGATCCGGCTCCGTTTGTCATGGAACTGCCGGCCTATCATATCCCCTCGTTCAAGGGCGTGCTCATCCATATGTGGGAACGGGCAAGGGCATTTATCATCAAAGCAGGTACGATCATATTTACGGCCTGCATCGTGATCTGGTTTCTTTCCAATTTCAGCTGGACACTCCAGATGACGGATATTGAAAGCAGTATGCTGGCCGGAATAGGAAATGCCGTCAAATGGTTCTTTGCTCCGCTCGGCTTCGGCGACTGGAAAGGCGCGGTTGCGGTCATCAGCGCGGAAATGGCAAAGGAGCAGGCAATCGGAACCCTTGCCGTGTTAAACGGCGTTGCGGCCGATGCAGCCGATGCGGAAGTTATGGCCGGAATTGCCGGTATGTTTACGGCAATGGGCGCATTCTCCTTCATGGTGCTGAACCTGTTTGATCCGCCCTGCGTAGTCGCAATGGCAACAATCGCAAGGGAGATGAACAGCCGGAAGTGGGCTCGGATAGCAATAGGATATCAGGTTGTGATCGGGTATGTTCTCGCCTTTATCTGTTATCAGCTGGGAAGCTTTTTCTTCTACGGTGCGGCATTCGGAGCGGGACAGGTGATCGCGTTTCTGCTGATCGTTCTGGCAGCGTATCTGGTTGGAAGAAAGCCTTATTCAGAGGTAAGGAATCTCAGGACGTCGGCAGCAAGAGCCTGACAGGTCCGGAAGGGAGAAAATTATGGCAGCGACTATTATCATCGGTATTGTGATTGCCGGGCTTTTTATTCAGGCATTCCGTTATCTGAAAAAACACGGTTCCTGTGCAGACTGTATGGGAAAAAGCAGTTGCAGCGGGAACTGTGCGTGCTGCAGCTGTTCCCGTGGATCGGAGACAAAAAGGGAAAAGGCATTGACAGCGGGGAAATGCAGATGAAAGAAGAAACGGGGTGTTCTGCCGGCAGGGATGCAGGATTTATACTTACGTGTGCGCATATGAAGTATCTGACTGCAATTTATGAACTTTCCATACAGTCACCGGATGTGTTTTCGGCGGAGATAGCAAAAAAACTGGGTGTGACAAAGCCGTCCGTTACAGCCATGCTGAATTCACTGATAAGTAAAGACCTTGTCGCGAAAGAAAAATACGGAAAGGTTCATCTGACCGGAAAAGGGTCGCAAATAGCGGAAAATTATGCCCGGAAAATCAGCTTTATAAAAGGACAGATTCCGGGAATGAAACTGAAACTTTCCGAAGAAGATACGGAGAAGGCAGCGAGCGCACTGGCTGAGATAATCCCGGATTCGCTGCTGAATAACGGTAATCCAAGTTGAGGCAGATGAAATGATAAATGCAGTCATCATCATTGTTATCGTAATTTTCCTTTTGTTCGGCGTAAAGGATTTCCTGAAAAGAATGGCCTCCGGATGTTGCGGCGGAAACGCAGATATACGGCAAAGAAAAGAGGTCAATGACAGGAACCGGTCGCATTATCCTTATGAGGCAGTTATGCAGATCAGGGGAATGTCCTGCAGAAACTGTGCAATCAAGGTGGAAAATGCGCTGAACGAGAATGCGGGGATATGGGCCAGAGTAAACCAGGCAGAAGGAAGTGCGGATGTTCTTCTGAAAGAAAAAATCAGCGATGAAAAGCTGGCTGCCCCGGTCTGTAAAGCGGGGTACAGCGTTCAGGGGATCAAATGGAAACGGTAAAATTTGCATATGCGATGGAATCGGCAGGATATGGAGTCATTGCTTTGTCTGCAGTTATTGCAGTAAGTGTAATGATTGTATATATTGCAGGAATGATTCATAAAAAGGAAACCGACAGGCACAGCATGAGACCACATCAGATTTGATGAACTTTAAAGGATTATCCAGCGTACCGGATATCTCTGCAAAATAAGGATGTCCGGTATTTTTATGCTTTGAAATGACCGGCACATGAATTTTAAATACAAAAGCGGCAGAAGAAAAAATGTATTTACAAATGACTTTTCTCTTATTGTTATTGCAGACTGACGGACTATAATAGTTAGAAAGTCTTTTATACGTATTCTTATCAAATGGAGGAAACGGAATGTACAGAGTTTTGGGGGATGGATTTTTCAGTCAGATTCTTGACACGGAAAAACCATATTGGGCCTATGTTCTGCTGCTCGTTGTCACAATTATCATTTCAATTATACTCATCATTTTGGCCATGAAGAAAGTGGATAAAGGAATTATTATAACAATCCTGTGTTTAAGCGCAATTATTCTCGGGTCTACGCTCATGGGAGGAAGCTGCATTGTTTTTGCAGCATTACTTATTAAAATGCGCCTGGACGAGGTAAAAGAAAATGGTGTTTGAGACATTTCTATCGTATTATGGAGATAATGCTTTGCTTTTAAGAGTTGTTTTCATTGCGCTAAGCTTATGCTTTCTTTACTGCAGCAGCATATGCAGGATATATGACTGCTTAAGAAAGGAATTGATTCCCGCTTATATTCCGGCATTCACATACCTGGCTTTCTCAATTATCCGTGATTTGCTTCATATGGATTTCATAACCAGATATGGATTTATAGAATATATTATTGAGTTTGTCTGCCTGAATCTTTCAATTATTCTCTGTTGTATGAAAATAAAAAGCATAAAAAGTCTGTTGTGTGTTATCAGTGTCTTTGGGATAGCGAATGTTTTAAGCGCATATATTTTTACTTTTGCTGTCGGAATTAAGTTTATTTTCATTATTGCCGTATTCCTTGTCCTTGGATTAGACGGTGGACCTGATGCGGATATTGATATCATGTTTGATGCGGATCATAATACGTATTATGTTAAAAGATACAAAGACAATCCGAACAAAGTCACGGTGTTTGAAGGCAACGGGGTTTTTCACGATGTGTTTCTCATGTCAAATGACAATTATTATTCCGGTTATAATTGCGCTTATTATATTAATCCGCATGGTTTTACGCGAATCGAAAAAGTAAAATAACTGAAGAAAATCTTCGATGAGTGCAGGGCATTGTCTTGACACAAAAGGTTGTGAGTGGTAAATTGCTATAAACATACCAGATAAATATGTTTATAGCAATTTTTATTTTACGATGGAGGGAAAATGACGCTCCAACAGCTTCGTTATGCGGTATGCATCGCAAAAAACAAGTCCATGAACAAGGCGGCCGAAGAACTGTATATAACACAGCCGAGTTTGTCCGGGACAATACGGGATCTGGAAAAGGAAATCGATACGCAGATATTTATCCGTTCCAACCGCGGCATTGAAATTACTTCTGCCGGCGAGGAATTTCTTTCCTATGCGCGTCAGCTGACAGAGCAGTATCAGCTGATCGAAGAACATTACGGATTCAATCATATTTCAAAAAAGAGGTTCAGCGTTTCGATGCAGCATTATACATTTGCCGTTCAGGCATTTATCAATGTCGTGCGTGAGTTCGGTTCCGATGAATATGAGTTTGCCGTTCATGAAACAAAGACGGCAGAGGTTATAAAAAATGTTAAATTCCAGAAGAGCGAAATTGGAATCATATATCTGAACACTTTTAATGAAAAAGCGATCACAAAAATCCTGAAAGAAGATGATCTTGAATTTATAGATCTTTTTCCCTGCAGAATTTCCGTATATTTATCTAAAAATCATCCGATGGCGAAGAAGAAGAAACTGAGCCTGGATGATCTGAAGGATTATCCGTGTCTTTCGTTTGAGCAGGGCGAAAACAATTCGTTTTACTTTTCAGAGGAAGTATTCAGCACATATGATTACAGGCATGTGATAAAAGCGGATGACAGAGCAACCTTTCTGAATATGATGATCGGACTGGATGCCTTTACCCTGTGTTCCGGCATTATATGCGAAGAACTGAACGGCGGCCTTTATACTTCCATTCCGCTGGATACGGAGGACAGGATGAGGATCGGCTATATCAAGAAAAAGAAGATGATCCTGGGCAGGCTCGGAGAACGGTATATTGAAGAGCTGAAAAAATTCGGGTGAGGATGGCGGCAAAATTCTGCCATAGGATAAACCGATAACCGGCTATATTTATTCTGTCATACCCGCACGTTCGGATTCCGCTTAAAATGGACAGAACGGAAGAAACGAGGTGTCTGTCTATGGAATATAAAATGCTCACCAGATGTCTGTACGGAAAAAGCGGGAGGGATGTCAGAGATTCCTATGGCGCAGTCAGCTATCCGATCTATCAGACTGCTACATTCGCTCATGAAAAATTCGGAACAAGCAGCGGCTATGACTATTCCCGGATGCAGAATCCTACCAGAGAACAGCTGGAGAAAACGGTTGCTGCTCTTGAAAACGGAGTGGATGCGCTGGCATTCTCCAGCGGGATGTCAGCCATTTCCGCTCTGATGGAACTGTTTCATCCGGGAGACAACATCATTTCGTCGAATGATCTGTACGGCGGTACCGTTCGGCTGTTTGAAAGCATCAGCAGAAAAAACGGAATTGAGATCCGGTACTCGGACTGTTCCCCGGAGTCGGCGGAAGCTCTTGCTGATGAAAGAACAAAGGCAATATATATCGAAACACCGACCAATCCGATGATGAACGTGATCAGTATCCGGGAAATGAGCAATATTGCAAAACGGCACGGGATACTGCTTATTGTGGATAATACATTTCTTTCTCCCTATTTTCAGAACCCCATTGATTTCGGCGCGGATATTGTGGTGCACAGCGGCACAAAATTTCTTGCGGGCCATAACGATACGATGGCAGGTTTTCTTGTGACGGATTCGGCGGAAATTTCCGGACAGCTCCGCTATATTTTCAAGACTGTCGGTTCTGCTCTTGCCCCGTTTGATTCGTGGCTTGTCCTGCGCGGTATAAAAACACTCGGGGTCAGAATGGAACAGGGGCAGAAAAATGCCATGATCATTGCAAAATGGCTTTCGGAACAGAAGAGGGTGACAAAGGTATTATACCCGGGACTCGCGGGTTCAAAAGGCGGGAAAATCAGCAGGGAACAGTCCCGCGGATCAGGGTGCATGCTGACCTTTGAAACAGATACGGTGGAACTTGCCCTGAAAATACTGAACGGGGTGCAACTGATCCGGTTTGCGGAAAGTCTCGGAGGAGTGGAAACACTGATCACTTATCCGATTACCCAGACGCATTCGGATGTTCCGAAGGACAGACTGAAGGAAATCGGGATTACGGAACGTGTCCTCAGGCTTTCTGTCGGAATTGAAGACGCAGAGGACCTTATACATGAATTTGAAAGGTTGTTTAATGATGAGACCGTCTGACAGGGAATACAATCAGGATTTTGACAGGATCGTATCCCGCAAGGGAACAGAAAGTCTGAAATATGATTTTGCGGTACAGAGGGGGAAGCCGGAAGGCATCCTGCCGCTTTGGGTCGCGGATATGGACTTTCCGACTTCATCAGGTATTATTGCCGCAATTAAAAAAAGAGCGGATCACGGAATTTTCGGCTACAGCGAGGCGGATGAAGGGTATTATGATGCTGTGATTTCATGGATGAGGAAAAGGCATTCCTGGGATATCCGGAGCAGCTGGATTGTAAAGACGCCGGGCGTTGTTTTTGCGCTTGCCATGGCAGTCCGGGCATACACGGACCCGGCGGATGCAGTCATGATTCAGCAGCCGGTCTACTATCCTTTTTCAGAAGTCATCCGCGATAACGGGCGGGTTGTTGTGAACAATGCGCTGAAGCTCGGAAACGACGGAAAATACCGGATGGATCCGGATGATTTTGAATATCAGATCAGGAGAAACAAAGTCAGGCTTTTTCTGCTCTGCAACCCGCACAATCCTGTCGGCAGAGTATGGACAAAAAAGGAACTTTCCGTAATCGGAGGCATATGCGCAAAATACGGCGTTACAGTTGTCAGTGATGAAATTCATGAGGATTTTGTATTTCCGGAACATGAACATCATGTATTTGCAAAGGCAGGAAAAGGATTTGCGGCTTTCACCATAACCTGTACTTCACCCGGGAAAACTTTTAATCTCGCCGGCCTGCAGGTATCCAATATCGTGATATCCGATCCGGGACTGAGAAAAGCTTTCCGAAGGGAAATAGCGGCTGCCGGGTACAGCCAGATCAATACAATGGGGCTTGTAGCGTGCGAGGCAGCTTACAGGAACGGAGGAGAGTGGTTTGATGCGTTAAGAGGATATCTGAAGGAAAATCTGGATTTTCTGAGAGAATATCTGAAAGAAAAGCTGCCGGAGATTTCACTGATCGAACCGGAAGGAACGTATCTGATCTGGCTGGATTTCAGAAAACTGAATTTAACGGAAAAACAACGGGAAGACATGATCGTAAACAGGGCAGGACTCTGGCTGGACAGCGGAGCGGTTTTCGGAGCAGACGGTACGGGGTTTGAACGAATCAATATTGCCTGTCCGCGAAGAACTCTGAAAAAGGCGCTTTCAATGCTGAGATCTGCCGTATATGAATATTCAAAGTAAGGTGAGATATTGTAATTTTACTTTTTCTGTCTGAAAGAAGCCGGCTATAAGAAAACCCTATAGCCGGCTGAATTATTTACATATTACCCATTAAACCGATATGCATATATAATTATCGCAGTTGCTCCAGAAAAAACCTGATACGGATTTTAAAAATGAAAGCAGAGGAAAACAAATGAAAGACACAGATATACTGACTGAAATCGTACACGGAGGTGCAGGGGTACTGCCGCAGGCAGGAGCCGTGAATGTTCCGATTTACCTGACATCGACTTTCAGGCAGCCTTCTTTTGAAGATCCGGGGAATTACGGCTATTCCCGGGGGAAGAACCCGACCAGAGAGGCAGTGGAATTGCTGATCGCAAAACTGGAAGGCGGAACATACGGCTTCGGTTTTGCGTCCGGAATGGCAGCTACACAGGCAGCATTAAGTCTTCTGAAGTCAGGAGACAAGGTCCTTGTCAGCAGTAATGTTTACGGAGGGACATACGGTCTGCTGGCTGAAATACTCAGCAGTTACGGAATTTCATTTTCACTTGAGGATATGACGGATTTATCCGTACTGGAAGAAAAAATTACCGATGATGTCAGGGCGATTTTCGTTGAGACACCGTCCAATCCTTCCCTGACGGTCACCGATCTGAAGAAAGTCGCGGAGATATCCGAAAGGCACCGGCTTTTATCGATTGTTGACAATACATTTATGTCTCCGTATCTGCAGAGACCGCTGGATTTCGGTATTGATATTGTTGTGGAGAGCGCAACCAAATATCTGTCCGGACACAGCGATATCATTGCCGGCGTTCTTGCGGTGAAGGATGAAAAAATTGCTTCCAGAATTCACATGGCACAGGGACTGATCGGAGGTATTCTTCAGCCGTTTGATGCGTTTCTGCTTGCAAGGGGGATAAGGACACTTGCGGTAAGACAGGACAGGGCAGTTCAAAATGCGGAAAAGATTGCGGATTTTCTGCAGCGGCAGCCGTTCATAACCGCGATCCATTATCCGGGCCTGAAAAGCGATCCCGGGTATGAGATCCAGCGGAGACAGGCAAGAAACGGAGGAGCAATGATTTCCTTTGAGCTTGCGGAATCGATTGATATCCCTGTGTTTCTGGAATCACTGCGGCTGATTACATTCGGAGCAAGCCTCGGAGGTGTGGAGTCTCTGATCGGTCATCCGGCTACCACTTCGCACAGAGGCATTCCGAAAACGGTCAGAGAGAGAACCGGAATATCAGACCGCCTGATCAGGCTGTCGGCAGGGATTGAATATTCTGATGACATTATAAATGATCTGAAACAGGCTTTTGAAAAAGCCGACAGTGTGAACTGAAAAATTTCAAACAGTTACGGAGGAGAAAATTATGAAAAACAACAGACTTACTGTTTTGCTTGCGGCTGCTTCAGCCTTTGCCCTGATCCTGACAGGATGCGGCAATGCGCAGGCTTCGCCCGCATCGGCCTCGAAAACCAAAATCGTAATTGCGACAAGCGGTTCACCGAATCCTTTTTCGTATGTCGATGAAAACAAGAATATCACAGGCTATGATGTTGAAATCGTAAAGGCAGTCATGGGCAAGCTTCCCCAATACGAATATTCGATAGAAACAGCGGATTTCGGAGCAATTTTCGGCGGACTGGATTCAGACCGTTACCAGATCGGCGTCAACAATTTTTCCTATAACAAAGAGCGGGCCGAAAAATATCTCTATTCCACGCCGATCTTCAAAGACGCATATGTTGTTGCAGTTGCCAAAAACAACACGGATATCAATTCATTTCAGGATTTACCGGGAAAGACCACCGAGGTGGATGCAAATACGGCATATGCCACCGCACTGCAGGATTATAACAGCCAGCACAAAGAGAAACCGATCAATATCCAGTATTACAGTGATGTTGATCTTGTCGAAATATTACGGCATGTTACAGACGGGAAGGCCGATTTTCAGCTGATTGATGAACCGATGTATGAAAACTACATGAAGGAATACAGTCTCGATCTGAAGAGTGTGAAGCTTTCGGATGAAGAGAGCAATCTGATCGCAACCCCGTACAGCTATATCCTGACGGCAAAAAGCCAGCCGAAACTGTCGGAAGACATCAACGCAGTACTGCCGGAGCTGGTAAAGGACAAGACGATTGAGAAAATCAGCGAGAAATTCTTCAACGGTTCGGACTATACACCGTATGACAAATACTGAGCGGCAGTACATGACGGGAACTTTTTCCGGAACCGCAGTCAGAAAGGCAGAAACGAATGGCAAAATTGTTTGACGTGAAACTGGTATTTGAGGAGATCCCCGATCTGCTCGGATATCTTCCCACCACGGTCATACTGACATTGACTGCGATGGTTATCGGAATTGCCCTGGGCCTGATTATCGCCATAGTAAAAATAAACAGGATCCCGGGACTGTCTCAGATCGGAAGCATTTTCGTCTCAGTAATCAGGGGAACCCCCATCATTGTTCAGCTGTATCTGACGTATTTCGGGATACCCATATTGCTGAAGTATATCAATTATACGAGTGGCACAAACTATAATATCAATTCCGTTCCCCCCATTCTCTTTGCAATCGTTGCACTCGGAATCAACCAGTCGGCATTTGATTCGGAAACAATCCGCGCGGCAATCCAGTCGGTTGACAAAGGGCAGGTGGAAGCAGCCAAATCGCTCGGAATGTCGGATGGCCAGGTCTTAAGAAGGGTACTGCTGCCGCAGGCGGTGACCGTTGCAATACCGTCTCTGGGAAATTCGCTGATCAGTCTGATGAAGGGAACCTCGCTGGCATTTACCTGTTCTGTAGTGGAAATCACGGCAGCGGGAAAGATCATAGCAGGGAGAAATTACAGATATTTTGAAATTTACTGTTCACTTGCAATCATATACTGGCTGCTGACAATCCTGATTGAACGGGTATTCCGGTATATTGAGAAAAAAGCAGGTATTCCGGAACAGGCACCGGACATCAAACCGGCACGGGTTTTTCCGGCGGAAGGAACAGTGCAGAATGAACACTGAAATTTCAGGACAGGAGATGCCGGACAATGAGCTATATAGAGATCAGAAATCTGCATAAAAGTTTCGGAAACAATACGGTCCTGGACGGGGTCAGCGCGGATATCGGCAAAGGTGATGTCGTTGCCGTGATCGGACCGTCAGGTACGGGCAAATCAACATTGCTAAGGTCTCTGAACCGGCTTGAACATCTTGAGCAGGGAACTTTCAGCATTGACGGAAGACAGTATGATCTGACAACGAAAAACCGGAAGGAGATCTATTCGCTCCGTCAGAATACGGAGATGGTTTTTCAGCAGTTCAATTTATTTAAGAACCGGGATGTTCTTCAGAACGTCATGGAAGGTCTGATGGTTGTAAAGAAAATGAGCAGGAAGGATGCGGAAAAGGAAGCCCTGCGTTGTCTCGGCAGAGTCGGCCTGGCGGACCATCTTCATCATTATCCGCGGCATCTTTCGGGAGGACAGCAGCAGCGGGTCGCGATCGCCAGAGCGCTCGCGATGAAGCCGAAGCTGCTCCTGATGGACGAGCCTACGTCGGCACTCGATCCGGAACTGGTGGGAGAGGTTCTGATAACGGTTAAAAAGGCTGCGGAAGCCGGAAACACAATTCTGATCGTGACGCATGAAATGGACTTTGTCAAAAATGTTGCGAAGCGGGTCCTGTTTCTTGAAAACGGAAAGATCGTGGCGGACGGAACACCGGAGGAGATATTCGGCAATCCGAAAAGCGTTCGCCTGAAGGATTTTCTGTATAAAATACACATGCTGGAGAATACGGAATACAGTATCTGAAATGAATCAGGGGAGGAATGCGGTTTATGACACGGATTGCAGACAGTATCAGCGATATCATAGGAAATACACCATTGGTTGAACTGCATCATATCGAAAAGGAAATCGGATTTGAAGGAAGGATACTTGCAAAACTGGAAGCTCTGAATCCGTCTGCCAGTGTGAAAATCAGGATTGCCAGGGAAATGATCGATGCAGCGGAAAAGACAGGACAATTAAAACCGGGCGGTACCATTATTGAAGGAACGAGCGGAAATACCGGCATCGGCCTTGCTGCAATCGGTGCTTCGCGGGGTTATCACGTTATTCTTGTAATGCCGGATAATATGAGCGTGGAAAGAATGAAGCTGGCAAAGGCGTATGGTGCGGAAGTTGTGCTTACGCCGCGAGAAGGAAACATGGGCGCGGCAAATGCCAGGGCAAAGGAAATACTGGAGCATACGCCGAATGCCGTTATTGCCGGTCAGGGTGCCAACCCGAATAATCCCGGTGCGCATTACCGTACAACCGGTCCCGAGATATGGAGAGACACAGGAGGAGAAATTGACATACTGGTCGCGACAACGGGGACAGGAGGAACCATAAGTGGAAGCGGAAAATTTCTCCGTGAGAAAAAACCGTCTCTCAGGATTTATGCCGTTGAACCTGCGGGAAGTCCGGTTCTGAACGGCGGAAAACCCGGACCGCATAAAATACAGGGGATCGGAGGCGGGGCAACCCCTCCGGTAACGGATGTTTCACTTTTCGATGGTGTTCTGGATATAACGGATGACGATGCCTGTTCTTATGCCAGAAAGGCAGCAGAAACGGAAGGACTGCTGGTCGGTATTTCTTCCGGAGCTGCTCTGGCGGCAGCTGTACAGGTAGCAAAAAGGCCTGAAAATGCAAAAACAACGATCGTGACTGTTTTCCCGGATTCGGGAGAGAGATATCTGTCAACCGATCTGTACGATGTCTGACTGAAAGAAGAAAGGAATTCTGATGAGCTGCGGAAAAGTCGCAACAAGTGAAAAAGTGCATGAGATTGACAGTTCCGGTGCCTTCGTGAGACAGAAAAATTCTTTCACGGCGTCTTTCGGAAACGGCCCCGGAGAATTGCCTGTCGAACCGGGCCGGTACCGGCTGATCTGGACACCGCTCTGTCCGTGGGCTACAAGACAGATGATAGTCCTGAAGCTGCTGGGGCTTTCGGACGTGATCAGTACAGGAACGGTTTCACCTGTCAGAACGGAACAGGGCTGGGAATTTTCCCTGGATCCGGAAGGGAGGGATCCTGTTCTGGGGATCCGGTTCCTTCCGGAAATTTATGCGGCCACGGATCCCTGCTACGGCGGCCGTGCCACGGTACCTGTCGTTGTGGATGTTAAAGCAAAAAAAGTGGTAAACAACGATTATCACAGGCTTACGAACGAATGGGAAACCGCATGGAAACCGTATCATAAGAAGGATGCGCCGGATCTTTATCCGGGAAAGCTGCAAAGTGAAATCGATTCGCTGAATATAATTCTTTTCAACGAAGTAAACAACGGCGTTTATAAAGCCGGTTTTGCGGAAAGCCAGGAAGCATATGAGGATGCCGTGCGTATATTGTTTGAAAGGCTGGACCGGCTGGAAGAGCGGCTGGACAAAAGGCGTTTTCTTTTCGGTGATTCCGTTACGGATTCCGATGTCAGACTGTACGTGACGCTGGCGCGGTTTGATACCGTATATTATTATCTGTTCCGTTGTGACCGGAAACGGGTGCGGGATTATCCGAATCTCTGGAATTATGCGAAAGACCTTTATTCGATTCCGGCATTTCGTGAGTCCACGGATTTTGAAGCAATCAAACGGGGATATTTTCTCGGGTCGGTCAGCGAAAATCCGTTTCAGATTCTTCCAAAAGGCCCGGATAACAGCATCTGGAACGAACCGAATGACAGAGCGGAAAAATTCGACGATAAGGAGGCGCATTGATGTCGGAATGGCATATAACGGATGAGATGCGTTCGGACGGAGAATTTGAACGTCAGCAGAACCGGTTTACCACACCGTTCGGAGAGGGAAAGGGAATGCTTCCCGTCGAAGAGGGACGGTACCGTCTGCTTTGGACGCCGGCCTGTCCGTGGGCACACCGGTCAGTTATTGTCCGGCGTATTCTCGGACTGGAAAAAGCAGTCAGCATCGGGACACTGGATCCGGTAAGGCCGGATGTGGATCGCAGCGACTGGGCCTTTACTTTGGACAGGAACGGAAAAGATCCGGTTCTGGGAATACGGTATCTGAGTGAAGCGTATCTCCGGGCGGATCCGTCCTACAGCGGCAGATTTACGGTACCTGCGGTTGTGGACCTGCAAACGGGAAAAGTTGTGAATAATGATTACTTTAACCTTACCCGTTACTGGGAAGTGGAATGGAAGAGATTTCATAAACCCGGAGCGCCTGATCTTTACCCGCCGGAACTGCGGGGAGACATCGACAGCCTGGACGACATCCTTTTTCACGATATCAACAACGGCGTCTACAGAGCCGGTTTTGCCGAGAGTCAGGCGGCTTATGAAAGTGCCTTTGATCAGGTGTTCGGCAGACTGGACTGGCTTGAAAAACGTCTGGGGAGAAGCCGGTTTCTCTTTGAGAACCGGATCACGGAATCGGATATCCGGCTTTATGTGACGCTGGCGCGGTTTGATATTGCATATAACACGGGATTCCGGGTTAACCGGAACCGTCTTATCGATTTTCCGAACCTGTGGGATTACGCACGGGATCTGTACAGCCATCGCGGCTTCGGCGATACGACGGATTTTTCCGCGATCAAAAAGCATTATCATCTGTGTGCCCTGTATACGAATCCCTGTAAGATTCTCCCGACAGGATATGATGTGAAAATATGGCTTGAACCTAATGACCGTGAGAAAAAATTCGGACCGGAGAAACAGAATGATGGAAAAAATTGAAATCAGGACAGATTCGGACGGGGTAGACTGGGAGCGGGTGTCGGAGATCCTTAAGGATGCAAAGCTCAGCGAACTGAATGCGGACCGGCAGAAACTGGTTTTTCAGAGAAGTTATGCTGTTGCTTTTGCATATGCCGGTGACAGACTGATCGGTGTGGGACGGGAACTGTCGGACGGTATTTCCCAGGCGGCAATCTACAATATTGCACTGGATGAACATTACCGCGGGCATGGAACCGGACGGGCCATGATCAGAGCTCTGATCGCACAGGTGCCGGGTTGTACGGTTATTCTGTATACCCATCCGCGTACGGTAGCCATGTATGAGCATATGGGATTCCGGCGCCTTAAAACAGCCATGCGTTATGTTGCCGAAAACGACGAAGGTGCACAGTTCATGGAGGAACACGGTTTCCTGCTGCCGGAACATTACCGTTTCAACGACAATGAATATGAAAAAATCCCATGGTCTCCGGAAATCCGGATACCTCTGGATAAAGTATGACCGGTACAGAATCAGGACAAAGATAACGGAGGCAATAATGAGCAATGAAAGCTGTGATTATATCGCACACCGGAAAAAGACAGATACATCCGCTGATTACACAGACGAAGAGGCAAAAAGGCATGCAAGAGAAAGAGGAGTGGACTTAAGGCCTGCGGAAACAAAAAATGAAATAGACGATACCGGCGCTTTTATCCGTCAGCCGAACGCCTTTACGCAGCCGTTCGGAGATAAAGAGGGGGATCTGAAAGCCGAAGCCGGACGTTATTCCATTTACTGGGCAAAGGGCTGCAACTGGTCAAACAGGCCGATAATCGTACGGGACCTTCTCGGTCTTCAGAATGTCATAGGAGATCAGCTTACAAGCCACAGCGGAACAGACAATCGCTACGGACACGGCTTTGCCACGGAACCTGATCACAGAGATCCGGCTACGGGTGTCTATTTTTTAAGTGAGTTTTACAGGAAAGCAGATCCGGCATTCAAGGGGAGGGCCACAACGCCCACCCTTGTCGATATCAGGGAAAAAAAGGCGGTCAATAACGATTATCACCGTCTGACAAACTATCTTGAAGTTCAGTTCCGGCCGTTTCAGCCTGAGAACGCGCCTGATCTGTATCCGAAAAAATTCCGGAAGGAAATTGACGAATTCAATGACTGGCTGTTTCCGCATGTCAACAATGCGCATTACCGTATGGCATTCTGCCAGACTCCGCAGGCATATGATGAAGCATATGAAGATTTTTACAATTCGCTGGAAAAACTGGACAGACGGCTGGAGACAAACCGGTTTCTGTTCGGGGATTATATTACCGACAGCGATGTGCGTGCCTATGTGACGCTTGTCAGATGGGATGTTGCCTATTTCCACAATATCGGTCCGACAAAACATCCGATTGTATTTTACAAAAACATATGGGGATGGCTGAAAGAACTGAATGCAGTCCCGGAGTTTCATAAAACAGCCAATGCACGGGAACTGGCGCTGGAACCGGGGCCCGGAGTCAGGGAAGACGATGACGATAAACTGTTCCGTGATTACAATCACAGGATTCTTTCCAAGGTAGATTTTGACGTGCTGTGGAAAGATGACGGTCTGAGAAAAAAGCTCAGCGGAAACCCGGAAGATAAATTCCTGCGTCATCCCCGGAATGAAATTTACGCGGATTATGCAGGTGAAATTTCCGAAACGATATGGAACAGCCCGGACAGGAAGGACCGTAATCCGAAAAACGGGACGCTTTCCGTCGATGCTTCCGTAAATCCGGTCAATCTGTCCGAAGCAACCGCAGAATGCAATTGACAGAAAGAAAAATTTTTGCTATTATAACCAATAAACATATAGGATAAATATGAATATATTTTTGGACAGTCATCAGATTGTCGGAGAGTAAAACCGTGCCGGACGAGTGCAAAAAAGTAATTTCAAAAAGAAGACTGCTGAAAACATTCAGGGAACTCATTGCAATTGATTCGGAATCATTTCATGAGCGGGATATGGCGGATTATTTAACAGGCGCATTCAGATCGCTGGGAGCAGAAGTTACGGAAGACAACGCAGGAAGGAAACTGATGAAAGGACTGCCTTCCGGCACGGAATACCGGCCTGCCGGAAATCTCCTGGTCCGTCTGAGGGGAACCGTAAAAGCAGACCCGGTTCTGTTTTCGGCACATATGGATACGGTCAGTCCAGGAAATGGGAGACATGCCGTTCTGAAAAAGAGCGGCAAAATTACTTCAGACGGGAAAACCGTTCTCGGAGCGGATGATGCTGCCGCACTTTCGGTTTGTCTGGAATCAGTGCGGGCAATCGTGGAGAAAGGTATTCCGCATCCGGATATAGAATTCCTGATTACTTCGGCGGAGGAACCGTATGCAAAGGGCAGCAGACTGGCAGACTTTTCAAAAATTTATTCGAAGACAGCCTATGTATTTGATCTGAGCGGTCCGGTAGGAAAAGCCGCAACTGCCGCACCCGGCATCATCTCATTTACGGTCACGGTATACGGAAAAAAAGCACACGCCGGTTTTTGCCCGGAGAATGGAATTCATGCCATACTGGCTGCGGCCGGCGGAATTTCCAAAATGCGGATGGGAAGAACAGGCAGGGAAACAACTGTAAACATAGGAGTGATCGAAGGCGGAACGGCGGCGAATATCGTACCGGATAAATGCACGATAACGGGAGAAATCAGGAGCCTCATGCAACAGAATGCAGAGGATGAAGCTGAGCATTTAAGAAAAATTTTCACAAAAGAAGCGGAAAAAATCGGAGCAAAAGCGGAATTTACATTCCGGGAAGAATTCCGGGCATATCATATACCGGATACGCATCCGGTTGCGGTTCGCTTCCGGAAAGCATGCAGGGATCTTGGGCTTTCAGGAGAGCTGATAAAAACTCTGGGCGGCAGTGACAATAATATTCTGGTTGATCATGGAATTGACGGGATTGTGGTTGCCTGCGGTATGAATGAAGCGCATACAACGAAGGAGTACACAACGATTTCGGAGCTTGTAAAAAGTGCGGAACTTGCTTTGAAACTTATGACAATCTGACGGAATTCTCCGTGAACGGAAAGGGATGGGACACAATTGAAATCACCGCTTCGCTATCAGATCTCTGAATATGACTGTGGCCCCACAGCAATGCTGGATGCTGTCAGTTATCTTTTTGAACGGGAGGAAATCCCACCGGAGATCATCCGTAATATAATGCTCTATTCTCTTGACTGCTACAGTATTGACGGGATCAGCGGAGAACGCGGAACTTCCTGTACGGCTATGATGTTTTTAAGCAACTGGCTGAGCGGGTTCGGGAAAATCGGACAGTTGCCGGTTTCCAGCAGATACCTGACCGGAAAAGATGTTTTTTTGGGACAGAACAGTTATATCAATGATGCGCTTTGCCGCGGCGGCGCGGCAGTTGTCAGGCTCTGGCTTGATGAATGGCATTACACCCTGCTGACCGGTACATGCAACGGTCTGGTGAGAATGTTTGATCCTTATTATCAGAAGGAAAATGATCTGCCGGAAGGCATTCAGATCATAACAGATGAACCATGCCGTTTCAACCGCATCGTACCGGAATCCGTCATGAATAAAAACAGCTGTGGCACATATTCCATGGGACCGGAGGAATCAAGAGAAGCAGTTCTTTTGTTTAACGACAGGACCAGGCTGACGGAAGACAAGACCGTTGAATACATGATATGAAAATACAGCTTCCGGCTGAGAGACAGACACTGAAAACTGAAGGAAGGCGAAAAGGTGAAAGCCGTCTGTCATTCCGGCGTTTTACTTCATTGATTGGATGGTGCAATTACGATAAAATAAAGCTATGTAAATAGTTCTGAGCGGTGAAAATACCTGTGCCCATTTTCGGGGGACAATCCGTTGACAACATCAAACGGATTCTTTATATTAATTTCAGAAGGATTGGACTTGATCGGATTAAGTTCCGGGAGCTTTGTGCTCACCTGTCTGATCCTTTTTACTTTTATCATCCGTTGAATAAGGAATGTATTCGGAAAACAACATCCATTTATCAAGGGAGAACTCAAAATGTCTCATTGTACTTTTATCCTGGCCAGACATGGCGAGACGTATTGGAATCAAAAGAGAAGAATGCAGGGTCAGGTGAATATTCCGTTGAATGAAAACGGAATCAGTCAGGCTGAAAGACTGGCTGAAAAGCTGAGACCCTATGATTTTGATATTTGCTACAGCAGTCCGCTTGCCAGGTCTCTCCGGACGGCTGAAATTATCTGCAATTCAAGAAATGTCGCTATTATCAAAGACGACAGACTGGTCGAGCAGAGTTACGGGATATGCGAAGGACAGCCGCAGAAGATTGTTTTTAATGTTCCGTTCTGCAGGATGTATCACTATGTCCATAATACGGCAAAATATAAAGCGCCAACAGGCGGAGAATCATTTGAAGACATGATTTTGCGCGGAGGAAGAGTTATCCGTGAAATTATGGAGCCGGCCGCATCAAAATACAATACGGTTCTGATATCAGGCCATGGAGCAATTCTGTGTTCGATTTTCTGCAATATTGAAAATATCCCTGTCTCAGAGTTCTGGAAAGAAAGACTTGATAACTGCGGGTACGCAGTTGTTGAATGGACTGACGGACAATGGCTGATAAAAGGCAGGGGTTAACAAGATATAAAATATAAAATATTAAGAGATAATGCGTGTGATGATTTCTTTTGTCATTTTCTCTCGAACCTTTTTCTGATGGAAAGAATCAATGCCACAAACTCGGACTGGGACTCGGGATTCCTGCTGCTGATCCATTCCCGCAGCATTGCATAGATTCCGCGCGAGAAGAACAGACGGATATATTTGGTTTCGGAAGCCGGGTAGTTCTGAAGGATTTTCTGATCAAGAAATGTGTTTATGAAAGACTGATGCATTAAGTGGTCATAAAATGAATCATAAGACAGGGCATTCAGCAGGATTTTCATTTTATCTCTGTTTCTGTCTATGTATGCGATTGTTCCGGTCAGCATGTCTTTTTCCGATAAATTGCCTTCATCAAAAGACTTTTTCAGTTCGTCGAAAAAGTCTTTTTCTGTTTCTTCCAGCAGGTCATAGGTATTTTCATAATACTTATAGAAAGTCGTACGGTTGATCTGTGCGGTTTCGCACAGTTCAGCCACTGTTATTCTCCGGATATCTTCCTTCTGCATCAGTTTCAGCAGAGCTTCCTTAAGCATTGTTTTTGATAAACGTATTCTCTGGTTTTCCATCGCATCCGCCTCGACAAACTGAATTGATCTGTTGACCCTGAAACATCAGCACCGGCTGATGTTGAACACACAACGGTTTAAAAGCAACTATCTGTTGACTTTAAACCTGCAAGTTTATTATATTGACTTCACAGACGAAGTCAACGGAAAATTTCGCGCAGTCTTAACCGGGTTATGCAAGACCGCAATGAAAGGAGAACGTATATGCAATACAGGGTCGATCCGAGGTCGGGAAATAAATTATCGGTGCTCGGGTTTGGATGTATGCGTTTTTCGAAAAGCCTCAGCGCTTCTTTCGGTTTTCATATAGGGAAATCTTTTGATGAAAAAAAGATTGAAAAGATGCTGGTGGATGCAGTCGACCGCGGAATCAACTATTTTGATACCGCCTATCTGTATGCCGGCAGCGAGGACTTTCTCGGGAGGACTTTGAAAAAGCACGGTCTGCGAGACAAGGTATACATTGCCACAAAATTTCCTCTGATGCTTGCAAAGAAGCGGGAAGATCTGGACAGATATTTTTATACGGAGCTTGAACGCCTTCAGACGGATCATATTGATTATTATCTGTTCCATATGCTGTCTGATATGGATACCTGGAAAAAGCTCTGCAGTTGGGGTGTAAAAGAATGGATTACGGGAAAAAAGGCCTCGGGCCAGATCAGACAGGCAGGCTTTTCCTTTCATGGTCCCAGGGATACTTTTCTTGAACTTCTTGATGCCTATGACTGGGATTTCGTTCAGATCCAGTATAACTATTCCGATGAAAATTTTCAGGCCGGAACAGCAGGCCTGAAGGCTGTATCGGCAAAGGGAATCCCGGTCATGATCATGGAACCTCTTCTGGGAGGACGCCTGGCAACCGGGCTTTCCGAGAAGGCAGTCAGGCGTTTCCGGGAAGAAGGAAAGGATGCGTCGCCTGCGGACTGGGGACTCAGATGGGTATGGAACCATCCGGAGGTCACTGTTGTCTTAAGCGGAATGAATGAACCGGAACAGCTGGAAAAAAATGCAGCAGTGGCGGAAACGGCAACAGCAGGCATGCTGTCGGCGAAAGACCTGAAGGTGTTCGAAGATGTAAGAAAAATATTCAACGACTCCTGTAAAATCCACTGTACGGGATACCATTACTGTATGCCATGTCCTGCCGGCGTGAATATTCCCGGCTGTTTTTCGGCCTACAATACCTATTACTCCATCAGCAGGGAGACCGGAAAGCTGCAGTACAGCATGACAACATTGCTGTCGGGGAAACCGGGCTATGCAAGTCTCTGCCGGAAATGCGGAAGATGCGAAAAGCAATGTCCGCAGCATCTGCCCATCCGGAATTCTCTGACAGAAGTAAGAAACACAATGGAAGGTACAGGATTCAAAGTCATGAAAGTTGTTTCCGGTATTTTTCTGAACAGGAAAGGAAGTAAAAAATGACAGGTCATTCATCTGACAGTAAGAAAACGCTTATCTGCTGTTTCTCGGGGACGGGAAACAGTCTGGCGCTTGCAAGAATGACGGCAAGGTATCTCGGAAATACGGAGATCAGAGGCATGATGTCTCTGAAAGTAGATCCGGAAATACCCCCTGAATATGATTATATAGGCTTTGTTTTCCCGACCTGTTTCGGCCATCCGCCAAAGGTTGTGACTGAAATCGGCGAAAAACTCATATTCGAAAGTCATCAGCGGGTATTTATTATCGTTACCTGCGGAGGCAGCAATATTCTTGCCCTTTCCGATTTCAGAAAACAGCTGGAACCGAAGACCGCACATGCAGTACAGGGATTTTCAGTCCGGCTTCCGGGAAATCATCTTGTCGGATTCGGAGCATGGTCTGAAAAACGGCAGCAGAAACTGTTTGAAGGAGCACGGAAATCGGCGAAGGAGATCGCATATAAAATCAGACATGAAATTCCGGTCAGGAAAAAGCCGGATCCGCCCCTTCATTTCATGACGTTTCTTTCCGAAACCTTTAACGGAAGACTGGGCGTGGAAAATATCCATTCGATGGTTCCGCTTTATGATACGACTGACGCCTGTACCCGGTGCGGGATCTGTGAAAAGATCTGTCCGGTCGGTAATATAAAACTGACGCATGACGGCGTGCTTTTCGGAAACAACTGTCAGCAGTGCATGGCGTGCATTCAGTGGTGTCCGAACCGGGCAATATCACATCCGAATGTGCCGAAGGACAGAAAACGGTACCATCATCCGGATATCACGCTGGAAGACATGATCAGGTTAAACAGCGGATATCCCTGTGCACTGCGCAGTCAGAAAGAAGACAGTTCGGAGAGGAGAGAAAAATGATCGATTATTGCCGTCATCACTGGTACAATATAGGAGGTATTTTATTCATCGCGCTTTCGTTTTTTCTCGCATTCCGGAACAGCGCGCTCAGCCGCATTCAGGTAATACTGCTGAGCAGTTTCATGGGCATGCTGGTCCATCAGATGGAAGAATATGCGTGGCCGGGTGGCTTTCCGTCCATGGCCAACATCTTAATGTGCCGAGAAAGAGAAGCATATGACCGTTATCCATTCAATGCCAATCAGTGCTGGATCAGCAATGTATTTCTGACCTACACGTTTTATCTTCTGCCGGTATTCTTTCCGAATCTGATCTGGCTCGGGCTTGCACAGGTTTTTGCGGGAATGCTGCAGATCATTTCACACGGATTTCTTATGAATATAAAGCTCAGGAGTTTTTATAACCCCGGAATGGGCGCGACCATTTTACTTCAGTGGCCAATCGGAATATATTATATATATTACGTGAATGCCCATAAGCTTGCCGGTCAGTCAGCCTATCTGATCGGCATGGCGGCAGCCGTAGCCGCATTGTGTGTACTGTTTTTTATTCCGATACTGCTGATGCGGGACAGGAAGTCCGCATATCCGTTTCATGAGGAAGAATTATACGGGTTTGCCGAACGGAAAATAAAGGCAATGCAGCATGAGAGGAAAGTATAATCCATCTTGCTTATCTGGGAATAAAACTGATTTCAAAAAAGGAGGATCTTATCATGAATAAAGAAGCTTTGGATGTACTGAAGAACCGCAGAAGCATAAGAAAATACAAATCCGAACAGATCCGCGATGATGAGTTAAAGGCTGTTCTGGAAGCGGGAACATACGGAGCAACCGGGGCAGGGACACAGTCCCCGACCATTATTGCCGTTCAGAATCCCGAGCTGATCCGTGTGCTGAATAAAATGAACGCTGCCGTCATGGGGAAACCGGAGGCGACTCCTTATTACGGAGCACCGACTGTAATATTTACTTTCGCGTCGGCAAAAGCAGTCACGCCGGATGAAGACGCGATCATAGTTGCTGCCAATATGTTAAATGCTTCCTACGCAGTCGGGCTTGGTTCCTGCTGGATTCACAGATCCAGGCAGATGTTTGAAACGGACGAGGGCAGAAAACTGAAAAAGCAATGGGGACTTGCGGATGATGATTACTGCATGTCTTCGATTGCCGTCGGCTATCCTGATTGCGAACAGCCGGCCGCAAAGCCAAGAAAAGAAGGATATTACCGCATCATTAAATGATGTCTGAAAATCAAGGCTTTTTTGATTTTTGGCGGATCATGGGATTATGGGGGATTTAAAAACAGAATTCGGGTCATACATCAAAAAGGGACGCCTGGCGTCCTTTTTTGTATCTGTTTAGACATCATTATCATGAGAATCTGTTGAAAATATAAGATGTAAATAATGTCTGCTAAACAGCTTTGAAAGTATTGTTTTTATTGATGTTGCGCGTTCTGAGGCGCATACTAAGTGCAGGAGAAATGCCATAATTCTTCAAAAAACCTTGCACTTACGGAGGTGCCAT
>Ga0163159_1000071_pt1 | contig 160760 bp, 138 predicted proteins | sample BioMet9_FD_108702 | JGI IMG/M metagenome (GOLD analysis project Ga0163159, IMG submission 108702) | Microbial communities from bioreactor (seeded with sewage sludge) at Lawrence Berkeley National Lab, California, USA - Biofuel... | ecosystem: Engineered > Bioreactor > Anaerobic > Unclassified ... | reverse complement strand
TGATTATTGTGTGGGGGTCACACCCGTTCCCATTCCGAACACGGAAGTTAAGCCCTTCAACGCCGATGGTACTGCGCGAAAGCGTGGGAGAGTAGGTCATCGCCAGGCTTTTTTTATTTTAAAGCGGATTTTGAAATCGGGCTTTGACTTGTACGTGCCAAACAAAGATGCTAGAATAAGAGAGATATCATACTGTAATTTGATCGGGGGCATGAATGGCCGAACGGGATACGCAAATCCAGCTCGTCACCTTTCAGATAAGCGAAGAGCTCTACGGTGTCGACATCATGGATGTAAAGGAAATTGTCCGTGTTCAGGAAATACGGCAGATCCCAAATGCACCAGTCTATGTGGAGGGTCTCTTCAATCTGAGGGGCGAGATAATCCCAATTATCTCGCTGCATAAGCGTTTCCAGCTTAAAAAGGCCCAGCTGAGCGAAGAAGACCAGCTGCTCTCGGGTTTTATAATCATAGATATCGATGGAATGAAGCTTGGTGTCATAATCGACAAGGTAGAGCGCGTTGTATCGATCGATGCAAGCGAGATCCAGCCCCCGCCCCAGATGCTCTCAGGCATTGGCGCCCAGTATATTCAGGGCGTTGTAAACAGGGAGCAGAGCTATCTTATTCTGCTGGACATCAAGAAGCTTTTCAGCGCGAAAGAGCTGAGCAAAATTGAGGAAATGAGGCGCTAAGCCCTTTTAGCATAGGATGAGCATTCCCGTTTTTTGTCCCTATATCCGCCGCAAGGATATGGATTCGGTGCTGAACTGCCTTGTGACCGATTCGATCGGTCCAGGCGAATATGCCGACCGCTTTATCAAATCCCTTAAAGAAAGCCTCAATTTTGACTTCGGCTTCGCCCTGCGGAGCCCTTTTACGGCGCTCTGCTATGCCTTTGAAGCGCTGGGTCTTAAAGAGGGCGATACTATTCTGGTATCGGCCCTGGCGCCTGCCTATTATGCGCGGGCTGCCGCGGAAAAGGGTATTGGGCTGGCAATTGCGGACTGCGCTGAAAACAGCCTTCAGCCGGATTTGGAGTGCATAAAGCAGGCGATTGCGGCGAGCGCCGTAAAGCCTTCAGCCTATATTCTATTTGAACCGCTTGGAATTATCCCCGACCTGAGCGGTTTTGAAGAGACAGGGCTGCGCATTGTCGAGGATATTACACAGGGAATCAAGGCATATAGAGGCGAGCTCAAGGCCGGTTCCATTGGCGGGCTCGCCATGCTGGGACTCGAGAACAGGGGCATTGTCACGACGGGCGGAGGAGCTGTGCTCTTTGCGAAAGCAAGGCGCGAAGGCATGGTGCTGCGCAATATCGCCGAAGAGGTGCCTGCCGAGCTCAGAATGACCGATTATAACGCTGCGCTGGGCTGGGCCCAGCTTCGCGGCCTTGAGATGAACCTCGAGACGAGGCGGACTATATATCAGGCATTCGGCGCTTCGATTGCCAGAACAAAGCACCATCTGCTCGCTGTCGAGGGCGAGGGTGAGGCTGGATTCTGGGCCTTCCCTGTGGCACTTGAGTCAGGCGTCAAGGATGTATGCGCATACGCGAAGAAAAAAGAGATAGATACCGAACTGGCTTTTGAGGACAGTCTTGCGGGAAAGGGCCTTGTGCCGGAGGGACAGTGCCCGCGGGCCCGCTCTCTGGCTCTGCGCAGCATCCTGTTTCCTCTGCACGAGAGGATTGGCAAGGCCGGAGTCCAGAAAATAGAAAGGCTGCTCGGTACTCTTCCCTGATTGCGAAAAGAAGGAAGCGGAAATGGTATGCCGGAAAGTCCTCATCATCGCGAACCTCATGAAGGATGAGGCAGAAGACCGCGCCCGCTCCATATCTGTCTATTTGAAAAGCAGAAATATTGAGACCGAAATTTTCAGCTTTAAGGGCGCGGCAGGCCCTCTGCCTCATACAGAGGGCTTCGACCTCGCGATTACCCTTGGAGGCGATGGCACTGTGCTCTATGCCGCCCGGGGACTCGCCGATGTGGAAGTTCCCATTCTGCCGGTAAATCTCGGGCATTTGGGCTTTATCGCCGGTTTTTCCTCGGCGGGCTGGATGGCGGCGATCGATGCCTGCCTCCAGGGAAGGCTGAAGCTGAGCCGCCGATCGATGCTGCTCGCAACGGTAGAGAGGGCGGGGGCGGCCGCCGGACGCTTTTACGCGCTGAACGACGGCGTTGTTGCCGGCCGCGGCATTGCAAAACTTATTACGGTGGATGTGAAGGCAGGCGGCGCCCTGCTCGGCGAATACAGGGCCGATGGCATCATCGTGGCAACTCCTACAGGCTCTACAGCCTACAATCTGGCCGCTGGCGGGCCCATAGTCCATCCCGATCTCGATGCCATGATCCTGAATCCAGTCTGTCCCTTTACCCTGTCCAACCGGCCCCTCGTGGTGCCCGGCTCGGAGACACTGGAAATAATTGTAAAGGAATCGAAAAGAACTGGTATAATACTGACACTGGATGGTCAGGACGCTATGGATCTCGAAAACGGCGACAGAGTCGCCTTTGTGCACGCGCCTAAACAGGCGCTAATCTGTCTGCCGGAACGCCAGACTTTTTATGAAGTTCTGCGCGATAAGCTCTGCTGGTCGGGAGGTTCCCATGATTGAGGAACTCTCTGTCAGGGATTTCGCTCTTATAGAGCGGCTCCAGGTAAGCCTGGGGCCCGGCCTCACCATTCTGTCGGGCGAGACTGGCGCCGGAAAATCTCTGCTTATTGGCGCCATAGGCTTTCTGCTTGGAATGAAAAGCGATACAGGGGTGATACGGACAGGGGCCGAAGAGGCTCTGGTCACCGGTGTCATCGATGTGGCGAAGAATTCCGAAGCCCTTGCCTGGCTCTCCGCCCATGGTCTTGAATGCGAGGATGGCAGGGTCATTCTGAGGCGGGGCATAAAATCCAACGGCCGGGGCTCTGTGTTTATTCAGAACCAGCCCGCTCTGCGCTCCGATCTTGTCGCCCTGACTTCTCTGCTCATCGATCTGCATGGCCAGCACGAACAGCAGACCCTGCTTTCACCTGAGAACCACCGGAGGCTGCTCGACCGCTTTGCCGGCATCGAAGATGAGGTAAAAGCCTATGGGCAGCGCTTTGCGGATCTCAGCGCGAAGCGGAAGGACTTCGAGGCAGCCCTGGCATCGGAGCAGGAGAGGGCCCGCGAGATCGAGTTTCTGCGCTATGCGATAGATGAAATCTCCAAAGCCAAGCTGAAGCGCGGCGAGGAAGAAGAGCTCGAGGCCGAGGAAAAGCTGCTCGCAGGCTACGAAAAGCTCTATGCCGCGGTCGACGAGGCCCACGAAAGTCTGAGAGCAGAGGGCGATGATTCTGGCGAGGGCGGAGAGCGCCCCGCTGAAGGCGCCCTTGCCACGCTGAGAAGGACGAGGAGCGCTCTCGAGGCCGCCCAGAACACAGACCAGAGCCTTGCGGATCTGTCGCGGCGGGCCGATGACGCCTACTATGAGCTTGAGGATATAGCCGACTCGCTGAGGAGCTATCTCGGCGGGCTGAAATTCAGCCCGGACAGGCTTGAAGAGGTTGAATCGCGGCTGGCCGAGATCCAGAAACTTAAAAAGAAATACGGTGCTTCCATAGACGATATCCTGAACCAGCTCGATCGCGACACTGACCAGCTGTCCCGGCTCGAGAACTGGGAAGAGAACAGAGAGGGGCTGGCATCCGAAATCGCGCAGCTCGAAAAAGAGGTGCTCGCCTCAGCTCTCAAGATCTCCGCCGAACGCAGCGCCGCCGCCGCCTCACTTCAATCCCGAATCGAGGCGATCCTCAGAACCCTTGGCATGCCCAATGCCCGCTTCCTTGTACGCATAGAGAGAAAGCAGCTCGAAGAGGGCAAGCCTGTTGTGGGGCCCTATGGCGTCGATGATGTGGAATTTCTGATAGCGCCCAACCCGGGCGAATCGCCCAAGGCCCTCGCCCGCATCGCTTCGGGCGGCGAGCTGTCGCGTGTGGCGCTGGCCGCCAAGACAATCCTCGCCGAGAGCGATACTGTCGATACCCTCATCTTTGATGAAATAGACGCGGGAATCGGCGGCGAAGTCGCAGTAGCCGTGGGAGAGCACCTTGCTGCTCTTGGAAAAACGCGTCAAGTTCTTTGTATAACACATCTCGCATCTATCGCCGCACGCGCCGATAATCACTATAGGGTGGAAAAACAGATTGCCGACGGGCGTACGACTACGCTTCTGTCGCGCATGGACGGCCGGGCCAGAGCGGAGGAGATTGCCAGAATGCTCGCCGGCGACCCCGAAGAGGAGGCTTCTGTGGCCCATGCCATTGAGCTCCTCAGAAAACATGGAAACTGGCGGGACAGCTGATGGGCAAGATAACGCTGGAACAGAGAAACAGGTTTGCCGCAAAAGAGAAGGAGCTGAGACGGACGATAGAGGCCGGGCAGGCCAAAGAGAAGACCCTGCTCGATCTTCTGGCTCACGATGAAAATGGTGCCGCCTACAAGCGTCTTCATCTCGCGGAGGAAGTGCTCGATCTCTCGTCCTGGTATCTGCTCGTAAGCAATATTTCGGTCTCCATGCTCGGCATTAAAAATGAGGACTATCTGATTGAAGGCAGAAAGGTGCTTGTCAGAGCCCTTAAATATGTTGAGGATACGACCACTGGCTGTCTTGACTGCCCGATAAGCGACTATGAGGCCAATCTCGACGCGATCGCCGATCTGAGCATTGAAGCCAGATCGCATCTGATGCGCAAGTTTGGCTTTGCCATTCAGTCCTACGAGGAAGCCTTTGGCGAAAATTCAAAATATACCTGGTCCTTTATTGAGCTCTGGGGCAAGTTTGCCGCGGTGGCCAAGAATATTATCGATCTGCGCACCGTGGTGGCCGATACAGATTTCAATTCGCCGAGCCGGCCGATTCTGCTCGGCTACCTCTCCTTTGTAAAGAATACCTTCCAGCGCTGCGCCGACCGCTACCGCGCGAAGTACGAGCTCTATACCAACAAGGCCGATGACTTCAAACAGGCAATTGTCTTTCTCGAGACTCTGCGGAGAATCAATATTGCCCTTGGCGAGCGCGATGAAGCCGAAACCCTCAAGAAAAAAATAAATGTCTGGAAGGCCAAGCTCGAAGCCGATTCCAAGAAAAGCGAGCACGGTTCGGGCCAGGAAAGACGATAGGGGAGGTGGAGCCGGCGCGCTCATCAGCCGCGCCGCGCCCTGCAGGGCTGCCCTCAGAAGCGCTGCCTGCGGACCTTTTGGTCCCGCTGCCGCGGCCCGCACATAGGGCTGTCCCAGCGCCGCAGCAGCGGAGTTACTTTTTTTCTTCCTTTTTATCCGCGAGTTCATGCAGGGAATCGTAGGGATAGAGCGCGCCGATTGTGGTCTCCACCTTGGTGTCGGGGCTGCAGCCGAAGATAACAGGCGCATCGGGCTCCATAAACTCTGACAGAACCTGCCGGCATGCGCCGCAGGGGCCGACCGGATAGGTTGAATCCGGTGTAACTATGACAATTCCGGCAAATTTCCTCTTTCCTGCGCTTGCAGCGGCAAATGCGGCGCTCCGTTCAGCGCAGTTGGTCAGTCCGAAAGATCGGTTTTCGATATTCGCGCCGGTAAAAATGCTGCCGTCGGAGCAGAGAAGAGCTGCTCCTACCCTGAATTTTGAGTAGGGAGAATACGAACCATCGGCCGCCTTTCTGGCCATTTCCCAGAGCTTTTTTGTGTCCATTGCTTTCCTTCTTGTTGTTGACAGTTGGGGCGTCAAGTATATACGATTTCGGCGGATAGTAAAAGCTTTTTTTATGCTTTTCAGGGAGTTCCAATGGAAGAGAGCGGAAAGAAAAAACTTGGAATCGCGCTGGTTGTGCTGGCAGGAATTGTCTATTTCTTTGTCTTTTCGATCCCGCTTCCGAAGGAGCTGGTCTTCTCGCCCACATGGTCGCTTAAACTGAGCGGACCTCTGGCGCTCGAAGCCCCAGCCCAGCAGCCTGCCCCGGCCGATGCCTCGGCGCGGGGCCAGAAGGGACAGGCGGACATGGCGAAGGCCCCCTCAAAACCGCTGGTATCCGCGCCCTTTATCAAGGGCGATGCAGCGGAGAACAGCGGGCTTATTCCCTTCAATTTTGGAAAACTCTTTGGCTATTTCAGCCGGGATGGGAAACTGGGCTTTTCGCAGGGACTGCCCTATGGACTTGCCCTTTCGCGTTCGGCCTATGTCGCCTATGACCAGACGCCCGAATCCCTTGTGCTCAAGGGCCCCGATGGCGCGGACAGGCTCAAACTCAACGAGACCGGCTATCCCTTTTATTCGGGTGAACGTCTCTTTATGATGAGGCCGGGCCAGAACAGTGTCGCCGAACTTGACAGCGATGGCAGGCCGGTCTGGCAGCGCGAGTTTCCCTCGATTATCACCGCTTTTGCCTCAAACCCCAATCTCGCCGTGCTCGGCCTGATGGATGGAAATCTGGTTGGCATCGGCAGCAAAGGCGAGGAGCTGATAAAATTTTCGCCGGGTGGAAGCAGGATACCCGGCATCTACGGCTGCGCCGTATCGCCCGATGGCGAGCTGGTAGCGGCCATCTCGGGTCTCGATCAGCAGAGACTGATTGTGCTTGAGAAGAGGACGACAGCATACCGGGTTACCTTTCACCACTGGCTGAGCTCGGATTTCAGACGGCCTGTCTCGATGGCCTTTACCCCCGACAGCCGCTACCTCGTCTATGAGGAGCCGGATGGGTTCGGCATCTATTCAAGGGCCAGCCGGAGCGAATCCCATGTCTCCTCATGGACGGTAAAGCGCCTTGGCTATTCGCTTCCCGGACGCGATATTCTCCTCGTGATAGAGGGGCAGGGCGGAGACCGCAAGGCCGTGCTCGGTGCCTCGCCCCAGGGAAGACGCATGTTCACCGTGCCCTTCAATGCAGCCGACGGCTTCCTCGCCGAGGAGGACAGCGCCCTCTTCCTTGGAATGGCGCAGAACGATGGCAGCTCCGAGATTATCAGAGTGGATCTCAGGGAGGAATGATGAAGTCCGCTCAGAAGGAACTGCTTTTTTTCGCCCCCTATCTGGTGGCGGCCTCCTTTCTCTCCGCGATGAGCTGGCCTCTCGACGCGCCTACCCCCGCGGCTACCTTTGGCACCTTTGCCCAGGGGCGCTATCTGAACGGCATGGAGCTGGCCTCTGAGGGCGTCCTGGTGCACCCCGCCGAAGAAGGCGAGCTGGTCTTTGCCTATGATACCAGCCGCGATTCCGCCGTCCTTCCCTCGACCATTGGCTCCTACGCCATTGTGCAGCATCCCCGCGATATGGTGGGGCTCTATGCGGAGCTGGCGGCCGGCTCTGTGTCCTCAGCTCCGGTCAAGCTTAAAACTGAAAGCGTGCTGGGAGTCGCCGGCCAGTCCGGTCTTACCCGCGGTCCGGGGCTCTTCTTTGGCGTCTATGACCGCAGAGCCGGCCGCTGGGTCAATCCTGTTCTTCTGCTGCCTCCTCTCGCCGACAATTCCGCGCCGGCTATCCGCTCTGTCCAGCTGACAGGGGCCGCAAACCGTTTCAAACTTGGCGACAGCAAGATCCTGCCCCAGGGGACCTACACGGTTTCGGCCGATGTGAGCGATGTCCTTTCTGCCGCCTGGACGAGAAACAACGCGGCCCCATACTATATCCGCCTGATGATAGATGGAGAGAAGACCGCCGAATTCACCTATGATGTCGCCTCTGTACGCGAGGGGCGGCTGATTATTTCGGAGAAGGCGCCTGGAAACATAGAGCATTACCTTGAGGCTGACGGAAAACTGCTTCTGGCGAAGAGGTTTTTCTCGCATGGGCGTTCGATTATCGAGCTCGTCGTCAGAGATTACGCCGGCAATGAATCCCGGATGTCCTGGACTCTCGCGGTGCAATGAAAACTTTTGCAACGGCACCCCGTGCCGAGGCCAGACTGAGCCGCCCCTGCGCTCTCTGCGGAGGCAGACGCTTTGAGGCGCTCTGGGACTGCGGCGGTTTTGGCTTTGTGCGCTGCATCTCCTGCGGCCTTATCCAGCAGAATCCCCAGCCCCTGCCCGAAGCCGTGCTCGCCCGCTATGACGCTGCCTACCGCGATTATGAGATTGAAAGGCAGTTTGATTATGCCGCTCTTGAAGGGAAGACCCTCGAAGACCTTGGCATTGAGGACCTCGAGGCTGACCTGAAGCGCCGGAGCGCGTCTAGGCCCCGTGTTGTGGATGCAGGCTGTGCGACCGGTGCCCTTCTCGACCGGCTGAGGAGCCGCGGCTGGGACTGCTGCGGCGTTGAGCCCTGTACCGAAGCCGCAGCCTATGGCCGCGCTCATTTCGGCCTCGATATACGCCCCCTTACGCTCGAAAAGGCCTCCCTGCCTGCCGGCAGTTTCGACCTTGTCCACGCATCCCAGCTGATCGAGCATCTGAATGAGCCCGGCCTTTTCCTCGATGAGGCCAGACGGATTCTTGCCCCGGGAGGAAGTCTGATACTCGCTACACCCAATGCCGACGGCTTTCAGGCGCATCATTTTGGCGCCGCATGGCGCAGTGCCATCAACGACCACCTCTATCTTTTCTCGCTCAATACCCTGAAGGCCCTCCTGCGGGCCCATGGCTTTGAGCCGCTGCGCTGGATTACCTGGGGAGGCTGGGCCGCCGGCCAGAGACCGCGTTTTCTTAAAAAGCCGCTCGACTGGGCAGCCAAACGCTATGGCCAGGGCGATGTGATGGCCATTCTCGCAGTGCCGAGGACATGATAGACTCAGAGACATGGGATCCTATGATTTTATAGCTGGAAATCTTGAGCAGGTGCGGAGCCGGATAGACGCAGCCGCCATACGCTCAGGCCGCTCCCCTCAAAGTGTCAGACTGATGGCTGTGAGCAAGTTTCATCCCATCGAGGCCGTACAGAGCGCATACAGCGCAGGTGCGCGCCTTTTTGGCGAGAACCGTGTACAGGAGGCGGAGGAGAAATTTCCGGCCTTCCTCGCGGCCCATCCAGAGGCAGAGGTCGATCTGATCGGAACCCTGCAGACCAATAAGGCCAAAAGGGCCGTGGCTCTCTTTTCCCGCATCGATTCCGTCGATTCGTCCGGCCTGCTCCGGGAGATCGACAAGCGCGCCAGAGCCCTGGGAAGGCCTCTGGACCTCCTTTTTGAGCTCCACACGGGAGAGGAGTCGAAAGCCGGCTTCCCCTCGGAGAAGGCTCTCCTTGAGGCTGTGGAGTGGCTCGAGACGGAGGGCCTTAAGGCCGAGGGCGGACCCCTGCTGAGACTCCGGGGGCTGATGACCATGGCTCCATTTACGGCCGACCAGGATGCGGTGCGGGCCTCCTTCAGAGCCCTGAAGGCCTGCTTCGACAGGATCAGGACCGATTTTGCCCCTGAAGGCTTTAGCGAACTCTCGATGGGCATGTCGGGCGATTTTGAGACAGCGATAGAGGAGGGCTCGACCCTCGTCCGCATCGGCACTGCCATCTTTGGCGAAAGAGAGAAAAAGTGAGGCGGAAAAGCGAGGGAACAGGACCTGCGGCTCTCCGGGGCCTCCCCCTGCGGTTCATGCTTATGGCGCTAATAGCCTGCTGCTGTCTTCTGCCCGGCATGGCACAGACCGCAGAGACCGGCAGCTCCTCCTCGCAGCAGACCAGCACTTCGGCCTCGGATCAGAGTGAGAGCGCAGCGGCCGCGGACTCCGCCACGGCGGAAAGCGGCGGGTCGGCCGCGGAGGACAGCACTTCGGCCTCGGACAGCGAGACCGGCACGGCGGCCGGCAGCGCCTCAGACAGTACCAGCGGGGCCGGCAGCGCCGGGGACTCAGAAAGCGAGAACAGCGGTTCAGTCGTCGTACCCGCGGGCGATGTCCTCCCCAAGGCCTACAGAGCTGAGAACAAAAACCCCGAAAATCCCTTTATCCGCTTTGGCATTATCGCCTTCGGCTCCTACCCGATAACGCTGACCTATACAAACTTTGTCTGGGGCATGGTGGAGTATGTTTCGAGCGGCTTCAGTTCATCCTACATTCCATGGCCCTTCAACCTTTCGGGCACCAGCTCGATAACAGAAGGCGAACATTGGGAAAGAATGGAAGTAGCGGGATATATTTCACTGGGAGTAGCAGTGGCAGACGCCATTATCAGAATAGTCCAGGAGAAGAGCCTGAGCGACGCGGCATCGAGCGCTCAGTCCGAACTTGACACTGAAATGGGCGGACATTAAAATTTGAAGCTGGTCGGCATGATGAAGAAAAATACCCTGGTTGTATTTCAGGACGGCGACGCGGCGCTCGAAAACACCGCGCAGGCAATAGCGTCCGGGCTCAATGCGGAGCGCTATGCGGTCAAGCTCAGAGCCGCGTCCAAAGTGAGCATCCCCGAGATTCTCGCTGCCCAGCTCTATATTTTTGGAGCTTCGGCGGAAAAAAGCCCCGCATACGGCGAAGTCGCGCGGGTTTTTACCGGCGTCAACCTCGCTGGACGCGAAGCCAGATATTTTGGCTCATCAGCTGCCGCGCTGGACTGGCTCAAGAGCATGACAAAAGACTCCGAGCTCAAAAATGCCGGCTCCGATCTCGCCGCCGCTCAACCCTCCCCCTCAGCCCTGCGGGACTGGCTTAAAACCCTCGATTAAGCATAGTATTTCACAGGCTCTGTGAGTTGGGGACTTGGAACGTCTGCCTTTTGCCGGCGGATGCGCCAAAGGCCTCTTGAGTCGTGCCCGTGGAATGGTCTTTGGTCGCCTGGCGATCCTTTATCTGGAAATTGTGAAGAGGTGCAAAAATGGCACAGAAATTCGATCTTGACGCAGCAATCCGGAAAGTGCCCGATTTTCCCAAGAAGGGAATCCTTTTTTATGACATTACGAGCATTCTTGTAAATCCCCAGGCCTTTAAATACTGCGAGGAGTCGATGGTCGAGCTCTATAAAGGCCAGAAACTCGATGGCGTCGCGGCGATTGAATCGCGCGGCTTTATCTTCGCCGCTCCCTTCTGCGAAAAGCTGGGAATTCCCCTCATACTTGTGAGAAAAAAAGGAAAACTGCCCGGCCGCACAATTGGACAGAAGTATGATCTTGAATATGGTCAGGCCGAGATTGAAGTGCACCCCGATGACCTTCCGGTGGGCGGCAATATCCTTCTCGTCGACGACCTTGTGGCGACAGGCGGGTCGGCTGCCGCGGCTGTCGAACTTATCCGCAAAGGCGGCGCCAATCTTGTCGGCATCTTCGCGATTATCGGCCTTCATCTTCCCACAATAAAATATGAGACAACCCTGAAGGGCTGCCCTGTTAAGACCCTCATCGATTACGAGGGCGAGTGAAAGGAGCTCTCAATGCTTAAGGCTCTTGCCAAAGATCCCGGGTGGAAGGGCCGCCGCGGCCCGGTAGTACTAGTTATTATGGATGGAGTGGGCTATGGAAAGTACGCCGAGGGCGACGCAGTAGCCGATTCCAAGATGTACCATTTCCGCGCGCTTGAGGCATCCTGCCCGCATACGAAGCTTAAAGCCCATGGTACCGCCGTCGGACTTCCAAGCGATGACGATATGGGCAACTCCGAGGTCGGACACAATGCGATCGGCTGCGGCCGCGTATTTGCACAGGGCGCCAAGCTCGTCGGCAATTCGATTAAAACCGGCGACATGTTCAAAGGCGAGACCTGGAAAAAACTCATCGCAAATGTGAAGAAATCGGGTGGAACACTGCATTTTATCGGCCTTTTCTCGGATGGCAACGTGCACTCCCATATAGACCATCTTAAGGCCATGATCGACGAGGCCAGCAGAGAAGGCGTTAAGAAGATCCGCGTGCACACCCTGCTCGATGGCCGCGATGTCGGCGAACAGAGCGCCCTCGATTATGTCGAGCCCTTTGAAGCCTTCCTCGCCGGATACAATGCCAAGGGCTTTGACTACCGCATCGCCTCGGGCGGCGGCCGCCAGTACATCACAATGGACCGCTACAACGCCAACTGGGAGCAGGTGCACAGAGGCTGGCTCACTCATGTGCTCGGCAGAGGCAGACAGTTCAAAAGCGCCAAGGACGCTATCCTCACCTACCGCAAAGAAGTGCCCGGTGTTATCGATCAGGATATGCATGAATTCGTTATAGTTGATGGCGAACCTGGCACTCCTTCTGCAAAGCCCGTGGGCACTATCAACGATGGAGATTCTGTTATTTATTTCAATTTCCGCGGCGACCGCGCGCTCGAAATTACCGCTGCCTTTGAACAGCAGAAATTCGATCACTTTGACCGCGAGCGCTTCCCCAAAGTTGAATATGCCGGCATGATGGAATACGACGGCGACCTCCATGTGCCAAAGCAGTTCCTCGTCAATCCGCCCTCAATCGACAGGACAATAGGCGAGTACCTCGCTGCCACAAAGAAGCGCCAGCTCGCAATTTCGGAGACGCAGAAGTATGGCCATGTTACCTACTTCTTTAATGGCAACCGCTCGGGCAAGTTCGACGACAAGCTCGAAGACTATGTGGAAGTGCCCTCCGATGTCGTGCCCTTTGAACAGCGCCCCTGGATGAAATGCGCCGAAATTACCGACAAAGTAATTGAGGCCATCGGCTCAGGCAAATATGATTTTATACGCCTCAATTATCCCAATGGCGATATGGTCGGCCACACAGGCGTCTATCAGGCTGTTGTCTGCTCCCTTGAGGGCATGGACATACAGATCGGCCGGCTTAAGGAAGCCATAGACAAGGCGGGCGGCATTATGGTCATCACCGCCGATCATGGCAACTCAGATGATATGTTTGAGCATAACAAAAAGACCGGCGAGGTTGACCGCAAGCCCGATGGCACACCCAAGGCCAAAACGAGCCATTCGCTTAACCCCGTTCCCTGTGTAATCTACGACCCCGAATACAAGGGCGAATATAAAAAGGAACTTAAAACAGGGCTCGGAATCTCTTCGCTTACAGCCACCTGCCTCGAGCTTATGGGACTCGTCCCGCCCGAGGATTACGACCCGGCGGTTCTTAACAGGTAACAGTTAGTCTTAAAGCCTGCCTCCTCCACGCGGCATTGCGGGGGAGACAGGCTTTGTTTTCCGGCAAGAGGGTAAGTCCATGATTGAGGTAGAGCTTAAGGCCCATGTCACAGACATGGAGGCGGTGGAGAAGCAGGTTGCCAGCTTTGCTGAATATGTCTGCGATTTCGACAAATCGGATGCCTACTGGCATGGACCCGAATGGCGTGAGGCGCGCGGCTCAAAGGGATTCCGTGTGCGCAGTGAAGCGGGAAAATCGACCGTTACATTTAAGACCAAAAAATGCAAAAGCGGTGTCGAGATAAACCGCGAGAGCGAATTTGAGATTTCCGACCCCTCTGTGTTCCGCGAATTTGTGCTCCGCCTTGGATGCGAACCCTTCTATAACAAGCGCAAAACCGGAAAGCGCTATTTATATAAATCCGAAGGAGACAGACGGCCAGTGACCATCGAGGTTTTTATGCTCGAGGGTCTTGGTCCCTTTATCGAAATCGAACGGCTTGAAGAGAGCGATGATCCCGAAAGCCTTGCTCTTGCTCAGGGCGAGATACGGGATCTCCTTGCGCGCTCGGGCGTGGAGCCCTCGGCCATAGAGAGCCGCTATTACAGCGAGCTCCTAATGGCGGCGGGGCTTGTCGGCCGGCCTTGATGGCTGAAGGTGCGCGTAGCGCAGGCCCAAGAGACGGCCCCGGCCGGACTGGCGGACAAGTGCCTGCGGACAAGCATTTAGGAAGGCAGCATGAGCAGAGATGCCTTTGATGCTCTTAAGGACGCATACCGCGGAAGCTGTCTCGGAAGCAACTTCCGCCTTGAATTTATTGAGTGGAAGCCTGAAGGTTCCTTTGCCGGAATAGCCGGCGCTGATGATACGCTGAGAGCGGCCCTCTGTGCAAAGGCAGAGAGCGCCGGATGGCCGGCTGAGACCATTAAGGCGATGCGGGGCGCCTATATGGAGCGGTATGCAAGCGGCCTTGTGGCGAGTTACGCGATGGCCCTTGAGCTGTTTCAGATAGAAGAGGACAACTGGTTCAGTTTTGAAAAGGCACGATCCGCTTCGGCCTGGTTCGCCGAGCCTGCAAAAATGGCCGAGCGGCGCGAGCTTATTCTGCTAAAAGGTGTAGATGCAAGGCCGCTGATGAAGGGGCTTATCGTGCCGCCTGATCTGATCGCGGCGGCTGACTTCGGTGCAGAAAAGCTCGCGTTTATAATGGTGGGACTGGCTGATTAGCAGCAGGCTGATTCGGAAATAAAAGGGCCCCACAGCGCTGTCTGGGGGCCCTTTTTATTCTTTGGCTGCATCGCATAGACCTAATTTGTAAAATCTATCATATCTATCAATTCAGGATAGTCAATAAAGGGGTTCCTGTTGCCCTGATAGGCCTGAACTGCATTGTTGCGGTCTATCTCTTTCTGGCTGACAGGATCTGCTTTTGCCCAGCGGCGGAGCATGGCATCGTACCATGGCCTAAGTCTGGCTCCCGGCGCGGCCCAGGCGCAGTCATTAAACTGTGAATTGTTATAATAGCGTGTGGCCATATAAAAATGGGCGCGGGCGATGTCGCCTTTATAGCAGTCGATAGGCTCAAAGACAGTGCCCGAATAGCCGAGGCTGGCCTTTGCAAGGCCAAGCTTTGACCCATTCTGGGAGATCCAATCAGCGCTGCCGACTTCGCCATAGGGATTATTTGAACGCTCGCCGTTTACCTTGCCATCGGTGGGAAATATATGGTGCCCATCGGTACCAGGGGCAGTATTTTCAGGAGATTTAATCGTATTATTTGCATCGAAGGTATCTTTGGGCCAGGAATGTTCACGGTTGTAGCCATCGCCCTCCTTCGAATAATTGCCAAGCTGATTGGTTACCATGCCGTACCAGTAAGCCGCTGTTGAGCCGTCGGCCGATGTCGAGGAATACATATCCCAGACCTTTCCATATGGATGTTCTGAATCAACAGTATTGGGAATAACATCGCTCGTCTTGTACATGGTCCAGACACCGGCATAGGTGCCTGGACCATGTGTATCGGTAATAATCTGCTGAAGTTTTGATTTGAGGGCCGAGCCTGAAAGCCCATAGGCATCGCGGTAATAGTCGCGGATGGACTGGGAGAGATTTGCATCCTCGGAGAAATCCGATGTGGCAGGGGCTGGCTGCGGCTTGGACGTCGGGCCTATGGCGGACGGACAGGAACAGAGAAGCGCTGCTAGAAGAACTGAAAGGCAGAGGGAAATAGGCCCGTGTTTGGACATATTTCTATTTCTCCAAAAATAAGATGAGGGCCGTCCGCCATTGTGGGCGGCCCTGAAATACTAAAAATTCTGATGGCTGCAGTTAACGGATCTGATCAGAAGTATAGAGTACCATCTGATAAGTGGTGCCGGTCTTTGATGTATAGGGATCGATCACTCCATAGAAATCTTTTTTGGTGCCGAAAGCGGGCAGGAAATCAATGGTAGTAGTCGGACAGCGGGTAATAAGGCCGGTGCTGGGATAGCCTGTATTGGCTCCAGTGGAATTGAGAAGGCCGCTCTGGGCACGGTCTGCAGCTGCATCAAATGCCACATTGCTTACATAATAGACACGGTTGAGCGTATCTGCGCTCTGCCAGCTGCCATTCGCCGCAACAGGAATGTAATAGACAGCATTGTCATGGCTGGCTATCTCTGCCGAGGTGGGGGCAGTAAATGCAGTAACCTCAATGAGGCCACTATATACTTTTCCCTGAGTGCAGGCGACAGTGACTTTGTCGCCAACATTGAGGCTGGCGGCGCCGTTAGTCATATAGAAGCAGAGGCCGCAGTTCTTGTCCTGCAGATAGAACTTGTTCGTGGCAGGAATGGCAGTAACAATACCTGTGGCCGAAGTTGTGGTGAGAGTGACCGCAGTCGAGGAGGTGCCGATTTGGGACCTGATAGCAGAGAGACCGCCATCGAAATCGTAATTGGTGGTTGTGTAGGTAGCGGACTTCAGAACCACGGTTGCGACCCAATTCTGAGTGGCAGAGCCAGTGGAAACTTTGTAGGTTACACTGGAGGTAAAATTATTTGCGCTTGTACCGCTGGCCTGCTCGGTAGTCCCAACCATTACAGACGCGGCATCTGTCATAAAAGTGGGAACAAGAGCAGTGATGGCTGTATTGCCGGGCAGCGTTATTGTAATAGTATAATTGGTGCCGTCGATTATCCCACGGACACCATTGATGGCAAAGAGCCTCATAGTGCTGCCTGTGGCGGCGGCGGCGTACCTTCCGGCACTCCAGTCATCACCGACAGCATTGGCTGAGCCAACGGGGAATGAATTCCAGTCGGAGGCGGCATAGCTGCTGGATGCGGCTTTGCCGGGCTTGCGGATAAGAATAGTCTTGGGGGCAAAATCTGCAGAGCTGCCGACAGTGCCGATTGTGTCGACCACAAGGGAGCTGTGTGCAAGAACGAGGGCATCATTGCCATTAAAGTAGGTGATATTGCTGCTGTTGGGCTCGACCACCTTCCAGCCGCCGGCATCACTGACTGTGGTGCTCATCGCCGCAAGAGTGGTCAAGGTTGTGGTGGAATAGGCGAAATTGGCATAGCAGACAGATTTCCCGGCGGGGAGAGTGCCGATAAGCTTTTCCTTGCAGTTTGCAGTAGCAGCGCCATTGGCATACATGGAAATGGCGTAATCGGCCAGATCAATGCTCTCAGTGCCGGTGTTTGTAATCTCAACATATTTGTTGTTGGAAACACCGCCGAAATACTCGGTAAACATGAGCTTTTCGGCTTTTGCGGTGAGGGTCGCCACATAATCCTGGCTTGTGCCATTCTGCGCTGTTACTTTGAAGGTGACGGTGCTGCTGAAGTTGGCGGCCGCACCGGAAGCCGTGCTGACACCGCCGACAGTAACAGAAGAAAGGTTTGAACCAAGTGTATAATTGGCAGCAAGTGCAGTCTTATCCGCAATATCGTAGGGGATAAATACTTTGATTGTGTGGGCAGCCTTGGGGCGGAATACGTGCGCAATGGAATGATCTCTGTCCGCGGCGCGGCGGAGGGCGATTTCCTGATCTGGAATCCCCGCTATGTCAGCACCAGCGTCCAGCAGGTGCTGAGCTGGGCAGGTGCAATTGCGGGCTCGGCCGATTACAGAGGAGCAGGCGGACGTCTCTCCCTCAAATACAAAAAGGCCGGCTATGGCAGCGCCTATGACAGCGGGAACAGCGCTGCCGATGTGTTCTACGCTTTTTCGGCAGCCGGCGACTTTGATGAAGCCAAAATCTGCGACGCCATGCTCGGTGATGCAGGGCTCTACTTCAAGCCCGCGGGCCTCCTCGGCAGGGATTATGGCAAGATTGAGGCGGGCGCCCGCGTTTTCCTGTACGGCACGGATTCCGCTCTTTTCAGTGCCAGCGCGCTGAAGGGCTGGGGCTGGTACGCCACGCTTACGGGCAAGCTTGAGGATCTGGTCAATATTCCTCTGGATCTCAATATGGGAATTGAACATTATACCAATGCTTCCGCCTTCTCGGGCTATTCGGATTATTCTGCCTATCCCCAGGCCGGACTTCTTACAAACAGCAGACTGACTGCGTCGCTTGTTTTCAGACCGACCGACAGCCTGCATATCAGTATTGAGGGCAGCGATTCGGATTCCGGCTGGAAGACCGATACGGGCCGTGAAATGACCCTTGGTCTCTATGCCCGCCTTATCTTCGATTCAGGCACACGGGCTTCCCGCTCTCAGAATCAGGACTAGTGGAGGAACAATGTTCAAAGCAAAAGTGATAATTCTCGCGGCTCTCACAGCCGCTCTCTCCTTCTCCTGCGCGACCGGCTCCTCGGTAAAGGAGTATGGAAGCCAGAGCAGTCGGAATGCAGATATAGCCATGGACGGCAAGGCGCGCTATGTCGATATTGTCGCCTTTAACGATTTCCATGCGACTGTCAATGAAGATCCGCTGGGCAAAAATGTCGGCATGGCGAAAATGGCCACAATTGTAAAAAGAGTTAGAACTCTCAACCCCAATACGATATTTGTGTCGGGCGGAGACAACTTTCAGGGCTCTGCTCTTTCGGTCGTCACTCACGGCAAGATAGTCGCCGAATTCTTCAATTCAATCGGCCTCGCGGCGAGCGCGGTCGGCAATCATGAGTTCGACTGGGGCGATTCCTATTTTGAGGACTGGAGCAGAACCGGCGGTTTTCCCTTTATCGCGGCCAATATTGTCGATAAAAGGACCGGAAAGCTTCCCTCATGGGCCAAGCCATATGTGATTGTCAAGGTGGGCGGCAGAAAAGTGGCGATTGTGGGCATCGCGACAAGAGATACCGTGAATACCGTTGCTGCCAAAAATCTTGTCAATTATGAGTTCACCGAGGCCGGCAGCGCCGCGCATTATTGGTCTACCGTTATCAGGGCCACGGAAAAGCCGGACGCTATTGTGGTACTGAGCCACATACCGACTGCCACCGACGAGATCAATGCGAAACGCGCGGATTCGGCGACCGCCCTCGATGAAATATCGGCCATCTGCGCACACCGCGACGATTACGACGCCGTTATTACGGGCCACAGCCATCTCTATGTAAATGGTACGAATAACGGCGTTCCTGTCCTGCAGGCAGGCTATAACGGCCGCAGTTTTGACCGTGTCCGTTTTGAGTTCCGCGACGATGGCCGCGTAAAAATCACAAGCAGCATTATCGATTTTTACAAAGACAAGGCCCAGATCGCCGAAGATTCCGATGTCCGGGGCATAATTGACCGTTATAACGCGCAGTTCGGAGAGCAGTTTCTGCAGAAGGTAACAACACTTAAGACTGAACTTCAGCATGATGCCCTGCTCACTCCCAATGTCTCGCCGATGGGCTACTGGGTATGCTCCCTGCTCCGAGATCATTACAAGGTTGACGCTGTTATTATGAATGGCGGCGGACTCAGAAAGCCCTTCCTGCCCGGTACAATAACTGTCCAGGACTTCTGGGATCTTATGCCTTTCGACAATACCGCGGTGATCTTCGAGACGACGGGAGCCGATCTCAAGAAGATGATCGATCATGGCATTGACTCTCAGGATTTTATGAACGGCCAGTTCGCGGGACTCGTTGTCTCCTATAACCCATCAAGGCCCTATGGCCAGAAGATTGTCTCGATGACACTCGCCGATGGCACGCCTGTTGAGGATGGAAAGACATACAAGGTAATGGTAAACGACTTTATGTTTGAAGGCGGCGACCAGTACAGTATGATTAAGCCGGCCGCGCAGAACGCCGTAAATACCTATGAGCCGGTGCGCGATGTCCTTATAGAAGAGGCTGCGAAGAGTGCCGAGATCGCGGTGCCGACTGTAAATGTGCTCGTGCCTGTATCGAAGTAGGGATATGTATTCAGACTGAATTGAAAATCGAAATGTAAAAAAGAGGGCCGCCCATTGGGGCGGCCTTTGCTTTATTCAGTGTCTCTTGTTCTGTGCTGCTGGAAAGCGCAGCCGGGCCTCAGTGGATTGGATTATTCCCGGTCTCACCTCTTCCTGGACCGCGGCCTTCGAATCCTTGACTGTCTTGGCAACATCGAATGCCTCAATGCGCTTCGAGATATCGCGTATCATGCTTGTGTTCTGTTCGGTAAAGCTGACAACGCTGCGCAGCGATTCATCGACACCGTTTATGCGCTCGGCGACCACGGCGATATTGCCATTGAGGCGTTCTGCCTGTGTATCGAGCTCGCCTATCATGCCCGAGATGCTCTCTGTCCGCTGGCCGACATCGTGGACTTCCCCATTGGCCTGAGCCGAGCTGTCGCGCATGGCCGCGGCGGCGTTGCCGACCCTGCGGGCGCCGGCTGCCTGCTCGGAGAGCGCACCCTCAATCTGGCCTATATGGTCGGACATGGACCGTACGCCGTCGAGAACGTGGCCGAAGGATTCGCCCGCGCTCACCGTGGATTTATTGGTTGCGTCGATATCGGACTTGATTTCCTTGAGGGCTTTTTCTATCTCCTTGGACTGATGGGCAGAGCGCTCCGCGAGCGATCTGATCTCGTCGGCGACAACAGAGAAGCCTCTGCCTGCCTCGCCAGCGTGGGCGGCCTCGATGGCTGCATTCATCGCGAGGAGGTTGGTCGACGATGCAATAGACGCGATAACCCCGACTGCATCGAGAAGCCCCTCTGATTTTTCGGATACGGCGGCGGCGGATTTGACCACGGTGCCAAGCACCTGGCTGCCCTCCTCTGAAACATGGAGCAGCGTATTGGCCTCTTCCTTTGTGGCCTGGACATTCTTCGAAATGGAGGCAATATTTTCGGCCATCTCTTCGGTGGCAGCCGCGGTTTCGTCTATCTCGGCGCTCTGTTTCTGAGAGGCGCTGAGCATGGACGTAGAGTGGGCCACAAGTTCTTTCGCGAGGCCCGAGGCAGCGGCGGTGGCCTTTTTCTGCTCTGAGATGCCCGCGTGCGAATCGTCGACTTTGAGCTTCATCTCATCGACTGAGCCGGAAGTTGAACGGATTTCTGCGAGGAGGTCCGCGCTCTTTTTATCGAGGGCACCGAGATCGATGCTGAGTGAGCGCGAGAGTTCTTCATACTGCTTATTAACGCCTTCGAAGGCCGCTTCCTGCTGCTTGAGCAGATTGGCGATAATATCGGGAACACGGAACATCATCGCGCCAGAAAGAGCTATATAGAAGCTTCCATAGAGCTGGCCGATCGGCTTGACAAGAGGTGCGTTTTCGAGCATCTCTGAAGGCACAATGGGCAGAACCATAAAGCAGGCAAGATTGTAATAGATAAGAGCAAGTACCGCGGAATAGATAATAAGCGGCTTTCTGAGTCTCATGCCGGCCAAAATAATAAGCGCAGGATAGAGAAGGGCGAGTTTTGTGGTGGCCGCGCCCATCGGGTGCTGATAGAGGCCGGTGACAAGGATGGACCAGAAGAGAACGGACATCTCGAGCGTAACGGAGAGGTAGCTCACCCATTTCGCTCCGGCCCGGTTTTTAAGGGCGCGTGCATAGATAATGTTATAGGCCAGAATAACAGCTACGCCGGCGTAGATGCAGATGCTCCAGCGCATTGAGCTGTTATTTGCGACCGCCTGGATAGTGGCCATGATGCTGAGCACGATAATAAGCAGCCAGCGGCCATAATAGGAAAGCCGTTCGCCCCGTGCTGATTCCGCGTCATAGAGTTTCTGGTAGAGCGTCATCCTGCTGCTCCTTCGCTGATATAATGCTGCCCTGGTAAGTTTTGGTGGGATTATGGATTTGAAAATTGGGCGCTGGGGGATTCGGACCCTCGACCTTCTGGGTGTAAACCAGACGCTCTGAACCAACTGAGCTAAGCGCCCTTGCGGCAACAGCCTTTTGCGGTAGAACGCTATCACAGGCGGGAAGGCCCGGTCAAGGCCCGTCAGCTTAAGCTTGCCTTCCGGCGGGATCAAAGCTACAATGCAAACTGAGGTAAGAGTGAATATGGAGATAGTCGGCGTAGGCAATGCGCTCATGGATATTATCGCCTTTGTTCACGATGAGTTTGCCCCTTCTATCGGCTTCCACAACAATACGACGACTCACCTCGACAGCGCCCGCATTGAGGCGGTGATGGATCAGCTGCCCGAGACGCCCCTTATAAGCGCTGGCGGCGGGGCCGCCAACACCACAAGGGTGGCGTCGATGCTCGGCATAAAATCGACCTTTGTCGGCTCTGTCGGCGGGGACCGCCTGGGCGGCCTCTACCGTGCCGACCTCGCCTCGGCAGGCGTCAGCCTCAAGCTTGTCAGCTCGAGCCGCCCCACAGGGGTCTTCCTCAGCATGACGCGGAGCGATGGCGGGCGCACTATCCTCGTCTCGCCCGGCGCCGCCCTCGATATCAGCCAGAGCTCGCCCCCTCCGGATATCTTCAGGCGGGGCTCCATACTCTACCTCGAAGGCTTTCTGCTCCGCGACCGCGAGTATTTTATGGCCTGCCTCGATGGCGCGCGTCTTGCCGGCATGGAGATAGCGGTCGATCTCGCGAGCTATGGACTCGTCAGCGTCGAACGGGGCTTCCTCCTCGAAGTCCTGCCCGAATACGCGAGCTATATCTTCGCGAATGAGGATGAATTCTGCGCTCTCACTGAGCTTCCCGCCGAAGAGGGCCTCGATTTTCTGGCCGACTCGGGCCCGGCCTTCATTATAAAGGTCGGGGAGAGAGGTGCAGTCTATGCCCAGGGCGAAAACCGCTTCGAAAGCCCCGTGCGCGCCCAGTTGCCCCTCGACGAGACTGGCGCCGGCGATGCCTTTGCGGCTGGCTTCCTCGCAGGCCTTGCCCGCGGCCTTCCGCCTGAGCGCTGTCTCAGGGCAGGCAACCGCGTCGCCGAAGAGGTGATTCAGGTTCCCGGCCTCTGTGTAGATTCTGACCGCATAAAACAGGCTTTTGCCTCCATTTTGGACTAAAGCTCGGCCAAAAACTTGCCTTTTGCCCCAGGCTAGACTTATTTTAATAGCCTGAAAGGAAGTTTATATGGCTGATAACGAGATAATACCCATCGACCAGATGTTGCCCAATAAATTGCCGCTCGTACCTCTGCTTGGAAGACCGATTTTCCCGGGCATCTTTACCCCGATCATGGTCGGCAACCCCGACGATGTAAAAGTGGTCGAGGAGGCCATGGCCGCCGACAGCATGATTGGCATCGTCATGATCAAAAATGAGTTCGACAAGCCCAAGGCCGAAGATCTCTATACCATTGGCACTGCCGCCAAGATCATGAAGAAGATCAACCTTCCCGATGGCGGCACCAACATCTACATCTCCACTCTGAAGCGCTTCAAAGTCAAAAAATTTCTCTCCAAGGAGAGCCCCATTGTCGCCGCTGTCGGCTATCTCGACGACGTGGAGGACGACACCGATGAGGTCAAGGCCCTCACCCGCGCGATTATCGCCGAGATGAAAGAGCTCTCCGAGAACAACCCGCTTTTCTCGGAGGAGATGCGCCTCAATATTGTCAATATCGATCATCCTGGAAAGATCGCCGATTTTGTCGCCAGCATTCTCAACATCGACAAGAAGGACCAGCAGAAACTCCTCGAGATGACCAATGTGCGCGAGCGCATGGAGCAGGTGCTGGTCTTCCTTAAAAAGGAGGAAGAGCTCCTCAAAATCCAGAAGCGGGTGCAGAGTGAGATCAACGAGAAGATCGAAAAGAGCCAGCGCGAGTACTTCCTCAAAGAGGAGCTCAAGGCTATCAAGAACGAACTCGGCATGCCCACAGATGCTAAGAGTACTGATTATCAGCGTTTCAAAGATAAAATTGACGCCTTCAAATTCGAGGGCGAGATAAAGGAACAGGTTGAGGATGAGCTCAACAAGTTCAACCTGATGGATCCGAATTCGAGCGAGTTTATGGTCACCCGCAACTGGCTCGATCTCGTGGCCAACCTCCCCTGGCAGGCCCCCGTCTCCACCGAATTCGACCTCGAGGCTGCGCGCAAAATCCTCGAGAACGACCACTATGGACTGCAGGATGTAAAGGACCGCATCATCGAGTACCTCGCTGTGCGCAAGCTTAAAAAGGACGCCAAAGGTTCGATACTCTGCCTTGTGGGCCCGCCCGGTGTCGGCAAGACCAGTGTGGGCCGCTCCATAGCCCGCGCGATGAACAAGCAGTTCTTCCGCTTCAGCGTCGGCGGCATGCGCGATGAGGCTGAAATCAAGGGCCACAGGCGCACCTATGTCGGAGCTCTCCCCGGAAAAATCATATCAGGTCTTAAGATCACAAAGAGCCGCGATCCGGTCTTTATGATCGACGAGATCGACAAGATGGGGGCCTCCTATCAGGGCGATCCTTCGAGTGCCCTTCTCGAGGCGCTCGACCCGGAGCAGAACTTCAGTTTCCGCGACCACTATCTCGATCTGCCCTTCGATATTTCGAATGTGTTCTTTATCTGCACTGCGAATACGCTCGACACAGTGCCGCCGCCCCTTATCGACCGCATGGAGATAATCCAGCTGCCCGGCTATGTCGATACCGAAAAACTCGAAATTGCAAAGCGCTATCTTGTGCCTAAATCGCTCGAGAAGAACGGCCTAAAAAAAAGCGAGGTCCGCTATACCCGCGACGCGCTTCTCTATATAGCCGAGAGCTATGCGCGCGAAGCCGGCGTCCGCAACTTCGAAAAGGATCTCGACAAGATCCACCGCAAAATTGCGCGGCAGATTGTGCTCGACAATAAGGGCAAGACAAAGGAGAAATTCCCAATTGATAAGGCCGCCGTGCAGAAATATCTCGGCAAGCCTGTATTCGATGAGGATGAGATAAAGCGGGCTTCTGTTCCCGGCACAGCCATTGGCCTTGCCTGGACAAACATGGGCGGCGATACCCTCATAATTGAGGCTGTTGCCAACCCTGGCAAAGAGGGGCTGAAGCTCACAGGCCAGCTCGGCAGCGTAATGCAGGAATCGGCCAGCATCGCCTATACCTGGGTCCGCCATATAGCCGACGCGCGCTATCACATCGGAGCCGACTATTTCGAAAAGAACCAGATACACCTCCACGTGCCGGAGGGCGCCACACCCAAGGACGGTCCCTCGGCCGGTGTTACCATGGCCACGGCCCTGCTCTCACTCGTCACAAATAAGAAGATAAAAGATCACCTTGCGATGACCGGCGAACTCTCGCTTACAGGCCAGGTAATGCCTATAGGCGGTCTTAAAGAAAAGACTGTGGCTGCGAAACGCAATAAAGTACGTGATATAATAATCCCGAAGGAGAACCTCAAGGATGTTGACGAGATACCCGAGGAGGTTAAAAAAGGCATTGCTTTCCATCCTGTGAGCAGGATGGAAGAAGTAGTCCAGATAGCCCTCGGAGAGTAAGTATCAGCTGTAATAGATATTTATAAGCGGAGGGCTGGGCGCATTGATGCGGCACCTGGCCCTCCGTGTGCGGCGCCGGAGATATGCGTCTTTCCCTGCCGCTGACTCCTGCAGCGTGTGCCTAAGTGCAGGAGGGTTTCGCTGCCGGTGCTCCGAGGGCTTCAAGCTTCCATAAAAAGACTGTATCCGCGAGAAGATCGGCGCAGCCTCCGGGGCTGATGCCCGCGTCGATAAAACGCCTGTCCAGAGCTGCAATAGCTTCTCTTCCCCCGGGGGCTGACATGCCTCCTGCCTCGAGTACCTCTCTCCCGCCTGACTTGAGCAGGGCAAGGCCTCCAGGACCGGCCCGGTTCAGCACATTGCTGTCCTCGACCGCGGGGAAGAGCGAGATAAGGGCATCCACCAGGGCGTCATTCATCGAAAGACCGCTGGCCCTGTCTTTTTTCAGGCGGGGAAGAGAATGTACTAACACTGAAGGAAAACCGGCTTCTACCTCCGCACGTATGCCCTTTGTGCCATAGCGCAGATAGAGCATATCTCCCGCGCTGAGGCCTGGCTGAGGCGGAAGCGCTGCTGCAGCGCTGTCCGCGGATTCGGCCCTGTGGGGGAGGCAGTCCGCAGGGGCGGCGCGCTGGGCCGCAAGGGCGGCGAAATCGCGCGCGCAGATGCCTCTGCATATGGAGGCCGCGGTCCGGGCCAGAGCTGCCGCGCCAAAGAGGGCGCCGCCCTGGGGGCCGGCCGCAGCGTCTGCGCCGGGGCAGGCGGCCGCGGAATCGGGGGCGCCGCCCTGGGGGCCGGCCGCAGCGTCTGCGCCGGGGCAGGCGGCCGCGGAATCGGGGGCGCCGCCCTGGGGGCCGGCCGCGCCTGGCTCTGCCCCGCGGACAGCAATGCGGCCGGCGGCGGCGCAGAGTATTCCAAGCGAAAAGATAAGGCCCTTATGTGTATTGACTCCGCCCGTGGCGTCTGACATGGCTTTTTCGGCTCTGAGTCCTTCGGCGCGGAGAGGGGAGAGGGTGTCCTCGGGAACCTTCCCGGCGAGGGCGGCGCCAATGCGCACAAAAGATGCAAAATAGGGGGCGAGGGCGGCGCCGCTTCTCAGAAAAAGAAAATAATCCATGTCCCTGTGGGCGCCCTTCGAAAAGGGTGTGACAAGGCCGGGCTTCGGCGCGGCCGCCGCCTCAAAGAGCAGGGCCGATACGGCCTCCGAAGCGATGCGTTCGAGAAGCTCCCCTGAGGCCTTCACCGTGGTTCAGCCCCTCCCTGCATTCCAGCGCTGCCGCGATGATCGGAGCCCGCTTCTGCGGCATTTTTATCGCAGAAACGCTTCCAGAGAGCCTCTGCTCTGGCAGAAATTTCTTCAGTACTGTGTCTTTTTTCGACAGCGCAGAGGCTGCCCTGGGCCCCGCAGACAAGACAGCTGCGGGGCTCAAGGCCCAGCTCTTCGCGGCCATAGACCGATCCGCCTGAGCCCATAATATCGGCGTCGACAAGTGCGCCCCAGTCCTCGCCCTCTTCAAAATCGAGAGCGAGCTCCTTTGCCCTGCGCGCGCGCGCGGGCACAACGAGGTAGCCCTCAGGCCCATCGGCGCTCTGGCGGAATTCACGGCTGAGGGGGGCAAGACCCGCGTTTTCTGCCCTCGCAGCGAGGGCATCGAAGAGAACACGGCCCCGGTCACGCCAGAGTTCCGAAACGCGGAGCGCGGCGGGCAGGCGCAGCGTAAGAGTCACAAGCGAACTGCCCGGGGACAGCGCTTCGGCCAGCGATATGCGCTTGGCCCAGCGGGCGGATTTGGCTTCGAGTATGCCTTCCATGAGCGCCTCTCTGCTGGAATATCAGGCCGAAGCCGTGGCTCTTTCTATAGCGGTCTCGAGCCGTGCCCGCAGCGTGCATTCAAGCGCCCCGCGGTCCTGGACCTTTATCTTCGCGCCTTTGAGGCCGAGCTTCGAGCTCACCTCTTCGGTCACGGACTGAATCCGTTTTCCATACTGCTTCTTTACAACGCTGTCGATATCGATCTTTACACCGGAGCCCGCGTCCTTCGATACGGTGACAAGGACATCGCTTGACTCAAGGGAACCGGCAACCGCGTCTCTCTGTGCTTCCATTCTGAACCTTCCTTCGGGCCTTGTGCCCTGACAAAATAAAATACCAACTATAATAATGAAGTCAGTGTGAACAGCTCTGCCGCGGAGAAGAATCATTCCGCTCCGCGGCGCTGTCTGCGCTGGCGGATATGCGCCCCGCCCTGAGCTTTTCAAGAACAGGGCGGGCTTCGGGCGAGCTGAGCCAGCGCCGGGTCGACTCGGGGATCAGGGCATCGGCGGACGCGCCTTCCGCGAGAGCTCTGCGCACCGCCGATGCGCTTACGGGCTTATCCCCGATTTCGAAGCGCGGCAGTATCCGTATCCTGAGATTCCAGTCCGGGCAGCCTGCGGCATTCCGGGCACAGGCATCGGCAGGAGAGCTCAGCGCCGGTTTTTCGAGTATATCGCGCATAAGACCATTGTACATCGCCGTAGTAGGCGAGTAGGGCTCTTCGCCTGCGTAGCGCACACGGGCCTTCAGGCTGGGCGCTATATGGCGTTTAAAGAGCTCAAGATCGAGGGCGGCGTGGACAAGCGCGATGGCCTCGGGCTTTCTGCCTGTCATCCCGCTCCCCGGAAGTGCATCGGCCTTGAGAAAATAGTCGGGGAAGGTCGCACGCGAAATGGCATAAGGCCCTCCCGCGATGACAGTCACATTGGAGAGACCGGCGCAGCCCTCCCTGACCATGGCCAAACGCCCCGCAAAGGGAAATACCGAGGCTTCTTCCTCGACGACCAGAATATAGAGCCAGGGCGATTCGGAAGCGGCCTTCTGTATAAGCCAGCGGTGGCCCAGCGTAAATGGGTCGCAGTTCATAACAATTATGCCTGCGCCGTCAGGCCGCCCCATGGCGCATTTTTGCAGCCCTTCCCGGTAAGCCGCGATATTGTCGGGACCCCATTCGAGAAGGGCCGCATTCATGCCGGCGAGTTCGCCCCCGAGCTCCGTCTCCGCGAGCAGCACAAAGCCAAGGCTGGCAAAACGGGGCGCTTCGGCGGGTTTTGTATAGAGGAAGAGATGCCTCTGCCCGCGCGCGGAAGCCCGTTTTATAAGCCCGGTCAGAATTTTGGCCGCTGCTCCGCTTCCTTCTTCCTCAGCATCTACAGCTATGCCCTGCAGTATGCCATCGATAAGCGAGCCTGTCGCGATGAGCTTTTCGCCCTCAAAAAGTCCGAGGGCCAGAATGCCGGAAGTTCCCGCCAGCTGCCGGCTGTCTTCGGGCAGACTGAGTCCCCTCGAGGATAGGAGGCGCGAGCGCGCCTCCCATTCGCTTCTATCCGCTATTTCGCGGAGCTCAGGCTCGCCGTACATTGGCTGCTCCTAGCGGCGCTCCGTGCCCTGTGAGCCAGCTGCAGCCTTGGCTGCGTTAAGTGCGCCTCCAGCGAGAAGAATTTCGCGCTGGCGCTCAGAGAGGTTTACCCGCGCCGCAATCTCGGCGCCGCTTGTCTCATTCTTTATCACAATGCGCTCTTTCTCTATGCCGGCGCGCACTCCCGATATCGAGAGCCTGTCGCCCTGCTTTACCTTGTCGCGCTCGGCCTTCGAATCGAATATAAGCGGGAGTATGCCGTCGTTTATCAGATTCTGCCGGTGAATGCGGGCATAGGAGAGGGCGATTACTGCCTTTACTCCGAGATAATGCGGCGCGAGGGCAGCGTGCTCGCGGCTTGATCCCTGTCCATAGTTCTCCCCGGCCACGAGTATTCCACCGCCTGCCTTCCTGGCGCGGGCCGGGAATTCAGCATCAATCTGCCTGAAGCAGAATTCCGATATAGCGGGGAGGTTTGAGCGGAGCGACATAATCTTGGCGCCGCCTGCGAGAATATGATCAGTGCTGATATTATCGCCCATCGCGAGCAGCACCTCGCCTTCAATGCGGTCGGAAAGCGGCTTGAACTCCTCGAGGGGCTTTATATTCGGCCCGCGGCGTACGCTGAGAGCGCTGCCGTCGGCAGGGGGCAGGATGGTGAGCGTGTTGTCAACCACAAAGGAACGGGGCATCTCAATATCGACTGCCGCGCCGAGCTTTCTCGGGTCGGTGAGCTTGCCATTGATGGCGGAGATGGCCGCTGTCTCGGCACTCACAAGGTAGACCTTGGCGTCGGCGGTGCCCGATCTTCCCTCAAAATTTCTGTTGGAAGTTCTGAGCGAGACGCCGCCCGAGCAGGGAGACTGGCCGATGCCGATGCAGGGACCGCAGCCGCTCTCGAGTATCCGGGCTCCGGCCTCGATAAAGTCATGCAGGATACCTGCCCTGTCTATCATGAGCAGGGTCTGGCGCGAACCGGGGCCGATGACAAGGCTTGTCTTCTGCGCGACATGTTTCCCTCTGAGCACCGCCGCCGCACGGGCGAGGTCGAGATAGGAGGAGTTGGTGCAGCTGCCGATAAAGCACTGGTCCACCGGCATACCTTCGAGTTCCCGCACAGTGACCACCTTGTCGGGCATATGGGGTTGGGCAATTAGGGGTTCGAGTGCGCCGAGGTCTATCAGCATCTCTTCATCATAGCGCGCATCTGGATCGGCGGCGAGCGGAATAAAATCGGATGCGCGGCCCTGCGCTTCGAAGAAGCGCTTTGTCTGTTCATCGCTGGGGAATATAGATGTGGTGGCACCGAGCTCGGTGCCCATATTGGTGATGGTGCCGCGCTCGGGCACGGTCAGCGTGGCGACGCCTTCGCCTGCGAACTCAAAAATCTTGCCAACGCCGCCTTTTACTCCGAGCCGCCTCAGCATCTCGAGAATAATATCCTTTGCGCTCACCCAGGCTTTGAGCCTGCCGCGCAGCTCCACCTTTACTACCTTGGGCGCGGGAATCGAAAAGGGAAGGCCGGCCATCGCGAGGGCGACGTCGAGGCCGCCTGCTCCCATTGCGAGAACGCCGACGCCGCCGGCTGTCGGCGTATGGCTGTCCGAGCCTACCAGAGTCTGGCCCGGGATGTCGTAGCGCTCGAGCATCACCTGATGGCAGATGCCATTGCCCGGCCTCGAAAAGATAATGCCGTACTTGGCCGCCACATCCTGGAGGTAGTTGTGGTCGTCGGCGTTCTCAAATCCGACCTGCAGGAGGTTGTGGTCGACAAAGCTGAAGGATCTTTTTGTCCTGACCCGCGGTACGCCGATGGATTCGAACTGGAGATAGGCCATGGTGCCCGTGGTGTCCTGAGTCAGAGTCTGATCGATCCTGAGACTCACCTCTGCCGAGCTCCCTGTCCCCGTGCTGCCCGCTGTGTGGGCTTCAATTATCTTCTGGACAATGTTTCTGCCCATAGAACCATCCTTCCTCCTAAAAAATTTTGCTTTACGGTTTGGAAAGCAGGGTTTATTATACATCATGAATTCTGGATCCAGAATACAGAATTCACAAGAAAATGTATTTACAAGAGGCAAGGGGCAGATGGGCATGCTTAAGAACATTCCTGAGCTGAAGACGCCGCCGATCCGCGACATCATCTACGAAAGGCTCAGAAAAGCGATAATCGAGAGTGAGCTTAAAGCAGGAGATACCTTTACGGATAACGAAATAGCAGAGGAATTCGGAGTAAGCCGCACGCCGATACGCGAGGCAGTTCAGAAACTCGAGAGCGAGGGCTATATAAAGCAGGTGACCATGAAGGGTTACCAGGTCTGCGGCTTCTCGCCTCTTGAGCTTGCTCACTGCTTCGCGATGCGCAAAGCTCTCGAAAGCCTCGCTGTCCGTTATACCTGCATCTATATCGATGAGGCGGGTCTCGCCGAGCTCAACGGCCTTCTCGGCCGGATCGAGCTCGCCTTTACGCAGCAGCAGGGCGACAAGCTGGTCGAAGAGGTAATCCCCCTCGTCAAGCGCTACAACGAAGTCGTCTTCAACAACTGCGGTTCAGAGAGGCTCGAGGAACTTATCTGGTCGACCCGCGAGATCTTCGACCGCTACCGGGTCAACCGCATTGTGCTTCCCAACCATGTCGAGCTCAGCCTTTCCCGGCGGCGCGATCTCTATAACGCCTTTGTGGCGCGCGATCCAGAAAAAGCAGCCGAAGTCTGGAGTCTTCATCTTGAAGATTCTTTCAGAATATGGTGCGAGAAATCAGGACATGGCGCGGAGCTCAAAGATTTCAGGTTTTTTTAGCTGAATCTTCTCCGCTTTTCCTGACCGTGGCGCGTCACAGTCAGGAATTGCGGATAAGGTCATATTTCCCAAGTTCATTAGGAGGTAGAGGATGAAACGAACTATCGCAACTCTGCTTGTCGCAGTTGCGGCGGGGAGTGCTTTTCTCGCTGCTGCCCCGAAGACATGGAAACCCAGCAAGACAATAGAGCTTGTTGCGCCTGCCAACCCGGGCGGCGGCTGGGATATGCTCTGCCGTGTCGTGCAGAAGACACTGGTCGATGAGAAGCTTGTCGACAGGAACGTTATAGTTGTAAACAAACCGGGCGGGGGCGGCTCCACTGGCTGGACCTATCTTAAGGGCAAAAAGGGTCAGGGCGAGTATCTCGCCGCGACTTCTTCGCTCCTTATCCTGAACCAGCTGCTTGGCACAAGCAAGCTCACCTACAAGGATTTTACTCCTATCGCCTGCCTGCAGTCCGAGTGGGAGGCTGTCGCCGTCAGCGCCGATTCCCCCTACAAGACTCTCAAGGACCTTATGGAGGCCATCAAGACTGACCCGAGCTCCGTGCCTATCGGCATTGGACCGTCGCTCGGCAACGATGACCATGTGACCATTCTTGAGCTTTCCAAGGCCTATGGCGTTTCTCCGAAGAGCCTCAAGTTCATTGTCTATCCAGGTGCCGGCGGCGAGATTGTCCCGGCTCTTCTCGGCGGACATATCAAGGCGACCGTAATTGGTCTCGCCGAGGTCCTCGAGCATCATAAGGCCGGCAAGCTCCGCATCCTCGGAGTCAGCTCCCCCGCGAAACTCGACTTCCTTCCCGATGTAGCCAGCTTCACCGAACAGGGCGTAAATGTCGTGTTCCCGCACTGGAGAGGCATTATCGGAGCTCCGGGACTCAAGCCCGAGCAGATTGCCTACTGGGATGCTGTCTTCACCAAGATGGTGCAGACCAAGACCTGGAAGACCCAGATCGCGAACCTCGGCTGGTCTGATTTCTATCAGAACTCCAAGGATCACAAGCAGTTCCTCATCGATCAGACCAAGGTCTTCGATGAACTTCTGTCGGCTGCCGGTCTCAAGAAATAGTACTGACTATCTGTAAAATGCCTCCCGGCGGCAGAACGCCGGGAGGCATGTTTCATCAATTTTCGCCGGGGCGCTTCTTGTCCCGGAGGAGGCACCTGCGTGACAATCAATATAATTACGGGCATTGTCTCTATTGTGATAGGCGGATTCTATCTCGTCTCCGCCCTGCTCCTTCCCACGATGACCATGGGCGACCGTCTCGGCCCCAAGCTTTTTCCAGTTATCGTCGCGGTTCTCTCCATAATCGCCGGAGTCGCGCTTGTTGTGGGAGATCTTGTAAAAAAGACGGGCAAGTCCGCGAAGCCGGATTTTGGCTTTAAGGAGCATAAGGACATCTGGCTCAAGATCCTCGCGATCACTGTGGTCGGAATTATCTATGGCCTTATCCTCGACTCCGTCGGTTTCCTTCTGTCTACGGCGCTCTTTATGTTCTTCATAACTATGATGACGAACAGAAAGAAAATCGGGCAGAATGTCATTGTCTCTCTGAGTTTCGCGATTGCAGCCTACCTTATCTTTGCGGTCGCCCTTAAGCTCAGCCTGCCCCGCGGCTTTATCGAAACCGCTCTGCCGTTCTAGAGGAGGGAATAATGCAGCAGATATTTGCCAATCTTGCTATAGGCCTGCAGACCGCCTTTACCTGGACCAATATTCTCTGGGTAATTATCGGCGGTACTCTTGGTACAATTATTGGAATGCTTCCCGGCCTGGGGCCGGCGACTGGTGTTGCGATTCTTATACCTATTACTTTTGGAATGAACCCTGCCACTGCGCTTATCTGCATGTGCGCCGTGTACTATGGCGCAATGTTTGGCGGCTCGCGCTCGTCAATAATGCTCAATACCCCCGGAGACGCTTCCGCTATTGTCTCCTGTTTTGATGGGTATCAGATGACAAAACAGGGCAGGGCAGGGCAGGCTCTCGCCATATCGGCTATCGCCTCTTTTATCGGCGGTTCGATCGGTATGATCCTGCTTGTTTTCCTTACTCAGCCCATCGCCTCGGCCGCCCTCAAGTTCGGTCCCGCCGAGATGTTCTCTCTTATGATGTTCGCCCTCGTCGCGACCATAACCCTCTCGCAGGGCAACCTGCTTAAAGGTCTTGTCGCGATCTGCTTTGGCCTCATGCTTTCGACTGTCGGCATCGATTCGCTCACTGCTATCCCGCGCTTTACCTATGGTATCGATGCGCTTCAGGATGGCATCGACTTCCTCGTTATAATTATCGGTGTCTATGCAGTCTGCGAGGTCTACAAGAACCTTAAGGATGTGGACACAAAGCTCAATTTCGATTCAAAGCACATCGGCAAGGTCTGGATAACCAAGGAGGACTGGAAAGCTTCCTGGAAGCCCATGCTCCGAAGTGCGCCGCTTGGCTTTGTAATCGGTGCGCTTCCTGGTATGGGCGGCACTATCGCCACCTTTATGTCCTATGCCATGGAGAAGAGCCTTTCGAAACATCCAGAGAAATTCGGTACTGGTGCAATCGAAGGCCTTGCCGCGCCTGAGTCGGCGAACAACGCCTGCTCCTGCGGCGCAATGGTGCCTCTGCTTACCCTCGGTATCCCCGGCTCGGGCACAACAGCCGTTATGCTCGGTGCCCTGATGCTGCTTGGCGTCAGGCCGGGTCCCACGCTCTTTACCGACCATCCCGAGATCGCCTGGGGCGTTATTGCCTCGATGCTTATCGGCAACATTATACTAGTGCTTATAAACCTGCCGCTCGCGGTGCCGCTTGTACAGCTCCTCCGCGTCCCGACCAGGATCATGCTGCCGATTATTATGGGACTGGCCCTCGTTGGCGCCTACTTCCTCAACTACAGTTCCTCAGACCTTATAATTCTGATGATCGCTGCGCTTATTGGATTTATGTTCTGGAAATTGGATATCCCTCTGCCTCCGCTTGTGCTCGCGCTTATTCTGGGCAATACCACCGAGCAGAACCTCAGAAACGCGATGGTGCTTTCGAATGGCAGTCTCAATATCTTCTTCCAGAAGCCCATTTCGGCCGTATTCCTCGCGCTCGCGCTTGCTTCGCTTGTATATGCGCTGGTAAAGCGCAGCAGACAGAAGAAGACCGCTGCAGAGAAGGCATAAGGTGAAGGATAGCATAAACAGACCGAGGCGCTCGCTGCTCTACATCCCCGGCAACAATCCGGGAATGCTGCAGAACGCCTCGATCTATGGAGCCGATGGAGTCCTCCTCGATCTTGAGGATTCCATCAGCATGTATGAGAAAGATGCCGCGCGCAAACTGGTAAAGCACGCCCTTATGTCCCTCGATTTCGGGGATGTCGAAAGGGTTGTGCGCATCAATGGCGCCGACACGCCCTTCTTCAAGGCGGATCTTGAGGAGATAATCCCTGCGCGGCCGGACGCAATCCGGCTGCCCAAGGTGGACTCGGCTGCCGATGTCCTCGAGGCGGATAAGATTATCAGCGGGCTTGAGGCCAAGAATGGCATAAAGCCCGGCTCGATCCGCATACAGGCCATGCTCGAAACCGCGCGCGCTATTGTAAACGCGGCTTCGATCGCGGCTGCTTCGCCGCGCCTTATCGGCCTTACCCTCGGCGGACAGGATCTCGCGGCCGATCTCGGCATTAAAGCGACCAAGTCCGGCCTCGAGATGCTCTACGCCAAGAGCGCCGTTGTCATCGCGGCGAAGGCCTACGGGCTTCTCGCCTTCGACACGGTCTATACAGCGATAGACGATCCCGAAGGCCTCAGGGAGATGTGCCAGCTGGCCGTCTCGCTCGGCTTCTCGGGCAAGGCCGCGATTCATCCTTCGCAGATTAAGACAATCCACGAGGCCTTCGCTCCGACCGAAAAGGAGCTCAAGAAGGCGGTAAAGGTAAAGGCTGCCGCCGAGGACGCCGCAAGGCGCCACTCGGGCGTTGTTGCTGTCGATGGCAAAATGGTGGACGCTCCCGTCGTCGCTCAGGCCGAGCGGACTCTGGAACTCGCCCGTCTCTCGGGGATGGAGGTGCCCAGACTATGAAGATGGACTGCGTAAAGAACTCAATCGGGAGATTGGTGCCCCGCGAAGTGCCTGGCATCGGGAAGGTCGAACCCTTCTCCGGCGCCTATGCGCGGCTTGATGGCAGCTATGTCTGGACCGCGAAGCGCTATCCTCAGCACGTCCCGGCTCTTGGCGGAGACAAGATAGCGCCTTCGCTCAAGGAAGCGATAGTGCGTTCAGGCCTAAAAGATGGCATGACCATCTCCTTCCACCATCATCTGCGCAATGGCGATGCGGTGGTGGGCATGGTGCTCGGGGCTATCTATGAGCTCGGCATCAGGGGCCTGACCCTCGCTCCGACCTCGCTGGGCGACGCCCATGACTGTGTCGCAGACTATATCCGCAAGGGTGTAGTCTCGCGGCTCTGCACCTCGGGCGTCCGGGGCGAAGTGGGCAGGGCTGTTTCGCACGGCGAGCTTGATACGCCGGTAATTATCAGAAGCCATGGCGGCAGGGCCCGCGCCATCGAAGAGGGAAGCCTCCATATCGATGTCGCCTTCCTGGCCGCCCCGGCCTGTGACCGTCTTGGCAATATGTGCGGCTGCGAGGGCAAAAGCGCCTGCGGTTCGCTCGGCTATGCGATCCATGAGGCGCGCTATGCTTCCCATGTTATCGCGGTGACGGACAACCTGGTCGACTATCCTCTGCATCCGCATATCTCCGTTCCCCAGTATCTTGTGGATCAGGTCGTCGTAGTTGATTCAATCGGCGACAGCTCCAAGATAGCGACAGGGGCGGCGCGCATCACAAAGGATCCCGTACAGCTCCGCATTGCAGAGCTCGCCTTCGGCCTAATAAAGGAATCGGGCTACCTTAAAAACGGCTACTCGCTGCAGACCGGCGGCGGCGGTCCGAGCCTCGCAGTAAACCGCTATGTCGAAGAATACATGGAGCAGAACTCGATCCATGGAAGCTACTGCATTGGAGGCATCTCGGGCTATATGGCCGATATGCTTAAAAAGGGCCTGTTTTCGGCGCTTTTCGATGTGCAGAGTTTCGATGCTTCGGTCACTTCCTCTATGAGGGAGAATCCGAATCATATCGAGGTCGATGTCTCCGACTATGCGAATCCCTTTAATAAGGGCTGCCTTGTCAACGACCTCGATGTGGTCGTGCTCGCGGCCCTCGATGTGGATACCGATTTCAATGTCGATGTTCTCTCGGGTCAGGATGGAGTTCTGCGCGGCGCCTCGGGCGGCCATTGCGATACAGCCGCCGGAGCCAAACTCAGCATTATCGCCGTGCCCTCGATGCGCACGGGAGTGCCCTCCATACACGACCATGTACAGACCGTTGTTACGCCCGGCGAGACAGTGGACGCCATTGTCACCGAGCGCGGCATCGCCATAAATCCGCGCCGCGATGATCTTATCGCGCGGGCCCGGGATGCAGGGCTGCCGGTCAGGGACATCCACGATCTTCAGAAAGAGATCGAGAATATCACTGGAAAGCCGGATGAGCTTGAGTTTACCGACGATATTGTGGGTGTTGTCGAATACCGCGATGGAACGATAATCGATACTATCCGCAGAGTTAAAAACTAAAGGTTTAACTGGTATTACTTGGGGGAGGCCGCCCTCTTGCCTGGCGGATTTGATTGTTGCCTCCTGTTCTTCATAACCCGAAGGCCTCCCCCATTTTTTTGCGAGGCAGTAACATGAATATGGACAATTCCTGCGCGGCAGACTCTCTTGGTTTCCGCGCTGCGCTCAGTGCCGAAAAGCCCCTTCAGATTATGGGTACTGTAAACGCCTTTGCGGCCATTATGGCAGAGAGGGCTGGCTTTAAGGCGATCTATCTTTCGGGAGCCGGAGTCGCGAATTACTCCTACGGTCTCCCCGATCTGGGCATGACAAGTCTTGACAATGTGCTTGAGGACACAAGGCGCATCTCCTCGGCTTCGAGGCTGCCGCTGCTCGTCGATATCGATACGGGCTGGGGCGGGGCGTTCAATATTTCGCGCACAATAAAAGAGATGATCCGGGCTGGGGCCGCCGCTGTCCATATCGAAGATCAGGTGGCGCAGAAACGCTGCGGGCACCGTCCCAATAAAGAGATTGTGCCGGCTGCCGAGATGCTCGACCGGATCAAGGCCGCTGTGGACGGGCGCATCGATCCGCGTTTCTTTATAATCGCGAGAACAGATGCGCTTCAGCGGGAGGGACTGGCCGGGGCTATCGACAGAGCCAATGCCTATCTCGAGGCCGGCGCTGATGCGATTTTTGTCGAAGCCGTGTCTGAGCTCGGGATGTACGGAAAAATCCGGAGAGCTGTAAAGGCGCCGGTGCTCGCCAATATCACCGAATTCGGCGTAACGCCCTGTTTCAGCCTCGATGAACTCAGAGAGCAGGGCGTTGATATGGTGCTCTATCCGCTCTCGGCCACAAGAGCCATGCAGAGGGCAGCCTTTACAGTTATGAACGAAATCCGCAGCAATGGCAGCCAGCGCGCGGTTGTACCTCTGATGCAGACACGTGAAGAACTCTATGACCTCCTCGGATACAAGGCCTATGAGGCCAAGCTCGACGAGCTCTTTGCCCGGAATGATGACAGCCACAGCTGAAAAAATCCTCTAGAGAGAAACAAACTTGACAGTGCGAGGCCTTTGGGCGTATCATTATATCAAGATGTTTCTATAAATAGTAACATCAAAAAGGAGAGTACATGAACAATTCAGGCGGTCTTAAAAGGAGGGGCACGAGCAGGGCCGGCGCCCTCCTCATGCTCATGCTTGGAGGCGCGGCTGTCTTCGCGGCACCTCAGGGGAAGACTGTTATCGGAGTGGCCAAATTTGTATCGCATCCGGCCCTCGATGCCCTCGAAAAAGGCATAGTCGATGAGATGAAATCGTCCCGGCCCGATCTCAGCTTTGATCTTCAGAATTCAAATGGAGACATGGGGACAGCTGCACAGATTGCCCAGCGTTTCCGGGACGAAAAGACAGCGGTCGCGATTGGCATAGCGACGCCCGCCGCCCAGGCTCTTGCCAATGCCATACACGACAGGCCCGTTGTCTTCTCGGCCGTGACAGATCCTGTCGCCGCAGGCCTTGTGGCATCAGTTTCGAAGGGCGGGCCAAATGTGACCGGAACCTCCGATATGACGCCTGTCAGGCAGCAGCTCGAACTTCTCATATCGCTTAAGAAAATTGGCAGACTTGGTCATATCTACAACGCGGGAGAAGCCAATTCGGTAAAGCTCGAGGAACTTGTGGCCGCTTTCTGCAGAGAAAAAGGCATCCAGCTTGTATGCGCGACTGTCGCGAACTCATCGGAGGTAAAGCAGGCCGCGCTCTCTATCGCAGGCAGAGTAGACGGCATCTATCTTGGAAATGACAATACTGTTTTTTCTGCGCTGAACGCAGTATGCGATGTGGCGAATTCAAGGAAAATACCAGTTGTGACCGCTGATCCTTCATCGGCAGCCGAGGGAATGCCTGTGCTGGCCGCCCTTGGTTTCGATTATTACGCGATGGGCCGCGCCACAGGCAAAATCGCTCTCCGCATACTCTCGGGCGAAAAGCCAAGTTCAATTCCCACCTATTTTTCCACCGATCCGGCCGACATGATGCTTGTTATAAATAAGGACACAGCCGCAGCAATCGGCCTTGCCCTGCCCGATGCGCTTCTAAAAAAAGCATCGGTTGTCATCGAAGCGGGAAAGGCAGTACACAGATGATTGAGGGCATCCTCATCGAGGGCCTTATCTATGGAGTGCTGGCCCTTGGCGTATTCATCTCCTTCAGGATCCTCGATTTCGCCGACCTTACGGCGGAGGGTGCCTTTCCTTTCGGCGCCTGCGCCGGCGCCGCGCTTATAGCCAGAGGGCTGCCTGCGGCGCTGGGCCTTCTCTGCGGCTTTTGCGCAGGGGCGGCGGCCGGCGCCCTGACTGCCCTGATACACCACCGTTTCCATGTCCCGGCCCTCCTCGCAGGAATTGTGACCATGACGGGCCTTTATTCGATAGACCTGCGCGTGCTTGGAAACAGACCCAATCTTCCGCTTATCGCCATAAACCCGATAATGCGCGGCGCTGAAAGCTGGCTCGGCCATTCCGCAAACCCGGAACTGGCGGCAGGCCTTGGCTTTGGTCTGGGACTCTGCGCGCTCGTCTGCCTGCTCGATCTCTTTTTCCATACAGAGCTTGGGCTTTCCCTTGGCGCGCTGGGCGACAATGAAAAATCCATAATCGCCGCCGGGGTAAATCCCGAGACGCTGCGCACCTTCGGCGTTGCGCTGGCCAATGGCCTTGCCGGGCTTTCGGGGGCGCTTGCCGCTTCCTATCAGGGCTTTGCGGATGTGAATCTTGGACAGGGAGTCATTGCGGCCGGTCTTGCCTCGGTAATGCTCGGCGAGCTTGTTCTCAGAAGCAATAAGATAGGTCCCCAGCTGCTGAGAGTCATTCTCGGCTCGATACTCTTCCGCGCGATAATGTATGCGGGCAGGTCCTGGGGATATCTCGCCGGCATAACACCGAACGATCTCAAGCTGCTCACGTCTGTTCTTGTCGTACTCGCTCTCGCGATGAGCCGTGGCAGAAGCCGGCTGGAGCAGAAATCCGCAAAGCGCAGAAGAATGGCGGCAGACAGCGCCGCCGGCGCGTCAGGGGCCGGAAAATGATCAGCATAAAAGGACTAACTGTTATTTTCTCTGCAGGGACTCCGGATGAACACCGCGTGCTCGATGATCTCGATCTGGAAGTAGAGAGCCAGGAGCATATTGCGCTTATCGGCTCAAATGGGGCGGGAAAGACAACTCTGCTCAACGCGATAGCCGGCACCGTTCCGGCCGCCGAGGGCAGCATAAGCATTGACGGCCTTGACCGGACGGCCGAGCCCGAATGGAAACGCGCGCGCTATGTGGGCAGAGTGCGGCAGGATCCGCTTGCGGGCACAGCGGGCGATATGTCTGTTATCGACAATCTCTGCATCGCCTCGCGGAAGGGACCGCGCAGGCTCCTGCCCGCTTCGACAAGGCGGAGCAGAGAGGAGATGCGCGCGGCTCTTGCCGAGCTGGGTATGGGCCTTGAGCAGCGTCTGGATGAAAATGTGAATAGGCTGTCGGGCGGCCAGCGCCAGGCTCTGACCCTCCTCATGGCAGCGGTTTCGAAGCCTTCTGTGCTGCTCCTCGATGAGCACACAGCAGCTCTGGATCCACGCAACGCCGAAAAAGTGATGGAGCTGACCGGGCGTTTTGCGGAGCGCTATGGCCTGACCCTTATCAGCGTAACCCATGACATGAAGCGTGCCCTCTCGGGGAGCACGAGGCTCATAATGATGCATGAGGGGAGAATCGTCGCCGATCTCAAAGGCATGGAAAAGGAAAAGCTCGATGTGGCCGACCTTGTCGAACTCTTCAGCCGCGCGCGCCATGAGAGCTGGGCTCAGGACGATGTGCTCCTCGCGCAGTAAAGGCGGGGGCTGCCCCGGGACAGCCCCTTCAGGCGCTCCAGCGCCCGCCTTTCAGCGTGAGGCCATAGACAGCCGACAGCTTATGCTCAAGGCCTGCCTTGAGCAGCCGCGATGTTCCAGCGAGCTCGGGGCTGGCTTGGGCGAGCGCTGCGCCGTCAGCTGCGCCGCTTGTGAGCAGAGTCTCGGCGAGGAGCTTTGCAGCGATAAATCTGTCATATTTATCAACAGCGAAAGCGAGGAATGAGGGAAGAATGCCTGTGATTTCCCAAGTCACCTGTTCGGCCTGCGAATATCTGCCTGCATCCTTATCCTGATCGCTCACGCGGAGCGGCAGTTTCCTGCCTATCTCATCGAGCCGCGGCACGAGCCAGTCGAGATCGAAGAGACCGATGGCGCAGTTGAAGAGGATAGAAGCGCCGCCCGCTTCAAGCCGCTGTACCTCATCGAAGCTGATGGCGGGGCCGATATCGGCCACCGTTCTCTGGCCATCGGCGGTCTCGACGAGGATTCCGCCCTTTACATCGACCTTTGTGCGCTTTGAAAAATCAAAGGCCGCCGGTTCGCCCGAAAGCGCGAGGAGGGCTATCTCGACAGGATCGGGTGTGTATCCTATGTTGTCGACATTGCCGAGATAGGCAAAGCGGATGCCCTTTTCGTGCAGGGAGCGGAATACAGGCGCGAGGATTCTGAAGCACTGGCCATGCCCGCCTGGAAGGGCTATCGCGGAATCCGGCCTGCCATAAGCGCGGTCAAAAATCCTCTTGGGTCTTCCTTCAGATGAATGAGTATAGGCTGAAATAAGCGGCTGGATGCCTGTCTTGAAGTCTGCCGCATTGAGCCCGGTTTCGGCCGCCGCAGCGGCGAGGAAGGGCGAGATCGCATAGGCCTTATATGCGGACTCAAGTTCGGCATTGTTGCCGACGCTCGACATCTGATAAAGAGGAAGGAAGCTGCCCCCTATTGGGCCATACGCGGCTTCGTATCGGCGCGCCGCGATAAGCCGGGCCCGCGCCTTGAGCAGTAAAAAGCTTTCGCCAAGGCTTCCATCGGGATTGATATAGGCCGGCGTTACGCCCTTGGGTTTCCCTGTGCAGAGCGGCGACAGCTTTTCATAGCCGCCTTCAAGCAGGGAGAATACCTGCGGACCAAAGGCGAGATTTTTTTTCCTGTCCGCGTAGCTTGTCGCGGACCCGCCGTTCAGTACGCCATAAGCGGTGCGCGGAAGGAGGCGCTGGCCAACTTCCGAGAGAGCAGCATAATTAAAGCGGCAGTTAGTCCCTGTTGTGTGGACCGAGGCAGGCAGGGCAATGCCGAATTCCCCGAGTCTGGCTCTGGCCTTCTCTGTTTCGAGGCTGTACTCAATATCCGGGGCAATGCCGATTACCGATTTTCCATCGACCGCGGGGACGCCGGCAGCTTTCACGGGCTTTATTGAGTCGTAAAGGCCGGAATTGTAATCCCTGAGGATAGAGAGGCTTAAGCCCACATCGATATCCTTGGATTCCATGTCCGCGCGCAGCGCAGGGTTCAGATTTGATTCATCAGTATTGCGAACATTTGAGTTCATATTTTACCTCAGCCCAGAATAATGGCCGCGTTCGCGGCGCCATAGAGCGATATGGAGTAGTCCTTGACTGCCATTACAGGCGTCCGCCTGAGAATCGCGCGGATATGCTCGCGGTAGCTCTGTTCGTACATCGCCATAAAGCGCTGGCCGTCGATAAAGCGTTTTTCCTCTTTGGTCACAATGCCGCCCGCCAGATAGAGGCCTCCTGTCGGGATAAAGATAGCGGAGAGATCGGCCGCGACCCTGGCATAGAGTTTTACAAATATATCCATGCAGTGATCACAGAGTCTGTCCTCTGCGGCGTGCATGGAGATGAGCCTGGGCCAGTCCTGCTGGGGCTTTGTGAGAATCTCGGATACAATGGCGCTCTTGGCGGTCCCAGCCTTTTCCGCGAGAAAGGAGAATATATTAGCTGTGCCTATTCCGGAAACAGCCGCTTCCGCTCCTGGGACAAAGCCGCATTTTTTCTCGAGCCAGCCCTGGAACTCGCGCGTCTCTGCATCGTAGACCGGAAGCGTAAAGTGTCCGCCCTCCGATGGGAAAGCCTCCATCCTGCCGTTGATGCGTGTAAGGAATCCCACGCCCAGACCGGTGCCCGCGCCGACCACAAGCTTTACACCCTGATCTGGTCTTGGGTCGGAACCATCGCAGTGCCTGAAGCGCAGAATCTGCTCTGGTTTTTCCGGATCAAGCAGACAGACACCGTAGGAGATGGCAGTAAAATCATTTATTACCCGCGTCGGGAGTCCGAATTCCTTCTCGAGAGCCGGACCGTCGATGCCCCAGGGAGCATTGGTCAGCTGTGCTATCCGGCCATCGACTACAGGCCCCGCGCCCGAAACGCAGAAACGCTCAGCCTTTAGGCCGGGAACTTTTTCCGCAGCCTCTTCGATAAATCGGGCGAGAGGCTCGGCGAGGGATTTCTGTTCCCGGGTTTTATAATGCCGGTCGAAGACAATATCGAAAGCTCCGTTCTTTTCGCCAAGAAGGGCGAGGTTTGTATTTGTTCCGCCGATATCTCCGGCCAGAACAAGGTGGTTATAGTCTTTAGTGCAGCTCATGCTCCTTACTATAGCCAGCGGAGCCGTGAAGGGAAAGAGGCTCTTTCCCGCTTTGAGGGGGGCCGTCGAGCGCATATTCGGCAGCCTGGGGGTGGCTCAAAAAAAGACTCATCGATTCTGAAAAACCATAGGCCCCGGCCTGTCCAAAGAGCACAATATCGCCGGCCTTAAGCTCCGGAAGCAGCACTGTGCCCAGCCGGTCGAGCGATGAGCAGAGGGGCCCTGCAAGGACCTGCCTGAAAAGAGGGCCCCCAATTTCTCCCTGGCCTGGCCTTAGCGCGCAGACAGGAAATGGCTGGCCTGTGAGCAGAGGCCGTAGCAGGTGGTTGATGCCGCCTTCGAGCACGGTAAAATCCGTGCCCCGGCTTTTTTTTACGCGCACAACATGGGCCATATAGACACCGCAGGGCCCCGAAAGCCATCGGCCGGGTTCGACAAGGAGGCGGCCGGCAAACCAGCTGTTTTCCGCGAGCAGCTCCTTAAGACCGGAGCCGAGAGCGCGGATATCGAGTTCGTGTTCTGCCTCCGAGTAGGGAATGCCCAGGCCGCCGCCAAGATCGATAAGGTCGAGCTCTGTCCCCGAAAGCCCCTCGAGTTCCCGCCCTATTTCCAGGGCAGCCCGATGGCTGGCGAGCAGGCTCTCCGCGTCTTTCTCGTTGCTCGAGGCGAAGACCTGAAGCCCGGCGATTTTTATATGGCGGGCGCGCGCGGCCTCTTTTAAGAAATCTTCAAGATCCTCCTCGTCTACGCCAAAGGCCGATGCGGAAGTGCCGCCAATTATTGCATTTCTTTCGCTGAAACCGGCGCCCATCTCTTTGGAGGATCCGGCATAGCGGGGGTAACAGCGGTCCCTGGCAGGGTGGACTCTAATGCTCAGCGCAAGCTTCTCACCGCGGGGGCCGAGCTCGGGGCGGGCTGAGAGCAGCGCTTCGATCGCGGCAATATCCTCTGGCCCGTCGATTTCGATCCGTGCGCCGAGCTCGAGCGCGCGATCGAGTTCTGCTCTTGTTTTGCCAGGGCCTGCAAAGAGAAGGCCGCCGCTGTGAGGAATTTTCGAGAGCAGTTCTAGCTCGCCTATGGAGGCCGTGTCGAAATCGGCACCAAGTTCCGCGAAGCTTGAAACGAGGGCAGGATGGGGATTGGATTTGACCGCGTAGGCAATGCGCACAGCCGCGGGCAGAGCGGCCCTTAGGCTGCGCCAGCGCTCTCTGGCCAAATCGAGACGGTAGACAAAGCAGGGCAGGGTCCAGCCCGATAGGACCTCGGCTTCTTCTGTATCAATGGCAAATAGGTTCATACTAGTGCGTATCTATCCTTTCTCCGCCTGTTTATCAGGGCCATATTCTGCTGAGACGCGAGAGACCTTCACGTATCTGCTCCGGGCTGCCTCCAAAGGAGAGCCTCGCATAGCCTTCGCCCTGTTTGCCAAAGGCAGATCCCGGAATGAGAATTACTCCTGCTCTGTCGCGTGCCCTGATGCAGAAAGACATGGAATCTTCTTTCCCGATTTTCAGCCAGTAATAGAAGGAACCGGCGGGAGGCTCGGGCCTGCGGCCGATGAGAGGTTCAAGACAGCAGGCAAGGACATCCCAGCGCTCTGCGAGTTCCTGCCGGGCGGCCTTAAGGACTCTGTCCGAGTCCAGAATGAGGGCGAGAGCGGCGGCCTGCGCGGGCCTCGAAACGGAGGTAACAGCATAATTGTGAACAAGCTGCGCCGGTTCGAGTATTGAGGCGGGACCAGCCGCCCAGCCTATTCTGAGCCCCGGCGCTCCCCATGCCTTGCTCACCGATGATGTAGCAGCGCAGGCCGCGCCCGCGGCAGAGGCGGCGGCGCGCATGCCGGGCGGCGGAGATCCCAGGTAGAGTTCACGGTAAACTTCATCAGATATAATAAGAATATTTCGGTCTGCGCAGAGAGATGCCACATCCTTGAGGGCATCTGGCGACGCGGAGGCGCCAGTCGGGTTTGAGGGGCTGTTTACAATGGCAATCTTCGCGGATGGCGCTGCGGCCAGTGCCTCCGCAAAGCGTTCGGGGTCGAGAGAAAAGTCCGAACCGAGCGCATAGGGACAGGGACAGGCTCCGGCGAGCCTTGCAAGAGCGGGGTAGGCGAGGTAGCCGGGGTCTGGCACCAGCACCCCGTCGCCCGGCCCGGCATAGGCGGAGATCAGCGAAAAGACTGCCTCCTCGCTTCCGTCCGTGACAAGCACATCGTCCTCTGAGACAGCTTCCCGCGCGGCTATGGCTGCGCGGAGAGCGGCAATGCCGGCGTTGGCGCCATAGGAGCAGGGGCCTTCTTCGGTGGCAAAGGCTTCGAGAGCCCTGCGCCCGGATAGTGGCATATCCCAGCCCGGCTCGCCGAGGCCGAGGGAGATGGCGCCTTCAGGCGCACCATTCTGAATTGCCCTGATGGGCGAGAGGCCAAGCCCTGCGAGCCGCCCGGCTCTTTCAGGACAGTGCATGGATCCAGCCGCTGCCCTGCTCACCTCAGTGCCTCTTCGAGCATTGTGGCGCTGTCGGTGCTGGCGTCACGGTATTTTACTATGCAGGGGCAGTAGAGCTGAATGCCCGCTCTGCCCGGCTCTGCACCGTGAGCCGGCCTCGAACCGGGGACGACCAGAGCGCCTGCCGGTACTTCGCCGCGGATCTCGCAGCCGCGGACAAGATCGAATATCGGCGTAGATGCGCTGATAATTGTGCCGGGCGCTATCACCGCGTTCTCCCGTACAACAATGCCCTCAAAGAGACCGGCGAGGCCGCCCACAAAAACCCCGTCTTCGATGACAACGGGTCTTGCTCCCGGAGGCTCGAGCACCCCGCCGATCTGTACTCCCGCTGCGAGATGCACCCTCGCGCCTATCTGGGCGCAGGAGCCGACAAGAACATGGCTGTCCACCATCGAGCCCGGGCCTATCGAAGCTCCTACGTTTATATATGACGGAGGCATGATAACGATGTCCTCTGCGAGGCAGCAGCCTCTGCGGAGGGATGTGCCGCCCGGCACGAGCCTTACTCCGTCCCCGGGGCCGAGGAGACGAGGCGGAAAGGCCTCCCTGTCGCGCGCACCGCCGGGCCATTCCGGAAAATCGCGCATGCCCGAAAATTTGAAACCGCAGATAATCGCACGCTTTACCCAGAGCATTGCCTGCCAGTCCCCGCGGTCATTTTTAAAAGCTGAATGAACTGCGCCTTTTTCAAGGGCTGTGAGCAGGGCCCCGTGGACGCCGGGGAGGGCCGGATCGGCGAGTATTTCGGCGTCGGGCCGGGAATAGAAAGCTTCCAGATCTTCAGTGCTTATAATTCTTTCCATTTTCTATCTCCGGGCAGAGCCCCGGCCCGGCTTCTCGGGCGGCAGAGAGTATGCAGGCAGAAGCTCCGCTGCCTTTATGGCCTTGAGACAGGCGCTGAGTCTCGCCCTTGTGTCCGCGCCTGCCGGCACAAGGGGAAGCCGCACAGCGTCTGAGCAGAGCCCGATGAGCCTGAGCGCCGCCTTGACCGGCACAGGATTGGACTCAGCGAAAAGCGCGTCCATAAGGGGCAGGAGCGCTTTCTGAAAGCGCTGCGCGGTTTCAAGGTCGTCCCTGCGCGCTGCATCGACAAGGGCCTTGGTCTCGGCCGGCAGGACATTGGCGATGACGGAGACAAGACCTGAGGCCCCCTGAGCGGCCGCGGCAAGCGCGAGGGAATCGTCGCCCGAGAGAATTTTCTTCCCCTCAGGAAGCCTCCTCGCCATCTCCCCCATCTGGGCCATATTGCCTGATGATTCCTTGACAGCTATTACTTCCGGTATCTGCCAGAGAAGATCGAGATCTGCTGGCTTCAGATTGATGCCGGTTCTGCCCGGCACATTGTAGGCTACAATTGGAATGCCCGCAGCTCTGGCAACCTCCCTGTAGTGCGCGGCGATGCCCGCCGGCTGTGGTTTGTTATAATAGGGAACAACCACAAGTACCGCGTCTGCTCCAAGTTCGGCGGCGCGCGCCGAGAGTTCGCAGGCAGTCCTTGTGGAATTGTGCCCTGTGCCGACGACAACAGGGAGGCCCTGCGATTCCTCGACAGTGACCCGGATAAGCTCATCCCTTTCCTCGGGGAGAACTGTCGGCCCTTCGCCTGTAGAGCCAAGCACCACGAGAAAGTCTGCCCCATTTTGCGCGGTATAGCGGACAAGGCGGCGGTAGGCCGCGATATCGACAGGCCCCGAACCGAAGGAGCCCCGTTTCTTTCTGGCTGTGGCGGGCAGAAAGGGAGTCGCGAGAGCGACGCCGAGCCCCTCAATTTTCAGACTGCGAAACGTTCTATGTGCACTCATCTTTCTCTCCTTGGGCCGGAACAGCCGGCCGGGGCGCCGCAGGATACGGGCTCTCCTCTCCGAGTCTCAAATGCGCCTTCAAACAGCGGGCCTATTATATCGGCCGCCATATCATCGAAGCTGTAAAGGCCTTTTCTTCCCTTTAGCCAGAGCAGAGCCTGCAGGGCCCCTGTCCCGAAAAGGAGCCGCGATTTGGCGGCGTGTGAGATAACAATTGTCTCCATATCGGATTCGAGCCGCAGCTCATGGTAGCCCGTCTCCTCTCCTTCGCGGAGACTCGCAACGGGCACTCTGTCTGCTGGAGCAGGGCTCACGGCCCAGCCTGAAAGGCCCGCGCCTTCGGCCAGAGCGCCCGCGAGGAGCTTCGCTGTGCCTGAGGGGGAATCGGCCTTGGTTCTGTGATGCCTTTCGAACACCGAGAGATCCGCGTAATGGCCGGGCCCGCCTTCTGCTCCCGGCATCAGCTTCGAATATCCTCCGAGGGCCAGGGCGAAAACTCTGCAGAGAGCTATTCCAAGACTGAAATTGGGCGCTGTCATAATGGCTGTCCCGGCCGCGCGGCATTTTGAGTCGAGTCCATCGAGAAGGCCGGAATCCCAGCCTGTGGCCCCAATGGCGAGGGCAGTGCCAGAGCCAAGAGCCCATTCAATGTGGCCCTTCACAGCCTGTCCCGAACTCGCGTCGAGGGCTGCCTCCACTGGCGATGGAGGCAGCGTATCCCGGCCTATGGACCAGGCGACCTCGAGCGCTTCGGCCGGGCCGGAAGCGTTGTAGGATTGGACCGCGGCTTCGAAGGCTGCCGCGAGCTTTCCCCTGCCCAGAATGCCGATTCTCATGCGCCGCCTCCTCGCAGGGCCCGCGCGCCGCAGGGCGTCTTGGACGCGCTGCCGCCGGACACCATGCCGCACTGGTTTTTTTGCGCCGCGCTCTCCTGCGCAAAAAATGCCGCGTGGAGGCGCCTCATCGCTTCGGCAGAGTCCTCTTTTTTTACGACGAGGGACAGGTTGATCTCATTGGAACCAAGGCTGATCATCTCAACACTGATATCCTTGAGAGCCGCGAATGCCTGGGCAGGCACACCCTTTGTCTGTCTGAGCTGTTCGCCGACCAGCGCGACTATGGCGCGGCCTTCCTCGACGCGGACGGCCGCGAACTCTGACAGCTCTTCTTCAAGCCTGTCTATCGGTGCTCCGGGGTCGAGGGTCATCGAAACACTGACCTCCGAAGTGGAGACCAGGTCTACACTCACCATCAGTCTGCCGAATACCTCGAATATTCTCGCGAGGAAACCCGCGCCGCCCAGCATCCGCGCATCGCGCACTGTAATGACCGTCACCGGCCCGCGGCCTGCGAGGGCGGTGACAGGCCTTCCGCTTCCAGAGTTCCGTGAAATTGTCGTAAAGCGGCCTTCGGGCTTCATGCTGTTGCGGACTGTCACTGGAATGCCAAGCTCAACAGCAGGCAGTATAGTCGCGGGATGCAGCACCTTTGCCCCAAAGGCGGCGAGCTCTGCGGCCTCATCATAGCCGAGCACTTCGATGGGCTGTGCGCCCGGGACAAGCCGCGGATCGGCCGAGAGAATTCCCTCAACATCTGTCCATATCTGGATCTCATCGGCCTTGAGGGCCGCCCCGAGAAGGCTCGCGCTGTAATCGGAGCCCCCCCGGCCGAGAGTAGTTGGCTGCCCCTGTGCGTTGGCACCGATATAGCCCTGCGTGACTGCTATGGCACCCGGCCCCAGAAGGGGTTTCAGGTTTTTCTCCGCGAGCCTGCCTATAGTCTCGGGATCAGGCCTTGCTGCGCCGAAATTGGAATCAGTTATAACAGTCCTGCGGGCATCGGCCCACTGGCAGTCCATATAGGCCGCCAGCAGGGATGTCGAGAGAATTTCTCCGCGGCCGTATAAAAGATCGGCGCTCCGGGGTGGGAGCTCATGCAGGAGAGCTGCCCCCTTAAGAAGGGGAAGCAGATCGCTTCTGGCCTCGGCAAACACTGCGGCCAGAGAGTCCGGAATCCGGCCGCCGAACAGTGCCCTGGCGATTTTCTCATGACGGCGGATCAGGTCCTCTATCAGGGCGAATGCAGCGCCTTCATCGCCAGATGCTGCTGCCTTCCCAGCGGATACGAGCATATCGGTCGCTCCTCCAATGGCCGAGCTCACGAGAAGGACGCCGCTCCTTCCCCGCGGTCCCGCCGCGGCCGCTCTGGCCAGCGCGGCGACATTGCGGATTCTCTCCTCGTCGGCCACCGATGAGCCGCCGAATTTCATAATAAGCGGCCCGGCCATCAGATATAGCCCCTGGCGAGCGCGAGCTCGGCGTTCAGCACAGAAGCGCCTGCGGCTCCTCTCTCCGTATTATGACCAACTGTTATAAGTTTGATGCCAAAGAGGGGACAGGCGCGGATTCTGCCAACCTGGAGCTCCATGCAGCCGCCGGCCTCTGCGTCCCGCCTCGGCTGAGGTCTGTCCTTCTCCCTGTGCACGCGGACAAAGTGTTCCGGAGCGCTCGGAAGGCCGAGCCCCGCCGTATCCGGAATAAAAGCCTCAATGGCCGCCGCCGCTTCCTCGGGACCTGGATTTCCCTCGAGGTTCAGCGATACGGCTTCGGTATGCCCATCGACCACTGGCACTCTGGTGCAGGTTGCAGATAACTCGATCGGAGCTTCTACAATGCGCCCGTCCAAAAAACTGCCGAGTATCTTCCTCGATTCAGTCTGCACCTTCTCCTCCTCGCCGCCAATGTATGGAATAACATTGGCCTCCGCATCGAGAGAGGACACGCCCGGATAGCCCGCCCCGCTTAGAGCCTGCATGCTTACAACAGATACCCTCCGCGCGCCAAAAGCGCGGTGCAGGGGGCCGAGAGCTCCGAGCAGGACAACAGTTGTGCAGTTGGGGTTTGTAATAATTGCGCCTTTCCAGCCGCGGAGCCTGCGCTGTATCTCTATAAGCCCGAGATGGGCAGCATTGAGCTCAGGCACTACAAGAGGCACATCCTCATCCATTCTAAAAGCTGATGCGTTGCTGAATACCACAGTGCCCGCCGCGGCAAAAAGGGGTTCTATTGTGCGAGCCGCGGCAGCGTCAAGCGCGCTGAAGGCGAGTGGGGCGAAGACCTGCTTCGGATCGCAGAGCTCGACTTTCATGCTGCCAAGGCCGGCATAGGGCTCTCCAGGAAGGCGCCAGTCGCAGGCATCGGAGTAGGCGCGCCCTGCGCTCCGCTCGGAAGCAGCGAGATGGGCGATTTCGAAAGAGGGATGCCGGGAAAGACGCCGCACAAAGCGCTGGCCGACAACACCGGTTGCGCCCAGAATTGTCACGGGTATGCGGCTCATCGGGCGCCTCCTGCATAGAGGTGCGCTCCATCTCCTCCGAGATCATAATAATTGTGATTTGTTGCGGCGGTGAGGCACAGGCATGCGTCTGCTTTGACGCTGCTCCGCCCCACGGATTGAAGGAATTTCCTCATTCAGGACCTCCAATCCGGTGGAGATCCCAAAGGAAACGGCCCTACGCCTGTCTGGCGTTATAGTAGGAGGGCCGAATCCGCTGGCGCTCCGCGGGATATCTCCCGCGACAGCCGTGGGGTCTTAACCCCCTGCGTCCAAGGCGTGCTGTCGAATCGCGCGCCTTTCGGCGGTCCTCCCCTTTGGGCTCTGCGCTACTGCGAAAGACGGAAAGGCGGCACTGCCGCCGGGCATCGCTGCCACCGCCTTCCTGCATCGGGTTTTCTCGGAACCCCCGCACAGGGCTTACCTCATGGGGACCGCTCCTCCATCGGTTTCCCCAGATGTTACTGTATGAAGTGACGGCTGTGCAAGCCCCTGTGCAGAAAAAAAGCCCCGCGGCTTTTAATCCGCGGGGCTTCTCTGCAGGCCTCTCATCCCGCAAAGGCGCGGGAAGAAAGGGGCGGCTAGAGCTGGACCCTGAGTCCCAGCGAGCCGGCGAAGTTGTTGAGCTGGGGCAGATAGACTGCCTGGCAGTCGAGCACGACGCCAAAATGCAGGGAGAAGCCGCCGTAGAGGCGCCAGACCGGAACCGCGCTGGTCGATGTCACGCTGAAGCCCTGATTCCCAAGGGTATAGCCTTCATTGGCGAGTTCCTGTTTTTCCGCAGCTGTCAGCGTGTTGGCCGTCTCGGTAGCATTCATCGTACCCGTCACTGTGGAGCTGCCAAAGGAAATGCCAGCGCCCGCATAGGGGGTAATAAAGAGAATCTGCTTGCTTACCTGGGCCGAAACATCGATGTTCTTCGAAACCCAACCCACATCCAGCGTCGGCGAGGAATAGGTCACATAGTTCCCGCTCGTGGGCATTGTAAAGGTCTGGCTTGCACCCAGAGTTGTGCCCAGAGAACCCTCGAGATAGTTGGCAGCAACACCAACAGAGACAGCGGGGAGCAGCACACTCTCCTTGAGTACCGCATAGCGGAGCGAGATGCCCACATTCTTGTACTGCACTGCCACGCCATAGAGGCCCTTAAGGCTTTCTGCGGCCGATGCGGGCAGGTATCCCGCTTTCAGTCCGATGTCGAGAGGGATAAAGGGAAGGCCGATTTTGAAGGTCGCGGCGGCGGCCGGGATCGGCATGCCGTAATTCTTAAAGGCATCGGGCTCAGTCACATTGAGTGCTGTAAAGAGCTTGTCCGTTGCAGCCTGGTCGACAAAAGTCGCCCCGGTCTGGATTCCGACACCAAACTTGGGAAAACTCCCGACAAATGAGGTCGACCAGATATCGCCTATCGTTGTGTTCACATCGAGACTGCTGGCCATTGAATCAGCGAATGCGGCAAAAGCGCTCTGATACTCGGCAAAGGATGCTTTCTGGGCGTAAGCGCCGCCCAGAGCGAGGCAGAGACAGAGCAGAAGCGGAATACTGCGTTTCATGGTTCCTCCTTGAAAAGTACCTTATCTAGAATAACGCACTAAAGCGTTAAATCAAAGGACTGGTATGCCGGATGATAAGAATAGAGACGGCAAACCGAGGCAGCCCCGTGGCTTTCGCGGTTCTGCCCGCGTCCTGAGGGCGCAGAACAGGCCGGGCGGACTCTTCCGCCTGCGGCTGACTGTCTCTCAGGGAAAGAGAAGCTTTCTCAGCTCATAGGCAGTCAGAGGCCTGTTCCTCTCGGTGTCGAAGATCTCGACATGGACATGGCCGCCATGGCCGGCCTTTCTCGCATTGGCCCCCGAATTCCCGCCCGAACCGATCCGGCAGCCTTTCTTTACAAGATCGCCTGTCGAGACACAGACTTCGGACATATGGAAGTAGCTGTAATAGCGCTTTGTCCCCGGATCGTATACGACGACTCCATTGCCCGATTTGGGCGACAGCCCGCCGCCCTTGTAGCGGGATGTGCCTGCTCCGCCTTCCCAGTCGTTCGCCGAGCCGACGACAATGCCATTCGAAAGCGAATAGAGGGCCGGGCCCCTCTCGATGCCGCTGCTGTCCTTCTTGAACCAGGTAAAAAAAATATCGAGGGCATAGGGATGGGAATTCCTGATCGCGGCAAGGCTTGGCTTGGCCACATCGCCAGGCCCGGCTATAGGCGATCTGCCTTTGCGCGGGCAGTCATCCGCGGCTTCCTCCGCCTCGGGCCCCGAGCAGAGCTCGCCGTAGACGGTGCTGAAAAAAACCTCATACTGCTGTCTTTCATGAATAAGGCTCTGAGCCACCTCGAGCAGTTTTCCATAGCTGTCGCCTACTGTTCCGCCCTTCTGTGAGGCAGTATCGAAATCGTCGAGATCCCTCTCGCTCGCAAGAAGGCCGGAGAGATATTCGGGGGGCAGTATTTCTTCGAGTACTTCGCCTATGGGCTGGCCGCCATTGCGCGAATCATCGACAAGCTGTTTGGCCGCCAGGGCTATGTCGTCGGCGCTCAGCTTGTCTATTGCATCTGGCCTGAGCGCCTTCTCCTCGGGTACGAGCCGCACTTTGGCCATTATCGAATTGGACCAGCCGCTGTCCGCCGCCCTGTCCCCTGGATCCGGGGCAGCTCCGCTCTCTTCGGTATCCGGATTTCTGCTCTTTCCCTTTTCTTCGGAGTTTTCGCTGGCCGAGGCTCCATTCACCAGAGTTGTAAGCGAAATGACTATAAAGAGCAGGCTTGCGAGCAGAAAGGAGCTCAGACAGATAGCCTCGATTTTTTCGCCTTTTTTCATCTTGCCCGGGACTCCTTCTTCGCGGAGACAGTACCGGCGCTTGCCAGAAAAAGCTCCATGCAGGTGTGGGCATCGTCGAAAGCGCGGTGCGATTTTCCCCTGTCGAGACCCAGAAAGCCCGCAAGGTCGACAAGGCGGTAGCTTTCGAGTTTTGGATAGGCGGCCTTGGCGAGAAGCCTTGTGTCGAGGACAGCTCCTATGCCGAGCCCTGCGAGTTTCTTCTCCCCGCTGCCGGAAGATGGTGCGAAATCGCAGGGCGCCGATCTGAGTCTCTGCAGTTCGGCATACAGAAAGCTCAGATCAAAGGGCGCATTATGCGCGATTATCACTGCTCCGTCGGTCAGGGCGAGCAGCAGGGGCGCGATTTCTCCAAAGGGGACTGCCGTGGCCAGATCCGCATCGCATATCCCATTCAGCTTGGTAATAATTGGAGGTACTTTTATGCCCGGCTTTACAAGGCAGCTCAATGCCGCCTCTACATCGCATTCCAGCCCGGCTGTGCCGCCGGCAGCATCGCCGCCGGCGGAGTCTGGGCCAGGTTCATCGTCAAAAAGCAGAAGCTGAAGAGGAGCCCTGCTGGGGGCCGCTGTCCGGCGCAGTCTGAAGCGGATGGCGCCCACTTCGACAACCCGGTCGTACAGAGCGTCGAGACCCGTTGTCTCAAAATCGAGAGCGAGATAGCATTTTCCGGCCCAGTCCGGGGCGAGCCGCGAATCCTCCAAAGTGAGGTAGACGGGGGAGCCCCGCTGTCCGGAAAACTTCAGCCCGCCCTGCCGGGGAGACATATCCCCCTGCGGCAGAGCAGCCGGTGCCGGCTCTGCACTCCCCGCCCCGGAGTCCGGTTCCGGTATCACTTCTCGACAGCCTTCTTTATGTCGGCGAGTATGGCCTCGGCTTTCTTCTCAGAGGAAGCCTTTGCCCTGTCGAGGCCGCCCGCCGCTTTTACATCGGTCTTTAGCAGAATATAGAACTTGATCTTCGGCTCGGTGCCGCTCGGACGCACGGTGACCATAGTGCCGTCTTCGAGATACCACTGGATGACATCGCTTGCAGGCAGAGCCACCTTTTCGGTCTTCTCGGGCGAGGCTGCGGACCAGCTTCTGCCGGTCTTCACATCGCGGATCCGCTCCACCTTAATGCCGCCAAGTGTGGCAGGCTCGTGGGCGCGGTAATCGGCCATAATACCCTTCATAATGCCCATGCCGCTTGAGCCCTCAAAGTATTTCGAGAAACCTTTTTCCTGATAATAACCGTACTCATTGTAAAGATCGTCGAGGCGGTCAAGAAGGCTCTTGCCCCTGCTTCTCCAATACAGAGTCATCTCCGCAGTCATGGCGGCCGCGGAGATGCCGTCTTTATCGCGGACCTGGTTTTCGACGAGGTGGCCGTAGCTCTCCTCGGTGCCGTATACAAAGTCCTTGCCCTCGTGTTCGAGTTTGCGCATCTCATCGGCGATCCACTTAAAGCCGGTAAGGCATTCGCGGCTCTCGGCGCCGTATTTTTCTGCGATAGCTTTCTGCAGCATAGTTGTCACAATGCTGCGTATCGCGACGGGGTGCTTCGGCATAAGGCCGAGCTCCCTGCGGGTAAGCAGAATATAGTCGAGGTGCAGGCAGCCGAGCTGGTTGCCGGTAATAAGCACAAAGTCGCCGTTCTTGTCGGGCACCGCAATGCCAAGCCGGTCGGCGTCGGGGTCGTTCGCCATAACGCAGTCCGCCTTGACTTTTTTTCCAAGCGCAAGGGCCAGCTTCAGCGCGGGCGCTTCCTCGGGGTTCGGCTTTTCTACCGTGGGGAACTCGCCATTGGGTTCGCGCTGCTCGGGCACCGTGTCGACATTAAAGCCGAGGTCCTTCATCACGCGCTCGAAGTTGAGAGCTCCAGTGCCATGCAGCGGTGTGTAGACGAGCTTCGCGCTCTTGGCCATCTCTTTAATGAGCCCCGGGCGGAAGAGGTTGCTTTCGACCATGGCCACATAGGCGTCATCGATTTCCTTGTCAATTATAACGAGGAGGCCTTTTTTAAGAGCCTCGGCGCGGTCCATAATGTTCACCTTCTGGACCGCATTCACCTTCTCGATAATGCCGGTATCATGGGGCGGGGTAACCTGCGAACCGTCGTTCCAGTAGGCCTTGTAGCCATTGTACTTGGGCGGGTTGTGGCTCGCGGTCACGACAACGCCGGTATCGGCGCCCAGCCTGCGTACGGCAAAGGAGAGCTCAGGGGTGGGGCGGAGAGAGCTGAAGAGATATGCCTTGATGCCATTGGCAGCGAACACAAGCGCTGTGTCTTCGGAGAACTCCTTTGAGTAGCGCCGCGAATCGAAGGCGATGCAGGCCGAAAGCTTCTTGGCCGGGAAGGTCGCCTTGAGATAGTCGGCAAGGCCCTGTGTGGCCCTGCGCACTACAAGGCGGTTCATCCTGTTGTAGCCGCCGCCGATTATGCCGCGGAGTCCGCCAGTGCCGAATTCAAGATCGCGGTAAAAGCGGTCCTCGAGCTCCGCCCAGTCCTCTTTTTTAAGAAGTTCCTCGACCTCTGCCTTGAACTTGGGGTCGGTCTCCCGTGCGATGTAATCTTCAGCGCGCGCTCTAATTGTATCGCGGTCCATGTTTCACTCCTTGTTATTCACAATGCTGATAAGTTCTTCAGGTTTGAACACAATATAATCGGCCCCTGCCTCTCTGAGTTCCGCCTCGCCGCGGAAACCCCAGGCAGCCCCTGCCACCTTCATGCCGGCGTTGTGGCCTGTCTGGACATCCACATTCGAATCGCCGCAGTAAAGAGTCCTGTCGGGGCCTATGCCCGCCTCCCGGGCGACGCTCAGAGCCACGGCCGGATCGGGCTTCCGCGGGAAACCGGCTCTGTCGCCATAGACATGGAGAAAGCGGATGGAGGGGAAGAGGCCCCTTACCACCGCCGTGGCCGCTTCCTGCGGCTTGTTGGTCACCACGGCGAGCCCGATGCCCTGCCGCTGCAGCGCGAGAAGCGTTTCGGGCATGCCCGGATAAGCCAGGGTATTGTCGAGCAGGTGCTCATTATAATAGGCGAGGGCCTCGGCTCTGAAGGAGGCCTCGAATCCGCCGCTCCGTTTTTCGGCCGGCAGAGCCCGCTCCACAAGGCGGGCGTATCCATTCCCCACCATCTGCTTGTATTCGGACATGCTGTGGCCAGGAAGCCCCTTCTGCTTCAGCGTGATCTCCACCGAGCCGGCGAGGTCAGCGATTGTATTGGCGAGAGTGCCATCCAGATCGAATATTGCGAGCTTCATCATAGGCTAAAAGTATTTTGAGGACGGGAAAAAACCGGAGAAAGCTTCTGTCTCCGGCTTTCAAGGCCTCCTTACTATCCTAGCGGCGGAGGAATTGATCGTCAATCAGCGCAGTTTGAAAAGAAGCGCGGAATGGGATATCCTAATGGAATTATTTTCCCAAAGGAAGGATTATGAAATCCAGAAGAACAGTTCTCGCCGCCGCGCTTATAGCCGGCCTTCTCCCCCTCCAGCTTATTCCTGCTCAGGCCCAGGAGAGCCCTGCCGCCGCTCAGCCGGCTCCCGCGCCGGATTTCAGACCGGTAGCAGCTCCTCTCAGCACTGATCTTATCGCCGGCTATCTCAATGAATTCGGCCATGAGACCAGCGGCGTCAAGGATCATGATGATATGCTCAGACTGGTCCTCGGGGACTATAAATGCTATCTCATTGTCAATAAAAGCGATCTGCAGATCTATGCCTGGTTTGACGGCCCTGTCCCGTTGGAGACGGTCAACAAGTTCAACGAGGCCTACCGCTTCTGCAACGCCTATGTCGATGAAGACAAGGATGTCTGCATCGAGAGCGATCTCGACTTTGAGGGAGGCTCCACTGTCGGCGCCTTCAATACATTTATAAATACTTTCTTATCCTTATTGAAGGCATATTCAAGTTTTAATCCGGATTCAAACTGACCAAAATCGCCAATACGTCTCTCCCTCTGGATTTGCAAGAGGGAGAGAGCGGTTTTCCTTCAAATTTTTATAAAAATTCTCCTTTCCGCCGTATTGACAGCCCCTTCCGTGATATACAATATGTAGTAGTTTTCTAGGGGGATTTTGGAAAATTCCCCACAATCTGTGGTAGGGTAAAAAGTGCGCTGTCCCCACTGTGGTAGCATGGATGACAAGGTCATAGACTCAAGGACTCTCGCGAACGGCGAAAGCATCAGGCGGCGGCGTGAATGCCTCTCCTGCGGCTTCCGCTTTACAAGCTACGAGCGCATTGAGGAAAAACCTTTTCTTGTTGTCAAAAGGGATGGAAGGCGCGAGCCCTTCGAGCGGAGCAAGCTGGAGCGCGGCATTGTGCGGGCCCTTGAAAAAAGGCCTGTCTCGCAGCTCTCCATCGAAAACCTCGTCAATGAGCTTGAGGATGAGGCGGCGATCCGGGGCAAGACAGCCAACGAAATTGAGAGTACAGAGCTCGGTGAAATGGTGCTTGGCAAGCTCTACGATCTGGACAAGGTGGCCTATGTGCGCTTCGCCTCGGTCTACCGGAAGTTCGAGACCATGGATGAATTTATGGAAGTTATAGAGAAGGCTGAAAAGAAGCAGTCTGCCGCTGACAGCCCGGATTCAGAGGAAAAAACTGAAACTGAAGAGAGCGGGGAGCTCTTTTAAAAGCACGCTAATCAAATAAAGAAGCAGGGAGAGGGCTATGTCTGGACAAGAGGTATTTCCGGAGTGGAAGGCTTTTCTGGGGACCGCGGTCACCGCGCCAGTGCGCTTTGTCGCCAAGCGCTCGGGCGAGGTCGCCCGCTATGACCGTGAGCGCATTGCCAAAGCCATCGCCAAGGCCTTCGACGCCGTAGGCGAGAAGGATTCCGAGGAGAAGGGCAGCATCGCCGACCGCGTCGAAAAACTGACTTCGGAAGTTGAGAAGAAGATCCGCGCCATGATGTCCCAGCGGCATCCGGATTCCATACCCGCTGTCGAGGAGATCCAGGATCTCGTCGAGGAGGCCCTCATAGAGCAGGGCGAGGCGAAAACCGCAAAGGCCTATATTATCTACCGGGCAAAAAGAGCGAGCGCCCGCGATGCACAGAAACTCCTTCTCGATATAGACGCGACCATGAACGGCTATCTCTCCCAGGCCGACTGGCGTGTCAAAGAGAATGCCAACGTAAACTATTCGCTCGGCGGACTCATTCTCCATAATTCAGGCACAATTACCGCCAACTACTGGCTTAAAAATATCTACCCCGAGGAGATCGCCGACGCGCACCGCAACGCGGACTACCATATCCACGATCTCTCGATGTTCTCGGGCTACTGCGCCGGCTGGTCTCTCCGCGCTCTCATCGCCGAGGGCCTCGGCGGCGTGCCCGATAAAATCAGCTCGAAGCCGGCGCGCCATCTCTCGACCCTCATCCAGCAGATGGTCAACTTTCTCGGCATTCTCCAGAATGAGTGGGCGGGAGCCCAGGCCTTCTCCTCTTTCGATACCTATCTCGCCCCCTTTGTAAAAAAAGACCAGCTCTCCGAGGATGAGGTAAAGCAGAATATCCAGTCCTTCCTATTCGGGGTGAATACGCCCTCGAGATGGGGCTGCCAGGCGCCTTTTACCAATATCACTCTCGACTGGGTCTGCCCGGCCGATATGGCACAGAAGCCGGCCATTGTCGGCGGCGACGAGATGCCCTTCACCTATGCCGAGTGCCAGCCCGAGATGGATATAATAAACAAGGCCTTTATCGAACTGATGCTCGAGGGAGACGCGGTCGGCCGCGGTTTCCAGTATCCTATTCCGACCTACAATATCACCAAGAATTTCGACTGGGACACGCCGAATGCCAAGCTCCTCTTCGAGATGACGGCCAAGTACGGCACTCCCTATTTCCAGAACTTTGTCAAATCTGATCTCAATCCCGGCGATGTCCGCTCCATGTGCTGCCGGCTCCAGCTCGACAAGCGCGAACTCAGAAAGCGCGGCGGCGGTCTCTTTGGCTCCGACGAGCTCACCGGTTCTATCGGAGTTGTGACAATCAATCTGCCGCGTATCGGCTATCTTTCGCGGAACAAGACTGAGTTCTACGACAGGCTCGATCACCTTATGGATCTTGCGGCCGAATCCCTCAGAATTAAACGCAAAGTGATCACGAAGCTGCTCGACGCGGGGCTCTTCCCCTATACAAAGCGCTACCTCGGCCGCTTCGACAATCATTTCAGCACAATAGGCCTTGTGGGCATGCATGAGTGCTGCCTCAACTTCCTCGGCCACGACAGGGGCATCGAGACGCCGGAGGGCAGAGCGCTTGCGATCGAGATCCTCGACCATATGAGGAAGCGCCTCCAGGACTATCAGGAGAAGACAGGCGACCTCTACAATCTCGAGGCCACTCCCGCTGAATCCACGTCCTACAGGCTCGCCAAGCACGACAAAGAGAAATGGCCCGATATCATCACCTCGGGCGGCATCTCAGACGGCGAACCCTATTATACAAATTCGAGCCAGCTTCCTGTCGGCATCACCGACGATCTCTTCGACGCTCTCGATGAGCAGGAAGAGCTGCAGGCCAAGTATACGGGCGGCACGGTTTTCCATATGTTCCTCGGCGAGGCGCCCGACGACTGGCGCGCGGTGCGCGACCTTGTAAAGACCGTCGCCTCCACCTACCGCATTCCCTATTATACGGTTTCGCCGACCTATTCGGTCTGCCCGATACATGGCTACCTCGCGGGCGAGCAGTGGCACTGCCCGAAGTGCAAGGCAGAAAAAGAAGCGAAACTCAAGGCGGAGATCGCCAAGGTTGAGAAAGAGCTCGAGACTGTCAGCTGAAGATCATAGTAACTGGGAGGTTTTATAATATGAGTGCGAAGAAAGATGAACTTGAAAAGCGTCTCGCCGGCCTTAAGGCCGAGCTCGCTTCGGTCGAGGGAACCGATACCGAGGTATACAGCCGCATCGTGGGGTATTACCGGGCTGTCCGCAACTGGAACGCCGGGAAACGCGAGGAGTACGGCCGCCGCAAAATGTATGCGATGCCGGGCCAGGCGCCGCTCTCCCCCGCGAAAAACAAAGGCTGCATTCAGCCCGCCGCGGGCAGCACAAAGACTGGTCCTGCCACAGCATCGGCCGCCGATTTCAAGCCGGCCCATACTGTGACAGCCACAACGGCCGCCTCGGCCATCGCTCTGTCCGCTGATCCAGCCGCGGCGCTCAAAAGCGGGATGCTCGTGTTTACCCGCGAGACCTGCCCGAACTGCCCGCCTGTCAGGGACTTCGTGGGCCGCTCGGGGCTCCCCGCTGTCTTTGTCGATGTGGGCAGGGAAGAAGGCCTTGCCCTCGCAAAGCGGCACAATGTGCTGGCCACGCCGACTGTCGTTGGCATTGACGCCTCAGGCGCTGAGTCCTTCAGGGCCTACAGCGTCGCCGATCTCAAAGCCGCGCTTTCAAAACAGCAGCCCGATCTCGGGCTCGAAAACAGCGCCGCTCAGAGCGCCCGCTAGAAACTCAGTTATGGAGGCTGGAGAATGGGCATCAGGGCAGCGCTCAGAAAGACAAGCCTGATCGATTTTCCCGGGCGTGTCGCCTCGGTGCTCTTCTTCCCCGGCTGCAATCTCCGCTGTCCCTACTGCCAGAACGCCGAAATAGTGCTCGGCTCTGCGGCCGATGACGGCACTGTTCCGTTCGAAGAGGCCTTTGCGCTTATCGAATCGCGCAAAAACCGGATATCCGGCGTCGTGCTCTCGGGCGGCGAGCCGCTTATACATCCCGAGATGCCCGAGATCGCCGTCCGCGTGCGGTCTCTGGGCCTCGCTGTAAAACTGGACACAAATGGTACCTTTCCTGAACGTATCGAAGCTCTCAGGCCAGATTACCTCGCGATCGATATAAAAACATCGCCGGCATCCTATGCACGGCTTGGCGGCAGTGCCTCCTGCGAATCGGGAACCGATGCAGGATGCAAACTCGCCGAGAGCGTAAAGCTCGCGCGCTCTCTGGGCTGCGAGTATGAGTTCCGCATTACCTGCGCGCCAGGCATTATCCTCGATTCCGATATAGACGGTATTGTGAATATCCTCAGGCCCGAGGACAGAGTCTACCTTCAGAACTTCCGTCCGGGCGGCTGCCTCGATCCCGCATTCGACAGTCTTGAGCCCCGGGAGACCAGCTGGATGCGCTCCTTCCGCGACCGCATCGCGGAAGCCGCCCCTCAGGTAAAGATCCGGGGCGAGTGAGGCCCCTGTCCATGGCAGAGCCCGATCCGCTTGCGTCTTTTCATCCCCTCGTGCGCCAATGGTTTTATCAGCAGTATAAGGAACCGACTCCGGTGCAGGCCGCGGCCTGGCCGCGGATAGCGAGGGGCGAGAATGTCCTTGCGGTTGCGCCGACGGGCAATGGCAAAACCCTCGCCGCCTTTCTCGACGCCCTGTCCAGACTTGTCTGGGGCGCTCTGCCTCCGTCCTCTGCTGCGGCGTTTCCAGCTGCCGCAGCCGCTCTGACTCAGTCATCGCCTCCAGCCGCCGCGGCCCGCGGAGCTGCCGCCGCAGCACACCCGGGGAGCGGCTTTGAGCCGGGCCGCCTTTCGGTACTCTATGTTTCGCCGCTCAAGGCGCTCAATGAGGATATACGGCGCAACCTCGAGCAGCCGCTCGGCGGCATACGCGCTCTCGCCTCCGCGCAGGGTATAACCCTTCCCGAGCTCCGGGTCGATCTCCGCTCGGGCGACAGCAGTGAAGCCGAGAGGCGGCGCTTCCTTTCCAGACCGCCTGCTATCCTCTGCACAACACCCGAGAGCCTCGCCATACTTCTGGATTCGCCTCGGGCCCGCCTGGTGCTCTCGGGTCTGCGCCTCCTTGTGCTCGATGAAATTCATTCAGTGCTGGGAACAAAGCGCGGCTCCCTGCTCGCCTGTTCGGTGGGCCGCCTTGAGCTCCTTGCGGGCGGTTTCCAGCGCCTCGCGCTCTCTGCCACAGTCAATCCGCCCGAGCTCGCAGCCCGCTTCGTCGGAGGCCTTATTATGGAGAGCGGTCCGGACGGCGGGCCAGTCTACCGCGAGAGGCCTTTTTCGATTGTCGTAGCTCCCGGGGAGAGAAAGATAGAGCTCAGCGTCTGCTGGCCGCAGGCTCCCTCCACCGCTGAGGCTCTGCGTGGCGCTTCTGTCGCGGCGGTCAGCGGAAAGTCTGGCGCAGCGGATGCAGACAGCGGACAGGGCGGGCCGGCCGCTCTGCCCAGGGCCGCAGGTCCCGCCGGCCGGCTCAGCCTTGAGGAGAGCCGCTACAGCGCAATCATTCCGGCGCTTGAGGGCCGGCTGCGCGAGGCGGGGGCTCTGCTTGTGTTTACCGACTCGAGGCGGCGCGCCGAGCGCATGGCATATCTGATCAACCAGTACGCGGGGGAGGGCAGTGCCTATGCGCACCACGGTTCCCTCGCGAAAGAGGCGCGGCGCCTTGTCGAGGAACGCTTCAAATCCGGAGAGCTCAAATGCGTAGTCGCCACCTCTTCGCTTGAGCTCGGCATCGATGTAGGCAGCGTTCAGGAGGTCGATCTCGCCGGAACTCCTCCCGCCGTATCCACAGCCATACAGCGCATCGGCAGGGCAGGCCACAGCTGGGGAGGAGTATCGAAGGCGGTTCTCTATCCCTTCCATGGCATAGATCTCCTGCTCGCGGCGGCTATGGCGCAGTCTGTCGACAGGCGCGATATAGAGAACTCGCGGCCTCCTCTCAACCCCCTCGATATTCTGGCCCAGGTTATGCTTGAGATGATCGCCGTCCAGAATTGGACCAGCACTGATCTTTTTAATACAATTAGGTCTTTCTTTCCATTCGAAACGCTCAGCCGTTCCGATTTTGACTCAGTGCAGGCAATGCTCACGGGAAGCTTCGCACTGCCCGCTGCAGAGGGGGCAAAACGCGCTGGCATGCGCCTTAGAGAGCTCGAGCCCCGCGTCTATCTCGATGCCGAAACCGGGCTTCTCTCGGCTCTCCCCGGACTCAGACAGATGCTCTATTCTTCGGGCGGGAGCATACCCGACAGAGGCCACTTTCTGCTCCGCGAAGCGGGCTCCAAGAGCGCTATCGGCGAGCTCGACGAGGAGTTTGTCTGGGAAAGACGGCCCGGCGATTCATTTACTCTGGGCCTTCAGGCCTGGAAAATAGTATCAATTGGCGCCAATGAAGTTGAGGTTGTCCCGCTCCGCGGCAGCGATGAGCTTATTCCCTTCTGGCGGGCCGAGGAGCGCAGCCGGAGCTCCACTCTGAGCGGCTCCCTGCTCGATATCTTCGACCGTCTCGCAGGGCTTCCGGCTTCCGCGCGCGTGCGGTTTTTCGAGCAGGAATGCCATTTTGATCAGTCCGCTGCCAGCGAAGCCTCGTGTTTTCTCGGATCGGAACTCGATGCCTCGAATGGCCTGCTCCCGGGAAGGAACTGCATCGCGGTCGAACAGTGTCTTGACCCTGAGGGAAGGCAGGGATCTTTTTACTTTATAATTCATACCATGAGGGGAGGAGCCGTCAACGAACCGCTCGCCCTCGCTCTCGAGGAGGCGGCCGCAGAAGCCGGACTTCCCCTCAGAGAGACTGTAGCCAACGAAAATTCAATACTGACTGCGTTTGACTGCGATGGAGGCCCTGAGGCCGCCAGAACTGCCCTGAAAGATACAATTATGAGTATCGCTCCCGATCTGTCCGGACCGGACAGATCGGACTCCGGTGTTTCTGCGGCGGCCATACGACTCGAACAGAGCCTCGCGGAAAGACTCAGATCCTCTGGCCTTTTCGGTTCGCAGTTCAGGGAAAACGCGGTCAGGGCTCTGCTTATCCAGCGCGGCATGCCCGGGCGGAGAATTCCCCTCTGGGTTTCGCGCCTTAGGGCAAGGAAGCTTTTCGAGGCTGCCGGCGGCAGCGCAGGTTTCCCGATAACAAAGGAGACCTACCGCTCCTGCCTCTGCGATTTCTACGATCTCGAAGGCCTCGCTTCGCTTCTCGGCGGCCTGCGGAGCGGCAGAATTTCCCTCGGTTTTTTCAATACCGCCCATCCCTCTCCCTTCGCCGCCGAGAGCTTCTGGCAGCGCGAGGCCGGGCATATGTACGATGGCGACGAGGTCGAAGGACGCAGGGCTGCCCGGAGCGCGGGCCGGGAAGGCGAAGATATTATCGCCGAAGCACTGCGCTCAGCGAGCCTGAGACCCCGCTTCAACCCCTCCCTTGTAGCCGATTTCTGCCGCAAATCGGAGCGCCTGCTTCCTGGCTGGGCCCCCTCGACGCGGCTCGAACTTCTCGAATGGCTCAAGGAATGTGTCTTCATACCTGTCGCAGAGCTGCGGCAGCTGCTGCTTCTTTCGGACAGCTCTCTCCAGGATGAATACGCGGCCGATGCTTCTCTCGGAAAGCGGCTCTGCATTCTGACCCTGCCTGGCGCGGCCGAGGCCATCGCCGTGCACAGCGAACGGAGAGAGGAGCTCCTCGCTGATCCCGGCGCCGCAGTACCCGAATGGCTCAGACACCGGGGACCCGAGAACGTCGCGCGCATCGCTTCGCTTTTCGGATTGCAGCCATCATCGGCCGACTCTCTGTTCTCCGAGTACGAGGAAGAGGGCCTCACGGTGAGGGGCTCTTTCAGCGCAGAAAACGCGGACGAGGTTATAGACGCCGAGAATCTTGAGATTCTTCTGCGCCTTTCACGGAAGCGCGCGGTCTGGAATGGAGGGACAGAGCCTGTCTCCCGCCTTTTCGGGCTTGTATCGGAGCTGCAGGGGACAGCCCATGCTGAAAAAGGCGCCGGAACACTATCCGCTTCTTCCCGGCGTGATACCCTGGCCGCTGCACTCGATTCGCTCTCTGGCTTTGTCCTTCCGCCGGCGCTCTGGGAGAGCGAGATACTGCCAAGGCGGGTGCCGGGCTTTCAGAGCGGCGATCTCGACGCCATCCTCCGCATAGAAGAGCGGCTCTGGTTTGGCGCGCCGAAGGGAAGAACCGGCTTCTGCTCGGCTGGCGATCTCGAGTGCCTTGGTCTCCTCGGTCCGGAAGAGGGCAGAGCCTCCTCTCTGATCCCTCAGGGCACTGACACAATGAGTTTCTGGGAGATCAGGGAGAGCAGCGGATTGAGTTCGAAGGCTGCCGCTCTCGCCATCTGGAAAGAAGCATTTGCAGGCAGAATCGCCGCCCTCGGATTTGAAGCAGTGCGGAGCGGAATCTCCAACCGTTTTGGCCGCTCTCTCCCCGGATTCGGCCCCGATGACGACGGCGGCCCTGCCTTCTTCGATGACAGAGCGGCCCGCCGCGGGACTGCGCTGATGCAGCGTCTGCCGCCTGCTCTCAGAAAGGCCTGGCAGAGCGGCGCGCCGGTGGAGGGCCGATGGTTTTCGCTCAGCTCCGGGACCGAGCTCCGCGGCAGTGATATTATTTATAATTATGAATTGATTGAGGACCGCGTCCGCATCCTCGCTTCGCGCTGGGGCCTTGTCTGCAGGGCCCTGCTCGAGCGGGAACTTCCTGTATTCTCCTGGTCAGCAGTTTTTCCTGCCCTGAGGCGTCTTGAGCTCAGGGGCGAACTTGTCTATGGCCGCTTTTTCGATGGCATCGACGGTCCCCAGTTTATGAGTCAGGAGGCCTTTGCGCTCTTCAGCCGCGGCCTTGAATGCTGCGGCTGCTATGCTGTCGAAGAACCAGTCTGGTTCAATGCGCTGGATCCTGTGCTGGATCCGCTCTATATTGCGCAGGGAGGCCAGCAGGGCAGGGATGGAGCAGGGCTCAGGCTCCCTCTCCGTGTCCCGGGCAGCAGAATTGCCCTGATCCGCGGCCGGCCTGTGGCCTGTTCCTCCGCCGGCTTTTCGAGGATAGAGCTTGTCCCGGGTCCAGACAGTCAGGAGGCCCTCGCGGTTTTCCGCTCTATCGGCCCGCTCAAATCCGCCCTTAAGGTCTCCCGGCTGTCAGTCGAAAGCGTAAACTCCCTGCCGGCGCTCGGGAGTCCCTATCTCGGAGCCATGGAGAAGGCCGGCTTCGAAAGAGCCTACCGCACCGTTGTCCTGTGGGGCGGCGGCCCCGCGGAAGCGTCAGGCCCCGCGGAGGTTTAGCGGCCCCTCAGGCAGTCTGGCCCGGACGTGCAGCCGAAAGGGCCGCCCCAAGCGCGGTAGCGTACTGTGCGTTTTCAGGAAACACATATGTGGTTTTATACATGGCGCCGATTTCATTTAAGATCTGATAGGCGATATCATTCCGGCCCACATTCCCTGTAATGACTACGGAATCGTAGCCGAGACTGCGCGAGGCAAAGACAGTAAGCATTCCTATTACCTGAAATACCATATTCAGAATGCCAAGGGCGAGATCCTCATCTCTCGCGTTTTCAGAGACCTTCGCGAAATTGGATGCCGTCATGTTTTTCTTTATAAAGCTTATATCTGTCTCGGAGATATCATTGATCATCAGATCCACTTCCGAGAGCTTGCCCTTCTGTGCGAGTTCTATTATGTGTTCATAATCTGAGATCTTGATGAGCCTGTTGGCTAGGCCGATAATAGTGCCGCCGCCGACTCCCGTGCCGCCGACGTGCTCAACCTTGCCATCTGTGCGGACATTTACAAGGGCTGTGCCTGTACCGATGTTGGCTATAAGCCCGCTCCGCCGCCCAGAGAGATAGGATCCGCCAAGGCCGATAGCCTGCATCTCATCGATCTTGCCGGTTTTAATATCAAAAATATTGTCATCGATTTTCGTCGCGCCTGCTCCGGTCAGAGCGATGCGTTCGATATCGCTCACCGGAATCCGGTTCTCTATAAGAAAGCGTCCCAGGGCACCCGCCGCCGAGGTAACCGGGTCAAACGCCTTGACAGTGAGCATTCCGGCGCTGCTGCCGTTTTTAAGCCCGATAATCTTGGTTGTGGTGCTGCCTATGTCTATTCCAATGATCATGCGGCCATCATAGCTGTTTGGACGGCTGTCTTCAAGGCTTGAGTTCTAGTTGTTGTTGAAAAGGACAATTTCGCCTGTGCCCCCGGAGATATGGGGAAGCAGGTAGTACTGTATGTCTCCGCCCGACTGGGCCACTACGGACTGGGACCAGCTTTTCATCAGCGGTTTTGCATAGGCAAATGCCTCGCTCATGGTCACGTAGCCATCGCCATTGCTGTCTCCCTTTGCAGCCGCCTCGAGAAGATAGCAGGTAAACACGCCATGATTCAGTTCGCTTACATCCCAGGAGAACTCCTCTGATCCCGACGCGCTCATCGTCATAATTGAAGGATCGGTCCTGCCGCCCGCGCTCTCCGCGAGGAGGGCCGCGAGTTTTCTGTTGGCCACGGCCAGCATGGTCCTGTCCTGGCCATAGGCTGAGGCAGAATACTGCGGCGATGTGTCGGCGCAGCCGCCGCTGTCGACAAAGCCGCCGGAATAGCAGGAGTCAAGGATCAGGAGCCTGTTTCTGCAGGGGAGGGCGCCGAGCCAGCCCTTGAGTTCACCAGCGCTGATTGCCGGAATGCCGGCCGAAAAATCCACCGGGACAATGTAGGCGGCAGAGGAGTTCGAGTCCAGCATGCCATGGCCGGAATAGAATACCAGCACCGTGGATTCTGTGCCGAAACCGCTCTGCTCTGCGAGGCCCGCGACTGCGCTTTTTATGGCCGCCCGCGTCGCGCCGGCGTCGACAAGGCAGGAGGCGACCGTCCAGCCCCCTGTTTCAAGAGCCGCCTTCATACCCACCGCATCATTCACACAGTTGTGCAGAGCGTTGACATTTTTATAGGCATTGATACCGATAACAAGCGCAAAATGGCTGCCCTTTGTGGCCGCTGCCCCGGCTGCGTTTGTACAGGCCGCACAAAGGCAGAGCGCGAGGACTGCGCAGAGTGCTGCAGCTGCCCGCGTGCCGGCCATGGCGGCCCGCGGCGCAGGCTTTTTCTCCGGCCTTCTCATCTGGCGCCTCCTGCACTGAGCGGGATGCTGATGCCAGCCGATATCCCCGCGGCGAAGGTAGAGGTCGAGCCCCTGAACATATACTCCAAAGGTATGCCGCCGCGGAAGCAGAGTCCGTCTTCTGCGAGGGGGATGAACAGTGCCGCCTCGGCGGCTATGGACCACCAGGCCGAAACAAGGGGCAGTGCGCTGTACTCCAAGATTGTGAGGGCGCCCCCCGCGAGAAACTCAAGCCTGAGCTCATTCAGCCTTAGGCTATAGCCTGCTTCGAGAGCGCTCCGGAGACCTCCGAAGCCGCGGTAGCAGAATAGCTCTCTGGGGTCCACCGCCGATGGGCCGGCGCCCGAATAGCCGAAGATGACCCTGATCGGAATCTTTCCAAAGACACATTCCAGCGCGGCGCCGGCCGACCAGCCGGCCGCCAGGAGAAGGGGCCGGGAATCCGCCGTGTCGACGCTCGCCACCGCGAGACCGGCTCCCCCGATATCGAACTTCAGCTCCTGGGCTCCTGCTGCCCGGGAAGTGCCGGAGATGTATATACAAATGACAAGCGCGCCCAGCAGAGCCGCGCGGCTCTTCCCCTGCATTGCTTTGAACCTGCCTTCCATAGTTTCTGGCCGCGCAATACTGGATATAGCACGGTCCGAAGACTGTGAACAAAAAACACGGCAGAGTTCATTATATCCGCAGGCGGAGGGTATTCAAGTGCCGGCGCTGTCAGTTATTGTCGAAGAGCACAAAATCCCCGGTTCCGCCCGAAATGTGGGGCAGAAGAGATTCGCCATAGGTGGACCAGCTGCTCATATTGGCCGAGTCCCAGGCCTTGAGCTTTGTCTTTGTGTAGCCAAAGGCCTCCGAGGTGGACACATAGCCATCACTGTCGCTGTCGCCAGAGCCCGCGGAGGCGAGAAGGTAATAGGTAAAAATGCCATGCTTTGTCGTGGCGTCATCATAGGAATATTCCTCGGAACCGCAGGCGCTTATCGTCATAACGTCGGGGTCGCCTTCACCCGAGGCACTTGCTGCAAGCAGCGTTGAAAGCTTGCTGAGGCCAGCCGCGACAAGGCTGCTCTCGGTGCTGGATCTTCCAGTCGTCGTATTCTGCGAAGACGCATCTGTGCTCGTCCCCGTATCCACGAATCCTCCCGAATAGCAGGAGTCGAGAATGAGGAGCCTGTTGGCGCAGTCGAGGGAGCCGAGCCAGCCGCTCAGCGTGGCCGGTGTAATCCAGGCCGATGTGTTGGAGCTTGTAGTCCCCGTGCTTGAATTATAGCTCAGACCATCGTAGGGAATAATATAGGCCGTAGATTCATCGCTGCTTATGGAACCATGTCCAGAATAATATACCAGTACCGACGAAGTGCTTGAAAAGCCGCTCTGGCTGGCGAATGCGGCGATTGCGCTCTTTATCGCGGAATAGGTGGCATTGCTGCTGAGCAGGGTCTGCGTTACTGTCCAGCCCTTGGCGGCCAGCAGCGCCGCCATATCGTTTGCGTCCGATTCGGTATAGGTCAGATCGTTCGAAGTGCCCGGATAGTCCTTAATGCCTATAAGCAGGGCATAGCGGCCCGAGGCGGCACTCGAAGCACTTACCGCGGTAGAGCAGCCGGAGAGCCCGAGGCTCAGCAGAGTTACAAGCAGGGCCGAGACCACAAGCCCCGCGATCAGGCCGCCTGTGCCCAAACAGGCCCGCATAGGGCTCTCTTCTTCCGATTCATCAGTATTTATAATTGTGTTCATTTTGCGGCTCCTTTGCCCAGTGGAATGCTCACCCCCGCCGAAATCCCCGCGGCATAGCTCCGTGTCGAGCCCCTGAACATATATTCAATGGGGATACCTGCGCAGATGGCGATGCCGCCCACCGTCACGGGAATAAGCAGGCGCGGTTCGGCCACAATGGACCAGTAGGCCGAGACGAGCGAGGTATTGAGATATTCCGATATGGAGACTGCCCCTCCGGCGAGGAGTTCGAGACTCAGCCCGCCAATGCTGAAGCGGTATCCCGATTCAAGCGCAGTGCGCATACCTGAAAAACCTCTGTAAAGAAAAAGTGTCGAGCTGTCTGTTTCAGACCGTCCTATATAGTAATATCCCGACTGCAGCCTGAGCGGAACGCTGCCGAAGCAGTATTCAAACGATGCAGAAATAGAAAAGCCGCCCGCCCAGAGAAAGGGCCGGGAATTGCCCGAGTTGCAGCTGGGGGCCGCGAGACCTGAGGAAGAAAGATCGAATCTCAGTTTTGATGCGCCGGCCGGGCTCTGCCCCGAGGCGGCGGAGATCCCGCCATCCTGGCTGCCATCGGCCATGGTGGCAAAGCCCGGGAAAAGCGCATCATCAGCGGCTGCCGCCCTGTCGACAGCGAGGGCTGCCCCGGCGGGCAAAACGGCGGACTCATCGGTGGCGGATTCTGCGCCGAGCGGGGAACCGAAGGCAGCCAGGGCGCAGAGCACCGCGGCCAGCCGCCATTCGCCTGTGTTTTTCATAGCTTTAAAAATCTCCTTGAAGTCAGTACATTAGAGGTCTGACATTCTCTTGCTGATCTAGAAAGGAAAGAGAGCCCATGCGGTTACAGAAGATCGTGTTTATTTCATTCTTGTCTCTCTGCCTCTGCCTGTCCGGCTGCGGACTCAGAGCCGCGGTGGGTGTCGACCTCGAGCCTACTCCGATACTCTCAGGCGGGCAGGGCTGGGCCATAGTTTCAAATTCCTATATTCGCCTAAAGGCAAATCCTTCGCTTCAGGCGGCAGATATTGCCGATCTCCGCGATGGATCCGAAGTGCAGATTCTGGGGCGCGAGATCGGAAAGGATTCTTCGGATAATCAGGCCTATTGGTACAAAATCGAAGCCACAGAATCAGGCCAGAAGACCATCCAGGGCTGGGTGCTCGATTCTGAAGTCAGCGTCTATGCCACGAAGGCCCAGGCCGATTACGCTCTTAAAACAGGGAGTTCCAAGTAGATGGAATTTGTCAAAATCTGGATTATTCCGCCTCTTCTCGGGGCAGTCATTGGATATATTACCAACTGGCTTGCCATCAAGATGCTCTTCAGACCTCTCACGGAAAAACACATCTTCGGTCTCCGCGTTCCCTTTACTCCCGGTCTCCTCCCCAAAGAGAGGGAGGGCATTGCAAAGGGCATAGGCGACACGGTCGCGAATGAGCTCATCACTGTCGATGTAATCAGAGAGAGACTCGCAGATCCCGAACTCAAAGGCGCTATCGAAAAGGAGATAGAGGCCAGAATCGATTCGGCTCTTGCCTCCGATGCATCAGGCCTTGTCACGCAGATATCAGGGGCCTCTGGCAGCCCGCTCGGCGAGCTTGCGGGAAAGGTCTGGCAGGGCTTTGTGCGATCTGATGCCTTCTCGTGCGCAGTAGAGGAGGCCGTGCGGGCAGCCTTTGTACAGGCCGGGAAGATCCCTCTTGCACGGCTTGTCTCGCCCGAAGATCTCCGTTCGCTTTCGCTCGCCCTTCTCTCCGACGGCAATATCGAGGCAGCGCAGAAGAAGGCTCTCAGTGCTCTGGAAAAGCTCTATGCCGAAGGCGGGGCACAGCCCTCCTCCGATGGGGAGGCCGCCCGGAACAGGCAGACACTCGGCAGTGTCCTGCCGCCCGGATCTGTCGAGCCCCTTGTGCGCGCCTTCGCAGAGGGGCTTTACAGGGCTGCCATACCAGTCATCGAGAATTTTCTCGCGCGGCCCGATACAAAGCGCATTCTCGAACAGTATGCCACGGAGATTCTCCGCAGGATCATATCGCGGCTTAATGGGTTCCAGCGTTTCCTTATCGGTGTCACTCAGTATGAGAAGACTATCACTGATTCCATGCCCGAGACTGTCGAGGACCTTGTGCGCGCGGCCTCCTCGATGCTCAGGGCTCCCGACATGCCTGGCAAGGTCGCCGACGCGGCGGTAAAGGCTCTTGATTCTGCGCGCGGCGAGAGCCTCTCCGCTGTGCTGCGCCGCCTTGTCACACGGGAGGCCGCTCTCTCGGCGGTCAGCGCAGCTTTTGCGGCGCTTAAGGACTCAGGGCCCGGCGTCGCAGACCGTGTTTCGGGCCTGCTCTCATCGCGGCCCGATTTCTCCCTTGCGGGGGCCCTCGAGGCTGTCGGGCTCTCTGCCGATGAACTTGCCTCCCGCGCCCGCTCCGGGGCAGGACAGTTCCTGGCCAGTTCGGGGGCAGGCGGAGAGCTGCTCGGCATTGCGCTCAGCGCCTTTGCGGCCTCTCTCCCCGAGGGGCTCAAGGGGCAGAAACTGGGTTCCCTGGCCAGCATCGATCCCGAGCTGAAGAAGCGGCTGGCTGTCTGGCTGACCGACAAGGGCATTGAGATTATCTCCAATGAGGCCGGCGATATTATCAAGGGCTTTGATGTCAGCAAGGTAGTAGTGGAAAAAATCAATTCTCTCGATATGGCCGATATGGAGCGGATGATCCTCGGACTCGCCGACAAAGAGCTCAAGTGGATCACGGTGCTCGGCGGAGTTCTCGGCGGCATTATCGGAGTTCTTCAGAGCCTGATCTCGCTGATCCCGATGTAGTCCCAGATACCTGTCTGTTTTCTGCGGCGGCCAGGAGCCGCCGCTTTGATCAGTACTTGTCCACTTTCTGCGGCGCCTTGGAGCCGCCGCTTTGATCAGTACTTGTCCACTTTCTGCGGCGCCTTGGAGCCGCCGCTTTGATCAGTACTTGTCCACTCTCTGCGGCGCCTTGGAGCCGCCGCTTTGATCAGTACTTGTCCACTTTCTGCGGCGGCTCCAGCATCTGGGCGGCTTCGGAGCAGAGATAGAAGGAACCAGCTATAAGAAGGGGCTCGCCGAGTTTTTCCGCGAGGTCCCGGGCTGCGCTGACGGCAGTCCGCGTATCCTCGATAAGCTTGCAGCCGCCTTCCTTAAGGCCAAAACTTGCGGCTACAAGCTCGGGGTCGCTTTTTTTAAAGCTGCCCGGTTTGGTCACAATTATGTGATTAAAGCGGGACTTCAGAATTGACGCCATCTCCGCATGCTTTTTATCGTGTGCGCAGGCGAAGAGCAGGACAGCGGGGCTGTCTCCGAAAATCCGGTTAAAGCTGTCGAGACAGAGCTGGGTCGAAAGGGGCGTGTGCGCCCCATCGAGCACGACAGGCGGCTCAAGATTGAGTATCTGAAAACGGGCGGGCAGGCTGGCCTTTGCGAGGCCCCTGCGTGCAGTCTCGGGCGTCAGGCCTGGCTCCACATGGGCAGCCGCGAGCAGGGCAAGAGCCATATTCTCAGCCTGTACTTCGCCGACAAGGGGCACCCGGAAACTCTCATCCTCCGACCAGGGAAGCCCGGCCTCCGGCGCAAAGCGCAGGACAGCACTGGTCCCTTTTCTGTCCACTTCGAGATCCCGAATCTCCACAAGCTTCGCCGCGTCGAAGAGCTGCGATCCGCGCTCCGCCGCTGTGCGCACGAAAACCTCATGGGCCTCTGCCTTCTGGCGCGAGATAAACACGGGCACGCCCGGCTTTATTATGCCTGCCTTTTCTCCTGCAATTTTCGCAATAGTATCGCCCAGCCATTCGGTGTGCTCGAGCTCGATAGGCGTAATAATACTTGCCATCGGGCTTATCACATTGGTGGAGTCGAGGCGGCCTCCCATGCCAACCTCGGCGACCATGCGGTCGCAGCCCGCATAGCGGAATGCGAGAAAAGCGTTGAGCGTCGTGAGCTCGAAATAGGTCGGCTTCTGGCCACCGGCGAAATCGGCATCTTCCTTGCCCTCGACAAGGGGCAGAATCTTTTCGGCGCCTTCAATAATAAATTTTTCAGGCATCTCGTCGCCTGCGAGACTCATCCGCTCTTTCCAGCGCAGAAGATGCGGCGATGTGTAGAGACCCACACGGTGTCCGGCGGCCTCAAGGATGCGGGCTGTCATGGTCGATACCGAGCCCTTGCCCTTGGAGCCGGCGACGTGCACAGAAGGTTCGGCGTTTTCGGGGTGGCCCAGCGCCGCGCAGAGCTCTCTCATGCGGTCAAGCTTGAACTCGGTATGATCGCCCTTTTCCACATTTACGAAGCTCATATAGTAATCGAAGATCTCTTCAGATCCTGAAAAACGCTTTATGCCGCTCATAGCGCAGAAATACTGCCCCACCGTCCGTGAGGCGTCAAGAGGGAGGAAGTAAAAGCCGATAAGTTGATGAGGAGTTTGAAAGCACGGTGAGATCCACTTCCTCTCTGCAGACTCAGGCCCGGGCATCGCGCCGGAAAATGGCGGCTGCCGCTGGACCTCTCATTCTCATAGCTTCCGAATCCTCGCTTTTCAATCCAGAAGCGCTGGAGATGGGGGCATATCTATCTGCTTTTATCGACAATTTCGGTTTTGAAGGCCGTTCAGCCGGAGACAGAGACATCGATGCCACACTCCTTGCGCGGATTTGGAGGACTGTGCGTCTCTCTACTCGCTCGCGCGGACTCGAGCTGCCCCTGAGCCTGGCCCGCGCCCTCCGTCTTCTATCCCGCCAGCCGGAAGCCGCTTCTCTCGAGACAAGGAGCAGGCTCGCCTCCATAGCCGCGGGGCTCGAGGGCTATCTTTCGCGCTGGAACTACCCTGAGTTTTTCTGCGCTCCCGAGCGGCGCCCTGCATTTATCGAAGAAGGGCTCAGACAGCTTTCGCGCAATGGCGGAAGGCCGGATCTCGCCCGGGTTCTTGCCTTTCTTAAAGAAGCTGAGGAGAACGCCGCAGCCCTGCCCGCCGACAGACCCTACTCGGGTGCCCTCATTGCCCTATCAGGCCGGAACCGCCGCCATCTTATCCCCGGCCAGGCCCGGCCCGCGTACTGCCTTGTCCCCTGTCCTCGCCCGGCGAATGCCCCCGAGACAAAACGCCTTGGCATCAGAAGGCCGCCCCGGTCGGGCCGCGGACGCCGGATTCTCGTTGTCGGCGACAGCTATGCCTCCTATCTCGCCGCCCAGATCCGCGGACAGTCTTTCTTCCCGCTTATCCCCGGCCGCGAGGACGAATGCTGGACAGCTCTCGCCGACTGGGGACTTCCGCGTTTCCTCTCGGGCGAAAGCTCGCCCGCCGGCCTCTATACTGCGGATTTTCTGTCCGCACTTCCACCTCAGCCTCTCAGATAGCAATGGAGCCATATATGAAAGTTTCCTCACTCTTCACAGTGCTTGGCATAATGGCAGCCCTCGCATCCTGTGCCGGCCACAGCGCAGCAGATACCCCGGCCGCAGTCCGGAAAGGAGAGACTATGTCCGATGCAGCCAGTTCAATACCTGCGCCCTGGTCAGCCGAGAAAGCCTGGAATTGGTATAAACAGTATCCCTGGCTCTCCGGCTGCAATTTTATACCCTCGACCGCGTCCAATGAGCTTGAGATGTGGCAGGCTGGCAGCTGGGATCCCCAGAGTATAGAAAGAGAGCTCGGATACGCGCAGAATCTCGGCTTCAATGTCATGCGCGTTTTTCTGCATTACCTCGCCTGGAAAGAAGACGCCGCCGGCTTTTATTCACGGCTCGATCAGTATCTCTCGATTGCCCAGTCCAGGGGTATCTATACTATTCTGGTGCTCAATGATTCCTGCTGGAATCCGGAGCCCTTCACCGGGCCCCAGCCTCCGCCCGTGCCCTTCCGCCACAATTCCCAGTGGCTGCAGTCTCCTGGCAATACAGGCCTTGTCGAAAGCGCCGAATATGCACAGGTGGAGACCTATGTACGATCGACGGTCAGACGCTATGGCCAGGACAGGCGGGTCCTGCTCTGGGACCTGCTTAACGAACCCGACAACGACAACGGCGGCCGCTTCCCGGCCGAGCTCAGAAATAAAAGCGATTATACCTACAGGCTTCTCGCCGATTCCTTCCGCTGGGCCCGCGAAGAAAACCCTGGGCAGCCCCTCAGCGCAGGGCTCTGGGCCGGCGACTGGCACAAGGGCCGCCTTAACCGCTTCAACCAGCTGCAGACCTCCGAGTCGGATGTCATCACATTTCATAATTATGATAATAAACTGGGGCTCTCGATGCGCATTGCCGAGATTAAGGCCTTTGGCCGCCCGGCCATCTGCACGGAGTATATGGCAAGGCCCACAGGCAGCACTTTCAGGAACTGCATGCCTCTGCTCAAAAAAGAGGGCATCGGTGCCATCAACTGGGGCTTTGTCTCGGGGAAGACCCAGACAGTCTATCCCTGGGATTCATGGACAAAAGACTACAGCGCTGAGCCGGCGCTCTGGTTTCACGATATCCTGCGGAGCGACGGCAGCCCCTACGATTCTGCCGAGTGCGAGTTTATCCGCACCCTCAACGCACAGCGCTGATTCTCAGCGCCTCCCCCGCCGGGCCTCCGCTTTCGAAGGCCCGCCGCTGCCGGGCGCCTAAGCACACCGGGCGGCCAGCGCGGGATTCTGCTCAGTACTCTTCTTCGGTCTGTACTTCTATGCCATTTGCAAGGAGCAGGGCCGCTGCGGTTCCGCTGCCATCGATGAGCGTCCCGGTAAAGCTTCCATCGTAGATTCTGCCCTTCCCGCATGATGGGGAACGGCTCTTTAAAATAGCAGCAGTGCAGCCATAGATACGGGCGATTTGGAGCACAGCCGCCGCTCCCTTCTGAAAGGCCGCCGAGACATCCCTGCCTTCACGGTTTACAATCAGGCCATCCCGCTTTTCGGCCGGGGAACGCGGCGTTGGAAGGCCGCCCAGCTGCTCTGGACAGACGGGTATGGCCTTTCCGCTGTGCACAAGCTCCGCGATGCGGGCATCGAAATTGGTGCCGCCATCGTAGCGGCAGGGAAAACCCGCGAGGCAGGCGCTCACCAGAAGCATCTGGCCATCCTTCATTTTAGCTCCAGTATCAGGCCTTCCATATCTCTGCCGCCGCCGCCCCAGTAGCCTATAAAGCGTTTCTGAGCGTCGTCGGCAAAAATGAGGTAGAAACTGCCGCTCACAATACCGATAATACCAGTTGGATGTATTTTAAAGCAGTGATATGCGGGGTATGCCTTAAGCAGGGCCTGAAAGGCTGCAGGCGTCTTTCTGGCCTCGGCGGCGGGTTCTGCACTCCCGGGGGGAAGATAGCTGATATCGGCGTTTATTCTCCATCCGCGGCTTTTTAATAGAATATCGGAGTTAAAATCTTTAGTCTGCGCACCGCTCTTTATCAGGGCAGGCAGCATTAGGGGCAGCAGATCGAGATCGAGCATGGGCTTGTCGAGGGCAATTCTGGCTGTTCCCTTGTTTTTTCCTTTAAGAAAATTTTCTATCAGTACTGAATTGTCCTTTATAGATATTATCTGTTTGTCGGTTCCAAGACTCTTCGTGTATTTTTCGGAGTGCGAGTCAAAGGTTCCGCCGAGCAGGACGCATTTTTCATCGCACTCGCTTGTTTTGTCGTAGATGCCGGAACTCATGCTGAGCTGCCAGCGGCCCAGAGCGCTGTCGTATATATAGGAAGCTCTGAGTTTTCCGCTCTCCTCTCCGCCGAGAAGAAAGATATAGCCATCTGCGCTTGCGGCGAGCGATGGATCGATGGTGGAGCCGATGCCGAGCTGGGCCCAGGTTTTTCTCTGGGCCTGGACTGGCATGGCAAGGCAGAGGGCTGCAAGTACAAAAATTCCGGCGTGCGCGCTTCTAGTGCTTTTCATGGCTTAAAATATAATAGCATATCCAAATACATGCAAATTCTACTGGCAGAATCTTCCGCAGAGAAGCATTCCCGCGAGGGGCCAGTCCATCCCGGCGGCTCCCGCCGATGCGACAGCTCCCTTTATGCTTTTGAGCTCGGCCGGACTGAAGCATCCGGCCGCAGCGCGGCCATAGGCAGATGAAGGGGCAAACCAGGCCTCAATCTCAGAGGGAGTCAGCCGGCGCCTGTAGCTCTGCGTCAGTTTCTCTGCCTTTGCGCCCTCGAGGGGGGAGGCCATAAGCATGGCTTCGAGTTCTGTGGAACTGCGTCCGAGCGGAGAGACCCCGGCCCGGGCGGCGCCCTCAGGGGCTGTCCGGGCTGGCGCATCCGCCGCGGAGCCAACAGAGCCGGCTGCAGAACTGCTGTCCCCTTGGCCCGGCCCCGCATAAAAGCCCTCCTCAAAGGCCCTGAACCGCTCCGCGAGTTCGGGCTGGAGTCCGGTCCTAATATCGAGCGCCGAGAGCCTGCCGCCTTCGCGCGGAAGACTCTCGAGATCGGCAAAGAGCGCACCGGGGAATTCCTCCGAAAGCCGGGCGAGTGTTTTCCCATCGGCGCCGGGCAGGCTGAAGAGTCCCCTCGCCGCCACAATGTCAAAGTCGGCGAAGCCGGCGGCGTCCGCGGTCTGCTCTCTTGTAGGCAGTCCGCTCTCACCGCAGTCGACTATAAGCGGTTTTTCAAGATCATCCAGCGTCGAGGCATAGTTTTCGATAATCCCGGCCTCGCGCGGGCCGCGCACCGCTGCGACAACCGTGCCCTCGCGGGCCCTCCTCAGGGCCTCCCAGACAAGATAGCCGCCCCGCTGGTCTATCACAAGGATGCGGTCGCTTCTTTTCGGGGCGAGCGTGTCAAAGAGGGCCCTGCGCATAAGCGCGAGGCGCTCGGGCGCCTCGGCCTCCGCCCTGCTCACCCATGCCGCGCGGTCATCGCCGCGGGCTGACCAGACCGCGCCATCCTCGCGGCGTCCATCCATCGCCTGAGCCCCGCTGTCGGCCAGAGCCGCGAGCTGGGCCTCACGGCGCTCAAGCACCAGGGCTCTGCGCTCGCCCTCGCGCCCGAGGGCTCCCGGCTCGTAGAAAATGCGGCCCTTGAGGTTTTCGGGCAGGTACTCCTGCGCGACCCAGTGGTCCCGGTATGCGTGAGGGTAGAGGTAGCCCTCGCCATGGCCAAAGCCATGTTTGTCCCGGCTCGCATCCTTCAGGTGGTCTGGCACTTCGGCCGATTCCTCTTCTACGGTCTTGTATGCATCAAAATAGCCCATCGCCGAGTTCGATTTGGGCGCGGTAGCGAGATAGAGAGCGGCCTCGGAGAGGAAGAACTGTCCCTCGGGCATGCCGACGCGGTCAAAGGCAGCAGCGGCGGAGCTCACAACACGGATGGCCTCGGGATCGGCGAGTCCGACATCCTCGGAGGCTGAGATCAGCATGCGCCTGAATATAAAGCGCGGGTCCTCCCCCGAGTAGACCATCCGGGCAAGCCAGTACAGAGCAGCGTCGGGATCAGAGCCGCGGAGGCTTTTTATAAAGGCACTCGCCGAATCGTAATGATAGTCGCCGTCTTTATCGTAGAGCACTGCCCTGCGCTGTATGCTCTCCTCGGCTGCGTCAAGGCTCACCTGGATTGTCGAATCATCGGCGGGCGGCCAGGATCCCGCGCTTGTCTCCACAGCAAGCTCGAGGGCATTCAGAAGGCTGCGGGCGTCGCCGTCGGCCGTCTTTACAAGGTGCTCGAGGGCGCCCTTTTCAAAGCCGACATGGTATTTTCCATAGCCCCGCTCTCTGTCGGCGAGAGCCGCTTCCGCAACCCGCTTCAGGTCGTCTTCGGTCAGAGCCTTAAGCTGAAAGACCCTCGAACGCGAGACAAGGGCGCGGTTTACCTCGAAAAAGGGATTCTCGGTTGTTGCGCCGATGAGCATAATTGTGCCGTTCTCCACCCAGGGCAGAAGGGCGTCCTGCTGTGCCTTGTTCCAGCGGTGCACCTCGTCGACAAAGAGAATAGTGCGCCTGCCGTAGAGCTCGCGGTCGCGCTTTGCCTCTTCGACGGCTGCGCGTATCTCCGCTATGCCCGCGAGCACCGCATTGAGGGTTACAAAGCGGCTTGATGTTGTGTTGGCGATAACCCGCGCGAGAGTGGTCTTGCCTGTTCCCGGCGGGCCCGAGAAGATGAGTGAGCTGAGCTGGTCTTTCTGTATTGCGCGCCTTAAAAGGCGGCCGGGGCCTACAATCTCCTCCTGTCCGATAAATTCGTCCAGGTTCCTCGGCCGCATGCGCGCGGCAAGCGGTTCTCCCGCCATCGGGGAAGACCCGCTTTCAAAGAGCGGGTTTCCTTCCTCTCCTTTGGGCTTGGCCAAAGCTTACTCCGTCAGCCAGCCCTCCCAGGCCGATCCGCCATAGTAATCGGACCAGAGACCCGAGAATTTGCGCGTTGAGGCATTGCCCAGCAGAAAGAGCCTGGCATTGGCACTGTCGTAATAGAAGCTGTTCATATAGAGGTACTTTACCTTGGAGGTATAGTTGGTCGCGGCGCTGCCGTAGAGAAGGCCGCTCGAAGAACCGCCATAATAGGGAGTACCGAAAGCTGTCGAGCTGGTGCTCGGCATCGAGATCTCATAATAGCCATAGAAGGTGCTCGTGTAGGAGTCCCTCATTCCCCGTCCCGCAACAAGAAGATTGCGGCCGGGGATAAAGATGAGCGCCGTCACCGCGGCTGCGTCCGTGTTGCTCGAGGCTCCCCAGGCGGTGTGGAGGCTCCAGCTTGAAGGATCGGAGGCAAGAGCGCAGGCCACATAGCCTTTTGTCGTACCGGCAAAGACTCTGCTGTTCGTGGAATCCCCGGCGATGCTCGAAAGGCTGCCATAGGTGCTGGCATTGGCGCTTGTCACGCCATTTACTGTCACCGAATTCCAGTTCTGCCCGTCGGCCGAGTAGTAGGCGCTGTAGCCCTGCACAGTCCAGTAATAGCTGCCGGCCCAGACAACACCGGGTATCCAGGAGGCGCCCGAGGTGCTGTCCGAGATGCCGGTCGAGACAAAGCTTACGCTGTCAGCAGAGCTTGTGGCCCAGAGTGTATAGGTCGGCACCTTGGTAAGGCTGTTGATCTCTGCGGTGACTGCAAAAAGGCAGTTGTTGGCAGAGTAGAGAGTCTGCACATTGAAGTTTGAGGCCGCGCTGCCGCCGAATGTCGCCCCTGCGTCAGCAAAGCTGCCCGTGTAGCTGCCTGTACCGGCGCTTATGCTGCCGCTGGAGCGGTAGATGCCGGCCATTGTATTGGCGGAATCGGTCTTTCGGACCACGGCGTAGACATAGCTGTCTGTTCCGGCGATCTCTGTGCTGTAATAGTCAGTGCCCATCGAACCCATCGTGACGGGCAGCCAGCCAGTTGCCACGCCGCTGCCTATCGGCCGTGCATAGACCGCGCCGAGGCTCACAAAGTAATTGCCGCCGAGCGCGGCCATGCGCTGAACGCTCGTCCTGTAAAAGGTTGAAGTTGAGCTCGCCGTTGTCTCAGTTTCGATGCTCGAAAAAATGCCCGTCGTATTATCGCAGGCCGAGAGGCCGAGAGCCGCGGCTGCGCAGAGGGCGATGAGCCCCTTTATATAGCTGTTCTTCATTTTCCGCTCCTAGAGGTGATAGACGGCCAGGGCTGCCACTTCGAGGAAGTTGCCATAGCGGGTCAGACTTGTGTAATCGCCCGAGTGAATTTCGGGCACAAACCAGTAGTTGAGCTCAAGACCGACACTCCAGAGCGAATTGATCCTGTAAAGGCCGGCTCCGCCTGCCCTGGCAAATGCCCCGAACATGCCGGAGCCGTTATAGCGCATCATCTGTCCGCCCAGCTCGGCGCTCGCGGTAAATTCAAAGGGAAGGAGGGACCACCAGTAGGCCGCCTTAAAGCTGAGCGGCAGGATAAAGAGGCTCAGGCCGCTCATGGTCTGATTATAGGATCCGGACAGAGTCCCGCCTATCGAAAGGCCCTTTTTCATAAAGTACTGATAGCCAAAGGTAAAGCAGGCTCCCAGGTACATATGCGAAAGCGCTATCTTGTCGTTGTTGTTTACAACCGTAAAACTGTCGTCGAGAATAAAAAGAGGAACCTGAGCTCCCGCCGCGATCGTAATAAGCTGGCTGCCCGGAGTATAGGGATTGTCTTCGATCGCCTGCTGGCCAGCCTGGATGCCCTTGGAAGGGGAATCTGCGGCTGTCCCGCTCTCCGATCCGCTTTCATCGGCATAGAGTCTGCCGGCGGACATGGCCCCCAGAACAAGAAGGGCGAGCCCCAGGACCGCCGCTTTAGATGGCTTCATTGTCTCTCCTTTAGGTGCGTTGAATACTCACTATAGCACGCTGTATGTCCCTATAAAAGGTACCGAATGGGCCCTGACGTTACAAGCGGAGCTTCCGCGGCCCTGTTCTGCGCCGCCCCGAGGCGCATTCCTTCCAGACAAGGGCCGGGGGGGCCATGCAGAGCGATATGCGCACAATGGCGAGGGTGGCATCGAGAAAACTGAGCTGATTCTCCGCAGCGGCCTTCTGCGCCAGCTCGAGCCGCTCCGGCCTGCCTGCCCTTCCCAGATAGAAGCCTCCGCCATAGAGACATCCGCCGCCGGGCAGCCCTATGCTCTCCTCCCAGGAGGAGCCCTCCGCCCTGCCGCAGCCTCCGGGGCTTCCGGCCTGCAGGGCCTCAATCTTCAGGCAGAGTGCTTCAAGCGGTCCCTCGAGTCCGAGGTAGATGCCTCCGGCGCGTTCGAAAACCCTTCCGCTGCGGAAAGCTCCATCGATGCCCTCCCAGACGGCGCGGAGTTCTGTGTCTCTGACAGGGCAGCCCTGCGTCCGCCCGGCGCGGAAGGCAAGAAAGGCCGCGTCGGGAAAGGCCAGACCCGCGGGCCCGGCCGGATGCTCCGGGACGCCTTCAAAAGGGCAGGCCGCGTCTTCCTCAAAAAGACGCCTCTTTATATCTGTGAGTTTTCTGGCCTCTGAACCCGGCGGAAGCAGGGCGATGGCACGGAAATTTGTTTTCAAAGCCACGCGCTCATGATACAATTTCGGGGCCTCTGTCCGCAATCGGAGCGGCCCCAGGTTCTGCAAGGGAGACAGAAAGATTGTCATGAAACTAAAAGTTGACCGCATTGCGCGGGATCTTGCCGAGATTCTAAAATCGTGGAACACGGTCGAATGCGTCGCTGTCTGCGAACAGTCCGAGGCCGATACCCTGGATCCATATTTTGCCCTCGCTCTCGACGTCTACTATAGAGATTCGATCCCTGATATTGAGGCGCGCCGGACAGCCTTTGGAGAGGCTGGCGCATTCGAAAGCAGCACCGCCCAGAACAAGGACCGTTTCTTTCTCGAAGGTCTGCCTGTCAGGGTAGAGTATAAAAACATCGATATTATCGAGCGCTGCATTTCGCAGGATCCCTCTTCGCTCTGGCTTCTGCCCGGCTCGGGCACCTATTTCTTCTACCGTCTTGTCACGGCCTCCGTGCTCTGGCAGCGCTCAGACTGGATGAAGAAGGCGAGGGAGGAACTCAAAAATCTGCCAGACTCTTTCTGGCTGTCGCTGCGGAAAGCCTTTGAATCGAAGATGGAGCATAACCTCTCCGACCTCGGCGCCGCGGCCTATCAGGACGACGGCTTTTTCTACCTTGTCTCGCTCGGCGCCTTTCTCCGCTACGCGGCGGCTGCTCTCTTTATGATAAACCGCCAGTTTGAGCCTTCGCACCGCGGCATCGAGGAACATCTCTACGCTCTGCCCGTCCTTCCCTCCGGCTTCAAAGGCAACTGGGAGAGTCTTGTGCGTTTTGCCAGCACAGAGAACCGCAGCCAGCGATTCAAAATAGCCGAACTTCTCGCGAAGAGCATTATCGATCTGGAGTGATAAAACTGTGCGTCAGACTATTTTTCTCACACTGAGGCGCTTTGGACTCGCGCTCTTGGCCCTCTTCTTCTCTGTCTCCTGTTCCAGCCCCGAAGTAAAGGGCTTTAGCTGGACGGGGCCTGCGGGCGAGGCTGTCCACTTCGGCCAGAGTGCCTCCTTTCCCGAGGGAGCCGAGGGCCATTTTGACGGCGCCCATCTCTCCAACCGCTATTCTCCCGGGCAGCCCTTCAGCCTTGAAAAAGGAGCACTGCCCGCCGGGGCCTCGGCTCTCGAGTTTGCCTTCAGGCTTCCTGATGGATGCACCAGAGCTGATCTCGCCCTCTCGCTGTCCGCCCGGGGCGATGGCCGTGATCCATTTTTCGATGCCCGGCTCGGACTCAGCAGTCCCTATACCCGCTTTGTCATTCCCCTGCCGGTCGGGGAGGAGGGCGGTCCCCGGGCTCTCGGCAGCATCTCGATCAGCCTGATCCAGGATGGAGGAGAGAAGTCCGCGGCCGAACTCAGCGCTCTCCGTTTTGTCCCCGTTTTCAGGGGCATAAGCCAGGACAGGGAGGGCCCCCGTATCTCCTCCGGCTTCTCATCTTCGGCAGCAAAAACGGACGGCCGCGCCGGGATGCGGCTTTCGATAAAGACGCCCTTTGGCGGCCTCGCCGCCTCTCCCGCTGGAACAGCGGCCGGCATGGCGGAGGGCGTGCCCGCTATTATCATCCGCTACGGCGCGGGCTCAGGCGGCTTTGAGCTTCAGTCCAATGGAAAAAAGCTCCACAGTCTCCGCGCACGGCCCGAGGGAGCGAGCGTTGTCCTGCCGGCCTGCCTATTCCCCGCCGGCATCGATGAGCTCAGCCTTATCTACGCGGCCTCGGAGCCCCTGCCCGATTTTTCGGCGCAGTGCATAAGCGCGGAGGAGGCTGAACTTGCCGATCTCGGCCGCATAATCAGAAGCCCCTCGAGCGGGGCCGATTATGAGCTCTACCGCTGGGATATCATACCTTCAGTACTCATATTTGATTTTAAGAACTATGACCGCCAGGATGCCTACCTCAAGCGACTTGCCTTCTTTGTGGAAAAGGCGGGCTACAAGGGGAGGCTCGCCCCCGACAGCCAGATACAGAGCCTGCATGGCTGGAATGCCCACGATTACCGCGCCGAGGATCTCGCCCGTTTTTTCGAAAAGGCAAGGGCCTCATCCTTCAGGCTCGACCCCGAAGAAGAAGAGCTCAGATCCATACTGCTCAGCCGGGGCATTATAGCCGAACAGAATGGCGCCTATGCAGCGGGGAGCGGCGCCATCGTGTCCATTACGCATGAATCCGAGGGCTATCTCAGAACGCTCTTCCTGAACCACGAGACCAGCCACGCCATTTTCTTTACCGACCCTGAATACCGCACCTTTGTCCAGAAACTCTGGGCTTCGATGAGCCAGGACGAGAAGTGGTTCTGGTATGCCTATTTCCGCTGGATGGTCTACGACACGAGCGATGCCTATCTCATGGCCAATGAGTTCCAGGCCTATCTTGTACAGCAGACTGTGGGTGGGGCGAATCAGTATTTTACCCAGAACCTCGCGAAGCGCCTTGCAGACAAGCACCCCGAGCTCAAGGATAAAATAGACACATATATGAAGACTTACGGCCCCCAGTTTACCGTCAGGGCCAGAGCAATAGATTCCTTTCTCTACAGCAAATATGGCATTGGCGACGGCCGCTGCTATTTCTTCTGGTAGACTGGTTCTTCTGGCAGACTGGTTCTTCTGGCAAACTGGACCCTTAAATTGAGTCTCTGATCTCGGCGAGGGCCCATTCCCTTACCTCGGAGAGGAGTCGGGCAGGGCCGTCCGGACTCCTCTCCGAGGCGGCCGCCCCGAGATTTGCCGCGCGCTGGAATGCGCTCGCCGTAGGGAGGAGGGTTGTCCAGAGATCCCTCTCCTCGAGCGTCAGCGACTTCAGGTAGACAGCCGCGGGATCGCGGGGAGGGGGCAGGGCCGCGAGGGCCGCTGCATAGCGGTGCAGAAAGCTCTCCGCGCTCTCGGCGGCGGGGCCTGCCGCGAATATGCTCCGCACGCGCGCGGCGCCCTGGCCCGAGCGGCCCCTCTCAGGGACCTTTATGGCCACACCTTTTCCTCTGAGCGGTCTTATCTCCATCTGGCAGGAAGCGGCAAAGCGCTCAAAGTGTTCGCGGTAGGACATTAGCGGCTTGGTAATGTAGCGGATATAGGGCCGCCCCCCTGAGTCCCTGTCTGCCTCGGCGGTGACAGATGGGTTCTTCCATACAAAGCCGGCAAAAAGGCTCTCCTCTGGCAGAAGTCTCGATGAGCATTTGGCAAAATAATCATAGATATAAGTACCGCGCGCGTAGCTCTTGCCCTCGGGATAGGAGAAATCCGCTCCGGCCACAAGGCAGCTCTCCGCGCCCAGCGCTTCGGCCAGCGAAAGAGCCGCGTGGGTTACATTGCCGCCCGATGTGTCGAGGGCCGGGAAGCGTCTGAAATGCGTTGAGACATAGGCGCAGAAGGGATGGCCCGAGGAAAAAAAACGCACCGAATCCGAGAGTCTTGCCAGTCTGTTGGGCGAGGCGAGATCGATTACAAGCGGTATGTCAGGGGGCAGCCCCTTTAAAAAGTGATAATAACTGATAGTCTGACAGTCTATCGAAATAACGGCATCGGGCTTCAGGCCAGAATCCAGCAGAGCAGGCAGGGTAGTGTCCGTGGCTATCAGGAAGGCGCCCTCTCTCTGCGCCTTTTTTGCCTCGGGCAGCTCTTCTTCAAGCGAGGGGCCGGCCGCTGTCACGACCGCACGGCGCGCGGGCGGCAGGGGAGAGCTCGGTCTCTCCGCTATGCGCAGGTTCCTCACCGCATTCCGGAACCAGAGCCTGCCGAAAAAAGCCTGCACCGAATAGTCGTCGGAGATGCGCTCAAGCACGACGCGCAGTATTCCAGCGGCCTCGGCGAAGGGCTTCGGGTCGAGATCGACGCGGGCGCGCAGCGGGAGGCTCCGCAGGTCGCCCGCGAGGGGTGGCACATAGAGTGAGAAGAGGGCCGCCTCAAGCTCTTCGGCGCTGGGATCGAGCAGGACGCTCACCCTTCCGTCAAGAAATATCTCCGAGAGATCAAACTGTTCGAGCAGGGCCCTGAAAAGGCCTGCGGAGTATTCAACTATAAGAATCCCTGTTGTCGCGGGCGAATTGAGATATGCCTTTATTCCATAGCCCGCGCCGAGGCCCAGAGCGACAAGATAGCCTGAGGGAGGCAGGGCCTCCGTCAGCTTCTCTGCCTCGCGCAGCGGATCGAACAGCGAATGCAGGGCTATCTCCCGCCCACCTTCCTCGATCAGAGGTACGGGGAGGCCGCTCTTCGACATTCCCGCTCTGAGTCTTCCATCGGCTTCAGTCCGGATCAGCACTTCGCCCAGCCCGGGGTTGCCCGCCGAGAGAGCCAGCAGATTCCGCTTGAAAATCAGATCGCTCATCGAAGTATCCCCTCAATCTGATCGAGAAAGGCCATGCTCGAGTCCAGAAGCTCCGTTCTGAGCGGCTCGGGACTCTCGGCTCTGAGCAGAGCCCGGCGTACGGCTGCCCAGTCGGCCATATCCACCGCCCTGAAGATTTCAAGCGCAGTCTCGGAGGACGGCCCCTCAGGCACTGTCCCTTCTCCAAGTGATTTTCCAGCGGCCATCACCCCGGCCCTCCATACCCCGACCCGTCTGCGCAGTGCCAGAAGCCGCTCTTCCTCTGGGGGCGCATCCCGGAAGGCGAAGAGCTCAGCCCGCTCCAGTCTCTGCCCCGCGTCCGCGGCACAGGCGCTGTCTGGGGCCCGGGCGCCGCTCCCCTGCGCTCCAGCCTTGTCTGCGGCAGCGGCCGAAAATGCGGCGCCATTAGGCGGGCCGCCTGCGCTGTCGGTCAGCCTGCCTGCCATCAGCTCGGCGAGCCCCGCCCTGTCGAGCTCCCTGAAGCCCTCAAGCCGCAGCGGTGAGGGCTCAAGCCTGTAGAGTCTTCGCCCTGCGCCAAAGGCCGGCGCTTCGGCCGAGAGCGCCGCGGCATAGAGGGAGAGTGAGCGCGAGCTTCTCCATGGCGCCGCTCCCTCAAGAGGGCTGAGCCCCGGCCACTCGCGTTCAAAGATGAGGTTCTCCGAGGGACAGAGGCGGGACTCTCTGCCCCTGGTCAGAAAATCGAAACCGCCCGGTTCGCAGTGAGAGCGCACATCAAATGTGGCGAGATCGAGGCCAGCAGCTATAATCGGCCCGCTGGTGGCCAGAGCGGCCAGTCTCAGCGCAGTGCCGGACACAGTGGCATCCCCGCCCAGGGCAAGTGCGCCGCCCAGAAGCTCTGTCAGTTCATTTTCAGGGAAGAAGCCCTGGTTCAGGAGCAGCAGCGGCCGCCCCGCGTAGAGCTCCGCCGAGGGAAGCGCCGTGAGCGGGGATGCGAGCACTGTCCCCCTGTCAGCCGCCAGCGGATAGAGGTGGAATCTGCTCCAGCTGCCTCCATCGCTGCTCACGACGAGATCAGGCTCCCAGCCGCGGGCCCTCAGGGCGGCGAGGGCCGATGATACCGCGAAGAGCACAAAGCGGCCCCGCCAGGCTTCGAGCGTATCGAGCGAGCTCTCAAGACTCGGCCCGGCCGCGGCCACCACGAGGGGAGAGGCACAGGGCCTGAGCTGGGCGGTTTTTTCAATCAGGACTGAAGACCGGACCGCATTCAGAATCCAGCGGCGTCCAAAGGTCTTGGTTGTGTTGGCCTCCGATGCATAGCGGTCCAGAGCCTCGCGGAGAATATGGGCGCAGAGCGCGGCCTCGGCGGGATAGGCCCGGCTGGCCGGAGGCCATTCAAGCAGTGCGAGCCCCGATACCGAATCCGGCCCCATAACGCGCGGGAGAAAGGCCGAGAGCGCCGCCGCGTTTTGCGCAGAGCTTTTTCCTCTGTCAAAATAGAAAACCGCGTCGGCCGTCTCCGTCCCGCGGCCTCTGAATTCATCTGAATACTGAATACTCGCTATGGCCGCGCCTGGCAGGCGGGCCCTGACTGCCGCGTTCAGGTAGCCCAGACAGGGCCCAAGCAGAAGCACAAGGCCGGGTTTTTTATCAGCCTGAAGAGCGCTCTGGACAAACCTGTCCGCCTCGCTCTGAGGATCGTATGCCGAATGGAGTGAGAGGCTTCCAAGCCCGCAGGTCAGGAGGCCGCTGCGTGAGGCTTCAAAGTGTAGTTCCGTGGAGCTCATTGGCCGATAAATCGCCTGAGCGCATCCTCGGCGGCCTGTCCGTCGCCCTCAATCGCCAGGGCCTTTCCATTGGGAAGCTCGCTGTCCCTGAAACTTGGCAGGGCCCGGGCAAGCGATTTTCTCAGCTGGTAGAGGGCAAGAACTTCGTCCGTTTTCTGGCGCGAATAGATGAGGGCAAGCATCAGAGCGTCGCCTGCCAGAAGGGCCCAGCCCTCTTCGCCAAGCACATATTCGGCGCCTGAGCGGAGGGTGGTGGCCCGTCCGTACTCCGTGAGCCAGGAGAGGGGCTTTTTGCCGGGCGGCAGCTCGGCCACATCGAGCAGACAGGCTGTTGTCCACTGCTTTCCGAGTGGCGTGTGTTTCCCTGCAGCCTCATAGCTCGGGGCAGGGTAGGGACCGCCCTCGGGAATCGAGCGGAAGATATCGCCGACAGTTTCCTGCACTTTTTCGGGAGCGGCGTCCAGACGCGGATCGCCATAGATCCAGAGCGCTCCGCTTTTAAGCTGGACATACCTCAATTTAAATGAGGGAGCGCCGGCCTTTGGCTTAATGTAGGGAGAGGGGTCGAAGGGCTTTCCGCCTAGTTTTTTCAGCTCGCCTTCCTCGATAAGCGCGTTTTTATCAGCCTCAAAGCCGATTAGGGCGCAGAGCCGCAGGAAGCCGTCATATGCTGTATAGAGGGCAAGGCCCGAGAGTGGAAGCTTTTCGGCGATATGGCAGAATGCCGCGAAGAGACTGTCGGGCCCCGCGCTGCAGTTGCGCATCTCGGCTCTGAGGGAGCTCATCCCGGCGATGCTGAGAGGATATCTGTCTATCCTCTCTGCATCCAAATGCTTATCCGATTGAGCGGGAGCGGCGCCTGCCTTCGCGAGCAGGCCTGCTTTTCTGTCCTGTGTTTCTGTCCGGGATGGCCCGTTCCGGGCTGATTTCCTCTGCTCTGGGGCCTGTTTTGCCTCAGCCGGCCCTTCTTCAGGGGATAATGCAGCCCTGTCGCGGCTCAGAAGAGCCTTGGCAAAAAGGCCGGTCCCCGCCATCTCCGGCAGACCGGCCCTGCGCTCTTCACGCGAGAGCGCCTTGTGGAGGAGGCCCATCTCAAACCAGGCCCAGTTCCTCGAAGAGTTTCTTGTATGTATCGAAGTATTCGGATTTGGCGAATTCCTCGATCTTGTCTTCAGGCAGAGACTCAAGAAGCTTGTCGAGATAGGAGAGAACTCCGCGGATCTCGCCCTTGAGCTTTTCGTCCTCGGGGCTTTCGCCTTTTGCAGCCGGCGCGGGCGCGGCTGTCTTCGGAGCGGCCGCTCTGGGCTCAGAGGCCTTCGGAGCAGGAACCGCAGCGGGGGCTGGCTCGGCGGGAGCCGCTTCGGGCTTTACGTCCTCGACTTCTTCTGCCGGCGAAATATCGATAGGCGCCTCGTCGGCGGATTCGACAATTAAGGGCTCTTCGATCGCGGTAGGCGTCTCCTCGGCAGGCGGGATCATATCGGGGATGTCCACGCTGTCGATGTCTGGGGGAAGTCCGGTTTCGCGCGATTCTCCACCCAGATCCATTGCCTCGACCTCGGGTTCAGCCTCAGTCTTCTGTTCTTCGATCGGATTGAGCTCCTCGGCTTCCTCCGCGGGAAGCTTGGATTCGCCGGGCAGTTCGAGCTCCTCGAAGCTCGAGGGCTCTATCTCGGGTATGGGCTCGGCGGCCAGAGGTTCGGCAGCGCTCTCAGGCATATAGCCGGGGGCGGCTTTCATGCCGAGAGTCATATCGGCCATAGACGCGGGCGAGCTCTCATTTTCGGCCGGTCCATCGATGACGGGCAGCTCTTCCTCGATTTCCTCTGCAGGGCCAGCGTCCTCATCGAGTTTGAAGCCCGAGAGATCGGGCTCGACAAGGGGCTCTTCGTGGATAGGCGTATCTCCGAGATCAAGGCCCCTGCTGTCCGCGTCGGAGTCCTCAAGGGGCACTTCGAGATAGCTCGTGTCCTCGGGCGGAGCAGTCATGGGCTCGACGGCCTCGGCTATGCTGGAAATCTCCTCAAAGCCGGGAATCTCGGCCGATTCGGCTGCCGGCGTCTCCGCGGCTTTGGCCGCTGCGGGCTTTTCGGCTGTCTGCCCGGCTTTTCCGGCCGCGGCTTTCTCTGCGGGCGCTTCAGCGCTCTCCGGGGCGCCATAGTCCCCTGACTCGGGCAGGATGCCCTCAGCCCCTATTTCGGGCTCTGCAGCAGCCTTGTCCTCCGCGGGGCCTGCGCCCGGGGACAGGCCTTCGTCATTCTCAGGCGCCGCTTCCTCGGTAAAATCGGCCGTATTCAGAATATTGTCGAGCTCATCGCCGGTCAGGGCTATAGTCTCGTCTTCTTCTTCGTCGAAGAAACCGCCGCGCTTGTCGGCCTTGTTCTTGTCAGAGTCTTTTTTGCCGGCTTCTGCCTTTCCGCCCGAAGCGGGGGCTGCGCCAGCCTTCTCTTCCTGCTTTATGGTGGCGAGCTCGCCCTTCAGGTTTACAAGTTCGCCGCGGATTGAGGAGAGCTCATTGGCTATCTGGAGCAGCAGTTCGTTGGAAAGGCCGGGGGTCTCCTGCTTTGCCTCAGAGGCGGCAGGAGCGGACCCGGATGGAATTTCGGTCTGGACGGCGGCTTCTGCCTTTGCCGGCGCTCCGGCTGTCTCAGGGGCGGCCGCCTCCAGAGCGGGCGCCGAGAGGTCCTCGGTCAGGGCAGCGATGTCGTCAAAGCCCGCGTCAGGCTGGACGGCCTCCGCCTTCTGTTTTTCTTCGGGCCTGGGCTCCTTATCATTCTCTTCTTTAAGGAAATCGTCGAATTCGGAGACTTCCTCGAACCCGCTGTCCGAGGATTCCGCCTTTGCGCCCGCCTTCTGTTTGGGCTGGTCAAGGCTGTCATCGAAAGAGAGGTCTATATCGAGAGGAGGCTCGAGCCCGGCATCTGCGGCGGGTTTCTCTTCGGCCTTAGGCTCCTCTGCGGCTTCGGCTGCAAAATCATCGATCTTCGGGAGGCTGAACTCCTCCTCGGCCGGGGCTGCGGGCTCCGGTTTCGCTTCCCTGGGCTCTTCCTTGTCGTCGAGCACATCGAGGAACTCGGCGGAGACATCCTCGAGCTCTCCGGGACCCTGGCCTGAGACAGAGGCCGCCTGGGCCTTGGGCTCCGGGCCGGCTGCCGGGCTCTCAGGAGCCATGGCATCCTGCTGGGAGGGGGCTGCTTCCTGCTCTGCTCCGCTGTCCGGGACAGAGCTCTCCTGCAGCGCATCAGCCGAGGAATCGAGTCCCTGGATTTTATCCATATCGAGCTCGGCGTTGGGGCTGATCACCGAATCGGAGAGACTGGTCTCAAAATCTTCGAGCGGGGGCAGATCTTCGAGATCGGAAGGGGCCTTCGCCTCTCCGCCCTCGGGTTTTGTCTCTGAACCGGCTTCAATCTCATCGAAGGAACCGATAATTTTCTTCTCGTCCTCAGTCAAAAAGGAATCCTCCGGGAGGGCGGGAGTATCGCTCGGCAAGTCGAACTCCGAAGCTCCGACGTCCTTTGTGCTTGGCTCCTCAGCTATATCGTGAGGCTCCGCTTTTACCCAAACGCCATACTGTTCGAGTTCGCTGTCTGTTTGTGTCGTAGAATCAGGACGTACTGCCATGGCAACTCCGTTACGGACGGTCGTTTAATATAATATCGGCAGGAAATTCCCCTATATTAACGGCCTTTCTTACTGTAAGCGTCCCAAAAGCCGTTGTCAATAATCGGCTTTTATTTAAGGAAGCCCGGCAATCCACCGTAAATGAAAAGTGATGCGCAGTCTCACCCTTCAGCGGATATTTATCTCTGTCTACGTGACAGCCGCCTCATATTGTGTCCTTCTCGCCCTTGTCGGCCCTGCCGGGATTATGGCATATGGCAGGCTTGAGGCGAGGTGCGCTGAGATGGAGAAGAACCTTCAGAGCCTCAGCTCGGCCAATCAGGGGCTGCAGGCGGAACTCGCCGCTCTTCAGACCAGCCCCGAAAGACAGAGAAGCGAAGCGCACTCCCTTGGTTATCTTGCCGAGGGCGAAGTCTGCATCATTCTTCCCCAGGGCGCCGCGCCCGAGGCTTCCACCGGCCTTGAGCCTGGCCGCGTCCTCGGCCTCGAGAAGGCGCAGGGGCTTGGCGATGAGGCGCTTAAATTAATCTCCCTGAGTCTGGGACTTGTGTCGCTTATTGTGTCTCTTGCCGGTGATCTGCGGCGGGCGCCGCTCAGGCGGAAGTCCTACTTCCGCGTCCAGAATGCCTCGCGGACATAGCTGTTGTCCACCGAGAGTTCGCCCGATGTGCTAATCCGTACAAACACAGACTGCTTCTGTCCGCTCAATTTTCTGCCATCCGCCGAGAGTGTGAAAATCCATACCCAGGGCCGTGCCTGGCTCGCGATAATCCTCGCCTGGGCCAGACTTATGCCCGCGCTGCGGTAGTAGGAAGGCGAGTTCGGCCCATCCTGCTCAATCGTGACCGTCGCATTCGAAATACTCACTGTAAGCCGCATTATTGTGCCGGAATCGAGAAGGGCCACAGCCCTTCCATCGGGGAAGATGCTGATTCTCTCTATTCCCCTGTCCCCCGACCAGGTCCCGGCGATCTGTTTGAGAGTAGGAGAATCCTCCCTCGCGGACCCCGTGCTCTGCGCGCTGCTGTCAGCCGATCCCGCCTGGCTCTGAGCTCCGGACAGACTGGAACTGTCTGGAATACCGCCTGTCCCCGTCTGGGCCGCGGCCAGATCCAGCGCCGCAGGGCCGTTCTCCCCACGGTCAAAAAGCTGGGAGGCCAGCCGTCTCGAAGAGAGGAGGAGTTCATTCATCGACGAAAAACTGTCGGCCGCCGTCCTGTTCTCGCCGGTGGAGAGCACAGTTGCGCTCAGATTTTCAATATAGAGGCTGTCTACCTTGATAACCCTGCCGCTCACCGAGATATCCGGTTTCAGGGCCGAGGCCTTTTCATCCAGACTGTCTACGATGCGGTACTCATCGAATTCTACGAGATAACTCATGATCAGGCCGCGCAGGGCTTCGACTGCGGAATCATCTACGCCTTCGCCGGTAAAGCCCCCGACTGCAACAATCTGTCTGGCAGCGGCCTCGTTCTGGCTGCTCTGCGCGGAACCCTGCTGGACAATGGACTTTGCCCTTTCGGCGTCTTCGGTACTGGAGGAGGTCTGGCAGGGAGCTGGGAGCACCGCTCCGCAGAGCAGTGCCGCCGCAAGGAAAAGAGAGAGGCTCCGCGCTTCAGTCATGGCATTCCCTCCTCCGCACCGCCTAATCGCCGACGTGATCTGCAGAACCGCCCGTCGTGCCGGCCGAATCAGGACTCGGCGTCTCCTCAAGATCCAGCTTGAGGGTTGAATCAACGCCGCTGTTATAAAGATTAAGCTGATTTCCCAGATTGTCCAGCTGGTTCTGGCTGCCCGCGCCATGCATATCGCAGTATCTGTTCGGACCCGTCCCCTCCAGATAGAGGAGGTTCTCGGTGCGCGGGCAGGATGCGGTGGGCAGGAGGCCCGAGAGCGCACAGACATTTATCGATACAAGGCCGGTCTGAGGCCGCGTAAAGGCCCTGTAGGGCAGGCCGCGGTGTATGTCTCTCATGTAGGAGCTGAATGTGGCGCCGGCGATAACCGCGCCTGACTGGTTGGTGCCGAGCGAATTGCCCGGCCTGTCAAAGCCGAACCAGATGGCCGTGGTCATATAGGGGCTGAAGCCGACTGTCCAGGCGTCGGCCCAGTTCTGTGTGGTTCCTGTCTTGCCCGCCTCGGGTATGGTGTACTTCTTGCCCGACGCATCGGTATAGGTCAGATTGTTGCCGCCATTGGTCGGCCCGAGCAGGGTCCCGCGCCAGACAACGCGCTGCAGCATGTCGACCATGACCGCCGCGTTCTGCGGGGATATAACCTGGATGCCCTGTCCCTTCTTTTTCTGTTCGGTGCGCAGGTCCTTTTCGGGTTCGAGAATAACCTTGCCGTTTCTGTCTTCGACCGAGCGGATCGCTATGGGCGTCACTTCGCGGCCCTGATTGGCAAATACAGAGAAGGCACGGGCCATTTTAAGCGGCGATACGCCGATAACACCGAGGCCAAGGGGATAATAGCGGGGGAAGGTCGAGCGTATCTCGGCCGGATCGTGGATATCGAGGAGATCGGCGGCCCGCGAAATCGCGGCGTCAAAGCCGATCGAGTCGAGCACCTTGAGCGAGGGCACGTTCAGGGACTGGGCAAGAGCACTCCAGACAAGCAGAGGGCCATGCCATTCGCCCTTGTAGTTCAGCGGGATATAGGGCGTGCCATCCTCATTGTAGAAGACTACGGGGCTGTCGTAGATCAGCGTGCCCTCGGTGAATTTCCGCGAGTCTATGGCCGCCGAGTAGTACAGAGGCTTGAAGCTGGATCCAGGCATCAGCCGCGACTGTGTCGCGCGGATCAGCTGGTTGGACTGATCGAACTTGGAACCGCCGACAATGGCCTTTATATAACCGGTGTCATTTTCTATTGTGATAAGGGCACCCTCGACGGTGGTCTTTTCGAGGCCCGCCTTGGTGTTCTTGTAGCTCGAGTTGGTCATCGCCTTGAGGTCCGAGAGGCCGAAGAGCATGGCCATCGCGTCGACTGTGGGGTTTACCTTGTTTTCATAGTATGAGGAGACCTGGCTCTTGGCCCGGGTCGCTCTGGAAAAGAGTCCTTCGAGATTGAAGTTGAGTCCAAGCATCTCGACTATCGGCGCATAGATGCTGTCCGCCTCGCCGAGGCGCACCGTGCTCTGGGCCTTGAATTCGCGGTTTACACTTGCGATGCTCTTGAGCATGTATTTGTCTGCGGCGGCCTGCATATCGAGGTCGAGCGTGGTGTTCACTGTAAAACCGTCTTTGTAGAGATCGAGGGAGCCGTAGAGCATGTCTTCGAGCTGGCGGCGCACATATTCGCTGAACCAGGGCGCCTTGTCGTCGCGCGCGTAGAAAGCGCTGGTCGCGACCCTCGTGTAGTCATAGTTGTCCCAGTAATCGTTGAATGATTCCTCGGCTTCCTGCCTTGTGCAGTAGCCGAGCTTTATCATCTGTTCGAGTACTTCCTTGGAGCGCGCCCTCGCGTTGTTCGGGTTGGTCAGCGGGTTGTACTTGGCCGGGCTCGAGAACTGGATCACGAGTATGGCGGATTCAGCGAGCGTATCCTCTTTTGCGGGATGGCCGAAATAGAAGCGGCTTGCGGCTTCGACTCCATAGCAGCCCGCCCCCATGTACATCCTGTTCAGGTAGATCTCGAGGATCTCCTGCTTTGTGTATCTGCGCTCGAGCTGCAGTGCCCACCAGAGTTCGACCATTTTGCGCTTGATGGTCATATCGCTGCGGTCAGCGTAGAGAGTGCCGGCCACCTGCTGGGTAATGGTGGAGCCGCCGCCAAGGGACTGGTGCGTCACGACGCCCCAGAAGGCGCGGAAGATGCTCTTCACCGTAAATCCATGGTGCTGGTAAAAAGACTGATCCTCACGCGTGATCACCGCATCGAGGAGGCACTGGGGCAGCTCTTTTATCGATACCATCTCGCGTTTTTCGTCGGAGGAGAACTCAGTGATGAGCCTCCCCTTGCAGTCCAGAATTTTCGTCGGCAGGGATGGCTGAAAATCGGTAAAACTCTCGGTCGCGCGCGTGTTCCTCGTAATGGCGAGGGCTGTGCCGACGCCAATACCTACAAGAACAGCAACTACGGCCGCAATGATGGCGAGAACCTTTGCGGCCCGCGGGCGCCTGGATGGAGAAGAAGACGGCATAATCGCATAGCGTAGGCGAATGGGGAGTTTTGGTCAAGTTGATGGCGGAGCGCGGAGCGGCGCTCTCTGCAGCGGCCATTTAAAAAGAAAAGGCCGGTTTTGGGGAAAAACCGGCCCAGCCCGAAGCGGGTTTATCGGATTTGGAACCATAGTAAACTGGGAGGGGAACTATGATTTTAGATCCGACAAAATATGTATCGGCAGTGGGCAGGATTCAATTTAATGCTTAATGCCGGAAATTTAAAGGCGCAAATTTCCGCTGCCGCCGGCTGTCCTTCCGGCGCCGCTGCCCGCCGCCCGGTCTGATGCGGGCTGCTGCCGCCATGGCGGCCTGCGCTGCCCGGAAAGGCCGCATCAGGCCGAAGACCGGCGCTGCCAGCGGAGAGCTCCGCCGGATCCAGCCCTGTTGATAATTATCCATTTTTTCCGTATATTTTATCTGTTCTCCAGGGGCCTCGTGCCCGTTGACAGAGAGAGACTGTTCTCTGTATTGTTTCAATATAAAATTATAGAAACAACAGAGGGCTGAAAAGGCAGAAATTGAAAGTTCCTGCCCGCGGACTGCTCGGGGCGCCTGCCCGGGAAGCGGTCTTTAAGGCGGCTGTTTCTGGAATCACATACGACAGGAGGGCATAATGCTCAAGACAGTAAAGGATGTCAGTTTCAAAGATAAGCGCGTTATCATGCGCGTCGATTTCAACGTGCCGATGAAGGACGGCAAAGTGCAGGACGATACCCGCATTGTGGCGGCCATTCCGACTATTAAATATGTGATGGATCAGGGCGCGAAGACCCTTGTCCTCATGTCCCATCTCGGCGATCCAAAGAAAGACGTCAAGAAGGCCAAGGAAAAAGCCGCCAAAGACGGAAAGGCCTTCGATGAGGCCAAGTTTATCGCCGGCAAGAACCGGATGAGACCGGTCGCCGAATATCTCGCCCAGAAGCTCGGCAGGCCTGTGGTCTTCGCCGGCGAGGACGGCTGCTTTGGCAAGAAGGCCTTTATCGACGGCCAGAAGCCCGGCACCATCATTATGCTCGAGAACACCCGCTTCCATCCCGAGGAGACGAGCGAGGATCCGGCCCAGCGCGACAAGCTCGCCAAAGAGCTCGCCACCTATGGCGATATCTTTGTGAACGACGCCTTCGGCACTGCCCACCGCGATCATGCCTCGACAGCCAGCATCGCCAAATTCATGAAGGTCTCTGTGGCGGGCTTCCTTATGGAGAAAGAGGTGAAGAACCTCGAGCCCATGATCACCAATCCCCCGAAGCCCATGGTCGCCATCATCGGAGGCGCCAAGGTCTCTTCGAAGATCGGCGTCCTCGAGTCCCTTATTAAAAACGCCAAGGCCCTTGTGGTCGGCGGCGGCATGGCCTATACCTTCCTCAAGGCCCAGGGCCACAAGATCGGCAAATCCCTTGTCGAGGACGACCAGCTCGAGACCGCAAAAAAAATCCTTGCGACCGCAAAGAAGAGCGGTGTCGAGGTTGTGCTTCCTGTCGACAATGTCTGCGCCGAGACCTTCGACGCCGCTGCGAAGCCTGTCCTCGTCGACGGCCTCGATATCCCCGACAACCTTATGGGCATGGACGTCGGCCCCAAGACTCTCGCCGCCTACAAAAAGGTGATCGAGAGTGCGAAGAGCATTGTCTGGAACGGCCCTGTGGGCGTTTTCGAGTTTGATGCCTTCGCGAAGGGCACCGAAGAGGTCGCCAAGATGGTCGCCGGCGCTACTGCGCATGGCACTATGACTGTTGTCGGCGGCGGCGATTCGGTAGCTGCTGTCAACAAGTTCGGCCTTGCCGGCAAGATGAGCCATGTCTCGACCGGCGGCGGCGCTTCCCTCGAGCTCCTCGAGGGCAAGAAGCTCCCCGGCATTGAGGTCTGCAGAAAGTAAGGGCCCTCCTCTGGGGTACCCGCGCGCCGCCTTTTAAAAAAGGCGGCGCTTTTTTTATATCCGCAGCCCCCGCCGCCTCCGCCCGCGGCAGACTGCCGTCGGGGAGCGGACCGCCGCTGGGCAGGCTGCGGCCTGCGCCTTCCACTGGCCGCGTTTTGGTGCCATACTGAAGGCAATTTTTCACATCTGAGGTGCAGGAGATGCCTTCCAGCAAGCGCGAGGAAAAAGCCGAGCGGACCAGAGACCAGATTTATATGACCGCGATGAAACTCATCTGGGCCAAGGGCTTTGGCCCGACGACCATCAAGGAGATCGTGGCTGCCAGTGGAATATCCCTCGGCACCTTCTATCATTATTTCCCTTCAAAGGACTCGATACTCGAGGAGAATTTCAGGCGGGCCGATGAGATGTTCGCCGATCTTCTTCAGAACGGCCTTCCGCAGGGGACGGCCCGCGAGCGCATACTCGCCTATATCGAGCGCTATGCAGTGATGGTCCGGGATTCGGGCCTCCAATGGGATATCGAGCTCTACAATCCGCGCAACAAATTCTTTGTCCGCAAGGGCGGGAGCATGCAGACCTGCCTGAGCGAACTTATCGCAGAGGGCCAGAAAAAGGGAGAGATAGCGGCGGACCAGAGCGCCGAATATATCTGCAATTACCTCTTTATCGCGATCCGGGGCGTGGTTTTCCAGTGGTGTCTTCTCGATGGCAGACCCGATTTTGTACAGATGCTCAATGAATATATGTCCCGCCTCCTCGATGCCTTCCTGCCGCGGTCCGCTGTCCCGGCGCCTCATGTCTGAACCCGGGCGCCCTGCAGCGGACAGCGGCGCCGTCTGCCGTCCGCCGGCACGGCCGGAGCGGCGGCGGCTCCCCGCCCTGGACAGCGCCGCCGCCGCCGAAGGGCGGGGAAGGGCGCCTCTCCTTTACCAAAAAGCGGCCTGCGCTTATCATTGAGAAGGCGCCTCCCCCCATCGGGCACGGAGCGCCAGACGGCTCCATCTGCTTCCGGGCGGGGAGAGCGGTCAATCTCAATCTACTAGGATAAGGCAATGAGACATTATTTTATGGCCGGCAACTGGAAAATGCATAAGACCAACTCCGAGGCTGTCGCCCTCGCCAAAGAGCTCAAGCAGGAGCTCGCGGGCTGCAGGGACAAGGTAATGGTCGCCCCCGCTTTTACCGCTCTCTCCGATGTCAGCAAGGTGCTCAAGGGCTCCAATATTCTCCTCGGCGCCCAGAATATGGGGCAGGAGGAGCAGGGTGCGCACACCGGCGAGGTGTCCGTCCTTATGCTCAAGGAGATCGGCGTCCAGGTGGTTATCCTCGGACACTCCGAGCGCCGCCATACCTATCTCGAGACCGATGAGCTCGTCAACAAGAAGGTTCTGCTCGCTCTCAAGCATGGCCTTGAGGTCGTGCTCTGCGTCGGCGAGACCCTCGAGGAGCGCGATGCGGGCAGGCTCGAGGCTGTTATCGGAACCCAGGTCAAGAAGGGCCTTGCGGGCGTTGCCGCCTCCGACCTCGACAAGATCACCATTGCCTATGAGCCCGTCTGGGCCATTGGCACTGGAAAGACTGCCACCCCCGAAGACGCGGATTCTGTCCACGCCTATATCCGTAGGGTTTTCGCCGGTCTTTACGGAGACGCGGCTGCAAAGAAGCTCTGCATCCAGTACGGCGGTTCGGTAAAGCCCGAGAACGTCGCCCAGCTTATGGCCAAGCCGAACATCGACGGCGCCCTCGTGGGCGGCGCCAGCCTTAAAGCCGACAGCTTCAAGGCCATAGCCTGCTTCCAGAACTGATGCTGTCCCGGGGCGGCCGGACTAAGGCCCTGCCGCCTTTTGCGAACGCTATAGGCTCTCTCCGTCTCTGTCCCGGGACAGGGCGGAGGGGGTCCGCGGAGCCTTCCGTCAAAATGCCGGAAGGCGCTTGCAATCCATTCGCCATTTGATTAGTATAAACCCTACAAGGCGCAGGTATACAAAAAGGGGCAAAGCTTTTACAGGCTGTGCCGGGCGCTGGTTCTTAAAAACTTGGAGTGATCGTTATGGGCATTCTCGGTACAGTCCTTCTGGTCCTCTTCATTATCGTCTGCATTCTTCTGGTCTTCCTGGTGGTTATCCAGGATGAAGGCGATGATGGTCTGGGCGGCATTTTTGCCGGGTCGAGTTCTACCGCCTTTGGCGCGCATTCGAGCAATGTTGTGGTCAGAGCCACCTATGTGCTTGGAGCGCTTTTCTTCGTAATCGCCTTCTCGCTGGCCATACTCAACAAGACTTCGAGCGGCAGCGTCGAAGCGGCGGCCCAGAAGAAGGCCGGCGGTACCTCCACTGAGTGGTGGACCGACAAGCAGCAGACCGCTCCGGCCGCGCCTGCGGCAGGCACGGAGACAGCGCCCGCTCAGGGCAGCACAACAGCTCCTGCGCAGACTAACAGTACAGCTCCTGCCGCTGGTGGATCCGGAAAGTAAAGAGAAAGCGGCCTTCCCCCTTGGGGCGGGCCGCCCGGAGGGCAAAACAGGGATATGTTGCTGCAGCAGATATTTACGCCCAGCCGCATCAAGGTAGGACTCGAGAGCGAGGAGAAGGATGAGCTCTTCGAAGAGCTCGTCGATGTTATCGCCAAGACGGAAGGGCGGCATTTCCCTAGGGCAGAGGTTCTCACCGCCATCCGCGAGCGCGAGAACAAAATGTCGACAGGAATCAAAAAAGGGATAGCAATTCCGCACGGAAAAACAGAGGGAATTGCCTCTGTAGTCGGCGCCCTGGGCATCTCCCGGACCGGAATCAACTATGCAGCTCTCGATGGGGAGCCGGTCTACCTTGTGTTCCTCCTCGTCTCTTCTCCGAAAGAATCAGAACTCCACCTCCAGGCCCTTCGCCAACTAGCCCGCCTGCTTGATGATCCTGAATTTTACACAGAACTGATGCGCGCCGAGAGCCCCGAAAAGGCCTTCGCCGTGCTTAAGAATTTTGAGGATCAGCTGACCCTCCAAGATTGAAAGGTTCCCGCCCTGAGGGGGAGCCTTCTCACGGAGGTTTTTTGAATGCCTTCCAATCAGATTCTCGACAAGCTCTTTGATGTCGAAAAAAAGGCCGAGACAATCGTCAGCTCGGCCCGCGATGAAGCGTCGCGCAGAATAGGCGCCGGCAAAGAAGCCTCTGAGGCCGCTTTCAAACAGGCATACGAGGCCAAGGTCTCCGAACTGGAGAAAAAGCTGGACGAAGAGCAGAAAGCCGCAGACCGGGAATTCGATCAGACTGTTGAACAGTACAGAACCGCGCTTGCATCGGCGGGAGAGGACAGGAAAGCCTTCGGGACTCTCTGCGGCAGCATCCTTGCCTCTGAAGGGCAAAGGCGGTAATGGCCAACCGCTATGAACTTGCCTATATCTATGCGCGGGTCTGTGGAGCGGCAGCCAGAACCTGGAACGCTTCCCGAATCGCCGAACTCGCGCACGGCGGCAAGGCAGGCGATGCCTGGCGCGCGGTCTTCAACGAGGCCCCGCCCAGCCTGCCTGCGAATGTGCTTGTAGACGAAGCGGAGCGCAAAGCGATCCGCAGCGCTTTTTCGGAATATCAGGAGCTTCTCAACCACCTGAGCGGGGAGGAGCCTTTTTTCGAGGCCCTGAGACGCAAGGCCGAATTCGCGCGGGTAAAGCGCGTCATCCTCGCCGTCCATACAAATGAACCCAAATGCCCCGAATCCGATGATCCCTCTCTCAAGCCGGGCTTTAACGCCGCTGCCTATCCTGACATCGCAAAGATGTTTGCGGGCGGCCACTATTCATGGATAAAAAAAGAGGACGCTGACTCCTTCGCCGCTACCGAAAACCGCCTCGATATTCAGTATTATCAGGAACTCTGGCAGGCGCTTCAGACTATAAAGCCTGTGCGCCGTGGGGCAGTCGAAGAGCTTGTCGGCCTCGATATCGAGCTTCAGAATGTATTATGGGCCCTGAGACTCTCCCGCTACTATGGGATGAATGCCGAAAAAATAAAGCCTCTTCTTGTCGATATTGAGGGCAGGGATTTTATCTCCGCTGCCCTCGCCTGTGTGGATAAGCGTCCCGACAAGCGCGATGAGTGGAGCGGCTGGAAGTACGAATTTCTGATCGGCGGAGATGAGCAGGAGAGCGGCTGGCTTCTCGATGTGCGCAATGTCGAGCTTGAGGCAAGGCGCTATATCTACCGCAGATTGAAAAAGGCCCTCCATCTGCATCCCTTCAGCTATACTCCTCTCTATTGCTATTTTAAATTGAAGGAATTTGAAACCGTGACAGTACTCAGTCTGTTCGAAGGAATAAGCCTCGGCGCCCCCGTTGAGGAAATAACCCGTCTCGCGCCGAGCAGCGGAGGCGCGGTATGAGCAGCCCTGTGGCGATGAGGAAGCTTGAACTCCTCGTACTTAAAAGCGATATGGACGCAGTCCTCGAGTGCCTTGGGCAGGCGCGCTGTTTTCAGCTCAGCACGCCGCGCACCAAGAACGCGAAGGAAGCCTCTCCCCTCAATCCGACAATCGAGAAACTCAAGACAATACGCGACCGCCTTGATCTTCCGGCGCCCGATGCCCTTCTCGAGGGCGTGCGTCTGCCCGGCCCAGTCGAGGAACAGCTTGTAGACAAAATTCTGGCCGCGGTCGAGGATCTCGGCGCAGATCAGGCTGAACTCAAGGAAAAACGTGAGCGCGTCAAAGAGACCCTCGATGAGTCCGAGGCCTTTGCCGGCCTCGATATGCCCTTCAAGGAGCTCGATCATCTCTCCTTTCTCTCGGTGCGCATAGGCCGTGTGCCCGCCCCGGAGCTCTCTCCGCTTTCGGTGAGTCTCGGCGACCGCGCCCTGATTCTGCCTATCGACGAAAACGGAACCATCATTGCGGCGGCCTCGAAAAAAGGCCGTTTTGCCCTCGATACAGAGCTCGCCCGCGCCCAGTTCAAAGCCAAGGAACTGCCGCCCGATTTTAAGGGCGTGCCGCCCGAGCTGATAAGCGGCCTTAAGAGCGAAATGCAGAGCCTCGACGAAGAGGAGAAAAATCTTACCGCCAAAAAAGAAGAGCTTAAAAAGCTCTATCAGCAGCCATGGGAGACACTCGCAGCCTCCTATGCGGTGGCGGAGACCATTGAGGAAGTCAAGGAGAGCCTTGAGTCCTCGGACTTCGTCTACCGGATTGAGGGCTGGGTGCCCAAAGACAGAGTCGACAGTCTTGTAAAACAGATTGGAGACTGCTCGGGCGGTCATACCGCCGTCCGCATCTATGCCCCCGAAGAACTCGCCTCAGTGCGCGACGGAAAAGAAAAGGTGCCTGTCCTGCTCAAGCGGCGGCCCTTTGTCTCGAGCTTCGAAAATCTCGTTATCTCCTATGGATCCCCCCTCTATGGAACCGTGGATCCGACACCGCTTGTCGCTTTTTTCTTTGTAGTCCTCTTCGCGATAATGTTCGGCGATGTGGGGCAGGGCGCTGTCCTCCTCCTTATCGGTTTTCTGCTCTCGGCCAATGCCCTGCCCAAATTCAAAAAATTCAAGGGCTACGGGCCGATCTTCAAGGCCATCGGCGCGGGCTCCATGGTCATGGGCTTTCTCGATGGCGAATGCTTCGCCAACGATACCTGGCTCATCCCGCTTACACGGGCGGTGACAGGGCTCTTTGGAACGCCGATGGACCGGATTCTGACGCTGATGCCTTCGCGCAACAGCATCCAGAAGATCTTCCTTTTCTTTGGATTTACAATAGCTGTTGGCGTCATAATCAACTCGATTGGACTTGTTATAAATATGATCAACAAGTTCAGACTCGGCAAAAAAGGCGAGGCCCTCTTCGGCAAGACCGGGCTCTCTGGTGCCCTCTTCTTCTGGTGGGCTATCGGCCTTGGCGTCCGGATTATCCTGGGCGGAAAAGTCTCGTGGATTGATATCCCCGGCTTCCTGATCCCGCTAATCGGCGTCTTCGGCGAGGAGGATCTGGCCCGCATTGTCGACCACAAGCCCAAGCCTGCCGAGAAGGGCGGCCTCTTTGGCTCCATTGTGCGGGGCATTGTCGGCGTCATCGAATCGGTTTCCTATTATTTTTCAAACACCCTCTCCTTCCTCCGTGTCGGCGCCTTCGCTCTTTCGCACGCTGTCCTCTCCTTTATCTGCTTCGAACTGGGAGACCTTGTGCGGACACAGCTGCCCGGCGGCATCCTCTGGGAAGTCATTGTGGTTATTATTTCAAATCTGGTCATACTTGTACTCGAGGGTATGATCGTCGCGATACAGGTTGTCAGACTTCAGTACTATGAATTCTTCTCCAAGTTCTTTACTGAGACTGGGACTCCATTCGAGCCCTTCCTCTTCAAATACGCTAAGGAGTGAGCTATGAAGAAGCGCGTTATTGCTGTTATTGCCCTGCTTGCCCTCGTCGCCTTTGCGACTGTCGCCCAGGATGCCAGCGCGGCTGCCCCGGCTGAGCAGACCGCGGGCCAGACCAGCCAGACGGCAGCGCCCGCCGCGGCCGAGTCCACTGCCAAATCCGCCAGCAGCGGCTGGGGTTCCGCGATCAAGTATCTCGCTGCAGCCATTGCCGTAGGCATCGCCTGCATCGCGGGCGGCATGGCAGTCGGCCAGATTGGTGCCGCCGCCATGGGCGCCATGGCCGAGAATCCCGATCTCTCCGGAAAGGCTCTGCCTTATGCCGGTCTCGCCGAAGGTATCTGCCTCTGGGGTTTCCTCGTCGGCCTGCTCATTCTGCTTTTCTAAGGGCGGAACAAAGCCGTGCCTGATTTTTATTTTCTTGGAGAAGAAGAGCTCGTCACCGCCTTCAAGCTGGTAGGCGTCGACGGCCAGGCCGTAGTCGGACGGGAGGAGGCGCTTGATGCCTTCCGCCGTCTGACGGGCCAGAGCGCGAAGAGCGGCTCTGACGGCAGAGCCGCTTCGGCCGGGACAGCTGTCTCCGGCGCCTCCGCCGCAGATGCAGGATTCCGCGCGGGCGGGGTCACGCAGGCGAAGGTGCTCATTTTGAGTTCGGGCACCGCCTCTCTTCTCGAAGACGAAACACGGGACTGGCAGTATGGGGGGGCATATCCGCTTATTGTGGAGATCCCAAGCCCAGGCGCCGGCACCGAAACGGGGAGAAGCCTTGTCGCGGCGATCCGCGAGGCGGTGGGTATCAGCATCTAGGAGCTTTTGATGGAAGAAATCGTTTCGACCGAGCCGCTTGAAAAAGAAATTTTAAGCGATGCCCGGAAGAAGGCTGAGCGGATTCTCAAGGACGCTGATGGCGAAGTAGTCCGCATCGGCGACGAAGGAGTCGAGCGCACAAAGAAGGCCCTCGAGGATCTCTGTGCTCACTATGAATCGCGGGCCAGGCGCTACCGCGACGAGTCCATGGCCCGTCTCCCTCTCGAAAAAGCGCGAATTAAAGCAGCACATATCGATGGCCTCCTCGTGGAAGCCGTTGATTCATATCTCTCTGCTCTCAAACCCGAAGAAAGAGACAGGATTCTTGCGGCTCTGCTCTCAAGAGCCGCTCCTCTTGTCGGCGATGCCGGCCTCAGGGTCAGATACTGCGGCATAGGGCGCTCCGAAGCCGAGGGGCTGGTCAAGAAAGGACTGCCGCACTGCGCCGTCTCTTCGCTTGAGGAGGATAAGGGCATTGGCTCGGCCGGAATAGCCGCGGTGACCGATGACCAGAATCTCACCGTACGCGCTACCCTGGATCTTGTGGCCGAGCGCCTTCTCGACGAGAAGCGCGGGGAACTCGCCAAAACACTCTGCGGGGAGGCCCTGAATCTATGATCGAAGGCAAAATTGTCCGCATATCCGGCCCTGTTGTCACTGCAAAAGGCCTCGATGAGGCAGGACTCTACGATGTAGTTGAGGTCGGCAGTCAGAAGCTTGCCGGCGAAATAATCCGCATGGACAGCCGGGGCGCCACCATCCAGGTCTACGAGGAGAACACCGGCATGAAGATAGGGGAGCCTGTTGTCTCCCTCGGCCGGCCGCTCTCGGCCCTGCTGGGCCCGGGACTTCTCGGCTCCATCTACGATGGAATCCAGCGCCCTCTCGACGAGCTCAAGAACATGTCGGGCTCCTTCCTCAAGCCGGGAATAAAGGGCGATCCGCTGGACCTTAAGAAAAAATGGCATTTTACGCCCAAGATAAAAGCGGGCGACGAGTTAAAGGCCGGCCAGATTGTCGGCACCGTGCCCGAGACCCAGGTGGTCGAGCTCCGCGTTATGGTGCCGCCCATGTCCAAGGGCGGCCACGCGGTCCGCGTCGCGCCCGAGGGCGATTATACTATTACCGATGATATTGTCGAGCTTGACTCGGGCGAGACCGTCCGCCTTGCACAGGAGTGGCCGCTCAGAAAACCGCGGCCCAATCTGCGGCGTCTGCCGCCCACCGAGCCGCTTGTTACAGGCCTCCGCGTTATAGACGTGATGTTCCCGATCTCGAAGGGAGGAGCGGCGGCTGTGCCGGGAGGCTTCGGCACGGGCAAGACCATGACCCAGCACGCTATCGCCGAGTGGTGCGACGCCCAGGTCATTGTCTACGTCGGCTGCGGAGAGCGCGGCAACGAGATGACCGATGTTCTCACTGAATTCCCGAAACTCATCGACCCGCGGACAGGCCGCTCCCTTATGGAGCGTACTGTCCTTATAGCCAATACCTCAAACATGCCGGTCGCGGCCCGCGAGGTCTCGATCTACACAGGCATCACACTTGCGGAATATTACCGCGACATGGGCTATGCTGTCGCTGTTATGGCCGACTCCACCTCGCGCTGGGCCGAGGCTCTGCGTGAGCTCTCGGGCCGCCTCGAGGAGATGCCTGCGGAGGAAGGCTTCCCTGCCTACCTCCCGACCCGCCTCGCCGAGTTCTACGAGCGCGGCGGCCGCGTCGACACCCTGGGCGGCGGCGAAGGCTCTGTCTCGATTATCGGCGCCGTATCCCCGCCCGGAGGCGACTTCTCCGAGCCGGTTACCCAGCATACAAAGCGCTTTATACGCTGTTTCTGGGCCCTTGACCGCGAGCTTGCCAATGCCCGCCACTATCCGGCTGTGTCCTGGATCGATTCCTACTCCGAATACGCCGACGATCTCGGCGCCTGGTGGGACAAGGTCGACCCTGACTGGAAGAAGGTCCGCACAGAAGCCCTCGAGCTTCTAAAGCGCGAACAGCGCCTGCAGGAGATTGTCAGGCTTATAGGCCCCGATGCCCTGCCCGACGAGCAGCGCCTCATTCTTATCACCTCGGATATGATAAAGACCGGCTTCCTCCAGCAGTCCTCCTTCGATATGGTGGACCGCTACTGCTCGCCGCAGAAGGAAGTTCTGCTGCTCCGCTGCATCATGGAGTTCCACAACAGGGCCGTGGCCAGCATCAAGGCCGGCGCACCTCTGCCGCGGATCAGCGGCCTCCCGGTGCGCGAAAAGATCATGCGCCTCAAGAGCGCGGTTCCCAACGACAAACCCGAAGAAGTGCGCGCCTGCGAGCGCGAGGTCGACGCCGCCTTTGATGAACTCGACCGCCAGTACCGGAAGGAGGGTGGAAGATGAGAGGCATCGAACACCGCGGACTCAAGGGGGCCGACGGCCCCATCGTGATGGTCGCCCGCAGCGAAAATACAGGCTATGGCGACCTTGTCGCGGTCTATGGCCGCGATGGCGCACAGCGCATGGGCAAGGTAGTCGAGCTCTCCGAGAGCGCGGCAGCCGTCCAGCTCTTCTCCGAGAACACCGGGCTTTCGCTCGAGGATGCCCATGCCGAGTTCCTCGACAGGCCCCTTGAGCTCCGTGTAGGCCCGGATCTTCTCGGCCGTGTATTCGACGGCCTCGGCCGCCCGACAGACGGCTACCCCGAGATTATCTCCTCCGACAAACGCGATATAAACGGCGAGCCCCTGAATCCGGCTGCCCGTGTCTACCCCCGCGATTTTATCGAAACTGGCGTCTCGGCCATCGACGGCATGAACACCCTGATCCGCGGCCAGAAGCTGCCGATCTTCTCGGGCAACGGGCTTCCGCACAACAAGCTCGCCGCCCAGATTGTCCGCCAGGCCAAGATTCTGACCAAAAAAGGCCAGGCCGATGAGCCCTTCGCCGTAGTCTTCGCGGGCATGGGCATTAAGTACGATGCGGCCCGCTTCTTTATCGATTCCTTCGAGCGCTCGGGCGTTCTGTCCCGGGTTGTCATGTTCCTCTCCCTCGCCGACGCGCCTTCGATCGAGCGTCTCGAGACACCGCTCGCGGCCCTCACCGCGGCCGAGTACCTCGCCTACGACCTCAATATGCACGTCCTGGTGGTTCTCACAGATATGACGAACTACTGCGAGGCACTCCGCGAGGTATCGGCGGCGAGGAACGAGGTGCCCTCGCGCAAGGGCTATCCCGGCTACCTCTATTCAAACCTGGCCTCTCTGTACGAGCGCGCCGGCAAGATCGAAGGCTCGACCGGGTCCATAACCCAGCTGCCGATTCTCTCAATGCCCAACGACGATATCTCCCACCCGGTGCCCGACCTTACAGGCTATATCACCGAGGGCCAGATAGTCCTCGAGCGCGAGCTCTTCCAGAAGGGCATCTATCCGCCGGTCGCCGGCCTTCCTTCGCTGTCCCGCCTTATGAAGGACGGCATCGGCGAGGGCATGACACGCGACGACCACCGCGATCTCGCAAGCCAGCTCTTTGCCGCCTACGCGCGCGTAAAGAGCGTCCGCAACCTCTCCGCCATCATCGGAGAGGAAGAGCTCTCGGCCCTCGACAAGCGCTACCTGCACTTTGGCGAGCATTTCGAGAATGAGTTCCTCGCCCAGGGCGAATATGAGGACCGCAGCATCGACCAGACACTGGACCTTGGCTGGAAGATCCTCACCTATCTGCCCAAGGAAGAGCTGCTCAGGGTGACGCCGGCCGAGATCGAAAAGTATCTGCCCGCCGGCGTTCAGGGAGTAGGCGCCTAAATGGCCACTCAGAATATCGCGCCGACCAAGTCGAACCTCCTCCGCGAGAAGGAGAGGCTGGCCCTCGCCCTCGAGGGCTATGATCTCCTCGAGCGCAAGCGCGAAATCCTCGTCATGGAGCTGATGAAGCGCCTCGACGCGGTAAAAATCCTCGAGCGCGAGATTCAGAAGCGCTGTTCTACCGCCTATCCGGCCATGCGCCGCATGATGCTCTCGGTAGGCCGCCAGCGCGCCCAGGATCTCTCCATCGGCATCGAGACGGATTTCAAGGCTGTGGAGCGCCGTGTACAGGTCGCCGGCCTCTCGGTGCCTTCGATTCAGGCCGAGGTCCCGGAGCGGAAACTCACCTATTCCTTTATAAATTCGTTTGCGGATTCAGATCAAACTATGGTAGAATTTACGGAGCTGATGAAACTGGTGGCTCAGATGGCCAGCCTCAGGACTGTCGTCTGGCGCCTTGCCAAGGAGCTCCGCAAAACGCAACGCAGGGTTAACGCGCTCGAAAAAATGGTTATCCCCGAGTCCCGCGCGCGCAAAGTCTATATCGAGGCCGCCCTCGAAGAGCGGGAACGCGAATTTCTCTTTACAGGCAAGCTTCTCAAGGCGAGAAGCGAGGACAAAAGCGGATCATGAAAGGCCCCTTCTCAAAGTTGCTCGTTCTGATCAACGGCTCCGAGTCGTCGGTTTCCGCTGCCAAGTATTCAGTTGCCCTCGCAAGGGCCTATGGAGCTCAGCTCCTTGCGGTCTATGTCGTGGACACTGCAAGTCTCCGCCAGCTGCTGCTGGCGCGGATCTTTGTGCCTGAAGAGAGCGATGAATATGAGTCGCGCCTCGAGGAATCGGGAGGCCGCCTGCTCAATTACGCCAAAGAGATAGCCGGCGGCGCCGGTGTGCGCATGGAGACCAAAATGCTCAAAGGCGCTGTTGCCGGCGAGGTGGAAAAGGCCGCCGATGAGTTCGGCGCCGACGTGATTCTGGTGGGCGGCTGGAATCAGGGTTCATCCGTGCGCGATGTGCTCATGGATGCCTACCGCGAGCTTATGCGGACGGCATCCTGCCCTGTAATATTCGTGCGCGGCGAAAAAGCCGAAGAGGCTTCGCGCGGGCTCTAGTGGAGCCGGTTTTTAAGACGGGACGCCCCGTCTGCCGCGGCTCCGGGCTGCGGCTGGAGAAGTGGAGTTTTAATGCGAGTCGCAATTCTTGTTATCGGCGCTGGGAAAAACAGCCCGGATTCAGCCCTGTCCTCCATCGCGAAGGCCTTTGCCGGAGGGCTTGAGGCCGCGGGAGAGAGGGCCGAGCTTGTCGATCCCGAGGACAATCCCGGGCGGATTGTGGCCTTCGACTATGTCGTTATAGCCTCGGAAGCCGCAGGCGCTCTCGGAAAACTGCCCGATCGGCTGTTCACCGTCATCAAACAGATACCCGGGCTTTCGGGCAAGCGGAGCTACGCCCTTCTGCGCAAATCCGGCCTGAGGCCCCAGACTTCGCTTTCAAAGCTTATGGCCGCGATGGAAGCCGAGGGCATGTGCGTAAACGACGCCGAACTTGTCGCCAGCCCTGAATCGGCCAGGGCTGCAGGGCGGGGCGCCCCCGTAGAGCGGGGCTGATCCCGGTGCAGACCCATTATGAGCTTCTGGGCATCGAACCCGAGGCCAGCACTCACGAAGTAAAAAGCGCCTTCAGACAGCAGGCAAAGAAGCTCCATCCAGATCTCGCGGCTTCGAGCGGGCGGACCTTTACTCCGGGCGAACTCCGCTCGCGCGAAATCCGCATGCGCCTCCTCCTCGAAGCCTACCGCATCCTCTCTGACCCCGAGAAAAGGCGGGCCTATGACCGCAGCCTCCGCAGACGCCAGGAGGAGGAGCAGGGCTTCAACTACCATGATTTCCTGCTCGCCCGTCAGTACGACCCCGAATTCCAGGCCAAGCTGATTGTCTTCGACCTCCTGCATGAGATGGATGACGAAGCCATGGCCACCTACGAACGCGCCACAGCCTTCGGCTCCGCTTTCAGAATGGAGTACTACCTTGAGCGCGGCGAGGCGATGGACGCCGAGTTCTGCATCGGCGAGGAATACGAAAAGCGCGGCAGCTGCCTCAGGGCATACAGCATCTACAAAAAACTCATTATTATGGAGTCCGAAAAGCCGACCTTCCGCTACTTTTTCGAGGTAGTGACCCTGCGTTACCGGAGCATCCTGATTCTCAAGCTCCCGAAATTCCTCGAGGATGAAGACTACCTCCGCGCCCTCGACGAAGCTGCCGGACTCAAAATCTCCGCCCGCGATTCCGCTCTTTTTCTGCGCAAAAAGGCTGAGGTCCAGCTGCGGCTCCACGACCCCGATGGCGCCCTCTTGAGCCTTGAAATGGCCGCCGAGCTTGTGCCCCGGCTTCCAGGCTTAAAGGCGCTCAGAAAAAGGGCCGCGATGGCCGGCTTCGACGGCCCTTCATCCCTCTAGATCCCTTTTATCTTGTATAAAGAGCGCTTTTACTGTACCTTTATGTCACTGATTTGTTTTCAATATTGAGAATAACCCCTTTAGGAAGGTAAGGAATGAAGCGCACTCTCGCTTTTGCTCTTCTCTGCCTGACCGGCTGCGCGGCCTTTGCTCAGACTTCTATAGACAAGCCCGCCGCGACTGTTCAGCTTATCCGCCCGGAAGTAATCTCCGTCAGACAGTTCAAGGCCGACGTGGCCAAACTCGAAGCCTCCTCCCATTCCAAGCTCACAGAGGACCAGCGGCTTCAGTTTTTAAATTCTGAGATTGATTCACGGCTCTTCCTGCAGTACTGCGAAAGGGAGAAAATTATTGTCTCGGACGCCGAGATCAATAATGCCCTCAGCCAGATGAAGGCTTCCCTTGGCGCCAATGCCAGCGATGCCCAGCTCGAGAGCGCTCTCAGAGCACAGGGTGTCTTCCTCGATGCCCGCAGCTATGTGCGTCAGCAGCTCCTCCTTCAGAGCTATATCAAGACCCGCCATGCCAGCGAGCTCAAGTCGATCAAGGAGCCCAGCGCCGACGAGGTGCTCAAGGCCTACGATCTGCATAAATCCGAGCTGATCAGGCCCGATATGGTCAGGGCCTCGGTTATCTTTATCGATTACCGGACTATGGACGCGGCCCAGAAAAAGAAAGGCGCCGATGCGATGAAGTCCATGGCCGCCGCAATCAAGTCCAATCCCGCCCGCTTCGATGAATATATGCTCAAGGCCGGCGATTCGGGCTCTGTCTACAAGGCCACTCAGAATTTTTACGTTGGCAAGACTTCTCAGTATGTGCAGATCTACGGCGATGATTTTGTGAACCGCGTCTTCCAGCTCAAGACTGGCGATGTCTCCGGCCTTATCGAGACCAAGGACAAGGATGAGTCCGTAGGACTTCAGATTGTCCGTGTAAACGAGATTCTGCCGCAGAAACAGCTGACCCTCTCCGATACCCTGCCCAACAATCCGCAGGCCACTGTCCAGGACTATCTTAAATACAGCCTGCTTCAGCAGCAGCAGCAGACAGTACTCAGCAAAATCCAGAAGGATCTTGTCGATCAGCTCCATAAAGAGGGCAAGATCAAGATCTATCAGGAAAATCTGAACTTCTAGAGGGCGGGAAAGATGGCTTCGAGGCGCAAGGCGCGCATTCTCGCATTTCAGGCTCTCTATGCCTGGGATATGTCCGGTACTCCAGTCCAGGAGCTCCTCGATTTTTCATGGCTTGATGATGAGAAGAAAGCGGGCCTCGATGAAGAGCTCAAGACCTTCGCCCGCTTTATTATCGCCGGCGCGGTCGAGAATATGGACAGCGTGGACAGCGCGATAAGAAAACATCTTCAGAACTGGTCCTTTGAACGGCTTAAAAAGGTCGATCTCGCCATTCTGAGAATGGGCGCCTATTCCCTCCTGTATCAGACAGATATTCCGGCCCAGATCACCATTGACGAGGCTATTGAGATTGCCAAGGAGTATGGCTCCGAGGACTCATACCGTTTTATAAATGGGGTGCTCGATGGAATCTGGAAGGCGGCGGAGAAACAGGCCTGAACTCGGGCCGGGGAGCCTCGTGTTCCTCCTTGCTCTTGCCCTCCTGTCCTGCACGCGCGGGCCTTCGACCTTTGTCGAAGCCCGCAATGCCATCGACGCCGCCCTTGCGAAGGCCGCGCCTGCGCGGGAGCGTGAAGCCGCCTTCGCGGCCGCTCAGAGATTGGCCCATACTTCCACTGAATGGCTCTCCCTGCTGAGGCGGGGAGAGCTCTCCGAAAAAATAGCGCCGGCGGCTTCGGGCGGCGCCGATTGGGGCAGGGCGGCCCGTGTCGCCGACGCCGCGCTGCGGAGCATGCCGCTCTCTGCCGATCTGCGCTTTGCCGCCGCCCATGCCTATCTGCGCTCGCGGCCATCCCGGCCGGAAAAAGCCATTGGGCTCTTTGGCGCGGATTTCAAACCCGATTCCGAACCTGAACTCTTCGCCGAAGCCTTTCTGCCGCTCTACAGAGATGGAAGACTGCCGTCCGAATGGCGTACAGCCGCATGCTTTGGCCTTGTGGCACGGAGCTCCGGAATGCCCGGCCTCTATCTGGATGCGGCCGCCCTCGCCGCGGCCGCCGGGGATTCCTTTTCGGGCAGCGCCTGGCTCAGACTCGCCGAGGCCGCTGGCCATGAGGGGCCGGACAGCCTCCTCTGGAGCCTCGGGCTCTACAGAGAGCTCGCGGCCCGCGATGACAGCGGGGCGGGGCCGGAGCGGCTCCGCCTGCTGGGCGATGCGGCCTGGCTTTCAGGCCAGCGCGGTCTCGCGGTCCGGCGCTGGCAGCTCTCTCTGCCCGCGGATTCAAAGCAGGCCGGACGGGACGGGGATGGCTGGAAAAGCTTTGCCTCCCTTGGCGCCGTCTACGAGGCCGATGAAGCTGCCGCGCTCGAGAGGGCCGCTTCGCTGGGGGCGGGCAGCGGAAAGGGCCAGACCCCCGACGGGGCGCCAAGCGTCTACATCGATATCCCCGATCCTGCCTCAGTGTACGCGGCTGACACTGCCGCCCAGGCCGCCCGCGCCCGTACTGCGGCCTGCTATGCCACACTGATTGCGGACTACCCGGCGAATCTCGGGGCCGCAGCGGTCTATTCAGAGCGCCTAGCGAGGACAGGAAGGCCTGCCGAAGGCCTCAGCCTCCTCGAAAAGGCCCTCGACGAGAAGGGCTCCGCGGCCAGGGGCGCGGCTGCCGGAAGCGCGGCCGCGCGCGGGCTCCGCGTCCGCGCCCTTAAGACACGGCTTCTGCTCGGCGGAGAGGTCTGGTCCGCCGGCGCTTTTGCCTCCGAAGCTCTTAAAACGCTCGAGCAGAATCCCGGCGATACCGGGCTTATACCCTGGGTCCTCCAGGGCCTCCTCGAAAAGGGACGCTATGCCGATTTCTGCGACGCAGAGAAAAAAAACGAAAAGCAGAGCTATCCGGACTCCTGGTACTATAAAGCCGTGGCCCTGATGCTCAGGGGCAGGAACGAAGATGCCCGCGCGCTGATCGAGGAGCGGGGGAAGGGCAAATCCGAACCGGCTGCCTCTTTCGCGCTGGGCAGGGTCTGCAGCCTCGAGGGCGATTATGCCGCCTCGGCGGCGGCCTATAAGGCGGCTCTGTCGGCGGCCCGGACAGAGGGCGAACGCTGCGCGGCCCTCAAGGGCATTGGCCGGGCCAGAGAAAAACTGGGTGACGGCGCCGCCGCGCGTGTTTTCTATCTCGCGGCCCACGACGCAGATCCATCGGACATTGAGGCTGCCCTCCTTTCGAGAAACAGCCAATAAAAATAGAGACGGCGCCTCGAGCTCCCGGACAGAAAGTCCGGATCCTCATGGAGCGTCCATTTGGAGGAATCGTGATCCGCTTAAAAACGGCGGCCGAGATCGACCGCATCAAGGAATCCTGCCAGCTTCTTGGCAAAATGTTCGACGATATTGTGCCCCGCGTAAAGCCCGGAGTCTCCACCAAGGAGCTCGATGAGGCTGCCTATCACTTTATCGTCTCCCACGGCGGCGTCCCCGCTTTTCTCAATTATGAGGGATATCCGGCGAGTCTCTGCACCTCGGTAAATGAGGTGGTCATACACGGCATTCCGAGCAGCAGGAAAAAACTCGTCGAAGGCGATGTAATCGGCCTTGACTGCGGCATAAACCTCGATGGCTATTTTTCGGATGCGACCATCACAGTGCCTGTCGGCCAGATCTCGCCCGAAGTCGATGAGCTGCTCAGAGTGACGCGGGAATGCCTCGACAGGGGCATAGCCGCGGTAAAACCCGGCGCCCGCATCCATGATATTTCGCGCGCTGTCTTCGGCCCCGCAGCAGCCCATCATTATGGTGTTGTCCGTTCCTACTGCGGCCATGGTGTCGGCCTCGAGCCCCATGAGGATCCGCAGATACCAAACTATGTGAGCCCCGGCCCCAATCCCCGCATTATCCCGGGCATGGTTATCGCCATAGAGCCGATGATCAACCTCGGCACGGCCGATGTCCGCGAGCTCGACGATGACTGGACTGTCGTCACCCTGGACCACAAGGTCTCCGCGCATTATGAGCACACCGTAGCGGTCTATCCTGACGGCCACGTGGAAACTCTCACCTACTGGCATTATCCAAAACAGTAACCTTTTTCTCTCCTTGTCGTTATATTAGACGAAAGGAAGAGCTGGACCGCGCCCCGTCGCGGGCGGGTCCAGGGCCGCGGCGGCCCTGTGGCTGCCGCGGAGCGCAGGCCCTTGCCCTTAAAAGGGAATGGCTGAATCTCCCCGAGCCTATACAGCAAGGAGTGTTGGATATGTCCTTCACCAAGAAACTCTATTCGAAGAAATTCTTCCTCGTGAACCTGGTGCTCGTTGGAGTGCTTATCGGTTTCGCGATTGCCTTTGTCAGCGTGAATTCAGGCCGGAATGCCATAAAGGCGGAGACGCCGCCCGCCCAGAGCAGCGGCCAGTCCGCCCTCGCCGCGGGTGCGCCGGCCGATGTAAAGGCCGCCCTCAGCCAGGCCGGCGCTGTACAGAGCGCCTTCCGCTATGTCGCCAAGACAGTCCTGCCCTCGGTGGTAGAGATCAATGTAGTTGTTACAAAGAAGGCCGATACAGACCAGAACCAGCTGCCCTGGCACTTCTTCTTCGGCGAGCCCGATCAGGGCGGCCAAGATCAGAATCAGCAGCAGTATAAAGAAGAGGGCCTCGGCTCTGGAATAATCGTGCGCAGAACCGGCAAGACAGTCTATGTGCTCACCAACAACCATGTGGCCGGCGACGCGAGCGAGATCAAGGTCAAGCTCTACGACGGCCGCGAGTTCAAGGCCAGCCTTGTCGGCGCCGACAGCCGCAAGGATCTCGCCCTCGTCAAATTCGAAACCGATTCCAGCAATATTGTGGTAGCCACACTGGGCGATTCCTCGAAGCTGCAGGTGGGCGACTGGGCCATCGCCGTAGGCAATCCTTTCGGCCTTTCCTCTTCTGTCACCTATGGCAATATCAGCGCTCTCGGACGGACTGGCGGCCCCGATGGCAACATCTCCGACTTTATCCAGACCGATGCGGCCATCAACAAGGGCAATTCGGGCGGCGCTCTTGTGGATATCGATGGAGAGGTAATCGGCATCAACACCTGGATCGCCTCGCCCTCAGGGGGCTCCATCGGCCTCGGCTTTGCAATTCCGATAAACAATGCGAAGAGCGATATCGACCAGTTTATCAGCACCGGCAAGGTCCAGTACGGCTGGCTCGGCGTCTCGGTCGGAGAGCTCGATTCTGCAGGCCTCAAGGAGATCGGAGCAGAGGGCAGACAGGGCGCCTTTATCGGCCATGTCTTTAAAAATGGCCCTGCAGACCGCGCCCATCTCGAGGCTGGCGACTTTGTCACCGCCATCAACGGTACTCAGGTAAAGGGCAGAGATGAGTTTATCCGCCAGGTGGGCGATATCCCTGCGGGCCGCCAGGCCGAGCTCACCGTCCTCAGAGATGGCAAGACCATCAAGTGCAGCGCCACCCTTGAGGTGCGCAAGGACAATGCCGGCTCGAACAATGCCGACCTCTATCCTGGCCTCGATGTTCTCTCCCTCAATTCCGACAGTATCGACCAGAGCCAGGTGCCCAAGGGTGTAAAAGGCGTCGCGGTTGTGAATGTCTATGCCAAATCGCCCGCTGCAGTCATGGGAGTAAAGCCCGGCGATATCATCACAAAGGTGAACGACAGAGATGTCTCGAACATCAGAGACTTCTTCCGGGAGATCAACAGAGCGGACAGCAGCAAGCTGAGTTTTACGATCAATCGCGACGGGAAGACTCTCTCGACGCTTGCCTATGTGAAAAAGTAGGGGTATAGTCTAGCGCAAAGAAGCGAGGTGTACGCCGTGCCTTCCGTGCGCAAAGAATTTGTCCCCTACAATGTTGTCAGGAATGATGCCCTCAAGCTGGCTCACAGAATCCACAAAGAGGGCTTCATTCCCGATGTTATCTATGTCTCGCTGAGAGGCGGCGCCTACATGGGCAATGTCATCAGCGAGTACTTTAAAATTGTGCGGAAAAATGAAAGGCCGATTCTCTACGCGGCTGTCGTAGCCCGCTCCTATACCGACATAAGGCAGCAGGATCAGGTGCGCATCGACGGCTGGACCTACAGCCCCGAATACCTCCGCAACGGCGACAAGGTTCTTCTGGTCGATGATATCTACGATACCGGCCGCACGATAAACCGCCTTGCCGAGGTCATTCTCGAAAAAGGCCTGCCGCGCTCCGATGTTAAAATCGCGGTGCACGACTACAAGGTATGCAAATACCGGGCCAACCTCGCGATGACCCCCGATTACTGGTGCCGTCAGCATATCATCGAAAAGCCCGAAGACGAGATTTGGATTCACTACATGAGCCATGAGCTTGTGGGCCTCTCGCAGGAAGAGCTCGAGAGCTACTACTACAGCGAAGATCCGAGTCTGAGAGATGTATTCAAGGACCTGAAGCTCAACTAGAGTTCCGGGGCTCTCTCTGTCTTCTTTTCGCTGCTTTGCTGGCTGCCTGCTCCGGGGCGCGCTATATTCTTATTGATGAAATACCGTCACTGTCTCCACAGAGCCGCCGCCATCTCCGCGGCGGTCTTTTTCTTCATTCCCCGGCTCGCAGCCGACCCTGGGGCCGTCTTCGACCGCAGGGCCGATGCGCGCAGGGCCTCTGCCGCCTATGCCGAACTTAAATCGGCGGGCCGGACATATCTTTCGCTGCTCGAGTCGGAGCGGCTTGAGCTCGCAAAAGCAGAGCGGGATTCTGCCGCCGCCTGGGCCGCCATGCTCTGCGGCCAGACTGGCGGAGCAGGCCACGGCGAAGGCGGGGGACAGAGCCAGGACGGCGCTGTCTTCTTGGGTGTGGCCTCCTCGCAGAAGGTCTTTGAGGACTCCCGTTCCCGGGCCTTTTCCCTGGCCGCCGGCATAGCCGGGCGCCGCTCGGGAAAGGCAGAGGGCTCAGAGGGGAAGGCGGCCGCCGCTCTCCTGCAGCTCAGGGCCAGATCCGCAAAGCTGTCCGCGCTCTTCGACAGCGTGCCCTTAAAATACCTCACCTTGAATTCCTCGGCCTATGCGAAAGCCGAGGCAGAACTCCTCTCGCTTTCGCCGGATCTTTCCTCGCTCTTTCCCGAAGCCCTGCTGCTCGGAAAGAAGCTCAAAGGGGCCGGGCGGGAGGGAAAGCGTCTCTGGCTTGTCTGCATCAGCGCGGGCGATTCTGAGGAGCTGGCAGCGGCTGTTCTCGGTTCAAAGAAGAGAATTCTCGCCCTTCTGCCTTCGTCGCAGGAGGGACTTTCACAGCTCGAGGCGGCATTCGACGCTGAGCAGAAACTCAGCGCAGCCGGAGCCGATATGCTCTTTCCCAGCCTTAGGCGTTCCAGCCTGGGCCCCCCTCTTTCGGCCCTGCAGGCTCTCGACGCGAAGCGCCAGGACACCCTGCTCGCCGCCCTCTCATCCGGAGAGCACAGGCTGCTCGATGGAGCCCCGGTATTCCAGCGCTTCGTTTCCCTTGTATCGGCCCTCGGGCCTGGCGGATCCTGCAGCTCCGGCCTTTCGGGCGGATGCGGCAGGCAGGCGGATTTTGCCGCAGCCATGGGCCTGAGCCTGCCTGCGCTCGCGCGCTTTGCCGAAAGCGCCGGGCGGCTCAAGTCCGCCCAGAAGGATGAGTCCGGCGGTGGCACCGAGTCCGGCTCTGCCTCCCTTTCGGGCCCGGCCGCTCTCGAGAGTTCCGTTCTTGAGCTCAATCGTATTTTTGCCTCGGCGGCGCGCAGCAGCGCGGCCGGGCGCAGCAGTCTCGGCGATTATCTGGTCTTCCTGGAGAAGCCCTGGCTCGCCGCTTTTGCAGCCGGCCAGAGCCGCTATGCTGCTCCCTATGCAGCAGCGCGGGCAGCTCTCGACGGTCTTCTCTCCGAAGCCAGGACCAGGGCTGTGCGCAGTCTCGAAGCGGATGCCGCGGCGGGCAGACTGGCCGCTGCGGCGGGCCGCAGAGCAGGGGAGAAGGGAAGTCCGAAGGTACTGGTCTTCGAGTCTCCAGAGCCAGGCCTTTCGGACTGCCTCGCTTTTGTCCTCGAAGTTCAGGGGAGCGGCGGAAAGACATATCTGCTGCCACTCCCGGCTTCTATTTCGGGCCCCGCATACGCGGCGGCCCTGAGTGCCTGCCTCGCTGGGAGCTCTCCTCAGGAGGGAGCAGGTCAGGGAAGGGGACAGGCCTCCCGCCCAGAGCCCGGAGAAATACTCTCGCGCTTCAGAATTGAAGTGCGTGGCGCGCTCCCGCGAGGAGCCGGCCTTGCCTCTCTCGCCGAGGAGGCCTATCCATCCAGCCTCGATGCAGGAGGGCCGGAGAGCCGTCTTGCCGCACTTGAGGCCGAGCTTCTGCTGGAGGCGCAGTGATGATTAAAGCCACTATTGAATGCCGCGGCGCCGCTGCCCTTCTGCTGGGCGCCCTCTTTTTCTGCCTTCTGCCCGGCTGCGGGCGGAGCAGCCAGACGGCGTCCACAGCCGGGAAGAGCGCCGCAGACAGTCCGGCCGGAGAGCCTGCGGTGCCAGCCGCGGCTCCGGCTCCCGATCCGCGCAGCGCCTTCGATACAGACGGTCTCCTCGGTGGAAGCGCCGCCTTTCCGGAGCAGGGCTTTGAGCCGCTCAGCGCCTCCCAGGGCCGGCCGCAGTGCGCTGCCTTTTCGCCCGAAGGAGCACTCCTTGCTTCCGGTGACTCTGCCGGAGACAGCGCTCTCGCCCTGATCCGCGATGGAGGGGAGGGCGGAAGGGTCGGAACCAGGCTCAAGGCTCCTGTCCTCCTTCTTATCGCGCTGCATGGCGGAAAAGGCTCTTGCGCCTCCCTCTGCGCCGATGGCAGGCTCTCAGGATTCGATGCCTCGCTCAAAGAACTCTGGCACAGGGCGGAGTCCCCGGCCGGAGCGGCTCTTGCCGCCCTGCCTCAGGACCGCCTTGCCTTTGCCTGTGCTGCTGGAGACGGCGGCAGCATCTCCGTAATAAACGCGGCCGACGGCAGCGGAGCCGCTGAGCTGCCGCTGAAGAGCGCTTCCCGCGGAATCGCGTATGCAGCGGGCTTTGTTCTGAGCCTCGAAAATAAAAGCCTTGTTATCTATGATGAAAATGATCTGAGAGAGGCCGGACGCTGCGAGCTCGACTCGCCGGGGCGTTCGGTCGCCGCTTCGGCCAATGGTCAGGGCGGAGAGCTCGCGGCGGTGCTCGAGGATTCGGGCCGCATCGAAAGCTTCAGCCTTCCAGATATGCATAGGATGTCTATTTCTGCCTCGAGCTTCGACAGAACGCTGCCGGTCGCGGTCGACAGGACAAGGGCATTCGCCGCCAGAAAACCGGCCGCGGACAGGCCGGGAGCACTTGTCGAGATCGATCTTGTGAGCGGGGCGGCTGCGGCTACCTATGAGTTTGCCCCGGGAGACGCGGGCTCGGCCTCCATGGGCTCCCTGAACGGGCCGCTCATGGCCTTCGCGGTCGACAGTTCCTCTGTATACGCTCTGAGCGGAGCACGGCTCTGCATTGCTCCGCGGCACAGTGCCTCTGCTCCTGCAGGCGCAGGAGCAAAGGACGGGGCCTCCAGATCCTGTCTTCTCCCCGAACTGCCCGCTTCAGGGCTCGGAGTTCTCGGAGGACGGCTCTGCTTTATCGGGAAAAGCGGCGTCTTCTACGCTGCGCGCTCAGAGGGTTCCGGCGCAGGTCTGAATGAAGTTCTCGCCCCATCGGCTGCACAGAGCGAAGCGATGCTCTCGATGCTCGACAAATACCGGGCCCGTGAGCCGGGCGAAAGCTATCTCGACTACGATCTCTTTGTGGATGGCCTTTCTATCGATCCCGGGCGGGCGGCATTTACAGCCTGCAGATTCAAGGCCGAACAGAGCGGCCTTGGCCGCTTTGTCATAGCCAGAGCCTCGGAGGGCACCAGGATTCTTCTCGCACTGTTCTCTGATCAGGGAGCCCTTGTCGATTCCAATTTCGATGATTACGGGCTTTCGCCTGTATTCGCGGTGCCGCTCGAAAAAGGCAGGGAATACTGGCTTGTAACGGGCCGGCTCGACGATTCGAAAGATATCTACTGCATCGATCTGGACTGGAAAACAGGACAGTAGAGTCCAGCCGTTTCAGATATAATAAAAAAGCCGCGCCATCAGACAGACAGTCTGATGGCGCGGCTCTTGTTTTGCAGCAGATAGTATTAAATTACTGTGCCCGAAGGGATTACGCTGTTCTTGGGAATTACGATTATCCCGTCCACAATGTAATAGCCGTCGTGCTCTCCGTCGTCGCGCTTCCTGTCGTCTATGCCGATGCGGCAGCTTTCGCCAATGCGGGCGTCTTTATCGATAATGGCGCCTTTTATTATGCTCCCTGCGCCAATGCCTACATTGGGCCTGCCGAGTTTTTTGTTGTCTTCCTTCTGTTCAGGTGTTTCGTAGTAGTCGGCACCCATGCAGACAACACCGTCAAGGCTGGCTCCTGACTCAATGATAGTACGTACTCCAACAATCGATTTTGTAATATTCGCATTTGTTATAATGCAGCCATCGGATGTAAGTGCCTGATTGAGCGTGCAGTAGTTGAGCTTGGACGCCGGCAGATTGCGCTTATGCGTATAGATAGGCCTTTCTTCATCGTAGAAATTGAAAGGAGGACTTATCGAGCAGAGATCGAGATTGGCCTGATAGAAAGATTTAATTGTTCCTATATCTTCCCAATAGCCGTCAAACAGATAGGCATTGATCGGCATTTTGGAGAGGATAGAAGGTATTATTTCTTTTCCGAAATCGTTTGTGTCGTCTTCGAGCGCCTTTTCGAGAAGATCGGCGTTGAAAATATAAATGCCCATGCTGGCGAGGTAGTCCTTGCCGCCTCGTCTCTCGCCGCGGAGATTCTCAGGCACCTTGTAGGCATCGATATTTTTTGTGGGACCCGGTTTCTCCATAAACTCGAGGATCCTGCTCTTCTCGTCCACCTTGATAATGCCGAGCTGGCTCGCGTCCTCGCGGCTTACAAAGGTGGAAGCGATGGTGAGACCCGCCCCCGATTCGACATGCTTTCTGAACATATCGGCAAAGTCCATGCGGTAGAGCTGATCGCCCGATACGATGAGATAATGGGTCGGATTCTGCGGCCTGAAATGCACAAGATTTTTCCGGACTGCATCGGCTGTGCCCTCATACCAGCCGGAATGGACAAGGGTCTGTTCGGCCGCAAGAATTTCCACGAAGCCGCGGGTAAAGGAATCGAAGGTATAGGTTCTGGCCAGATGGAGATGGAGCGAGGCCGAATTGAACTGGGTGAGAATATAGATCTGCTTGAAGCCGGAATTGATACAGTTGGATATGGGAATATCGACAATCCGGTATTTGCCGGCGAAGGGGACTGCGGGTTTCGCCCTGTCCTTTGTCAGGGGAAAGAGTCGCGTACCCTTGCCGCCGCCCAAAACTATAGAGAGAACCTTGTACATGTGGATGGCTCCTTAGCTGCTACAAAAAAACTATAAGACCGTATTGGAAATTTGGCAAGTTTTACCTGTTCCGGCTTCTTTAACGGCGGGCAATCTTGCGCTACAATGCGGCCATGAGTCAGGCCGAAGAGCTTTTTGATCGGATACTGAAGGACCCTGAGATTGCGGCTTCAATCAGCCATGTCGAGACAATTGGCGCAAGGGATGCGGTTTATGCGCCTTTCCCGGCAGACCTTGACGCCAGACTCGAAGGCTCCCTGCGCGCAAGGGGATATAGGGGGCTTTATTCCCACCAGAGGCAGGCTTACGATCTCGCGAGAGCCGGCAGGAATATAGTTGTCGTGACTCCAACCGCGAGCGGAAAAACACTCTGCTACAATCTGCCTGTTGTGCAGACTCTTCTCGAGAAGCCAGATGCGCGGGCTCTCTACCTGTTCCCGACCAAGGCGCTTTCGCAGGATCAGCAGTCCGAGCTCAACGAGGTCGCCCTGGGCGGTTCCCTGCCAGTGCGGATCTGCACCTACGATGGAGACACTCCCGATGATCTCCGCGTGGCAGCCCGTGATTCGGGCCGGATTGTCATCTCCAATCCCGATATGCTACATACAGGCATTCTGCCCAACCACGCCAAGTGGATCCGCTTTTTTTCGGGCCTCCGCTATGTGGTCATCGATGAAATGCACAGCTACCGCGGAGTCTTTGGCAGCCATGTCGCCAATGTGATCAGGCGCCTCAAGCGCGTGGCGGCATTCTATGGTTCAAAGCCTGTCTTTATCCTCTGCTCGGCCACCATAGGAAACCCGGAGGAGCTTGCGGAGGCTCTTATCGAGGAGAATGTCGAGGCTCTCACCGATAATGGCGCGCCCCGCGGAGAGCGCCGTGTGGTCTTTTACAATCCGCCCCTTGTGGACGCTGAACAGGGCATCCGCAAATCGAGCGCAGTGGAATCGGAAAAGCTCGCCCTGAAACTGCTCAGGGCCGGTGTAAAGACAATTCTCTTTGCGCGCTCGCGGCTCAAGGTAGAGCTGATCGCCTCCTATATCACTGAGGCCCTCGCCAATATGTACACCGACAACGCGGGCATCAAGGTGAGTCCCTACCGCTCGGGGCTTCTTCCCTCAGAGCGGCGCGCTATCGAAAAGGGGCTCCGCGAGGGGAGCATTCAGGGCGTCGTGTCCACCAACGCCCTCGAGCTCGGCATCGATATCGGCGGTCTGGACGCGGCCGTGGTCGCAGGCTTTCCGGGCAGCTTTGCGAGCTTTTGGCAGGAGGCGGGCAGAGCAGGGCGGCGCGGTTCGCTCTCGATCGCCTTTCTTGTGGCAAGCTCCGCTCCCCTCGATCAGTATATTATCGCCCACCCCGAATACTTTTTTTCGCGCTCTCCTGAAAACGCGCGTATCGATGCCGACAATCCCTATATTTTTGCCGACCATGTAAAGTGCGCCGCCTTCGAGCTGCCCTTCAGCGCTGGCGAGGCTTTCGGCGCTGGCTCCCGCGCGGAGCCAGCCGCTGCGGGCGGGGAGGGAGCAGGCGGCAGCGGGGCCGAGCGGGCCGAGGCGACCCGTTATGCCCTCGAGAGCCTCGAGGAAGAAGGCATTGTACGGCTTACAGGCGGGCGCTGGTACTGGTCTGCCGAGGGCTACCCGAGCGAGGCTGTCTCGCTTCGCTCGGCGAGCGCAGACAACATCGTCATAGTTGATAAGACTTATGGTTCGCGTGTTATTGGGGAGATGGACAGGCCGAGCGCAAAGGAACTTATATTCGACAACGCGGTCTACATACATCTGGGCAGGCAGTATATTGTCGAGAAGCTCGATCTCGAGCACAAGACCTGTTTTGTCCGCGAAAAAGATGTTGAGTACTGGACCGATTCCGTTGTCAAAACAGATCTTGAAGTGCTAACCGAGGACGCCGGAGGGACGCTGGGTGCAGAAGTGGCGGGCTCTCCTGGCGGTGCCGCAATGGCAGCGCCTGCCTCATCTTCCGCCCCCCTCCCGGCCGCCGGTTCGCATGCGGCGTCCACGCCGGCCGCCGCGCCCTGCGCTGCGCGCTGGGTCCTCTGTGATCTCCTTGTCCGGAGCGAAGCCGAGAAATATAAAAAGCTGCGCTTCCATACGCATGAGAATATCGGCTTTGGCGAGATCGACCTTCCTCCCGAGGAGATGCAGACCCAGGGGCTGGCCCTTGTCTTCGGGCCGGAGTCGAGAGGCGGGGCGATGCTTTCGGAGCTCGACGCCGCGTCTCAGGCTCTGGTTCTCGCGGGCGCAGGACGCCTTATCCACGACATCGCCCCGATTTTTCTGATGTGCGACGGTCACGACCTCGGCATATCCGAGCGTGTGCGCGATCCGCATTTCGGCCTTCCGGTTCTTTACCTTTTCGATCATTATCCGGGTGGTACTGGGCTTTCGGAGAGTCTTTCCATGCGGCTCTCCGAGGTGATATCGGCGGCTGCCGAACGCCTTGGTGCCTGTCCCTGCTCGGATGGCTGCCCTTCCTGTGTTGGCGTCGATCTCGAAACCGCGCAGGGCCCTGGCGGCCCGGGCTCCCGGGGCGGCGCCCCGCTCCCGCACGGCGCAAAAGCCCTCGTGCGCAGCTTTCTCCTGGCTCTGCTCGCCGGCCCTGCGCCTGCGGCCGGTGCGCCTGCGGCTAATGGGCCCGAGGCAGCGGCAGCGGCGGCGGCGCCCGCGGCAGCCGCGTCCGGGGCTGATGCGGCATCCCGCGCTGCGGCCGGGGGAACGGCGGCGCGGCGGGACGGCAGCTAGTGGCTGGAAACCTGAAGGGAAGGCTCTCGCGGCTCAAGGCTCTTGAAAAGGGCGGACAAATAGAGCGGGCTTCGGGGCTCGCGGGCGGACAGCGCGGAGACAAGGACGAAGCCAGATCTCCGCGGGGCGCAGCCCGGTCCGGCTCAGGGGCTCCTCCGCATTTTCTCGAAGGCTGGAAGGCCCAGAGCGATTTTGTCTACAGACGCGAGATTATCCTGCCCGATCCTCTGCCTGACTGCCTCGATCCAGCGCCCTTTCTTCCGCGTTCGGTTTCGAAGAGCATCTTCGAGGGACAGGGCAGCGCGGAGAGGGCGGGGCTTGGGTCCCTGAGGGCGGAGGATCTTGTCTTCCTCGATTTTGAGACAACAGGGCTTTCTGGAGGTGCCGGCACTCTTGCGTTTCTCGCCGCTCTGGGCAGCCGCTGTGCTTCGGGATTTTCTATCCGCCAGTACTTCCTCTCCGATTATCCCGGCGAACGGGATTTTATCACAATGCTTATAGATGAGATAAAGGGCTGCTCTGCCCTTGTGAGCTATAATGGCCGCTGCTTCGATTACCCGCTCCTTAGAACCCGCTGTGTGCTCAATGGCCTCAGAGCCCCCGAACCGCTCCAGCTCGATCTGCTCTTTCCTGCAAGGCGGCTCTGGCGGCGGAGTCTTGGCGGCGCGGCCCTTGGCATTATAGAAGAAGGTGTTCTCGGCATAGACCGCGGGCCGGATGTAGATGGTGCCCTTATTCCATCGCTCTATTTCAATTTTCTGAAAACGGGAAGCGAGGGCGATATGGCCCTTGTAATGTCGCATAACGCGTCCGATGCGGGCACGCTCGCGTCCCTCATGGGCTATCTCTGCTCTGTCTATAGCGATCCGCTTGAGACCTCGGACAGCGCTCTGGACAGAACAGCTCTGGGTCTCAGTCTGTTCACAATTGGCAGGGAAGAGGAAGCAGAGAAAATCCTTGAGTCCGAAGCTGCACAGGGGAACAGCGAGGCTTTCTGCTGCCTTTCGCTCCGCTACCGTTCCCTCAGCAGAGGTGCCGATTTTGAGCGGCTCTGGCATGGTCATCCCCGGACCTGGGAGGCCTGCGTCGAGGGCGCGAAGTATTTTGAGCATCAGAAACATGACTGGCGGGCGGCTCTGCACGCGGTGGAATCCGCCTCGGAGCTCGCCCATACTGACTGGCAGAGAGCAGAACTCGAAAAGCGGAGGGCCCGCCTTGAGGCAGGGCTTTTGCGGTCAGAAAAAAAACTGGAACAGGAAGACTAAGGGGCGGGCCGGCTCTGCTCCGGAGCTCAGTCCTCTGGACTGCCAGAAGCAGCCTTGAGCGTATCGCCAAGCTGGCCGCAGGCCGCCATGACATTTCTGCCCCGGTGCATGCGGCAGTTCACTGTAAGTCCCCGGGCCTCAAGCGCTGCCACAAAATGTTCAACCTCGGAGCGCGAAGGCTCCGAAAAGGGCAGCGAGGGTATCGAATTCCAGGGGATCACATTTATCTGGGCATCCAGATCTCCTACCCAGTCGGCGAGGGCAGCGGCGTCTTCTGGCCTTGTATTGCGGCCTGCCATGAGTGCGGCCTCGAGGGTTATGCGCTCGCCTGTTTTTTCCTGATAGCTGCCGAGGGCCGCCCGGAGAGCGCTGAGATCCCACTTCCTGTTTATCGGCATAAGCTCGCTTCTTAGCGCATTGTCTGCGGCTGTAAGCGATACGGCGAGTCTCACCGCGGGGCCGTTTTCGGCAAGGTCGAGAATGCCGGGCACAACACCCGATGTCGAGATTGTAATCTTGCGCCGCGACATGCCAATGCCCTTGGGATCGCTCAGAATGGATATTGCCCTGCGCACCGCCTGAAGGTTCAGCAGCGGCTCTCCCATGCCCATAAAGACGACATTGGAGATTGGTCCCCGTCTTGCGTTCAGATAGTAGAACTGTTCGAGAATTTCGTCGGGTCCGAGGTCGCGGAGGTAGCCGAGGCTTCCCGTCCTGCAGAAGGCACAGTTCATCGGGCAGCCGACCTGGCTCGAGAGACAGGCGGTGCATCTGCCTTCGATATCCTCAAGCAGTACGCATTCGACAGCAGCTCCGTCGCGCAGACGTATCTGGAGTTTTTCCGAGCCGTCTTCATCCTTGAGCTCGGTGCTTACCTCAGAAGAATAGATGGGCGAAAAAAGGGAGGCGAGGCGGGCGCGCTCAGACTTCGGAAGATCGCTCATCTCATCGAAGGATGAAACGCCCCGCGCGAGCCAGCTGTATACCTGATGAGCGCGGTACTTGGCGCCAAACGAGCAGGCCGAGGCGATCTCCGCCTCGGTCATGCCGGTAAGCGCCAGAGCCTGGGCTCCCGGAGAGTCCGGAACCATGCTATTCGTGCTGAAGCTTTGTCACCGCTTCCTGCACATAGACATTGCGTATGCCCATGCGCTGGAAATCGGTCAGCGCCTCAAGCGCGTGCTGCTTGTCGCCCTGCGCCTCGTAGCACTGGGCGAGCTCCAGATAGAGCCGGTAATTCTTGGGGTCGTTCTGTATGAGCCGCTTGAGCGAAGTGATGGCGTCATCGTACTTGCCCTGCAGCCGCGAAATAACCGCAAGGCCGAGCACAGCATAGACATCGAACTCGATGTCGAGGGCTTTGTTATAGTACTCAACAGCCTTGTCGAATTCGCCCATGCTGCGGTAGGCGTCTCCGCCTCTCGTAAGAATTACTTTGTTGCGGGGATCCTTCTCGAGTATGCGGTTCCAGTAATCGAGCGAGCCTTCGGGTTTTCCTGTGCCGCGGTAGCAGTCGGCGAGGCCGAAGAGCGCATAGAAATTGTCGGGCTCCTTTTCGAGGGCCTGCTCAAAGTAGGGAATTCCATCCTGGAACTGTTTGAGCTTGCGGTAGCAGTTGCCGATGGAGGTCAGAACGCGGATGTCGACATCCTTGCCCTGGAGATCGACCATGCGCTGCCAGTAACCGAGGGCATCCTTGTATTCCTTGAAATCATAGTGCAGGTGGCCCAGGCCTATAAGGGCGTAGGGATTGTCGGCCTCCATCTCGAGCACGCGGAGGTAGATGGCCTTGGATTTGCGGAAGTCCCTCACCTTGCGGTAGGCATCGGCAACACGGGTCAGAACAGTGATATTCTTATTGTCGTGGAGCAGATACTGCTCCCATATTTCGATGGCTTTCTGATACTGATTGAGCGCCTTGTAGCAGTCGGCGAGGCCGAAAAGAGCGTAGTTGTTGCCGGGATGGTAGACGAGGCACTTGCGGTAATGATCGACTGCATCGCGGTAGGCGCCGCGCTTTCTGGCCGCATCGCCCAGCCCTACGAGCGCGTAATTGTTCTCGCGGTCCCGCTCCAGAATGCGGGCAAAACACTCTTCCGCTTCTTCAATTCTGCTTTCCTTGAGATACTGATAGCCGCGTTTGGAGAGATCCGCGATCTCGGCAAGCTCAGGGTTCTGTGCTTCTTTCTGGCTGGTCGGTGTCTCTGGAATCGTCTCTTTTGGTAATTCGTCCTTGGACAGGTCGCTCATTTTTTTCGTCCTCTACTTCTGTGAGAGATTTTTGTATGGCGAGAACCGCGAGCTGCACAAGTACTTCGGTGTGCTTTTCATCATGGGCCAGCCAGTACATTTTAAGCGCGTCTACAGGCCGCTGTTCATTCATAAAGGCATTGCCTATGCGGATAAGTCCATCCGAATACCCTGTTGTCTCGAAAATCCTCCGTGCAGTTTCCTTTTCTCCCCGGTTCAGCAGCTCGTTGCCCTTTCTGTTAAGGCGGGCCTTTTCAGCATCGTCAAGATCAGCCTTGGGCTGGTCAACCGACTTGATGAGGCCAAGCTCGGAGAAACGGGAAAAAATATTTTTATCCATACAATGGCCGTACATATAAAGTATATTGGAATCTTTATAAATAGGCAACATGAGAAAATTTTTTCAATTTTTCCCGCGGTAGAATCTCACAATTGAGCGGCCATATGACCTCTCATCCTCGAGCGACAGAGAGGGAAATTCGGGGGGCAGGGGATCTTCATGGGGAAAGTGGATAAGCACGAGTCCTCCAGGGGCGAGTGTCGGGCTGCCCGAGAGTTTTTCGAGCAGCTCCTGTCTGTATCGATACGGAAAAGGCGGATCAAGAAAGACAATGGAGAAAGCTGTTTTGTTCCTGAGCAGGAAGCGCTCCGCGGGCATCGACTTGCATTCGATGCGCTCATCTGCTATGGAGACATTTTTCAGCAGCATGGGGAATTTGGCCGGGTCCTTCTCGACGCAGTAGACAGGCGAGGCTCCTCTGCTGGCAGCCTCGAGTCCGAGTATGCCTGAGCCCGCGAAGAGATCGAGAAAGGAGAGACCGGTCAGATCGCCCAGTATTGCGAAAACTGATTCGCGCATCCTGTCCATAGCCGGCCTTATATCGAGGCTGCCATGTTCTACCTCGACGGTTCTGCCGCAGTATTTTCCGCCAGTCACTCTCATGATTTCAGTCCTCTCCCCGCCTGCGGAAATCGCGGCCGAGATCCCTGTCGAGGTCGCGAGCCTTGATTGTCGCCCTCTTGTCGTAGAGCTTTTTGCCCTTGCAGAGTCCGAGCTCTATTTTGACCAGTCCCTTCTTGAGGTAGACACTGAGCGGAATCAGCGTGTAGCCCTTTTCTCTGACACGGCGGTCAATGCGCTTTATCTCCTGCGCATGGAGCAGAAGCTTCTTCTGCCTGTCGGGATCATGGTTGAAAATTGAGGAGAAAACATACTCTGAGATGTGAAAATTTCTGAGCCAGACTTCGCTGTTCCTCACCTCGGCGAAGGCATCCGGGAAAGTAATGCGGCCGTCCTTGACCGATTTGACCTCGGTGCCCTTGAGTTCGATGCCGCATTCAAAAGTCTCTTCGACTGTGTAGTCATAATGGGCGCGGCGGTTGAGCGCCACTACCTTGACCCCTTCGGGAATCACGCCTGCTCCTCTGGCTGAAATGGCCTGTCTGTTCAGATGAGTGAAGGAATTATAGAAGTCCGCCTTCCCGCTTGTCAACGCGCAGTGATCATGGTAGTGTCAAGCCAAAAGGCAGCAGCAATGTCACATCGCAGAACATATGCCGAAACGGTCGAAGGCCGCAGGAGATTTCTTTCATACCTCAAGATATTTCTTATTTTCTTCCTCTGCTTTGAGGTTATTGAGGGAATTTTTGTCTGTTCCTACTCGATTTCGACCGAGGCGATGAAGCCCGGTCTGGATAGGGGAGAGCGCATACTCGCGAGCCCTATTGTCTATGGTCCGGTAACTGTCTTCGGCAAAATGCCCGGCTTTGGAAGACCCGCCCGCGGCGATCTTGTCCTCGTCGATCCTCCCTACGCCGAGAGGCCGGGCTTTTGGACATCGATAGCCGATGCCTTTGTGCGCTTTTTTACGCTCCAGCGTGTTTCGATAGTCAATCATGGGGCCAATGCCTCGATGGATGGCCCCTTTATTGAAAGGGTTATCGCCGTCCCCGGCGATACTGTTTCGATGAAGGATTTTGTCTTTGCAGTAAAGGCCGACGGGCACGAGCTCAGCGAGTTTGAGCATTCAGACCACCGCTACGATATTACAAAGCCCGGGCTGCCCGCGGGCTGGGAGAATTCCTATCCCCTTTCCGGAAGCATGGCATCGAGGACCCTGGGCCGCGATGAGTATTTTCTCGCCAACGACAACAGAGGCTGTTCCGGCGATTCCCGCCTCTGGGGAGTGGTCAAGCTGGACCGGATCAGGGCTCAGGTCTTCTTCCGCTACTGGCCATTCAGCCGTCTGGGTTCTCTCTAGGCCGGCCGCCTTCCGCCTAAACGCAGATGCAGCCGCCCTTTGAGCCAGCGAGGGCCCTCTATGTTCATGTGCCTTTCTGCTCCTCGAAATGTTCCTATTGTGATTTCTACTCGAAGCCCGCTGTACCGCCTTCCCTTATGGAGGGCGTTATAGAGGCGACGCTCAGGCGGATCGACGCTCTGTCCGCTCTCTATGGCCCCGGGGGTACAGCCGCCAGGGCCACTGTCTCCGGCAATGGCAGCTCCGCGGGTGCCGGCCCCTCTGCCTGCTCTCCGGATGGCGGACGGCGCTTTGATACAATCTACATAGGCGGGGGCACTCCCTCGGTGCTGCCCCATCCTCTTCTCGGACGCCTTCTCGATGGCATTGCTTCGCGGGCAGGCTGGCGCGGCGCGCCCGGCACCGAATGGACCGTCGAGGCCAACCCCGAGAGCCTCGATGCCGGGGCCCTCGATCTTATGGCGGCTTCTGGCGTGACAAGGCTTTCGATAGGAGTCCAGAGCCTCGACGACGCCCTGCTCCTGCGTCTGGGCCGCCGGGCCCGTGCACGGGACGCGCACCGGGCCCTGGAGCTTGCCGCCAGATCGGGCATTCCCCGCCGCTCCGCCGATCTTATCGCGGGCCTTCCCCGCCGCGCCGGCAGTCTCGCGGCGGAGGCCGCCGCCCTCCTCGACCTCGGCGTCGAGCATCTCTCTGTCTACGATCTCGTCCTCGAGGAGGGCACGCCGCTTGCAGCCGAGGTGGCGGCGGGGCATTTTGTCCTCCCCGGCGAAGACGAGGCGGCCGATGAGCGGGACGGGCTCGAAGCCATGCTCAGGGGCAGGGGCTTCCGCCGCTACGAAGTTTCCAATTATGCCCTTCCAGGGGCAGAGAGCAGGCACAACCTCGTCTACTGGCGTCTCGATTCCTATATCGGAGCGGGCCCGGGCGCGGTGTCTACTCTTGTCTCGGCTGTTCCAGGGGGCGGCTCGCTCAGAATAGAGGAGGGCCGCAGTCTCGAAGCCTGCGCGGCAGGTGCCGCGGAGAGGACAGCTGTGCAAAACTGTATCAGCGCGAAGGACGCCGCATTCGAATCCATTATGATGGGCTTTAGAACTGTCTTTGGCCTTGAGCGCGCCCGCTTCAGAAAAAGACATGGCGTCGGGCTCGAAGTACTCATCGGGGAGACCCTCGATGCCTGGAAAACTCATATTGTGCCGGGGCTCCTGCCTGATTCGCTCGCCCTCGACGGCGCGGGGCTCAACCTCGAGAACAGGTTTCTCGAAGACTGCCTCGGCGAAATAGACCGGAAATTTCCGGATGCCCTTTCCTGAAGCCGGAATATGCCCGATACTATAATGAAAAATAGCATAACGGCGGGCCCCTGCGGTCTCTCCGGCGAGGAGGAATCTTTGGCCATTTTATCCGTACAGTCTCATGTCGCATACGGCCATGTGGGCAACAGGGCGGCGGTTTTTCCGCTTGAGCTCCTGGGCTTTGAAATGTGGATTATCAATACTGTCCAGTTCTCCAATCATTCGGGGTATGAGAGCTGCAAGGGTGAGGTTTTTTCAGGCAGGCAGATTGAGCTTGTCTGGAGCGGCATAGTGGACAGGGGCATCCTGCCCCAGTGCCAGGCTGTTCTCTCTGGCTACCTCGGCGACGCCGGCATTGGCAACGCGGTCCTTTCAGCTGTCGAAGATGTGCGGGCGGTCAACCCGGACGCGCTCTACTGCTGCGATACCGTGATGGGCGATTATGGCAAGGGGCTCTATGTGAGGAGCGATATCCCCGATTTTATGCTCGAGCATGCGATCCCGAGGGCGAGCATTATTACGCCGAATCAGTTTGAGGCGGAGACGCTCACCGGCCAGGTTATCCAGAATGTGGAGGACGCGAAGAGCGCGGCCGCGAGTCTTAAGGAACTCGGCCCAAAGATAATACTAATTAAAAGCTTTATGCCCGAAGGCGCTGAGCCCGGCACAATTTCGGTATTCCTCTCCTGCGAAGAGGGCGATTATGTGGTGAAGACGCCTGAGATTAAATTCGGCGATCCCGCTCCCCATGGGGCGGGCGATCTCACCTCGGCGCTCTTCCTCGGGCACTATCTTAAGGAAAAGAGCGCGCCCAAGGCGCTCGAGCTCACCATCGAATCGGTTTATTCGGTTCTCGAACTGACGCAGAAGACCGGCGGACAGGAGATGGAGCTCATCCAGTCCCGCAGCGCCCTTATGAATCCGGAGCCGCGCTTCAAAGCCGAAAGGGTCTAGATAAAGAAATCTGTCGGCGCGCACATCTTGCGGGCAAAACCGTCTTCAAAACCGAGGTTGAAGCGTTTCTCTACCCCCAGCGTAGAGGGCGGCCCATGGCCCGGCAGGACAAGGCAGTCGTCGTTCAGCTTGAGCACACCGCCCTGCAGCCGCTCAATAAGGGCCCGTGCGTTAAATGGCGAAAGAGTGCTGCCGATAATACCGGCATGCAGCGAGTCACCCGTAAAGAGCAGCTCGTCGACGCGGTAGATCATTGAATCGGGTGAGTGGCCGGGCACGGAAAAGGCCTCCACCTGAAAACCAGCCGCTTCGAAAGTCTCACCGTCGCGGACCACATGGCAGGCAAAGCCCAGAACTGTTGCGTTGGCGGCGAAAATCTCGGCGTCGTAGATCCTGCGCAGTGTCTTGAGCCCCCGTATGTGGTGCAGATGGTTGTGTGTTACAAGCACGGCCTTGAGCGTGTAATTGTTCTTCTCAATATGATCGAGTATCGACGCGTTGAACTCGGCCGGATCGACGATGAGAGCCTCCTTGCGGTCCTCATCGCCGAGCAGATAGCAGTTGGCGAAATCGTAGAGCGAATAGTGCTCGTAGAGTTTTGTTCTCATTGGTAGAGATGCCCCAGGTCGCGTATGGCCTCCATCGTATTCGAATATTTATAGGAGACCTGTTCTTCCTTGGCCGGGAAAAGGTAGACCCTTTTAAGGTCGCAGTCCTCCATATCCGTGTTGTAGAGCTCGCAGCGGATAAAGCGCGAATCGTAGAGATTCGAGTTGCTGAAGGTGCATTCCCGCGCTGCAATGCCGTCAAAGTTTATATGGACCAGCTCAGAGCTCTCAAAACTCACATTGAGGAGATCCGCCGCGCCGAAGGAGCAGAACTGGGCCTGCAGATGCGAGAAATCGCAGGATTCAATATGAGAGCGGTCGAAAAAACAGAGGGAGAAGTGACAGCTGGTAAAGAGGACGCTCCTCAGCCTTGTGTCCATAAAGGAGCAGCCCCAGAACTGCTTTCCGCTCAGATTGATATCCTCGAGAACAGCTCCGGCAAAGGACAGGTCCCGGAACTCGCTTTCGGAGGCGAGGAGGGCGAGGCCCTTTTCACGTTCGGCCTTCCTGGCGTGCTGATAGCAGTGGTCGCCGCCGGCAAAGGCCGGTTTTTCACAGCCGGGTTCGGCGCATCGCAGATAGTTGTACATCGGAATAAAGAGTACACGATGAAGCCCTGCCGGACAAGGCTCCTGCCCGGCGGCAGTCCTGAGCAGACGGCCCGGAACACCTTGCCGAGAGCCGCAAGAGGCCTTAAAATAGTGAGATATGTGCTCATTCTGCGGCTCCCCTATAGCCCGCGACCCCAAGCCGGGTTTTAATGAAGTCTGTGCCGACTGCGGCCGCGATCTCCACTGCTGCTGCAACTGCCGTTTTTATAAACCGGGCATTCACTGGGACTGCGCCGAGTCGGCCATTCAGGACAGAGTGGCGGAAAAAGACCGGCGCAACTTCTGTGACTGGTTCGAAGTAAATCCAGTCTATTTTGAGCGGAGCGCGGGCTCGCCGGCCCAGCGCGACGCCGCGCAGAAGGCCCGGGACGAACTCAACAGGCTTTTCGGAGGATGATTCATTGAACTCTGATATTCAGGCGGACGATCCTGTCGCGGTTATGGATTCGGGAGTAGGCGGGCTGCCCTATCTCGAGCGCGCTGCGGCTCTGCTCCCGAACGAACATTTTGTGTTTTTTGCCGACCGCTCAGGTTTTCCATACGGCACCAAATCGCAGAAAGAGATTGAGCAGATGGTGGTCTCGAAGCTCTCTGTCCTTGTGTCGCGGTTTCACCCAAAGGCGATTGTCATCGCCTGCAACACCGCCTCTCAGGCTGCTCTCGCCGCTGTGCGCAGGACCTTCCCGGACATCAGCGTCGTAGGCACTGTGCCTGCGATAAAGCCCGCCGCCGAACGCACCAGAACCGGCGTGGTCGGCATTATGGCGACCGAGCATGCGATCGCCGATCCCTATCTCGACGGGCTCATTGCCCGCTATGCCCCGAATGTAAAAGTTCTGAGGCTCCCCGCGCAGAACCTCGTTGCCTTTGTCGAAAAACGCTTTATCGGTTCGACAGCCGGCGAAAGACGCGAGGCCCTTCTTCCCTATGTTGGCCCCATTGTCGCAGCCGGAGCCGATGAGATTGTGCTCGCCTGCACTCACTTTCTGCACGTGGCCGATGATGTGTCCGCGCTGGCCGCCGAGCTCTCTCACAGCGCCGGAGCGCGGATAGAAGTGGTCGACTCCCGTGATGGCGTCGCAAGGCGCCTCAAGACAGTGCTTGCCGCGGATGGCATGCTGGCTCAGCCTGCACGCTCCGCGGCGGAAGACGGCGGAGTTCCGGCCGGGTCTGCTGCTGTCAGCCGGACGCGCGGCATCTTCCTGCTCTCGGGCAGGGACAGGCCCGAATCCCTCTATGCGGCTTTTGCGGAGCGATATCATCTCGATGCTCCTGAACTTCTCGGGGAAAGCTGAGGATGGAAGGACTCGTACTTAGGGGCAGCAACAATCTTTTTACCGTGCTCTGCGGCGACGGGAAGGAGCGGCTCTGCTCGATAAAAGGCAAGCGCCTTAAGGGGACGGGCCCGGGCGGCGCGCAGGACTCCTATAATGCTCTCGCGGCGGGCGACCGTGTGGAGATCGATATCGATCCGATCCGGGACGACAGAGGGAGCGTTACAGAGCTCCACAGGCGCAAAAATGTATTTGGCAGATACAACGAAAAGGGCAGGGCCGAACAGGCTATAGCCGCCAATCTCGACCTTGTGGTCTGTGTCTGCTCTCCGAAGCTTCCGCCCTTTAGACCCCGCTTTGTGGACAGGGTGGCAGTGCTCGCCGAGGCTGCCTCTCTTCCATTTCTCATAGTACTCAATAAAGCCGATCTCGGACTTGACGAAGATACCGAGACGCGCCTCGCATATTATCAGGATCTGAACTATGGCGTGCTCACCGCCTCGGCCAGAACCGGCGAGGGCCTCGATGAGCTCCGCGCCGAGCTCGAAAACAGGACCTCGGTCTTTGTCGGGCAGTCGGGGGTAGGCAAATCGAGTCTGATAAACGCCCTGGAGCCCGGCATGGAGAGGCGCACCGGCGCGGTCTCCGAAAAATACGACAGGGGAAAGCACACAACTACGATGGCCGAGCTTCTGCCCCTCTGGAATGGATCGAGCTGGATAGCCGACACGCCGGGGGTGCGGCGCCTCGCCCTCCGGGGCATAGCGCCCGATTCGCTTGTGGCCTACTTCCCCGAGCTCGCAAAGCTGGTGCCGGACTGTGCCTTTGGCCTTTCCTGCACGCACAGGAACGAAAAGGGCTGTGCCATTACTGCCGCGCTCGAGGCCGGAACCATTCACCCTGACCGCTACGAGAGCTACCTCCGTATACGCGGAGAGCTTGAGCAGAATGTGGAGCATAAAAGGAAGGAAGGAAAACCTCACCCCTGGTTCCCCGACGAGGGAAAGAGACCTCAGGACTGGATGGACATCGATGACGAATGAACACACGCTCAAACTGCTTGAATTTTCGAGAATACGCGAAGACGCGGCCGGCTATGCGCTGAGCGACGAGGGCCGCGAGGCCATGCTCGCCGAGGAGCCGCGCAGCAGTGCGGCCGAGGTGGCTGCGATAAAGGCCGCCGTGGCCGAGCTTATAGGGCGCTTCCTCGACGGCGAGTCTGCGCCTGCCCTGAGTTTTCCGTCTGTCGCGTCCGCTGTAAAGCGCCTCGCAAAGCAGGGAGCGGCCCTTGAGCTGCCGGAGCTCTATGCTCTCGGGGCCTGGGCAGACAGCTTTATGAGTTTTGCCGCCTTTATGGGCAAGGGCGCCGAAAGCCGTGCCCGCGCTGCCGAAAAGGCAGCCCGCGCCGCGGCTGCGGGCAGCGGTGCCGCAGCCGGCCAGGCAGCCATCCATGGAGGGGCAGCTGGCAGCGCCTTGGCCCCAGCGCGGGACAAGGCTGTCCAGCCCCCACAGAGCGCAGGCGAAGACAGAGAAAAGCGCTGGAGCGAGGCGGAGGGCCCCCTTATCGACGCCCTGCTCAGAGAAATGCCTGACCTCGGCCCTGTCGTCCGCGTGGTTTTCAGAATTGTGAATAAAGACGGCAGTCTCCGCGACCTCCCCGAGCTCAAGGCGGCGCAGGAGCGCATCGCCCGCGCCCATAAAGATATTGCCTCTATCACCGATTCATTCTTCAAAAATCCAGAGATACGGGGCTTTCTGCAGTCGAATGAACCAACTATAAGAGATGGCCGCACTGTTCTCGCCATAAAATCCAATTACCGCGGCAGGGTCAGGGGCATTATCCACGAGGTGTCAACTTCGGGCCAGACCCTCTTTCTCGAACCCGAAGAGCTCGTGCAGAAAAACAACGAGCTGGTACAGGAGGAGGCGCGCTATCTCCAGGAGGTCGCAAGGATCCTCAGGGAGGCGAGCGAGAAACTCTACGAAGAGCGCGGCAATATCGCCGCGGCGCGCCGGATAATGGCGGGGCTCGATGGCATCTATGCCCGGGCCCGCCATGCGAGGCTTTCGGGCTACTATCTCGCGGGCGATCTGCCCTCGGGCTTTGTCATTAAAAAGGCCCGGCATCCTCTGCTTGGCCCCAAGGCCGTGCCTATCAACGTTGAGCTTCCCGAGGGTACACGCACACTAATAATAACTGGTCCTAATACTGGCGGAAAGACTGTCACACTTAAAACAATCGGCCTGCTCGCCCTCATGAACCAGTTTGGCCTCGGCATACCGGCCGCCATTGAGTCGGGCTTTGCCGTATTCGATTCAGTCTATGCCGATATTGGCGACGAGCAGTCCATAGACCAGTCGCTCTCGACCTTTTCGGGCCATATGCGGGTCATTGGCGGCATAGCCGACAGGGCGGGGCCGGACAGTCTCGTCCTCCTCGATGAACTGGGCTCGGGCACTGACCCGCAGGAGGGCTGTGCCGTGGCCATGGGTCTTCTCGACTGGTTTATCGGGAAGGGCTGCCTTACCGTTCTCACCACGCACCATGGAATACTCAAGAATTACGGCTACACAAGGCCCGGCTGTCTCAACGCCTCGATGGACTTCGATGCCGCGAGTCTCCAGCCAACCTACCGTGTCCTCATGGGCGTGCCCGGCGAAAGCCGTGCCCTCGATGTTGCCTCCAAAAACGGCATAAGGTCCGAGATCATCGACGGTGCGCGCAAGTATCTCTCGGAGCAGCGGACAGACGTCTCTGAGCTGATCAAGGGGCTCACCGAAAAACACCGCAGCCTGGACAGAGTGCAGGCCGAGGAGGCCGCCCGGCTCCGTGAGGCGATGGAGGCGCAGCGCAAGGCCGATCTCTCCCGCCTCAGAGTCAAGCAGAAAGAGCTTGAGCTTAAGGAGGCGGGCATTGGCGATTTAAGGCACCTTCTTGCAGAGAGCCGCAAGACGCTCGAAAACCTCGTAAAGGAAGTGCGCGAGGGAGAGCTGACTCCGGAGAAGACCAGAGCGGTCAAGGACTTTCTCTCCGATTTTGCCGAACAGGTTGGCAGCGAGGAGGAGAAACTCGACAGCGAGAAAGAGGGGCTCAGGACCGAAGAGGAGACCGCGCGGAAGAGGGACGAAGCCGCAGCTTCAAGCCAGAGCCGCCGGGCGGGCAGCGCAGAGAAGAGCCGCAGCGCCAGGACAGACAGCGCCGGGAATCAGGGCGGAAAAGCCGGAAAGACGGCGCCCGCCAGCTTTGGAGAGGGCTGCCCAGTTCTCGTAGGCAGCTCAAGGCGCCGGGGCATCATTCTCAGGGCCGCCAAAAAAGGTTTCTGGCTCGTCGAAACAGGCTCCCTCAGGATGACAGTGTCCGAGAGCGAACTCAGTATTGTCGCTCCTCTCGATGTTTCCAAGCCGCTTGTGGACGTGGAACTCGCCCCGCGGGGCAGCGATGGACGGGTCGCCGCCGTCTTCGAGCTCAATGTCAGAGGCATGCGGCTTGCCGAAGCTCTCGACGCTGTTGAAAAACAGCTTGACGCCGCGAGCATTCAGGGGCTCAAATTATTCTCGATAATACATGGAACGGGCGAAGGTGTGCTCGGCAAGGGAATACAGGACTATCTTAAGACCCAGGACGCGGTGGCCGATTACTATTTCGCGAGGCCCGAGGAGGGCGGATACGGAAAGACAGTCGTCCACCTGAAATAACAGGTGCTATCAGAGAGGGGAACAGGTATGGAGAAGCTGGACAGAGCGCTTTTCGGTGCTGCGTATTACTGCGAGTATCTTCCCTGCGGCCGGCTGGAGAAGGACATCGAGATGATGCTCCATGCCGGCATCAATGTCGTCAGAATTGGCGGGGCGGCCTGGGACTGCTATGAGCCAGGCGATGGCGTCTTCGATTTCTCATGCCTCGAAAAAACCGCCGACGCGATGGGCAGCGCAGGAATCAGCGTTATTGTCAGCACGCCCGTCTGGACAGCGCCTGCCTGGCTCGCCAGGCAGCATCCCGGGATTCTGTCTGCCGCTCCCGGGGGCCGGGACATATCTAATGGCGGCGCCGGGTCTCAGATTATAGATATCCTCAGCCCCGAGTTCAGAGCCCCCGCTGGGCTGCTTATGCGCGCGATGCTGAAGTGCCTTAAAGACAAGCCCGCTGTTATCGGCTATCAGGCCGGCAGCGAGCTCGATAATTATGCTAATTATGGTGATAGTGCACAGAAGGGTTTTGTCCAGTATCTGAAAGGAAAATTCGGCACAGCCGCGGGATTCAGCGATGCTCTTGGCCCTGACCGCTGCGAGTGCCGCTTTAGCAGCTGGGATGATATCCCCCCGGCGGGCATGGGCGCGGATGCCGGCCTTGACTTCGAATACCACAGGTATCTCAGGGCCGCTGCCAATGACTGTCTTGTCTGGGAGAGCGGAATTATCGATGAATGCAGGGGCCCCAATCAATTTATAACTCATAGTTTCTGCGCTGCCGCGCAGAATCCCGGCAGGGAGACAGACTCCGGTGCCGGCAGCCTTGAGGCTTCGAAATGCCTCGATGTGGCGGGTGCCGGCGTGTTCCATCCAACGCAGGACAGACTCACGGGCGCTGAGATTGCGTTTTCAGGCGATCTGGCCCGGTCGCTGAAACATGACAATTATTTTATTCTGGAAACTCAGAGCCAGGATCTTCCCGAGTGGACTCCCTACCCGGGGCAGCTCAGACTGCAGGCCTTCAGCCATTTTGCCTCCGGTTCGAATATGGTGGAATACTCCCGCTGGTCATCTGCCCACGGCGGATGCTGCAGGAAGGGTCTCCTGGGCCATGATTTTGAGAGCAATCCAGTCTATGAGGAAGCGGCGGCGCTTGGTGCCGATCTCGGACGCATAGGTTCCCATATTGTCAGCCTCAGGAAGAAAAACGATATGGCCTTTGTCATGAGCAGCGATGCTCTCGCGGCTTTCAATGCGCGCTCCGGTCTGTTCGGGACCTCCTATGGCGGGGTCATGCGGCTGATGTACGACGCCGCCTACAGACTCAATCTTGAATGCGACTTTTCAGGGCCCGACCTCGAGAATATAGAGCGCTGCTCTGTTCTCTTTGTCCCTGCTCTCTATTCTGCATCAGACGCGATGCTCGAAAAACTCAACAGCTATGTAAAGTCGGGAGGCTGCCTCATCGCGGGTTTTGCATCGGGCTTCGCGGACGAAAACCTCAGGGTGCGCGATTCTGTGCAGCCTGGCATACTCAGCGAGGCCTGCGGCATAAGCTGCAGTCAGTCCGTAAAAGGCCAGGGCATCCCGCTTGTGGCACAGGGCTCGCTCAGGGCAAGCGCTGCCGTCGCCGCGAATATAGGCTCGAAGATCGGGGAATTCGGCTCGGGAGCATTTCTGCGCATGGAAGGCCCCTTCGGGGTAAGCCAGGACGACAACCATGTGGACGGCTGGATGGATCTGCTGAAATCCAATGGCGCGGAAATTCTCGCGGGCTATGACCATCCTGTCTGGGGCAGTTATGGAGCCGTAAGTCTCAACCGCTTTGGAAAGGGTTTTGCCGCATACATTGGCTGCATGTGCTCGCCCCAGCTTATGGAAGGAATTATAAAGACCGTACTTGTAAAGGCCGGAATTCGGACGAGATTTGAACACTGGCCGGTAATCCGCAGAAATGGCATAAATGCCCTCGAGAGGCCGGTCCATTATTATCTGAACTATTCCTCCAAAACTGTCACTGTGCCCTATGAAGGCGGGGCAGGCAGAGAGCTTCTCGGCTCAGAAAGACTTGAGCCCGATTCGTCGATCGAGCTTGGCCCCTGGGCAGTAAAGATTGTAGAGGAAAACAGGCGCTAGTACTGAAGTTTGAATATTGTACCCGCGCCGCAGCTGGCCCCTGTTTGGCGGCCATAAGGCGCGGGTACAGATCCTTCCCCTTGGTCTTTCCTCCAAGGCGTGATATTTTAGCTCTGTTATGAAACAAAGCAGATCAACTATTGCTTTCTTCGCCGTTCTCTGTGCCCTGCTTCTGGTTCCCGGCCTCGCCGCGGCCCAGACAGCTCCGTCAACTTCCCCCGATGAGCTTTTTGGGGCGGAGCCTTCGGCCGTCCTCAGTGCGGCTTCCGCGGCGGAGGCCAGTTTCAGCCAGACCGATGTCCAGGCTGCTGGTGTTGTATTTCTCTATGATATAGATAATTATAAATTTGATGCCAATGGCGCCCTCTGCCACAGATCCAGAAGCGCCTATAAGATTATCACCCGTCAGGGCGCAGAAAACTGGGCGGAGGTTTCGGCCTGGTATGAGCCTTGGCACGAAGACAGGCCGATTATCAAGGCGCGGGTCATCTCAGCGGACGGCACTGTCTCAGTCCCGCCCGAATCGACTTTTTCCGATGAAGGGGCAGCCAGCTCGGGCAGTTCCATCTATTCCGATTCGAAACGCTATGCGGTGCCTCTCCCCAATCTCAATCCCGGCTCTGTTGTCGAGTACGAACTCACCACAGTGGAACGGGAACCCAATCTGGCGCGCACCGCGTCATTCCGCTGCTGGTTTGAATCGGAGGCTCCTGTCGCGGTGCGCCGTGTTGTCGTCGAGTATCCCGGTACGCTTCAGCTCCGCTATGCGCCGCGCGGCTCTGTCCCCAATCCTTTAAAAGAAGGGGGCGCCGTTTCGAGGCTCACCTTTGCCGCTGCAAATATCGCCGGCAGCCGCGATTTCGAGCGCAATACGGCCCATGACGCTGTTCCTCTCGCCTATATTGAATTCGGCACCGGCGAAAGCTGGAACGCGGTGGCCAGAGCCTACGCGGCGGCTGTCGAGCCCCTGCTCGCCTCGGACAATATCAGCGCCTGGGCTTCGGAGGCCATTTCGGGGCTGCCGGCAGGCACAGACAAAAAAAGCGACGCGGCCATCGCAGCTGTCCTCCTCCGTGTCCGCCGTGAAATCCGCTATACCGGCGTAAACTTCGGCGAGAATACGATTATTCCGCATAAGCCCTCAGATACTATCTCCCGGGGCTATGGCGACTGCAAGGACCAGGCGAGCCTTCTCGCCGCCGCTCTGCGGAGCCTTGGCGTGGATGCCAAGCTTGCCCTGCTCAATGCAGGCGGCCACCTCGATCCGCGGCCGGAGACGCCGGGAATTGGCCTCTTTGACCACTGCATTGTCTACCTGCCGGGCCGCAAACTCTGGCTCGATCCTACGGCCACCTATTTCCCCGGCTTTTCCCTCCCCGATGGCGATGAGGACAGGCTTGCCCTTGTCATCACCCCTGAGACACGCGATCTTCAGCCTACAAAGAGCGCGGACTCCACGGACGCAGGCTTTGTGGAATCGATAGAGTACCGCTTCCCGCTCAAGGGCGCGGCATCTGTCACCGAGGTCACAACAGCGAGCGGTCAGATCGAAGCCGAGTACAAGAACAATTTCGCAGGCGCCGACGCGAAAAAGGTCCGCGAACAGCTCGAGCGCTATGTGAAGAACGCATATTCCGCCAAGAAGCTGGATGACTGCAAAATAAGCGGGGCGGATTCGCATACGGATCCCTTCAGCCTGACTGTATCAGGTTCGGAGAGCGGCCTTGCAACCACCGAATATTCCTACGCCCGGGCCGTTCTCAAGACCGGCGGACTTCTCGAATATCTTCCCGATGAACTCACCGCGGCCAAGGACAGCAAGGCCGCCAAGGCCCGCAGCAACGATCTCTTTATAAGTCTGCCCTATCACTCGGAGTTCCGCTTCCATCTTGTTCCGCCCTCGGGCTACGAAGCCTCTTCACTCCCGGTGGGCAAGGAAAGGCAGCTGGGGGTAACCCGCCTTACAAGCAGCTTTACTCTCGAGAAGGATGGCTCTGTCACCGCGGTCTACCACTTCGATTCAGGCAAGCGGAGGCTGAGCCCGGCCGAGACTGCGGCGACACGCGAAGCCCTCAGAACCTACCTCGACAGCGACGCCGATGTCCTCGTTTTTAACAACAGAGGCGAGGCCCTCCTCGAAAAGGGCGACTACCTTGGGGCCATCCATGAATTCGAGGCTCAGGCCGCCGCCAATCCGCAGGATTCCGTCCAGCGCGTCCATATTTCGCGCGCTCTCCTGCAGGCCGGTTTTGCCTCGGAGTCCCTTGCCGCGGCCAAGAAGGCAGTGGAGCTCGACTCCAGCTCGGCCGATGCACATCAGAATCTCGCCTATACCTATCTTTTTGATTCCTATGGCAGAATCTTCAAGCCCGGCTGCGATATCGCCGCCGCCAAGGCTGAGTATGCGAAAGCCATAGAGCTCGATCCCGAGAATGTTACCAACAGGTTCAATCTCGCCATTCTCTATGAATATGGCACTGATCTCACCCGCTATGGCCGCGGAGCCCAGCTCGATGAGGCTGTAAAGCTCTACCGGGCCATGCAGGCCGATCCCAAGATCGACAAGAATGATTCCAAGACGAACAACCTAAGCATCGATCTCTTCAGACTGGGGCGCTATGACGAGGCACTCGCCGATATCGGCGACAGCCCGAGCGATGACGGTGCGCGCTCCCTCAGAGCGGCCTGCCTCGCGGTAAAGAGCGGCAGCGACGCCGCCATCGCCGATGCGGGCCGCATTGAGCCCCGCGTTGACTCAAGGCGCAGGATACTCAACCAGGCAGGTCTCAGCCTTATCCAGATCAGACGCTACAGCGAAGCCTCGGCCCTGCTCAATGCGGCGGCTCTGTCGGCCGGCACCAAGGATCAGGCGAGCTCTGTGGCCTTTGCCTCCATGATAGGCAGAGTTGTAAAGAACGATGCGGCGCCCGATCTCGCGACCGCCAAAGGCTATGTCGAATCCTACATTCGGGCCCTTATGGATTCGTCGGTTTCGATTCGCAGTCTTCTGGACTTCCTGCCCGACGAGCAGAAAACCCGCGTCGCCGATGCCGCAAGATTCCCGGACTTCGAGGAAGCCCTGACTGGCGAACGCAACAGCTTCCTTGCCGTCGGCCTCAATCCCGACATCTTCCTCGATTTTTTCCTGAGCCTTGGCGATTATATCGAGAAGACCGAAGGGCCGATCACTGTAGTGTCCTGGTCCATACCAAGCGATGAATCGATGCCATCGCTTATCTGTTTCCTCGAGAAAACAGATAAGGGCTACCGCATCCTCGATCCACAGAACGATCTTTCCAACTTCGGCCGCTATGCCATCTCGCGGTTCAACGAGGGCAAAATAGAAGACGCACGCTCTATGCTCCTTCTGCTCAAGAAGCTCGACGGCTCCGACTCGCGGCTGCCGGATTTCTCGGAATCGCACTATTTTGATGGAATAGATCCAGCCTCCGCCGGGGCGGCCGATCTCTCGAGAGCTGCCTGCCTTATGCTCTGCAGCTCCGATGATTCTGCCGACTGCGCGCTTGCTTCCGCTGTCGTCTATCCTTTCTGGAAGGCCTCGAACGACGAGGATTTCAAAAAGAACAATGCGCGCATCCTCACTTTAGGACTTCTGCGGGCGAAGAAGAACACCGAAGCCGCCGAGGTGGCCGAATACCTCTATCACAAGGACGAAAAAGACGTCGCGAATGCGGGCCTCTATGCTCTTGCGCTCGAAGCCAGCGGCAGGGCCAGTGATGGCGACGCTGTTGCCCAGGCGGGAATCGATAAAGGCGGCTCGCAGACAGGCGAATGGAAGCGGCTCCTCGCCGAGCGCCTTGCCGGCCGGGGACAGTACGACGAAGCGATGACAATTATGAAGAGTCTCTTCCCCTCAGGGCAGGCTCAGCGGGGTGACTATAATACAATCGCCTGGTATTCTCTCTATACAAAAGAAGGACTTCCATCCGACTTTATAGACCGCTATGCGATTGTCAAACGCCTTTCAGGGGGCGGCGATGCCGAGATCCATACCCTTATCTGCCTGCTTGCGGCGCAGGGCCGCATCTCCGAGGCGCATGAGCTCTTCGAAAGCTATCTGAACATCCCTGCGAAGCATGACGCAATTGTCTGCGAGCGCCTCGCCTATGCATTCCTCGCAGAGGCTTTTGGCCTTAAGGACTGTGCGGCAACCTACTATAAGGGTGCTATTAAGTATGATGAATTTTACCCCGGGCTCTCTGTCGGGGCTCTCGCGGATATGCGGTTAAAAAATCTGAAATAGAATTGGACTGAAGCCGCCCGCCCTCAACAGGGCGGGCTTTTTTTCAGCCTGCTCTCTGCGTAAATTTATGTATCTCGACCTGTACCATCGAATCGCAGCGCTCATTGTACTCGTGACCCGCGTGACCCTTGACCCAGGAGAACTGCGGCTTGATGCGCCCCGCGAGGGCATCGAGAGTCTCCCAGAGTTCCTGGTTTTTAACCGGCTTCTTGTCCGCCGTGCGCCAGCCATTGCGTTTCCATGAGGCTATCCACTGGGTTATGCCGTTTTTAACATACTGGGAATCGGTCCAGAGCTGTACCTGTGCCCCGGGTGCCGCCTCCCCGGCTGTCCGCAGCGCTGAAATCACCGCGGTCAGTTCCATCCTGTTGTTGGTTGTGTTGGCTTCACCGCCGGAACCAGTGGTTTCGTTCCCGTCCCTGAGCAGAATAAAGGCCCAGCCTCCAGGACCGGGATTGCCGGAGCAGCCGCCATCTGTATAAATGGTAATGGTTTCCATGGCATGCAAGTATGCCAAAGGCCAGCGCTCTGCGCAAGACAGGGAAGGGCGGAGTCCAGAGGGATGAGCTTGCTTCTCTAGGCCGCACTGGGCTACACTTATGTTCTATGCTTGGCGAATACGACAGTATCAGGCCCTACTTCAAACGCTACCGCTGGAACTACATCTTCGGCATTTTCTTCCTTATTATCGTCGATGGAGCCCAGCTCATCATCCCCCAGTATATAAAACAGGCCATCAACCTCATATCGGCCGGGGAATTCCAGCTTCAGGCGGTTATGCGCATCGCGCTCTCGATGCTGGGCATTGCGGCCATCGTCGCCGTGGGCCGCTTTCTGTGGCGGTTTTTTATCCATGGCGCCTCGCGCCGCATCGAGATGGAGATGAGAGACAGGCTCTTCAGCCACCTCCTCGATCTCTCGGGCTCATTCTACAGCAGGAACAAGACAGGCGATCTTATGGCCCGTGCCACCAACGATATGGGGGCTATCCGCCAGGCCACCGGCATGGGTTTTGTAACCTTTGTCGACGGCGTTTTTATGTCTGTCGCCATACTGGTAATAATTATAATAGAAAACCCGCGAACAGCTCTCCTCACCATTGCGCCGCTCCCGATAATTACGGCGCTTATCCTCATGTTCGGATCGATGGTCGGCAAGCGCTTCGAAAAAGTGCAGGCCATTTATTCCAAAATGTCGGATATTGTGCAGGAGACACTCTCCGGCATCCGCGTCGTAAAGGCTTTTGTCCGCGAAGACGGTTTCGCCGGCGAATTCTCGGCCTCGAACGATGAATACCGGGATGCCTCGATGGTGCTCGTCAAGATATTCAGCTTTTTCTTCCCGCTAATATCCTTCCTCTCTGGACTCTCGACACTCATCCTGCTCCTTGTGGGCGGCAATGGAGTTGTCGCGAACAGAATGAGCGCGGGCGACATTGTCGCTATGCTCTCCTATCTGCAGATGCTTGTCTGGCCCATGATGGGCGCGGGCTTTACTGTCAACATGCTGCAGCGCGGTGCAGCGAGCCTTAGGCGCGTCAATGAGATAATGAATACCAGGCCCGACATTGTCTCCAAACCCGGCGCGGTTAAGGAAAAGCCGGATGGGGATATTGAGTTCCGCGGGCTCAGCTATACCTACGAAGGAGCGGAGAAACCCGCCCTCGACGGCATCTCGCTTGTCCTCCCCAAGGGGGCGACCCTGGGCATACTGGGCCGCGTAGGCTCGGGCAAATCCACTCTGCTCAAAATACTCCCGCGCCTTATTGAGGCTCCCGAGGGGCAGGTTTTTATCGGCGGCCGGGATATCAGGGATTTTGAACTCGAGGCTCTGCGCTCAGTTTTCGGTTTTGTGCCCCAGGATTCCTTTCTCTTCTCGGATACCGTCGCAGCCAATGTGCGCTATGGCGCTCCCGACCTGAGCCCCGAGCGCTTTGCGCGGGTTACCGGCATCTCGACAATAGCGCGGGATATCGCCGAGTTCCCCGCCGGCTGGGATACAGTAGTCGGCGAAAAGGGACTTACTCTCTCGGGCGGCCAGAAACAGCGCGTTGCGATTTCGCGTGCCCTGGCCGTTGACCCCGAGATACTTGTGTTTGATGATGCCCTTTCGGCTGTCGATGCCGAGACCGAGGACAAGGTGCTCTCCGGCCTTATCGACGAACGCCGCGGCAGAACCAATATCATTGTGTCGCACCGCGTCTCCACCCTGCGGCATGCCGATCTTATCCTCGTGCTGGACGGAGGACGGATGAGCCAGTTTGGCACCCATGCGGATCTTCTCGCCGACAAGGGCGGTTTTTATGCCGAGATAGCGCGGATGCAGGAGCTGGAACGCGATGTCGAGCACAGCGAAAAAAACGATGTGCCGCAGAACGCGGAGTGCTCTGCGCGGAAGGGAGAGTGAGATCGTGGCCGACTACTTTGACTCAGACGAAGCGATAACCAGAGACTACGATTCACGGATCGCGAAACGCCTTCTGCACTATATTGCTCCCTATTGGAAGCTCGCGCTTGTGGCTCTTGTCGCCCTCGTTCTGGATACTGCCGGCGAACTCTACACGCCTGTCCTCGAAAAGGACACAGTCGACAATGCTCTTGTCGTATCCTATTATGCGGTAGATCCGCACGCGCTCTCCACTCCCGAGGGAAAATCGATAACAATTAAGCCCGATGATCCTGTCGTTGCCGGCAGGGCTGTTCTCCCGGCTTCGAGGTTTTCGGGCCTCAGCGCGGCCGACAGAAAGATCCTCGAATCCAAGGCCCTTATCGGACGTGAACCAGGCTATATTGCTGCCTTTGATCCGTCGAACGCGGGACAGAATGCAGCCATAAAAACGCTGGGACATCTGGCCATTGTCGACAATGGCTATATCTTCGCGCCGCTCTCGGCGGTAAAAAAGCTGCCTTCAGCCGAGGCGGCCGCACTTCGGGCGGCCGATTCGCGGATTATCTCGCGCAATGTGATACTGCTCTTGATTATCCTCTTCGTAGTCCTCGTGGCAGGCTTTATTGAATCCTATATAGCGAACCTCATTGGCCAGCGCGTTATGAAGGACCTCAGAATGGAACTCTTCAGACATACTGAATCCCGCTCCCTCTCCTTCCTTTCACGCCAGCCTGTCGGGCGCCTTGTCACCCGCATGACGAGCGATGTGGAGACTATCAACGAGTTCTTTACCGATGTGGTGGCCTCCTTCCTTAAGGACGCGAGCCTTATGGCCGGAGTTCTCGTAGTGCTCCTGCTCCTCGACTGGAAACTCGCCCTCATCACTCTCGCGACTCTTCCGCCTGTCGCAATTGTCACTGGAATTTCGAGGCGCAAATCTCGTGACGCATTCAGGCGGCAGCGGACCTGGCTCTCAAAGGTCAACTCTTACATCGCGGAGCGCCTTGCAGGCATCAATGTAGTCAAGCTCTTTGCCCGCGAAAACGCCTCGCGCAGCGAATTTGAGCAGCGCGATACCGAGCTTATGAAGGCCAATCTGGGAGAAGTGTATGTATATGCTACTTTCAGACCCCTCGTCGATTTCCTCGGCAGTCTCACTACCGCGATAGTTATCTACGCAGGCGCCTCGCTGTTCGGCGCTCATCTTCTCAGTCTTGGCACCCTGATTGCCTTTGTCAACCTCATTGGCATGTTCTATTCGCCAATTCAGGACATATCAGAAAAATACACAATACTGCAGAGTGCCATGGCAGGCGGAGAGCGCGTTTTCAAGCTGCTCGACGAAAAAGAAGAAATCCCCGACAATCCCAAAAGGCCTATGCCTTCGCGCCTCCGCGGCCATCTCCAATTTGATCATGTGGGCTTTGCCTATAAAGAAGGGGAACCCGTGCTGCGGGATGTCTGCTTCAATGTCGAACCAGGCGAGATGGTCGCCATTGTCGGCTATACCGGTGCGGGCAAGACCACTATCACCAATCTGATTACAAGGCTCTGGGATGTGCAGAGCGGCGAAATCCGCATCGATGGCATTCCCATCCGCGATATGCCGCTCGCGGGGCTGCGCTCCCAGGTGCAGTCTGTGCTGCAGGATGTATTCCTTTTTTCAGGCACAATTGACCGCAATATCCGCCTGGGCGGCGATATCAGCGCGGAGCGCATGAAACTGGCCGCGGAAGCTGTCCACGCCGATGAGTTTATCGATTCGCTGCCAGACGGCTACAATACGGTGCTCACCGAAGGCGCGACAAATCTCTCGGGCGGACAGCGCCAGCTGCTCTCCTTTGCCCGCGTTCTTGCCCATGATCCTTCGATTATCATCCTCGACGAGGCCACGAGCGCTGTAGACACCGAGACCGAGCTCATGATCCAGCGCGGTGTCGAGGGACTTCTCAAGGGCAGGACAAGCGTTGTTATCGCGCACCGCCTTTCGACCATACGCAACGCCGACCGGATTATTGTCCTATCCGGCGGCCGGGTAGTGGAGGAGGGAAAGCATGATGCGCTGCTGAATAAGCGGGGCCTCTACTGGAAACTCTACCAGCTGCAGTACGGCGGTACCGAAGAGACTGTCTGAAAAAGAAGCGGGCGGTCCTGTCAGTCCCGAGGAGGAAGGTAGGGCATTCGGATCGGGCTGAGCCATCCTCGCAATGGCCGAGCTCTGTCCTTTAGGGCCGCCCGCCGTAAAACCCTGTTCAGATGCCGAGATAGGCTTCTCTGACACGCGGATCCGCGGCGAGCACTGCTGCCGGGCCTGCGAGACTGATGCTGCCCACCTCGAGCACATAGGCATAATCCGCTATCTCGAGCGCCTCTGCGGCGTTCTGCTCCACAAGGAGCACGGTCATGCCTTCTTTATTTATACGGACAATTGTATCGAAAATTTCATCCACAAGGACAGGCGCGAGTCCCATAGAGGGTTCATCGAGGAGCATCAGCCTTCCTCCCGTAACAAGGGCCCTGCCCAGAGCCAGCATCTGCTGTTCACCGCCCGAAAGAGTGCCGGCAAGCTGCGACCTCCGTTCCTTAATGCGCGGGAAAAGCTCATAGACCTTCTCAAATCTGGCCGCAAGCTCCTTTTTGCACCTGCGGATTGTCCAGCCCGCCACTTCGAGATTCTCCGCTACGGTGAGCGTAGGGAATATTTTCCGGCCCTCGGGCACATGGACAATGCCGCCCGCGGCCAGCTTATAGGCCTCAGCGTTGGTTATATCCTTTCCTTCAAATTCGATGCCTCCCGATGCCGCCTTTTCGAGGCCGCTTATTGCCCTGAGCGTTGTAGTCTTTCCTGCTCCGTTCGAGCCGATAAGCGCTACAATCGAAGCATCGGGCACCTCGAAGGAGACATTCTTTATACCTGCGATCCTGCCGTATTCAACCCTCAGGTTCTTCACATTCAGCATTGGGCGCCTCTCCTTCCCAGATATGCCTCGAGCACACGGGCGTCGGAGGCGACCTCTTCCGGCCTTCCGCAGGCGATAGTCTCGCCGAAATTAAGAACTGTGATGTTCTCGCATATGCCCATGACGAACTTCATATGGTGCTCGATGAGAAGAATAGTAAGGCCGAAAGCCTTCCTCGCATCGATAATAAGGGCCATAAGCTCCTCTACTTCCTTGGGATTCATGCCCGCCGCGGGCTCATCGAGAAGAAGGAGTTTAGGCTCCGTGGCGATGGCGCGGGCTATCTCCAGCCGGCGCTGCTCTCCATAGGGCAGGTTTTTCGCCATCTGGTCTGCGCGGTACTCAAGCTTCATGCCTTTAAGCAGTTCATATGCTTTATCCCGGATTGCCTTTTCTTCACGTTTAAAAGAAGGTGTGCGCAGCACAGACGGTATAATCCCGGAATGGGCTGAACCATTAAGAGCTATTCGGATATTGTCGAGTACGGAGAGGTTTTCGAAGATGCGGAGATTCTGAAAGGTCCTCGCGATTCCCAGCCGCACAATGCGGTAAGGTTTCATGCCGGCGATCTCTCTTCCATCAAGCCGGATGCTGCCTTCGCTGGGCCGGTATATGCCTGTTATAAGGTTGAAAGTTGTAGTCTTGCCCGAACCATTGGGGCCGATAAGCCCGTAGATTGCGCCCTGCGGAAGCTCAATATTCAGGTTGGAGACAGCGGCGAGACCGCCGAAGCGGTGAGTCATGCCCGAGATTTTCAGAAGAGATTTCATTTCTCCTCCTCTGGAATTCTGAGGAGTCTGAATTCCCTTGTTCCCATGAGCCCTTCAGTCTTGAACAGCATTAGAAGGATGAGAAGCACAGAGTAGATCACCATGCGCCATTCGCTTCCTATGCTGAGGCCGGTCGCGTTGGCGAGGGCGTCGATGCCCAGAAGAAGTCCCTGAGACAGAAAAGTGAGCACAAAGGCCGCAAGTATGGAGCCTGAGAGCGAGCCGATCCCGCCAGCGTAGACCATAATAAGTATGAGCACAGAGCCCATAAAGCCAAACTGGCTTGGATGGGCCATCTGCAGCAGATGCGCGAGAAGACCGCCGGCTATGCCTGCAAAAAACGCACCTGTGGAAAATGCAAGGACTTTGTATTTTGTTGTATCAATTCCTACCAGTTCTGCGGCGAGCTCATTTTCGCGTACGGCGAGCATTGCCCTGCCATGGGAAGATTCGACCAGGTTCCTGATAATAATCACAGAGATAAGGGCGGCTGCGAATATAAGCGTAAAGCTCGAGAATTTTGGAATGCCGAGGAGACCGCGGGGCCCGCCGACAAAATCCATATTGTTAAGAGCTGTGCGGATTATTTCGCCAAAGCCCAATGTAACAATGCCAAGGTAGTCGCCTTTGAGCCTCAGACTCGGAAAACCGATAAGAAAGCCCACAAGGGCGGCGAGCAGGCCGCCTGCCACAAGAGAGAGCACAAAGATGGAATAGTCGAGGGGGCGGTCAGGCGATAGTCTGAAGGCTATTGTGGTAATAGCTCCCGAGGTATAGGCTCCGACGGCCGCAAATCCCATGTGGCCAAGCGAAAACTGGCCCGTAATGCCGTTTATAAGATTGAGACTTACTGCCAGAATCACATAGATAAGGCTTTCATTTATAATTACCATAAAGTAGCCATTGAGAAGGCCAATGCGGGAAAAGCCTTCGACAGCAGCATAAAAAACAAGAGCAGCTATAAGAAATCGTGGTTTATGTGCCATGCTCATTTTTTCTCCCTCAATTCTAAATCTTATCCGCAGTTTTTTCGCCGAGAATGCCCGTAGGCCGAATAATAAGCACGAGAATCAGAATCGCGAAGGCTATGCCCTCGCCAAGGAGGGAGTTGTATGCCGAGGCAAAGGTCTCGGCGAGGCCCATGATATAGGCACCAAGCACCGCACCGGGAATATTGCCTATGCCGCCGAGCACTGCTGCGATAAAGGCCTTGAGGCCCGGCATCATTCCCATATATGGCTGGATGCGGGGGTAGGTGAGCCCCGCGAGAAGCCCGGCGGCCCCGGCGAATGCTCCGCCGATCAGAAAAGTCCAGGCTATTACTTTTTCTATGTCGATGCCCATAAGCCGCGCGGCGTCTTTGTCTTCGGAGACTGCCCTCATGGCCTTTCCGAGGGCCGTTTTCTGAATAAGCAGCGTGAGGCCTGTCATCAGAACGGCCGCGACACTTATATCAATTATTACATAATTTGAAATCTCCGCGCCTGCTGCTCCGCCGATGTGGTAGAGTTTTTTGGGAAGTATCTCGGGGAAGGCGCGCGGAGAGGGGCCAATCATTGGCAGAGCAGAAAAGAAATACTCGAGAAACATGGAGACGCCTATGGCAGTGATAAGCGCCGAGAGCTTCGGCTTGTAGCGGAGGGGCCTGTAGGCGAAGCGGTTTGTGAGCAGGGCTATGCCGCCGCCTGCGGCCATGGCCGCGAGGAGAATCAGAAAGGCAAATGCTCCGCTCTTGACAGATATAAATGAATTGAAAAGATAGAAGGCGCCATATGCGGCGTAGGCTCCGAGCATGTAGAAATCGCCATGTGCGAAGTTTATCAGCCGCACAATACCATAGACCATCGTATAGCCGAGCGCGATCAGCGCATATATCGAACCAAGCTGGAGGCCATTGACGATCTGCTGGACATTGAAGATATAGCTCATTGCCTGACGCTCCTTGAGGCAAAAGCCTTTTTGCGGCTTCTGCCGGCCTCTCGGAGAGCCTCCCGGAGCTTCTCGAAAAGCCCCGGGAGCTTCCCGGGGCTTCCTTTTCCGGCCCTGAGGGCCGCGGGTTGGGGTTATTTTGAAATGATAAGGATGAGTACGGATACGAGGAGTGACAGCGCGCCGAACGCTGTCGCGCTTATATCCGCGGAATTGACAGCCCGGAACAGATGCAGATCAGACAGCGCCTGTATTTCTGCCGCCCGGGCAGTTTCAAATACTCTATGCTGTGCCATAAAAGCCTCCCTCTGTCCCTCTGTTGTCTGCCGGGCTTCAGCCCGGGCACAAAAGCCCGGTCCTGAGCCTCCCCTCAGCCGGCCCTGATGGCCGGAAAAGATTATGTTTCTGTTTATAGTAATATTGAAAAATATTCAAGACTGAAAGTGAATCACGATTCATAAAATGTTTCTTTTTATAAAAACACACTAACAGCCGTATAGTCCATCAAATAATGTCTCAAGGTGAGAAGAAGAAGCAGCTCCGGCGGCAGACTGCTTCGAAGAAGCCCAATCTGCTATACTGAGCTACCTATGCCTTCATTCTCACACAGAATCCCCGGTTCGCAGACACCCAACGCCCTGGCCGCGGCTCTTGCCGCCCGGCGCGCCGCCGGCCTTCCCATTATCAACATGGTCGATTCCAATCCGAGCAGGGTGGGCTTTGAGCGCAGCACAGGCCCCCTTCTTAACCCGCTCTCAAAGCCAGAGGATGCCTTCTACAATCCGGATCCTCATGGACTTCCCGGTCCGCGCGAAGCGCTTTCGGCCTTCTACTCTTATAGAATGCGGCCCTCGGATCTCTTTCTCTGCGCCTCGACTTCGGAAGCCTATGGCTGGCTCTTCAAACTGCTCTGCGAACCTGGGGAGGCTGTCCTTGTGCCCAAGCCCGGATATCCGCTTTTTGACTTCCTCGCTGGCCTCGAATGCGTTGAAGCCCGGCCCTACAGCCTTGAGTACATCCATCCCAGCGGCTGGCGCATCGATCTCGACAGCCTGGAGGAGGGCCTCAGGGCAGGGAAGGCGAGGGCTGTCGTCCTCATCAATCCAAATAATCCCACTGGTTCCTATGTGCGGGGAGAGGAGAGAGAGGAAGTTGTAAGGCTCGCGTCCAAATATGGGGCCGCACTCATAGTCGATGAGGTTTTTCTCGGTTTTCCTGTAGAGGAGGCCGATCTTCTGGCCGGGCAGACCTGTCCCCCACAGAGCTCCGTGGCTGGAAGCGCAGCGGCCGGACTCCCGGACTCCCTGGCCCTGCCATCCTTCCTCGGCGAAGAGCGCGTCCTCTGTTTTGTGCTCAACGGTCTCTCCAAGCTGCTCGGCCTGCCGCAGACGAAGCTCGGCTGGATCTCCGTATCGGGCCCGGCCGGCGATGTTCGGGCCGCGGGGAGCCGCCTCGAAATAATCTCCGATACCTATCTCTCGGCCGGCACGCCGGTGCAGAACGCTCTGCCCGATTACCTCTCCCTTGCCCCCGATTTTGCCCGGCTCGCCGGCGCCCGTATCCGCCGCAACATGTCCCGCCTTAGAGAGGTCCTCGAGACGCGGGACTCGCCTCACCGTGTGCTCTACTGCGGCGGCGGCTGGACCGCCCTCCTCGAGGCGCCCCGCATCGACCCGGAGGAGGATATCGCCCTCGCCCTTCTCTCCGAATGCGGCATCTCCGTGCAGCCCGGCTATTATTTTGATATGCCCCACGAGGCCTATTTTTCGATGAGCCTCATTGTCGAGCCCTCTGTCTTCGACGAGGGCCTTGCCCGCTACCGCGCCTACTTCGACAAAAGACTCGCGGATTAGCGGCACCCGCGCCGCCAAGCGGCACCTGCGCCAGCGTATGGCACCCGCGCCGCCGAACGGCACCTGCGCCAGCGTACGGCACCTGCGCCGCCGCCCGGCACCCGCGCCGCCGCACGGCACCCGCGCCGCCGCACGGCACCTGCGCCGCCGCCCGGCGCCCGCGCCGCCGCACGGCACCTGCGCCGCCGTCCGGCGCCCGCGCCGCCGAACGGCACCTGCGCCGCCGCACGGCACCCGCGCCGCCGCACGGCACCCGCGCCGCCGCATGGCACCCGCGCCGCCGCACGGCACCTGCGCCGCCGCACGGCGCCCGCGCCGCCGCACGGCACCCGCGCCGCCGCACGGCACCTGCGCCGCCGCATGGCACCCGCGCCGCCGCGGGGCATCCGCGCCGCCGAACGGCACCTGCGCCGCCAAGCGGCACCTGCGCCGCCGTATGGCACCTGCGCCGCCGCCCGGCACCCGCGCCGCCGCCCGGCGCCCGCGCCGCCGCACGGCATCCACGCCGCCGTCCGGCGCCCGCGCCGCCGCACGGCACCCGCGCCGCCGCACGGCACCTGCGCCGCCAAGCGGCACCTGCGCCGCCGTCCGGCACCTGCGCCGCCAAGCGGCACCTGCGCCGCCGCACGGCACCCGCGCCGCCGCACGGCACCTGCGCCGCCAAGCGGCACCTGCGCCGCCGCACGGCACCCGCGCCGCCAAGCGGCACCTGCGCCAGCGTATGGCACCCGCGCCGCCGAACGGCACCTGCGCCGCCGCCCGGCACCCGCGCCGCCGCACGGCACCTGCGCCGCCGCATGGCACCCGCGCCGCCGCCCGGCACCCGCGCCGCCGCACGGCACCTGCGCCGCCGCACGGCACCTGCGCCGCCAAGCGGCACCCGTCTTTTTTTGTTGCCCGCTTTGGGAAAAAGCGCCTATAGTAAAAGGTAAATCCAAAGGAGGATTTCAATGTCCGCACAGATAATCGATGGCAAGGCTGTCGCAGCCGATATCCGTACCGAAATCGCGGTCCGCGCTGCGGCCCTCGTCAAGGATAGAAAAGTCACCCCGGGCCTTGGCGTGATCCTCGTGGGCGAAAATCCCGCGAGCCTCTCCTATGTCACCGCCAAAGAAAAAGCCTGCGCTGAGAACGGCCTCCTCAGCTTTGAACGCCGTCTGCCCGAGACCGCTACCCAGGATCAGCTCCTCGCTATAGTCGACGAATTCAACCGCGATCCCCAGATCCACGGCATCCTCGTGCAGCTGCCTCTGCCCAAGCAGATCAGCGAAGCCGCCGTTATTGCCGCGATCAACCCCGACAAGGACGTCGACGGCTTTACTCCCATCAATGTGGGCCGCATGGTCCTCGGCGAAAAGTGCTTTATGCCCTGCACGCCGGCTGGCGTCATCGAACTCATCAAGCGGACCAAAGTAGTCACCGCCGGTGCCCGGGCTGTCGTCGTCGGCCGCTCCAACATTGTCGGCAAACCGCTTATGAACCTCCTCGTGCGCCGCGATATCAACGCGACAGTCACCGTCTGCCATACCGGCACAAAGGATCTCGCCTCCTTTACCCGCGAAGCCGATATCCTCATCGCATGCGCCGGCTCGCCCCATCTTATCAAGGGTGACATGATAAAGCCGGGCGCCTGCGTCATCGATGTAGGCGTCAACCGCGTCGAGGACAAGACGGCGAAGAGGGGCTACCGCCTTAAAGGCGATGTCGATTTCGACGCCGCCAAGGAAGTCGCCGGCTTTATTACGCCTGTGCCGGGCGGAGTGGGCCCGATGACCATCACGATGCTTCTCGTCAACACAGTCGAAGCAGCCTACCGTTCCGCTGGCCTCGAGTAAGACGCCTCCGGCTTTCTTCCCGTACTCAATCTCTGGGCGGCACCGCCAGGGTGCCGCCTTTTTATCGAGGCGCTATGCTAGATGTTCAGAATATGAAGGATGACCGGCAGATCCCGATAAAAAAGGTCGGGGTCAAGGGACTCCGCTATCCGATCACTCTGCGCGACAAGGCCCAGGGGACCCAGCACACGACCGCTGTGGTCAATCTCTACGCGGATCTGCCCCACGATTTCAAGGGCACCCATATGAGCCGTTTTATCGAAGTCTTCGACGCCCACCGCGACGATCTTTCGATGCCTGCCTTCCTTAAGATGCTCTCCGAGATTCGGAGCGCCCTCAATGCGGAGACGGCCTACGCCGATATCCACTTTCCCTACTTTATTGAAAAGAAAGCGCCTGTCTCCGGCCAGAGCGCGATGATGTCCTACGACTGCGGCTATTCCGGCATGGTCGGCCCCAATGGCCAGCACAGCTTCGATGTCACTGTCGCCGTGCCTGTCCAGACGGTCTGCCCCTGCTCCAAGGCGATTTCCGACAGAGGAGCCCACAATCAGCGTGGCATTGTCACGCTCACTGTGGGCCTTGGGCCTTTTTTCTGGATTGAGGATCTTGTGGAGCTGATCGAGGCCTCAGGCTCGAGCGGAGTCTATACACTGCTCAAACGCGAGGACGAAAAATGGGTTACCGAGCACGCCTTTGACAATCCCCGCTTTGTCGAGGATGTCGCGCGCGAGGTCTGCCGCTCGGTCAAGGAGCTCAAACGCTTTCCCCGCTTTTCGGTCGAAGTTGAAAACTTCGAGAGCATCCACAATCATTCGGCCTATGCCTATGTAGAATACCCTTAAGCCTTGGGGCCCTTCCGCTGCTGGGCGTGGCGCTGGCCGCGGGGGGCAAAACCCTGCTGGAACCGCCTTTTATTTACGGCGTGCTGCCTTGCGAGAGAGGCGTTCTGTGCCGCGAGATGCAGCCTCAGACTCTTCGCCGGGCCTTCAATTATTTCAAGGCCGAGATCCTCCATCGACTTGACCATAGGAAGAGCTTCTTCCTTTTCGCGGATATCGGCCTTTATCTCCTTCCTGATCGCCTGCGCCCGCTTTTTTTCCTCGCTGATTATGCGGATATCCTCAGCCTCATCATGCTTCCAGTCGAGCTCAGGCAGCTTGCCCATAGCCACGAGCAGAGAGCCCTTGAGTGCCGTGATGCCCCAGACAGGCAGGTAGATAAAGCTGTACAGGAAAAAGGTCAGAGGTTCAAAGTAGGCGCCATAGTAATCGGCCTTGCGGTGGAAATAGCGCTGCACAGCGAGATAGCACAGAAGGCCCGCGGCGGCAATCAGCGGAGCACGCCAGACTCCAGACAGAGCCGGAATCAGGCTCAGAAGCCAGCCGCCCAGAGCGCCGAGCGCGGCTGCAAGGGGAGGCAGGGGATAGAAGATCGAACTCGACTCAAGGTAGAAGTTGGAATGCTGAAAACTGTATTTAATAATGGATGGCATATAGGCGCTCGACCAGAGAGCCGGCGAGATCATCCAGCGCTTTCTCTGCTCGTACCAGGCTTTGACAGTCTCGGGCACATCGTTGGGCACAGTCATCGCATGATCGAAACCGAAGCGGGCACCTGCCATAAAAGCGCGGGCGGCGAAGTCCATATCCTCATTCAATACGCGCCTGAAACCGCCCAGTGAGTCAAAAACCTCCCGCCGGACAGCAAAGGCAGCCCCGTTTACAGAGGGGCAGCGCTCCCCATGCTCGGCGAGATAGCCCTCGGACACGACATTGGCCAGGAACTCATAGCTCTGAACTCTGGCCGTGAGGCTCCTCCCTTTTCCGATCTTGGGGAGCTCGGCGATTTCATGCTCCTCGAGAATTCTCTCGGTG